>Ga0299913_10000286_pt1 | contig 29662 bp, 25 predicted proteins | sample RVTome_9_FD_201360 | JGI IMG/M metagenome (GOLD analysis project Ga0299913, IMG submission 201360) | Soil microbial communities from uranium-contaminated site in the Upper Colorado River Basin, Wyoming, United States - RVT155D38 (version 2) ... | reverse complement strand
CTGGTCGTCGGCCTCGACTACCGCGACCCGTGGCTCGACCCGCACCGCGAGTTCCAGCGGCTGAAGACCCACCCGAAGGTCCGCGCCCTGCTCGACGGCGGCCGGATGACCTTCTACGGCGCCAAGGCGCTGCCCGAAGGCGGCTGGTGGTCGATGCCGCGGAGCGCCGGCGACGGCTTCCTGGTGATCGGCGACTCCGCCGGCGTGCTGAACTCGCAGCGGCTCAAGGGGATCCACCTCTCGATGCGCTCGGGGATGCTCGCCGCCGACACGATCTACGACGCGCTCGCCGCCGGCGGGATCAGCCCGGAGCGGCTGGCGCGCTACGAGGAGCGGCTCGAGGCGAGCCCGATCCGCGACGAGATGTGGGCGGTCCGCAACTTCCACCAGGCCTTCGACCACGGGGCGCTCGCCGGCATGCTCCAGGCGGGGCTCGGCATGGTCACCGGCGGCCGCGGCTTCGGCCTGCTCGGGCGGCTACCGACCGAGCCGGGCCACACCCGCATGCTGACCCGGCACCAGGCGATGGGTCACGGCCTCGGCCCTCGCGAGCCGCTCGCCTACGACGGGGAGCTGACCTTCGACAAGCTCGCCGACGTCTACCACTCGGCGACCGCCCACGAGGAGGACCAGCCGGTCCACCTCGTCGTCACCGACCCCGACGTCTGCGTCGACCGCTGTACCTTCGAGTACGGCAACCCCTGCCAGCGCTTCTGCCCGGCGCACGTCTACGAGATGGTCGACGACCCCGGCTCCCCCGCCGGCCGGCGGTTGCAGATCAACTTCTCGAACTGCGTGCACTGCAAGACCTGCGACGTGATGGACCCCTACCAGGTCATCGACTGGGTGCCGCCCGAGGGCGGCGGCGGGCCGAACTACAGCCGGATGTAGCTCGGCCGGCGGCGGTCAGCGGGCCGGCGCGACGACCGCGTCGCCCGAGCCGGTGTCGATGACGATCCGGGTGCGGCCGTCGCCGCGCTCGGCGCCGACCACCTTGCGGCCGTCGCGGTGCAGGGTCGCGTCGGCGTAGCCGATCCTCAGGTCGCCGCTCCCCTGGTCGGCGACCACCCGGAACGAGGCGTCGGGCCCGCCGTAGATCTCCACGTCGCCCGAGCCGGTGTCGGCGCGGATCGAGCTCGCGCCGGCGAGCGAGCCGACGAGCCGGATGTCGCCCGAGCCGGTGTCGAGGTCCGCCGTGCCGACCGCGACCTCGAGCACCTCGACGTCGCCCGAGCCGGTGTCGATCGTCAGCTCGCCGACCCGGCCGCCGCGCACGGTCACCTTGCCGGAGCCGGTGTCGGCGACGAGCTCCTCGGCATCGACGCCGCGCACCAGGACGTCGCCCGAGCCGGTGTCGAGGTTCCCCTCGCCGCGGAGCGCCGCGAGCTCGATGTCGCCCGAGCCGGTGTCGACGACCAGCCGGCCGTTGAACGCCCCGAGCTCGACGTCGCCCGAGCCGGTGTCGATCCGCACGTCGCCGTAGAGGTCGCCGCCGGTCACCTTGCCGACCGCCTGGTCGAGGTCGAGGCCGGGGCGAGCGGGGAAGGCGATCTCGAGGTCGACCCAGAGGGTGGGCGCCGAGCCGCGCGCGGTGCCGCGGATCGACACCCGCCGGCCGAGGTACTTCGTCGTCGTGTGGCTGCCGAACCAGCCGAACGAATCCCCCTCGGCGTAGCGGTAGGTCGTGTGCCGGTCGACCGGATAGGCGATCGCCCAGCCGCCGCGCCGCTCCGGGTCGCGCACGAAGTCGACCTGGTCGAGCAGCGCCCGGGTCTCGGCGGCGTCGCGCCCCTCGGCGTGGGCCGTCGCCTTGACCCGGATCTCGTCCGCCGACGTGTTGACCAGCCGCACCCGGCCGGCGAGGTTGGCGAGGCGGAACGGCTCCGACCCGGCCGGGAAGGCGCGGGTGACGACGCGGGTCTCGGCCGCCGCCGCGGCCGGCAGGGCGGCGGCGAGGAGCAGGGCGGCGGCCGCGAGGGCGGGGAGCGCACGGCGTCGGCTCCCGAACGTGGGGGTCTCGAGCATGGGGATCTCCTGGGTTTCCGGGGGGTTGCATCCCCGAGTACGGCCGACCCGGGCGCCGGGTTTCAGCCGACCCGGTTGGCTCCGCGGCCGCCCGCGTGTCATAACGAGAGAACGAAGGAGAGGAGGACACCGTGTACTGGATCGCACTCGCCCTCGTCCTCTCGGCGCCGCACGTCTACCTGGAGGTGCCGGGCTCGGGGGTGGCGCAGCTCCGCGGCGACGCCACCGACCGGTGCGCCGCCGCGCGCGCGATCGCCGAGATGCCGCCCTGCCTCGACCCGGCGAGCTGCCAGGCCGTCGACGCCTGGGTCGACCTCGTCGGCCCGCCCAGCCCTCAGCTCGCTCCCGGTCCGCCCGGCGCTCGCGTCGCCCCCGACGCGGTCGGCCTGCGCGTCGGGCCCGACGCCCCCGGTGCACCGCCCGTCCCGCATCCGGCCGGGCGGCTGCCCTGGGTCTGTCTCGCCGGGCGGCGCTGAGACGATCCGGGGCCCGGCGTCAGCCGGCGAGCTCGCACCGCCGGCGCCGGCCGGCGTCAGCGCCGAGCGACCCGGAAGGAGCTGCCCGAGCCCTCGATGCCGAGGCCGTGGGTGCGCAGGATGACGTCCAGGGCCTGGTCCCAGGGCACGTCGTGGAGCTCGACGGTCACCCGGCCGGCGACCCCGGGCTGGACGACGACGTTCACCTCGCCGATGCGGGCGAGCGAGCGGATGGTCTCGACGAGGTCGGCGTCCTTCAGGCTGAGGGAGATCGGCTCGCCGGTCCACCGCGGCCCGGCCGGCCGGGTCGGGAGCACGGTCCAGCCGGCGCGGGCCTCCGCCGCCGTCGCGCCGGAGGCGGCGGCATGGGGATCGTCCTCCGCCTCACCGTCTTCGGCCCCGCCGGCCCCGCCGGCCTCGCTCTCCCCGGCTTCCTCCTCGCCGCCGTCCGCCTCGCCCTCGGCCGCCGGCGCTGGCTGGCTCCACGGCGGCACGACCCCGTTCATCCGCGCGTAGGCGATCGACTGGCCCAGGTGCTCCTGGAGGTGCCCGAGGAGGATCATCGTGACGTCCCCCTTGGTCAGCTTCATGCCGAACAGCTCGACCTCGTCGCCGAGCTGGTCCATCGTCGTCGCCCCGACCGCGCCGCGGGCGTGGGCGAGAGCGCGGTCCAAGGCCGCGACGACCGCCGCCTTGTCGGTGACCGACTCGAGCCCGCTCGGGTCGACGCCCTCCGGCACCTCGGCGCCGAGCGCCCGCGACAGCCCGTAGGCGGCGGCCGCGACGTGCATGTAGACCTCGCTGACCGACCGCACGCCCTCGGCCGGCCGCCAGCCGTACTTGTCGGCCGGCACCGCCTCGGCGAGGCTCTCGACCTGCCCCGCGGCCCGATCCCACCAGCGGAGGTAGGTCTCCTTCATCGTCGGAGCGGCCGCCGGCTCCTCCTGGGCGAGAGACGGGGCGGCGGGGAGCGCCGCGGCGGCGACGGCGAGCGCGGCGACGAGACACGGAGCGAGACGACGGGTACGCGACATGGCGTTCCTCCTTCGGCGATTCGTTTGGGTCGTCAGTCTACCTCTCGCGCGGCCTACATCGCGCGCGGCCGCGGACCGCAGGGCCGACGGTAGGACTAGCGTCAGCATCTCAGAAGATCTGTTAGGCTCCCCCGGTGAGCACGGTGGCCAAGGTCGGCAAGCGCGGGACCGTGGTGATTCCGGTCGAGCTGCGCAAGCGGTACGGCATCGCCGAGGGAACGCTGATCCTCCTCGAGGAGGGAGAGGGCGGGCTCACCCTCCGGCCGGCGAGGGCGCTGCCGGTCGAGATCTACACCGATCGCCGCAAGGCGGAGTTCCTGCTCGGCAACGCAGTGGACGCGGAGGATTACCGGCGAGCCGTCGAGGAGGTGCGCAAGCTCGGCCTGGACCCGGCGGAGATCCCGCATCGGCGGCCCTGAGACGCCTTTGGACCGGGTCTTCCTCGACGCCAACGTCCTCTTCTCCGCGGCCTACCGGCAGGAAACCCGCCTGCTGGATCTGTGGGACCTCGAGGGAGCGGAGCTCGTCACCTCCGCGTACGCTCTCGAAGAGGCCCGGCGCAATTGTGTGGACCCGGCGCACCGCGAACGCTTGGAGCGCCTCGTCGAGCAGATCGACGTCCACGCCGACCCCCCTCTCGACTCGCAGGGAGACTCGCCGCCGGACCTGCCGGAGAACGATCGCCCGATCCTCCAGGCGGCCGTCGCCGGCGGCGCGAGCCATCTCCTGACCGGGGATCACCGGGCCTTCGGACGCCACTACGGAACGAGAATCCAGGGCGTCCTCGTCGTTCCGCCGGCCCGGTACCTGAGCGAGCGGAGGAGCTGATCGGATCGCGAGCCGCCGGCAGGAGCGCTCGGCATGTCCGACCGCTCACCGGTCGGCGCGGCGCTCGGGTAGGATGCGGCGGTTCCGAGACCCGACCCGTCGTGCTGCCCACGTTCCCGGAGGACCCATGCCGAGACGTCTCGCCGCCCCGTCCGCCGCGCTCGCCGCCCTCGTCTCGCTCACCGTCGCCGCCGGCCCGGACCCGGCCGCCGCCGACGTGCACGCCTTCGTCGGCGCCCGCATCGTGCCGATCGCGGGGCCGGAGATCGCCGACGGGGTGCTCGTCGTCGACGGGGCGCGGATCGCGGCGGTCGGCGCCCGCGGCGAGGTCGCGGTGCCGGCGGGGGCCGAGGTGCACGACGTCGCCGGGAAGGTGATCCTGCCGGGGCTGGTCGACACGCACAGCCATCTCGGCGACGTCGAGGGCGCCGACCGGTCCGACCCGATCCAGCCCGAGGTGCGGGCGCTCGACTCGATCGACGTGCGGTCGAGCGACTTCCAGCGGGCGCAGGCGGGCGGGGTGACGACGGTGAACGTGATGCCCGGCTCGGGGTACCTGATGAGCGGGCAGACGGTCTACCTCAAGCTCCGCGACGCGGACACGATCGAGGAGCTGGCGGTCCGCCGGGCCGACGGGTCGATCGCCGGCGGGATGAAGATGGCCAACGGCACGAACTCGCGGCGGGACCCGCCGTTCCCGGGGACGCGGGCGAAGTCGGCGGCGCTGGTGCGCGAGGCGTTCGTCGAGGCGCAGGAGTACCGGCGCAAGCTCGACGCCGCGGAGGACCCGGCGAAGCGGCCCGAGCGCGACCTCGGCAAGGAGGCGCTGCTCGAGGTGCTCGACGGGACGCGGCTGGTCCACCACCACACCCACCGGCACGACGACGTGATGACCGTGCTGCGGCTGCGCGACGAGCTCGGCTTCCGGGTGGTGCTCCACCACGTCTCGGACGCGGCGAAGGTGGCGGACGAGATCGCGGCCGCCGTGGTGCCGGTGTCGCTCATCCTGGTCGACAGCCCGGGCGGCAAGCTCGAGGCGCGCGACCTGCTGCTCGAGAACGCCGCGGCGCTCGAGCGCGCGGGGGCGACGGTGGCGCTCCACACCGACGACTGGATCACCGACTCGCGGCTGTTCCTGCGCATGGCGGCGCTCGCGGTGCGCGCCGGGATGAGCCGGCAGGGGGCGCTCGAGGCGGTGACGATCCGCGGCGCCGAGATCCTCGACCTCGCCGACCGGGTCGGCTCGCTCGAGCCGGGCAAGGACGCCGACTTCGTGGTGCTGTCGGGCGACCCGCTCTCGGTGTGGACCGAGGTGCTCGAGACCTGGGTCGAGGGCGAGAAGGTGTTCGACCGGGCGCGCGCGCCGGACCGCCTGTGGGCCGAGGGAGGCTGGGGCGCGGGCGACCCGCGGCACGGCCACGTCGCCTGCTTCGACGGGGAGGCGGGGCGATGACCGGCCGCCGGCTCGCCCTGGCCGCTGCCGTCCTCCTCGCCGCTCCGACGGCCGTTGCCGCGACCCTCGTCGTCCGCGGCGAGACGGTCTACCCGGTCTCCGGGCCGCCGATCGCCGACGGCGTGGTCGTCGTCGAGGACGGGAAGATCGCCGCGGTCGGGCCGGCCGCCGCGGTGACCGTGCCGGCCGGCGCCGAGGAGCTCTCGGCCGCGGTCGTCACCCCCGGATTGGTCGACGCGCACACCACGGTCGGGCTCACCGGCCTGCTCAACCAGGCGCACGACCAGGACCAGCTCGAGCGCTCCGAGCCGGTCCAGCCCGAGCTGCGGGCGATCGACGCCTACAACGCCCGCGACCCGCTGGTCGACTGGGTGCGCGACTTCGGGGTGACCACGGTCCACACCGGCCACGGGCCGGGGGAGCTCGTCTCCGGCCAGACGATGGTCGTCAAGCTCCGCGGCGACGAGGTCGGCGACAACGTGCTGGTGCCCGCCGCGATGGTCGCCGCGAGCCTCGGGGAGACCGCGGTCCACGAGGAGGGGTCGAAGCCGCCGGGGACGCGGGCGAAGGCGATCGCCATGCTGCGCTCGCAGCTCCTCGCCGCCCGGGAGTATCACCGGAAGCTGGAGACGGCCGAGCCCGACAAGCGGCCGGCCCGCGACCTGCGGCTCGAGACCCTCGTCCGGGTGCTCGACGGCGAGCTGCCGCTGCTGGTCACCGTCCACCGCCACCACGACATCCTCTCCGCCCTGCGGCTGCGCGAGGAGTTCGGCCTGCGGATGGTGCTAGACGGCGCCGCCGAGGCGTACCTGGTGACCGACGAGATCCGCGCCGCCGGGGTGCCGGTCGTCCCCCACCCGCCGATGGCCCGGGCCGTCGGCGAGCTCGAGAACGCGACGATGGAGCTCGCCTCGCGCCTCGCCGAGGCGGGGATCCCGTTCGCCCTCCAGTCCGGTTTCGAGTCGTACGTGCCGAAGGTCCGGGTGCTCCCGTTCGAGGCGGCGATCGCCGCCGCCCACGGGCTGGGCTTCGAGCGCGCCCTGGCCGCGGTCACCCTCGACGCCGCGCGCCTCCTCGCCGTCGACGACCGCATCGGCTCGCTCGAGCCGGGCAAGGACGCCGACCTCGCGCTCTGGGACGGCGACCCCTTCGAGTACACCAGCCACGAGATCGCGACGATCGTCGACGGCGTGGTGGTGAGCCGCACCGTGCGCTGACCAGGACGGCCGAGGCGATCACGGAGGGGTCGACGAGGTATCCTCGCTCCATCCATTGAGCTGTGGAGCCGTGGCCGGCCGCGCGACCGTCGCGAGGGGCCGGGGTGCGAGCTCCGTCTCGATCCAAGGGAAAGGAGCGTTTCCATGCGTGTAGCGACGCAGGTCCTCGTCTGTCTGCTCGTCCTCGCCGCCGTTCCCGCCGTCCCGGCCGCGGCCCAGGGCGACGCCAGCGGGCCGTTGACCATGATCTCCCACTTCAAGGCGCCGCCGGGCGACGCATTCCCCGACTGGGTCAGGACCATGTACGGCGCCACCCTGGAAGGGCTGGTGGAGGACGGCAAGGTGCTCGCCTGGGGCATCACCATGCCGCTGTTCCACCACGCGGAGACCACCCACAGCATCTACATGTCCGTGCCCGACTGGGCGTCGCTCGCCGCGGCCTTCGACGCGTTCGAGGAGCGGGAGGGCACTCTGTCGGCCGAGGAGCGGGCGGCGATGGGCGAGCTGTTCTCGAAGATGGACATGAGCACCCACCGCGACGAGCTCGTGCAGCACGTCCGGTTCGCGCTAGGTGGCGAGGGGACGCCCGCCGAGAAGTACTTCGACATCGGGTACCACACGGCGCACCCGGGCAAGGGTCCGCAGGCCATGACGCTCTACGACCGCCTGATCAAGCCGGTCTACGAGCGGCTGCTCGCCGACGGCGTGATCACCGGGTACGGCGCCTTCGTGCCGGTCGAGCACAGCGGTGGCGGCTGGACCCACGGCGGGTGGGTCGGTCTCGCGGACCTCGCGAAGATGGACGCGGTCCACGCGGCGTTCGACGAGGCCGAAGCGAGCTGGACGCCGGAGGACGGCCAGATGGTCATGGAAACATTCGACGCCTCCGCGCACTACGACCTCCTGCTCCAGGTCCTCGACTGACGCGGTAGGGGAAACGTGCCCGGGCCGCCGGCCGGCGGCCTCGGGCGATAGGCTGGGCGCTCCGACGATTCCCGGAGGACCGCCGATGCCCGCCGCTTCGCCGCGTCAGACCCCGTCGTCCATCCGCCCGCCCGGCCGCCTGCCGGTATGGGGAGCCACAGCGACCGTACGACGGTCCCGCGGAGCCGCGACCTTCCTTGCGGCGGCCGTCAGCCTCGGCTCGTCGTTCCTGCTGCCCGCCTCGGCCGCCGCCGGCTCCGACCCGGCCTCCGCGCCGCCCGCCCCGGCGGCCGCGGCCGGCCCGGCGGCCCAGGACCGCCCGGCCGAGCTGACCTTCGAGCGGATCTTCGAAGGCGTCCAGGCCGGCAGCGTGCCGGACGACCTCCTCTGGTCGCCGGACGGCCGCCGGCTCGCCTACCGGTTCGACGACGGCGAGGGGAGCGCGCTCTGGGTCCTCGAGCCCGGCCGCGGCGAGCCCCGCCTGCTGGTCCGCGACCCCGACGACGAGGCCGACGCGGACGAGGCCTCCGAGGTCGACTCCGAGGTCCCCGAGAGGGCGGACGAGGAGCCGGGCAAGGTCGGGGAGTACGTGTGGTCGCCCGACGGCGCCGCCCTGGCCGTCGTCGCCGGCGGCGACCTCTGGCTCGTGCCGGCGGCCGAAGGCCCGCCCGTCCGGCTGAGCGAGACCGAGGACGACGAGGAGGCGCCGGCCTTCGCGCCCGACGGCCGCCGGCTCGCGTTCGTCCGCGACTTCGACCTCTGGGTGGTCGACCTCGAGACCCGGCGCGAGCGCGCGCTGACCGCCGACGGCGTCGAGAACGAGGTCCTCAACGGCACGACCGACTGGGTCTACTGGGAGGAGATCTGGGGGCGCGACGCGACCGGATTCTGGTGGAGCCCGGACGGCTCGCGGATCGCCTACTACCGGTTCGAGGAGGAGCCGGTCGGCGTCTACCCGCTCGTCGACTTCACCGCCGTCCCCTACCCCGAGGTCACCTGGCAGAAGTACCCCAAGGCCGGTACCGACAACCCGCGGGTCTCGGTCGGCGTGCTCGAGATCGCGGCGGACGACCCTCAGGCCGGGACCGTCTGGCTCGACACCGGCGACGACCCGACCGCGTACCTCGCCTGGGTCGACTGGCGGCCCGACGGCGAGCGGGTCGCCGTCCAGCGGCTGAACCGCGACCAGACCCGGCTCGATCTTCTCTCGTGCGACCCCGGCACCGGCGCCTGCGAGCTCCTGCTCCAGGAGACCTGGCCGACGTGGGTCAACCTCGGCGACGACTTCCGCTGGCTCCCCGACGGCCGCTTCCTCTGGGGCTCCGAGCGCACCGGCTGGCGCCATCTGTACCTCCACGCGGCCGACGGGTCGCTCGTCCGCCCGTTGACCTCGGGGGCGTGGTCGGTCACCTCGCTCGACGGGGTCGACGCGGAGCGGGGGCGGGCGGTCTTCACCGCGTACGCTCCGGGCCCGCTCGGTGCGAAGGACCGGCGGGTCGCCGCCGTGTCGATCGACATCGCGGCGGCCGTCGGGTCCGCGGTCGACCTCACCGAAGGCGAGGGCTGGCACGAGGCGACCGTCGCCCCGGCCGGCGGCCGCTGGGTCCACGACTGGAGCGACTCCGAGACGCCGCCGCGGCTGGTCGTCCGCGAGGCGGACGGCCGCGAGGTCGCCGCCCTGCCGACGGTCGCGCCCTCGTTCGATCCCGCGGCGCTCCCCCACTGGCGCTACTTCACGATCGACGGCCCGGACGGCGCGGCGCTCCCCGCCCGGGAGCTTGCGGCGAGCGGCCTGCCGACCGGCGAGAGCGGCCCGGCACTGATGTACCACTACGGCGGACCCGGCTCGCAGGTCGTGGCGAACCGCTGGGGCGGCGACCGCGGCCTCTGGCACAAGCTGATGGCGCAGCGCGGCTTCACCGTGCTGTCGGTCGACAACGTCGCCTCGGCCTTCTTCGGCAAGCGGGGCGAGGACCGCCAGCATCGGCGGTTCGGGCCGCTCAACCTCGCGGCGCAGCGGGCGGGCGCCGCGTGGCTCGCCGCGACCGGCCGGGTCGACCCCGCCCGGATCGGCCTGTGGGGCTGGTCGGGCGGCGGCACGAACACCCTGTACTGCCTGTTCCACAGCCCCGGCACCTGGGCCGCCGGGACCGCCGGCGCCCCGGTCACCGACTGGCGCCTCTACGACACGATCTGGACCGAGCGCTACCTCGACCACCCGGAGTCCAACCCCGGGGGCTACGCGGCCTCCTCGCCGATCACCCACGCCGCCGCCCTCGCCGACCGCCTCCTCCTCGTCCACGGCACGGCCGACGACAACGTCCACCCGCAGAACACGATCGCGCTCACCGCGAAGCTCGTCGCCGCCGGCAAGCCCTTCGACGAGGTGATCCACCCGCGCCAGAAGCACGGCTTCCGTGGCACCGACGAGCGCCACTTCTACGAGCGGATGACCCGCTTCTTCGAGGACGCGCTCGGGGCGGGCGCGGGAAGACCCGAGCCACACCGAGCCTCGAGCCGGTCGAGGTGAGCAGGGACTCCTGGACCTCGCACCGGTTCCCTCGAGGAGCTGCCCGGGGTCGAGCGCCTCCTCGGCCGGCCGCCCCGCTCGGTCCGCGACTTCGCCCGCGACCACGCGGAGCTGTTCAGCGACTGATGCCGGCGCTCAGGCCGCGCGCAACGCGGCCACCCGATGGACCGCCTTCCAGAGGAGCTGGCGCGCCGGGCGGACGACGCGGCGCACATCGGTCTCCGGCCAGCGCTCGCCGAGGAGCACCTCGCGAGCCCGCAGGCGGCCGAGGTCCATGACCCGCTCGACCTCGCTCCACGACCTCGCGGCGAAGGCCACCGGCAGCGGGTGCCGCGGGCGGATCACCACGACCCGCCCGGACAGCCGCTCGGGGATCGCGTGCTCCGGCTCGCCGAGCCGCCGGCCGAGTCCGCCCACGCTCTCCCCCTTCGTCGCCACGATCACGACCGCGTCGCACCCCTCGTCGAACGCCTTCTCGTACGGCAGGTTGTCCGAAAGCGCCCCGTCGGCGTAGCGCTCGCCGCCGATCGCCGGCGGCAGGGTGTAGAAGGGCGGCAGGTAGTTCGAGGCCAGCAGCAGGTCGACCGGCCTCTCGACCTCGCGGGCCGAGAGCAGCACCGGCGCCCGGTCCCGCAGCCGGGTCACCGCGACCCACAGCGGCAGCGCGTCGGGCGACGCCAGCGCCCCGGCCCCGACGTAGCGCGCGAACGACCGCCGGTGCATCTCGGCGTACCGGAACGGCGAGCGCTCCCGCAGCATGTTCGACAGGTCGACGCTCGGCATCCGCACGAAGCACCGCCAGTAGTACCGCAGCCGGTGCGCGTTGCCGACCGCCAGCGCCGCCCCGTTCCACGCCCCGGCCGACACCCCCACCGCGAGCCCCGGCCGCACCCCGAGCCCGAGCAGCTCCTCGATCACCCCGACCTGGAACGCACACCGCGACGACCCGCCGCTGAGAACCACCCCCACCCGCCGGGCCGAGAGCAACCGCCCCAGGCCGTCGTCCGATCCCTCGCTCATGCTTCCCACAGGCGTACGAACCGCCGAGACGTTGCGTTCATTCTCAGACAACCCAAAAAAGAAGGGATTTGACAACGGCTTGGGGCACGCTTGCAGACTCGGAGGCGTTCCCCAGCTCCGCCCGTGACGAGTCTCCAGCGAAACCCCTCGGCCGAGAGAAGGATCTACTGCACGAAGGACTGCTCTGGGCGTGCAGTCGAATTACGGCGTGCTGCGGGGCGCCGAGAGCTTCGCGCTCCTCCGTAGCGAGCTGAACACCAGAACGGCTCGAAGCGGACGCCGACCCCCGGAGCGGCCGCGGCGGAGGCCCCGCCCGGGGATGTCTGAGCCGGCGCAGGGCAACGACCGCCGGAGGCCACCGCCGGTCCGGCGCCGGCGATGCCAAGGCGAGGGCCGCCCCCCTGCCCACACCGTAGCCCGAGCCGGTCCCCGGGCGGGGCCTCCGCCGCGGCCGCGGGCCTGACCGCGCACCGTTTCCGGCTAGCCGTCCCAGCGGCGCATGATCACCGCGCCGTTGGTGCCGCCGAAGCCGAAGGAGTTGGTCAGGGCGTACTCGAGGTCGACCTCGCGTGCCCGGTGGGGCACGAAGTCGAGGTCGCAGCCCTCGCCGGGCTCGTCGTGATTGATCGTCGGCGGGAGGACCTGGTGGCGGAGGGCGAGGGCCAGGATGCCCGACTCGAGCCCGCCGGCGGCGCCGAGCAGGTGGCCGGTCGCCGACTTCGTCGAGGAGATGGCGAGCCGGTGCGCGTGCTCGCCGAAGACCGCGTGGACCGCCTTGACCTCGGAGAGATCGCCGAGCAGCGTCGAGGTGCCGTGGGCGTTGATGTAGCCGATCGCCTCGGGGCCGAGGCCGGCGTCGGCGAGCGCCCGCCGCATCACCTCGGCGGCGCCCTCCCCCTCGGGGTGGGGCGCGGAGATGTGGTAGGCGTCGGCGCTCATCCCGTAGCCGACGACCTCGGCGTAGATCGTGGCGTCGCGGCGGCGGGCGCGCTCGAGCTCCTCGAGGACGACGATCCCGGCGCCCTCGCCCATGACGAAGCCGTCGCGGTCCTTGTCCCAGGGGCGGGAGGCGCGCTCGGGCTCGTCGTTGCGGGTCGACAGCGCCCGCATCGCGGCGAAGCCGGCGAGCGAGAGCGGCGTGAGCACCCCCTCGGTGCCGCCGGCGATGATCGCGTCCGCCTCGTCGTTCTGGATCAGGCGGTAGGCGTCGCCGACCGCATGGAGGCCGGTCGTGCAGGCGGTGCAGGGCGCGGTGTTCGGCCCCTTGGCGCCGAAGCGGATCGACACCTGGCCGGCGGCCATGTTGACGATCAGCCCGGGGATGAAGAAGGGCGACACCCGGCTCGGGCCCTTCTCGCGCAGGACGTCGTGCATCTGCTCGATCAGGGGCAGGCCGCCGATCCCCGAGCCGATGACTACCCCCGCCCGCGAAGCCTCGCCCTCGCCGATCGCGAAGCGCGCGTCGTCGACCGCGAACTGCGACGCGGCGATCGCGTAGTGGATGAAGGTGTCGCTCTTCTTGACCTCCTTTTTCTCGACCCAGCTCAGGGGATCGAAGCCCGCGACCTCACCGACGATGCGGCAGGGGTAGTCCGAGGCGTCGAACCGGGTGATCGGGCCGATGCCGCTCTCGCCGGCGAGCAGGCGGCGCCAGGTGACCTCGGTGCCGATGCCGAGCGGAGAGACCAGTCCGATGCCGGTGACGACGACGCGCCGTCGCTGGGAAGGGGTCAAGATGGAGGGAGGAGAGGGGTCAGTTCTCGGAGCCGGAGTGCTCGTCGATGTAGGTGACCGCGTCGCGGACCGTGGCGATCTTCTCGGCGTCCTCGTCGGGGATCTCGATGCCGAACTCCTCCTCGAACGCCATGACCAGCTCCACGATGTCCAGGGAGTCGGCCCCCAGGTCGTCGGTGAAGCTCGCGTCCATGGTGACCTCCTCCTCGTCGACGCCGAGCTGCTCGACGATGATCGACTTCACCTTCTCTTGACTCGCCACGCTGATGCCCTCCTTTCGAGCTGAGTCTCGCAGTCTGATGTCGCAGCCGGCTTCGCGCCGCCGCGGCGGGCGGAAGCCCCGCGGTTTGTAGCACACCGGGCCCGCCCAGTCCAAGGCGCGGGGGCCGAGTCTACCCCGCCGGCCCGTCCCCGGCCGGGGAGCGCAGGCCGCGCGCGGGCTCGCCGGCTAGATGTAGAGCCCCCCGGACACGTTGAGCACCGTGCCGGTCACGTAGCCCGCCTCCTCGCTCGCCAGGTAGAGGACCGCGGCCGCCACGTCGTCCACCGTGCCGAGCCGGCGCAGGGCGATCGCCCCGGAAAGGTCCTCGCGCGCCTTCTCCCCCAGCCGCTCGGTCATCGCCGTCTCGACATATCCTGGGGCGACCACGTTCACCGTGATCGAGCGGCTGCCGAGCTCCCGCGCCAGCGACTTCGTGAACCCGACGAGCCCCGCCTTCGACGCCGCGTAGTTCGCCTGCCCGACGTTGCCCATGAGACCGACGACCGACGAGACGTTGACGATCCGCCCCCAGCGCCGGCGCATCATCCCGCGCAGCAGCTCCTTGGTCAGGGCGAAGGCGCCGGTCAGGTTCACGTCGAGCACCCGCCGCCAGTCGGCGAGGCTCATCCGGGCGAGCAGGTTGTCCGCCGTGATCCCGGCGTTGTTGACCAGGACGTCGATCGCGGCGAACCCTTCGGGCAGGGCCGCGAGCCGCTCCCCCATCGACTCCGGGTCGGCGACGTCGAGCTCGAGCGCGTGCGCCGCCCCGCCGGCCGCCCCGATCTCCTCGGCAAGCCGGGCCAGCTTGTCCGCGCTCCGCGCCGCCGCCACCACCTTCGCGCCCCGTGCCGCCAGGAGCCGGGCGACCGCCTCGCCGATCCCCTGCGACGCGCCGGTCACCAGCGCCGTCCTCCCGTCGAGCCGGAACATCCGGTCCCCTGCCGCGTCGGTGCCGCTCATCCCGCGCCTCCTCCCTCCGTGCCGAGCGCCTCCGCGAGCTTGCCGAGGCCCGAAGGGTCGGCGAGCGACAGCGCCCCGGCTCCCGGCGCGATCCGCCGCACCAGGCCGGTGAGCACCGCGCCGGGCCCGACCTCGACGAACAGCTCGATCCCCATCTCACCCGCCATCCGCTCGACCGACTCGACCCAGCGCACCGCTCCGTCGATCTGCCGCACCAGGGCGTCGCGCAGCTCCGGCCCGTGCTCGACCGGCCGCGCGTCGACGTTGACCACCACCGGCACCGACGGGTCGCGGAAGTCCGCCGCGTCGAGCAGCGGCGTCATCCCCCGCCGTGCCGGCGCCATCAGCGGCGAGTGGAACGGCGCCGACACCGGCAGCGTCATCGCCCGCTTCGCCCCCCGTTCCCTGGCCAGCCCGACCGCCCGCTCCACCGGCGCCACGTGCCCGGCGACGACCGTCTGCTCCGGCGCGTTGTAGTTGGCGACCGCCAGCACCCCGTCGTCCCCCTGGGCGTCGGCCACGATCCCCTCGACCGCCGCCGCGTCCAGCCCGAGCACCGCCGCCATCGCCCCCTCCCCCGCCGGCACCGCCTCCTGCATCAGCTCCCCCCGCCGCCGCACCAGCCGCAGGGCGTCCCCCAGCTCGAGCGCCCCCACCGCGACCAGCGCGGTGTACTCCCCCAGGCTGTGCCCGGCCACCGCCGCCGGCGAGAGGTCCGAGCCCTCCTCGTCGAGCCCGCGCAGGATCGCCACCGAGGTCGCCAGGATCGCCGGCTGCGTGTTCGCGGTGAGGGTGAGCTCCTCCTCCGGCCCCTCCCGCACCAGGCGCGAGAGAGCGAACCCCAACGCCTCGTCCGCCTCCTCGAACGTCGCCCGAGCCGCCGCCGACCGCTCGGCCCACCCCTGCCCCATGCCCACCTTCTGCGACCCCTGCCCCGGGAATACCAGCGCGATCTTCCTCACAGGAGGCTCCCAGTCGTCATGGGTGCGGAGGTTAGCAGGGGCGGGAAAAGCGCTCGGGCAATGGAATGATCGGACCGTCAGACACCTCTCGAGAAGCGCACCGAAGAACGAGCCATCGGCACCGAGCGAGTCACCGCGGCGGACCCGCGGGCTGGAATCTGGTTTCCTCAGCGATGGCAGATCGTCCAGGTCGATCTGCCTCGGTTGGTCGCGGCGCTGGAAGCGACGGTCGACGCCGAATCCTGCCCTCTACCCCACCGTCTCGGCCTTGCCCAGCAGCCGCTCCTCCTCGCTGTGGAGGACTTCGACCTTGTCGCGGATCTTGGCGGCGAGGTCGGCGGAGACGAACTCGACGGCGCGGCGGATCGAGGAGTGGACGGCGCGGGCGTTGGAGCGGCCGTGGCCGATGAAGCAGCCGGCCTCGACGCCGAGCAGGGGCGCGGCGCCGTACTCGCGGTAGTCGGTGCGGCGGCGGAGGTTGTCGAAGGCGGGCTTGGCCATCAGGTAGCCGAGGCGGGTGCGGGGGAGCTCGGAGAGCTCCTCGCGGAGCATGCGGCCGAGGACCTGGGCGAGGGACTCGGCGCTCTTGAGGATCACGTTGCCGACGAAGCCGTCGCAGACGACGACGTCGGTCGAACCGTTGAAGACGTCGTTGCCCTCGACGTTGCCGACGAAGTTGAGGCCGGTCGTCTTGAGGACCCTGAAGACCTCGCGGGTGACCTCGGTGCCCTTGCCCTCCTCCTCGCCGATCGACATCAGGCCGATCCGCGGCGACGGCGTGCCGATGACCTCCTGGGCGTAGAAGTGGCCCATGACCGCGAACTGCCGCAGGTGGGCCGGGCGGCTGTCGACGTTGGCGCCGACGTCGAGCAGCACCGTGCGCCCGGTGGCGTTCGGGAGGACGGCGGCGAGGGCGGGGCGGTCGACCCCGGGCAGCGTGCCGACGACGAGCTTGGCCACGATCATCGCCGCGCCGGTGTTGCCGGCGGTGACCATCGCCTGGGCCCGCCCTTCGCGGACCAGCTCGGCGCAGAGGCGGATCGACGAGCGGCGCTTCTGGCGGATCGGCGAGATCGCCGGCTCGTCCATGCCGACGACCTCCGCCGCGTGGACGATCTCGAGGAAGCCGTTGCGGGCGAGCCGCCCGACGCCACCGTGGCGGTCGAGCTCCCCGCGCACCCGCGCCTCGTCGCCGACCAGCGCCACCCGCACGCCGTCGGCCGACGCCGCGCGCCACGCGCCCTCGACCACCTCGCGCGGCGCGTGGTCTCCCCCCATGGCGTCGACGGCGATGAGCATCGCGAGCGCCCGCGCCCGAGAGTGGTCGGACTAAAACGCCTCTTTCGGCTCGACGACCTCGCGGCCGCGGTAGTGGCCGCAGTGGCTGCACGCGCGGTGCGGCAGCTTGACCTCGCCGCACTCGGGGCAGAGAGAGGTGGCGGGCTTGGCGAGCGCGTCGTGCGCGCGGCGCCGGTCCCGGCGGGCCTTCGAGTGTCGTCGCTTCGGATTCGGCATCGTTCGGTACCTCGCGCCGCCGCGCGCGGCGGCGGACGATCGTTCGTCAGTTCTCGGTGCGGAGCTTCTCGAGCGCCGCCCAGCGGGGATCGACGGTGCGGACGTCGCAGCCGCAGTCCCCGGCGTTGCGGTCGGCCCCGCACACCGGGCACAGGCCCTTGCAGTCGGGCCGGCACACCGGCTTCATCGGCACGTCGAGCTGGAGCTGCTCGACGACGAGCGGCCAGGTGTCGAACCGCTCGTCGTCGAGGTGGACGATCCCCAGGTCCTCCTCGGACAGCTCGTGCTCGCCCTCCATCGGCCGCGGCTCGTCGACGAGCAGCAGCACCTCCACGTCGGAGCGCCGCCGCTCGGTGATCGGCTCGAGGCAGCGGTCGCAGACGAGCGTCTGGTCGTACTCGAGCCGGCCGGTCAGGTAGTAACCCGGATCGGCCCACACGACCTTCCCGCTCCACTCCACCGGCCCGAGCTCGAGAACCTCGTCCCGCTCCAGCAGCTCGGGCGACACCTCGAGGGTCTCCGCGAAGCGGAGCGGTTCCCGCCGGACGCGCTGGAGGTGGATCTTCATGGCCCCGAGGAGGCTCCGGAAAGCCCGGGCCGAACGACGAGGATACGCGAGAGCGCGGCCGGCGGTCAAACCGCGCGGCCGGCTCAGCGCGCCAGGCGCAGGCGGAGGTCGTCGCCGCCCGCGGCGAGAGAGAAGGCGTCGTAGCCGGCGAGGGGGGCGAGGACGGTGCGCCAGTCGCGCCAGCGGGCGAGGTCGTCGCGGGGGACGAGGGGGACCTTCTCGAGCAGGTCGACGACGGGGTCGACGGCGGCGAAGGCGGCGCGGGGGTCGATCCAGAGGCCGAGGCGGAGCTCGCCGGCGAGGCGCTCGACGGTCGGCGTCAGCCGGCGGGCGCGGGCGAGCGAGTCGCCGCCGGTGGCGACGAGGGCGAAGGGCGACCCGCCGCCTGCGCCGGCGTCGCGCGCCCGGCCGCCGGAGAAGAGCGGGGCGAGCAGGCGGCGGGCGGGGCCGGGCTCGCCGCTCCCGGCGCGGTACCAGACCGCGGCGCCGGGCATCGCGACGGCCCGCCGGAGGAGGCCGCGCAGGCTCAGCCCGCCCCCGGAGCGGTCGGCGGGGAAGAGGGCGAGGGCCGCGGCCGCCCCCGGGTCGTCCTCGCCGGCGAGCGGGCCGCCCGGACCCGAGACGGCGAGGACGGCGGCGTCGGAGGCGGTGAGGAGGTCGAGGTCGATCGACGGGAGGCGGCCGGCGCCTTCCGTCCCGAAGGCCATCCCGCCGCCGTCGCGGACGAGGCGGTGCCGGCCCGCCGGCAGGAACGAGACCGGCTCCCCCAGGGCGAGGATCGCGAGGGCCGGCCCGTCGGACCGGGACGATCCTGCCCCACCGGACGGCGGCTCGTCCCGGCCGTGGCCTCCCGCGGCACGACCGACCTGCGCCGGCCACGCCGCCGCTCCGTCCTCGTCTACGGTTCCCACGCTCCACAGCAGCCCGTCCCAGGCGACCCGCGCCCGCCCGCCGAAGGCGTCGACCTCGCCGCCGGAGAGCCACGGGTTGCCGGCGACCGCTCCGGCCAGCCGGGCGAGGAGGGCGACCGCCGGGTAGACGCGGGCGGCGACGAGGACCCGGCGGCCCTCGGGGTCGGACACCGCGACGAGCTCGCGGGAGGGCGGCGCGGCGAACGGGCCGAAGCGGGGCAGCTCGAGCTCGGGCAGGCCGGCCAGGCGGGCCGCGGCGGCGAGGAATCGGTCGCGCTCGGCGGCGTCGCGGCCGAGGCCGCGCTCGAGCGCCGCGAGGTTCTGGTGGGGGTAGGCGATCCAGAGGCCGACGGATGGCCCGGCCTCGGCGCCGCGGCGGTCGGACTCCGCCGCTGCGAGGAGACGAGCGGCGAGGCCGCCCGGGGCGGGCCTCCCCTGCCGGACCCGCGGGAGGTAGCTCCAGGCGAAGTGGGCGGCCAGCGCGAGGAGCGCGGCCGCCGCGGCGACGACGAGCCAGCGGCGCCGGAAGCCGCTCATCGCGAACCGCCGCGCCCGCCCTGCCGCCCGGCCGCGTCGAGGTCGAGCTCGACGATCGCCTCGGCGAGCGGCTCGAGGAGCTCGCCCTGGTCCGACCCGACGCCCAGGTCCGCTGCGTCGGCGGCCAGGGACGCGACGAGATCGGTGAGGAGATCGTCGTCGGGCCAGGGGACGAGCGGCGGCACCGGGGGGCCGGGGAGGGCGAGCTCGCCGGCCCGCCGGGCAACGTCGATCTCGTGGAGGAAGTCGGCATAGCCGCGGGCCGAGGCGGCGAGGGCGTGATGCTCCGCGGCGTGGCGGCGGGCGGCCTCGCCCATCTCGCGGCGCAGGCCGGGGTCGCCGGCGAGGAGCCCGAGGTACGCCGCGAGGAGGTCCTCCTCCCGCTCGTCGGGCGGGACCTTCGCCGCACAGCCGTCGGGGATCTCGGCGAAGGCGCCGGCGTCGGTGACGACGAGCGGGCGGCCGAGGCCGAGGAGGCGGATCATGGTGCCCGAGGTCTCGCCGCCGGTCGGCCAGCGCAGGTTCACCGCCACGTCGACCGCCCGCATCCAGTCGAGGAACCGGCCGAGGTCGTCGACCCGGCCGACGCGGTTGACCCCGTCGCCGAGACCGGCGCCGCCCAGCTCGTCGGCGATCCGGCGGTCGACGTCGCCGACGACTGCGAGCCGGGGCTCGGCCTGCCCGGCGCGCCGCCGGTCGGCCCGCAGGCGGGCGAAGGCGCGCAGGAGGACCGGCAGCCGCTTCGCCCGGTTCTGGTGGCCGAAGGTGCCGACGAGCAGCGCGTCGGGGTCGAGGCCCAGCCGGCGGCGGGCGGCGGCGCGGGCCGCCTCCGGGCCCCCCGCCTCCTCGGCCTCGCCCCCGGCCTCCTCGGCATCGCCCCCCGCCTCCTCGGCATCGCCCCCCGCCCCCACGCTCAGGTGGTGCGGCACCACCCGCACCCGCGCGCCCGGCCGGCTGGCGAGCACCCGCCGCCGGGTCGCCTCGCTGTGGACGATCACGCCGAGCGCGGCGTCGACCGCGCGCTCGAACAGCGGGTGGCTCCACGGGTCGAGCGGCACGCCGGTGTCGACGGCGCGGCGGGCGAGCGCCCGGCCGGCCCGGCCGTAGGCGTAGCCCATCTCCTCGACGTAGCCGGCCGGGTCGCCCGCGACCAGCGTGATCTCGCGCACCATGTGGTGGAGGACGTGCTCGTGGAGCACGACGACGCCGGGCGCCTCGAGGAGCGCGCGGTAGACCGCGCCGTGGAAGCGCGGGTGGTTGCCGACCTGGTAGAGGGGAAGGTCGACCTCGCCCGCCGCCGCCCGCGGGCCGAGCTCGGCGAGGGGGCGGACCGGGAACCGGCGCGCGAGCTCCCCGGCCGGCGCCGGCAGCCGCGGCGGCACGTAGAGCTCGACGTCGACGTGGTCGGCGAGCGCCGGCAGCAGCTCGGCCGCGTAGTCGGCGATCCCCGACGGCGCGGGCGGCAGCGGCCCGGCGTGGCCGATCCGCAGCCGGCGGGGGGTCCCGGCGGGACGTTCGTCGGCGCTCATCCGGCGCTCCATCCGACGCTCACCCGGCGGTCACTCCATCAGCCGGTCGACGACCCGGTCCCAGCCGATCTCCTCGACCCGCGCCCTCCCCCGCTCGCCGAGCCGCCGGGCGAGCTCCGGGTCGGCGAGCAGCCGGTCGAGGGCGGCGGCCGCGGCCCGCGCCGAGCCCGGCGGGCAGACGTAGCCGGTCTCGCCGTCGCGCACGAACTCGAGCACCCCGCCCGCGTCGGCCGCGGTGACGACCGGCTTGGCGCAGCGCATCGCCTCGACGGTCACGTAGCCGTAGTCCTCGTCGTACGGCGCGTACCAGGCCGCCCGGCAGCCGCGGTAGAGCCGCGCCATCTCCTCGTCGCCGACGAAGCCCGGGAAGCGGACCCGATCGCCGACCCCGAGCTCCTCGGCCAGCCGCTCGAGCTCGCCCCGCTCCGGACCCTCCCCGGCGACCACCGCCCGCAGGCCGGCGCGGCTCTCGGCGACCGCCCGCACCAGGAGGTCGAAGCGCTTCAGCCGGTCGAGCCGGCCGGCCGAGACCACGTAGGGCGGCTCGCCCTCGGGCTCCGGACCGGGCCCCAGGAGGTCGATCCGCGGCGGCGGCGGGTAGAGCGGCTCGGCGGCGAGCCCGACGTGCTCCTCGAGCCGCCGGGCGACGTTGCCCGAGATGGTGAACAGCCGCCGCGCCTCGGACAGGGTGCGGCGGTCCATCGCCCGCACCATCTCGACCGCCCGTCGGTCGCGCGGGGAGTCGTCGAAGTCGCTGAACCCGCTCCCCTTCAAGTCGTAGACCTGGCGAAGCTGGTGGATCAGCCAGACGATCTTGACCGGGTGGCGGACCAGGTACGACGGGAACCGGGTGCAGATCACCCGGTCGACCGGCGCCCAGTCCACCGTCTGGAAGTCGATCAGCCGCCAGGCGAGCGCACTGCGGAGCAGCTGCGTCCGGCTGGTCATCGAGAACGGGATGCGGACGACCTCGGCCTCGACGCCGCGCTCGCACAGGGCGGCGGCGAGCGAGTCGACGAGCATCTCCGCCCCGCCCCGGGCGAAGGGGACCTGGGCGGCGCAGATCAGGACGCGCGGCACGCGCTCAGCGCCCGTCCGCCCCGGCGGGCGAAGGCGCCGCGGCGGGAGAGACGTCCGGCCCCTCGGACCCGCCCGTCCCGCCGGCCGGTGCGGGCGAGACGTCGCTCGCCGATCCGGCGTCGGACGGCCCCTCGACCGCCTCGAGCCGGCGCTCGAGCTCGGCCACCCGCCGGGCGAGCGCCGCGGCCCGCTCCTCGGCCGCCTCCTCGCGGGCCGAAAGGTCCCGCAGCAGCCGGACCGCCGCGCGGTTGAAGGCGTTCTGCCGGTGCAGCACCGGCCGTGCGTGCCACTTGTGGAAGAGGTGGAAGAAGGCCTTCCGGGCGAAGACCAGCAGCCGCCCGATCCCCGGCCGCGGCGACACCGGCACCGGCTCTTCGATCCACTCGAGCCCCTGGAGCTCGACGAGCGCCAGCCGGCGGTCCTCCCGCCCGGCGTCGACCGTCGCCAGCTCCGCCTGCCGCTGCTTCACCCCGGCCCGCACCCGGTCGAGGACCGCCGCGACCCGCGCGCGAGACGCGTCGTCTCCGTGCGTCTCGGGCTCGCCAGGGGCGGCCCGCTCCCGCGCGTCGCCCTCCCCCGGCGGCAACTCCGTCCCCTCGCTCATCGCCGGGAAGACTACCGCGCGGTCCCCCCGCCCCGGCCCGGCCCGGTCGTCGCGAGCCTCACGGCCCGCCGCCGGTGAAGCTCAGGAAGACCGAGAGGTAGCGGTGGTCCTCGCTCCCCGGGTCACGGCGGGCGGGCATCCAGCCGCCGGCGGTCGACAGCTCGAGCCGGTAGAAGTGCTCGTGCGGGGCGCGGTCGAGGTAGCCGAGGTCGCGCGCGATCGGCTCGACCGGGATCTCGACCGGCACCCCGTCCCGCCGCGCCGGCTCGCCCTCGAACGCGGCGACCACCCGCTCGCCGCCCGACGCGACGGTCAGCACCGCCTCGGGCAGCGGCGAGAAGGCGGTGAAGTGGATCGTCCGGAGCGGGATCGGCGAGACGACGATCACCTCGGTCGAGTCCACCCCGCCCCGCATCCAGGTGCCGTTCGGGTGGTTCTCCTGCGGGAAGAGGTCGTCCTTGCGCAGCACCCAGGTGCCCTGACCCCAGTTGCGGGTCGCATACCCGGGGAGCTTGTGCCCCTTGAGCAGGGTGAGCTCGAGCGGCAGGAGCTGGAAGGTGGGGCTGCGGACGTGGCTCTGGAGCGTCGCCTCGGGCGCGATCTGCTGGACCGGCACGGCGAGGACCGAGGCCGTCCACAGGCCGGCGGCCGCGAACGGCAGGACCAGGCTGCGGCGGAGGTCGACCCGCCGCGGCAGGAAGAGGAGCGCCGGGTAGATCCCGGCGAAGTAGCGGTTGCCGATGAAGCCGGCGCCGCCGTGGTAGTTCCACGGGCGGAGCAGCAGGAAGAACAGCACGTAGAGCCCGACCGCCACGAGCGTCAGGTGCGCCAGCCGGTCGCGTGGGCCGGCGAGGTAGAGGGCGAGGGCGAAGAGGGCGAACGGGAAGTAGGGCAGGAGCCCCGTGTGGCGCCCGAAGACGAAGTAGACGGCGTCGTGGACGAAGGTGCGGGGCGTCGCCTCCGGCCCGAGGCCCGACCACGAGCCGTAGCTCGTCCCGCGGTAGGCGGCGAAGAAGTCGCGGTCGCTCTCGAACGGGTAGTTCGTCTCGAACGACTGCCGCTGGACGCCGCGGTAGGGGCTCCAGGCGCCGGTCAGCTTGTACTGCAGTCCCAGGAGGACCGCGAGCCCGAGGAGGCCGCCGAGGGCGACCGCCGCCACCCCCTTCCACCGCCGGCTCCACACGAGGTCGACGCCGAGCGGCAGGCCGAGCACGGCGAGCGGCTCCTTGGACACGAACGCCGCCGCCAGCGCCAGCCCCGCGGCGACCAGCAGCGCGAGCTCGACCCATCCCCAGCGCCGCCGCCCGCGCACCCCGGCCCACACCGCGAGCGGCAGGAAGGTGCAGGCCATGTTGAAGACCTCGGGGTGGATCCAGAAGACGTAGACGAGCGACGCCGAGGCGAAGAAGAAGCCGGCGAGGAAGAGGCCGGTGTACCCGGAGCCGGCGACCGGCCCGGCCACGTCCGGCGCGCCGCCCGCGGTCTCGAAGCCCGCCTCGGCGGCGGCCGGCCGGCGGTGGTAGAGCCACCAGGCGGCGCCGAACATCGCCAGGTAGAGCGCCATGTTGAAGATCAGGAACCCCTGGGTGCCGAAGAGCAGCGCGAAGGGCAGCGCCGCCGCCGAGTAGACGAACGGCTTGCCGAAGTAGAGCGACTCGCCGCCGTCGGTGGTGAACAGGATGATCCCGTACGGCCCCTGGTCCCACAGGTCGTAGGCGCGGGCGAGGTCGCGGCGGTCGAAGGAGAGGTCGTGGTCGTGCCACAGGCTCTCGGCGAGCAGCGCGTAGGCGGCCTCGTCGGCCACCGGCCCGGGCGGGAAGTGGATCTTGTACAGGGTGCCGGCGAGGCCGAGCAGCACGACCGCCAGACAGACGGCGTGGGTCGTCCGCAGGGTCTTCGGCGGGGAAAGGGCCATCGGGGAGCGAGGATATGATGGCGCGTTCCGATGCGCCAGGAGCCCAGCCCCCGCCGGGCGTTCCCCCGACCCGGCGCCCCGCTCGCCGGTCCGCTCCCGCGGCAGCTGTGGCGGCTCGGCCCCGGCGCCTGGCGGCGGACGGCGCACTGGGCGGCCGGCGTCGCGGCCGACCTCCGCCGGCGGCGGCGGGAGACGCGGCTCACCGTCGCCGTCGACATCCTGCCGCTCTGGGAGCCGCTGACCGGGATCGGCTGGTACCTCTACAAGCTGCTCGAGGCGTGGGCGGACCGCGACGACCTCGCCCTGCGCCTCTACGGCCCCACCCTGGTCCGTGCGCCGGGCATCCCCGAGCCGTCCTGGCCGCTCCCGGCCGGGCCGGCCCTCGAGCGGGTCGCCTACGACGTGCCCGACGACCTGGTCGTCGGCCAGCGGTGGCTCGTCCCCTGGGTGCGGCGGCTCGAGCCGCTGCTCGTGGCCGCCGACCGCAACCGGGTGGTCTTCGCCCCGAACTACGTCCTGCCGCGGACGTTCGGCCTCGCCCGGTCGCCGCGGGTAATCACCGTCCACGACCTCTCGGTGCGCCGGGTGCCGTGGGCGGTGCGCCCCGACACCCGCGTAGCGCTCGAGGCGCGGCTCGCCCACACCCTCCGCGAGGCGCGGCTCGTGATCGCGGACAGCCGGGCCGTGGCGCGCGAGATCGTCGGGCTGGCGGAGGTCGCCCCGGAGCGGGTGCGGGTGGTCCACCTCGGGCCGGGGCAGCTCACGGACCGGTCGGGGGGTGGACCGGGGGCCGGGCCGGGGGACGGGCGGAGCGCCGGCGGAGCGGAGGCCGACGGACCGTCGGGCCGCCGGCCGGCGGCCGAGGGGGCCGGCGCCCAGCCCGAGGCCGGCGAGCTCCCGCTGCCCCCCGGAACGCCGGCCGACTTCGGCCTCTCGGTCGGCACCCTCGAGCCACGCAAGAACGTCCCGGGCCTCCTCGCCGCCTGGCGCGAGCTGCGCCGGCGCGTGCCCGACGCCCCGTCGCTGGTCCTGGTCGGCCGCTACGGCTGGGGGATCGAGGCGATCCGCCGCGAGGTCGAGGCCGCCCGCTCGGAGGGCTGGCTGGTCCACCACGGCTACGTCGCGCCGGACGAGCTCCTCGCCCTCTACCGGCGCGCCCGGCTCCTCGCGATGGCCTCGTTCTACGAGGGCTTCGGGCTGCCGGCGCTCGAGGCGATGCACCTGGGCACGCCGGTGGTGCTCGCCGACGTCGAGGTGCTGCGCGAGGTGGCCGGCGACGCGGCCCTCTACGCCCCGCCGGACCGACCGGACCTGTTCGCGGCGCGGCTCGCCGAGGTCCTCACCCGGCCCGCGGAGACCGCCGAGCGCACCGGCCGCGGGCGGGAGCGGGCCCGCCGGTTCACCTGGGCCCGGGCGGCCGAGGCGACCGCGGCGGTGCTCCGCGAGGCCGCCGGCCCGGGCGGCGCCCTCCGCCCGTAGGATGGCGGGATGCGCCGCCGTCCCGCGCTCCTCGCCGCCGCGCCGCCCCTGCTCGCGGCCCTCGTCCTCGTCGTCGCGGCCCTGCCCGCCGATCCGCCGGACGAGCTGCGGGCGGCGGCGGCCGCCGCGCTGCTCGTCGCCCTCGGCTCGTTCGGCCTCCGCCTGGCCGGCCGGCTCCTCGGGGGCGCCGAGGCGGGCGCCGCCACCCTGCTCACCGCCGCCGGCGTCTTCGGCACCGCCGGCGCGGTACTCGCCGCGACCGCTCTCGGCGCCGCGGGCCACCTGCGGCCGGCGCCGTTCCTGCTCGCGGCCGCAGGCCTCGGCGTCCTCGCCACCCTGCTGCCGCCGGTCCGGCTCCTCGCCCGGCGCGAGGGCGGGCCGGCGGCGCCGGACGATCCGCCGGTCCCGTCCTCCGGGGCGTCCTCGCCCATTCCGCCCGCCCACGCTTCTTCGCCGACCCCACTCTCCGGCGGTCCCTCTCCGTCTCCGCCTCCCGACAGTCCCTGGCGGTTCCTGCGACGCCTCGTCCGCCCGGCCGACCTCGCCCGCCTCGAGCTCGCCCTCGTCCTCTCCGCCCTCGCCTCGGTCGCGGTGCTCGTCGGCGCGGAGACGTGGAGCGAGCGGTGGGTCCCGCCGCGCAAGCTCGACGACGCCTCGTACCACCTGTCGACGGTCGCCCTGTGGACCCACACCCACGACCTGCGGACGATCAAGTTCGATGACGGCGACCGGAGCACCGCCTTCTACCCGATCGGCGGCGAGCTCGTCGCCTGGGCTCTCGTCGCGCCGCTGCGCGACGGCGACTGGGCGACCCGCTGGAATCAGCTCCTCTACGGCCTGCTGTCGATCGCCGCCGTCGTCGCCGTCGCCCGCCGGCTCGGCGTCTCGCGGCGCGGCTCGCTCCTGGCGGTCCTGCTCTGGGTCTCGACGCGGCGGGCCTTCCCGCTGCTGCTGTTCACCGCCGGCAACGACCACTCGACCGGCTTCTACCTCGTCGCCCTGGTCGACGCGGCGCTGCTCGCGGCCGCCCGCCCGAAGGCCGGACCGGCGCTCTACGCCGGCGCCGCCCTCGGGCTGCTGGTCGGCACGAAGTACCTGGGGCTGATGCTCGGCGGTCCCGTGGTCCTCCTCGCCGCCGCCCTCGTCCTCGCCCGGGCGCGCCGCGACCCGCCCGGGACCTGGCGGCGGCGGCTCGCCCAGGCCGGCTGGGCCGGCGCCGCCGCGGCGGCCCTCGGCGGCTACACCTACCTGCGCAACCTGGCGGCTCTCGGCAATCCGGTGTTCCCGGCGCCCGTCGAGCTCTTCGGCGTCGAGCTGCCGGGCTGGCGGGCGGTGACGATCGAGGTGCGGCGCCACCTGCCGGAGTTCGCCATCGACCCGGTGGGGTTCCTCCTCCGCCGGGACGTCTTCGGCGAGGTCTTCCGCCTCGTCACCCTGCCCGCCGCTCTCGTCGCGCCGGTGGCCGGCGCCGTGGCCCGGGGCACGGCGGCGGAGCGGCTCGCCCGGGCCGGGACCTTCGCCCTGCCGGCCATCGCGTACGTCCTGTTCCTGCGGCTCGTCCACGACCATCGTGAGAACCGCTATCTCTTCGGTGCGATCGCCGTGGCCGCGGTGGCCGCGGCGTGGCTCGTCGACCGGTGGGCGCGGCGTGGCGGGAGCGGCGCGGTCGTCGCCGCGCTGGTCGGGGCCGGCGCCGGGGCCGCGGTGCTCCACCGCTCGATCCACTGGCTGGAGCGGACCGCCGTCGTGGAGGCGGCGGTGGTGGGGCTGCTCGCCGGGCTCGGCTGGCTCGCCGCCGGGCCGTGGGCGCGCCGGGCGTGGCGGGCCGGCCCCGCCGCCTGGCTCCGGCGGCCCGCGGTGCCGCCGGCCGCGGCCGCCCTCGCCCTGACCGCGGCCGCCCTGGCGGGCGGCCTGGCGCTCGACGCCTACCGCGAGCGCCAGCTCCGCCACGAGCCGATCGCCGACTGGCTCGACCGCACGACCCGCGGGCGGGGCGCGGTGGTCGCCTACGTCGGTCACAACGCGCCCTACCCCTTCACCGGCACGCGGCTCCAGAACCGCATCGAGATCGTGCCGACGAACTGGAACCTCGACGGCCGGCACTTCGACTGGGGTCGCCGGGCCCGCTTCCCCTTCGACGGCGGCCGCTATCCCCTCTGGCTCGAGAACCTCGAGCGCCTCGGCGTCGAGTGGATCGTGGTCGAGCGCCAGGGCCGGGTGCGACCGGAGCGCGACTGGATGCGCTGGCACCCCGGCCGGTTCCGGAGGGTCTGGGGGATCGGCTCCCGGGAGCTGTGGAGGCTCGAGCGCCGGCCGGCACCCGATCCGCCCTCCCGGTAGGATCGCCGGATGACCGGCGGCCGACCCGACGCGACGGAGGGCTCCTCGCGAACCGGCGGCGCCGGCGAGCCAGACCCGCCCTCCCCGCCCCCGAGCTCGAGTGGCCGCCGCGCCGCCGTCGACCTCCGCGCGCTGGTGCCCGAGGCGACCGGCATCGGGGTCTACACCCGGGAGCTCCTGGCGCGGCTGACGCGGCCGGACGCCCCCTACCGCTGGCTCGGCCTCGCCCACCGCGAGCCGCGGGGTGCCGCGCCGCTCGCCGCGGCGGGGATGGAGGTCGAGGTCCGCCCGGCCCCGCTCGGCGTCCTCTGGCAGCAGCTCCGCCTACCTAGCCGGCTCGCGCGCGGCGACGTCGATCTGTTCTGGTCGCCCCTGACGACCCTCCCGCTCCGCTGCCCGGTGCCCGCGGTGGTCACCGTGCACGACCTGACGGCGCTGCTGTTCCCGGAGGCCCACCGGGCGAAGGTGCGCTGGAGCATCCTCCCCTTCCTCGGCCGGTCGCTCGCCCTCGCCCGCCGCGTGGTCGCGGTGTCCGAGGCGACGGCCCGCGACCTCGCGTTCCACTTCCCGGAGAGCCGGGAGAAGGTGCGGGTGGTCGCAGAGGGGGTCGACCCGCGCTTCCGGCCGGCGGGGGCCGAGGAGGTCGCCCGCATCCGCGCCTCGCTCGGCGCGCCGGACGGGTACCTGCTCTACGTCGGCACCCTCGAGCCGCGGAAGAACCTCTCGACGCTCTTGACCGCCTGGGAGGCGCTCGTGGCGGACGACCCGCGCTTCCCACCGCTGGTGGTCGCCGGCGGGCCGGGGTGGAAGAGCCGGCGGCTCGCCGCCCGGCTCGCGGCCCTCGAGGGCAGTGGGCTGATCCGCGCCGGCCGGGTCGGCGACGACCGGCTCGTCGAGCTCTACCGCGGGGCGCGGGCGTTCGTCTATCCGTCGCTCTACGAGGGGTTCGGGCTGCCGCCGCTCGAGGCGATGGCCTGCGGGGTGCCGGTGGTCGTCGCCGACGCGTCGAGCCTGCCCGAGGTGGTCGGCGACGCCGGCCTCACGGTCGACCCGCGCGACGCCGCCGGCCTCGCCCACGCGATCGGCCGGCTGGTCGCCGACCCCGGCCTGGCCGCGGAGCTCGGGGCCAAGGGCGCCGAGCGGGCCCGGCGCTTCACCTGGGAGCGGACCGCGCGCGGCATGGAGGAGGTCTTCGCCGAGGCGGTAGATTAGGCGCGTGGCGCACCACATCTGCATCGACGCCCGCAAGCTCGAGGACTTCGGGATCGGGACCTACGTCCGCAACCTGGTCGTCCACCTCGCCGAGATCGACCGGGAGAACCGCTACACCCTGCTCGTCCGCACGCCGCCGCGCGACTTCCCGCTCGCGCTGCCGGAGTCGTTCCGGCTGGTCCAGGAGCGGGCGCCGGTGTACTCGGTGCGCGAGGTCCTGTCGGTCGCCTGGCGGCTGCTCCGGCTCGACGTCGACCTCTACCACGCGACCCACTACGTGCTGCCGGCGGCGGTGCGCCCGCCGGTCGTGGCGACGATCCACGACATCATCCACCTGCTCTACCCGGAGTTCCTGCCCAGCCGGCTCGCCTTCTTCTACGCCCAGCGGATGATCCACCGCACCCTGATGCGGGCCGACCGGGTCGTCGCCGTGTCGCGCAACACCAAGGCCGACCTGCGCCGCTACTTCGACGTCGACGGGGCGAAGATCCAGGTGGTCTACAACGGGGTGGACGAGGTCTTCCGGCAGCGGCTGGCGGCCGAGGAC
>Ga0299913_10000285_pt1 | contig 29686 bp, 28 predicted proteins | sample RVTome_9_FD_201360 | JGI IMG/M metagenome (GOLD analysis project Ga0299913, IMG submission 201360) | Soil microbial communities from uranium-contaminated site in the Upper Colorado River Basin, Wyoming, United States - RVT155D38 (version 2) ... | reverse complement strand
CCCCGGAGCGGGCAGGCCGCTCCGGCTGAGATCCGAGGTAGAACTGTGAACAGAATTATCACCGCGTACGCCGCTGCGTCCCTGGCGATTTCCGCCTGTGGTGCGGACGGCAATCAGAATTCGGCATCCGCCGATTTGGCGAAAGAGCAGCAACTGCACTCGGGACTGCTGCTCGACTACATGAATGCCGCGGTCCGGCCCGGTGACGACTTCAACGCCTATGTGAACGGCGGCTGGATCGATACGGCCACTATTCCCGCCGACAAGGCCGGGTATGGCATCGGCACGATACTGAACGATCAGTCACAGGAGCACGTCAAGGCGATCATCGAGCGGTCGGCCGAAGGCGACTTCGCGAAAGGCAGCGACGAACAGAAAGTCGGCGACCTTTTTCACGCGTACATGGACATGGAGACGCGCAATGCTCTGGGCGTTGCCCCGTTAGAGAACGAATTCGAGAAGATCGATGCCATCGCCGATTACGATGAGCTTGCGGTCTATTTCGCCGAAGCGAACAGACTCGGCTTCGGCATGCCTTTTGCGTTGTTACAGTATGTAGATTTCAAGAATCCGGATACGTACATGATGTACACGTACCAGGGCGGACTGGGGCTGCCGGATCGCGAATATTACTTCAACGAGGACGAGCATTCGTCGGACATCCGCCGCAAGTACGTCGCGCACGTCGCGACCATGCTGGACATGGCTGGAATCGGCAATGGTCCGGCCAACGCAGAGACGATCATGAAGCTCGAGACGCGTCTCGCCGCCGAGCATATGAAGAAGGAACAGACCCGGGACATGGTGGCTCTGTACAACAAGATTCCCGTTGCCGAACTGCCAGGCCTGATGCCGAACTTCAATTGGGATGCGTATCTGACCGAAGCCGGGATTCCGGACATAGACGGCGTCGTGGTGACGCAACTGGATTACACCAGGGCGCTGGACGGTATCATCACCGGCACCGACCTCGACACGTGGAAGATCTATCTCAAGTGGGCTGCGCTCAATGCCTCTGCGAGCCTTCTTACCGAGGAACTGGACCAGCAGAACTTCGAGTTCTACAGCAAGGCCCTGCAGGGCACAGAACAGCCTCTGCCGCTGTGGCGTCGCGGTGTGAATGCTGTGAACGCCAACCTCGGCGAGGTGGTAGGCAAGGTGTACGTCAAGGAGCACTTCCCGCCGGAAGCGAAGGAACGGATGCTGGAGCTCGTCCACAACCTTCTTCGGGCGTACGAACTGAGCATCCGGGATCTCGACTGGATGACGGACGAAACCAGGGCGCAGGCGCTGGACAAGCTCTCCAAGTTCACGCCGAAAATTGGCTACCCCGACATCTGGAAGGACTATTCCGCCCTGGAGATCGAAAAGGATGATCTCGTCGGCAACATGCAGCGTTCCGCATTGGTCGTCTACCAGCAGCAGCTGGAGAGGCAGAAAGGGCCGGTGCAGAAGCACGAGTGGCAGATGACGCCGCAAACCGTCAATGCGTACTACAACCCGCCGCTGAACGAGATCGTTTTTCCGGCGGCTATCCTGCAGCCGCCGTTCTTCGACCTGTACGCCGAGGATGCCGTCAACTACGGCGCCATCGGCGCGGTCATCGGTCATGAGATAGGCCACGGCTTCGACGACTCAGGCAGCACCTTCGACGGCGACGGTGTGTTACGCAACTGGTGGACGGAAGCGGATGCTGCGGAGTTCAAGAAGCGAACAGCGAGGCTCGTCGAGCAGTACTCGGCATTCAAGCCGTTTGAAGATATCAACGTAAACGGCGAGTTTACGCTGGGCGAGAATATCGGCGATCTCGGCGGCCTCAGCATCGCATTACTTGCCTACGAGCTGTCGCTGAACGGCAAAGAAGCTCCGGTGATGGAAGGGTTCACGGGCGAGCAGCGGGTTTTCCTGGGCTATGCCCAGGCGTGGCGACACAAGTATCGAGAGGAATCCTTGCGGACCCAGATAGCAACCGATCCGCATTCGCCGCGCATGTATCGCGTCAACGGTGTCGTGCGAAACATACCCGCGTTCTACCGCGCATTCGACGTGCGCGAAGACGACGCGCTTTACCTGCCGCCCGCGGAGCGCGTAAAAATCTGGTAACGACGCATGCGCCGGCCGTTGACAGCGCTTCTATTACGACTGGTACGGAGCAGCCTGACGCGATTTTCCGAGCCCGGCTTTGCGCGCGAGGATCGCGGCAGTCGTCGCGTTGTTCAGAAGCAATGCCTTGTTCGCTTCGAGTGACCGGCCCCCGGTCAGCTCCACCACGCGCTGCAGTATGTACGGCGTCAGCCGGTTGCCGATGATGCCGTACTCGTCGGCGTCGCGCACGGCCTGCTCGATCGCATACTCGGCCTCCGCGGGATCGAGTGCGCGGTCCTCGGGGACCGGCACCGTAATCAGCATGCCGCTGTTCGAGTCCAGGTCCCGCCACGCGCGCAGAACGTCGGCAGCTTCGTCGGCGGTGTCGACCGACCAGGGCAGCTTCAGCCCACTGTCCCGGGTGAAGAATGCAGGCAGGTTTGCGGTGCCGAGTCCGAGTACCGTGACTCCCTGCGATTCGAGCACTTCGAGGGTCAGCGGCAGGTCCAGAATCGACTTCGCGCCTGCCGAGACGACTGCCACGGGCGTGCGTCCGAGTTGATAGATGTCGGCGGAGACGTCGTGCGGATGACCCCGGTGCACCCCACCAATGCCGCCCGTCGCGAAAATTCGGACCGCCGCCGCATCGGCAACCGCGATGGTTCCCGAAACCGTCACCGAACCGTTCGATTTCGCAGCCACGACGGCAGGCAGATCGCGGCGGCTGCATTTCATAATGCTGTTCTGTGCCGCCTTGCCGAACATCTCGATCTGGCTGGCGGTCATGCCTACCGTGATCCGGCCGCCAACCACGCCTATCGTTGCAGGGCAGGCTCGCTCCGCGCGGATCGCATCCTCCATTGCGAGGGCGGTTTCGACGTTGTGCGGAAAAGGCATTCCATGAGTGAGTACCGTCGTTTCCAGTGCGACGACGGGATATCCCTGTGCGAGAGCTTCCCGTACACCGGACGCCACTTGAAGCTCCATTCAGTACCCCGGCGTCACAGGTTCAGACCGTCCGTGACGGCAGCGACGGACAGTTCAGGACAGCCGGGCTCGTCGCATGCGATGGTCATTGCCGCGGCTTTCAGGCCGATGCGCAGACTGGTCACGGTGTCGTAATCCATAAGGCGGCCGTAAAGGGTGCCCGCGATGAGGGCGTCGCCTGCTCCCGATACGTCGACGAGCGTCGCGGGCACCGCAGGCAGTGCGATGCATTCTCCGTTGCTGGCGAAGCAGATACCGTCCGCGCCGGCTGTAACAACCACACTTCGGGCGCCGCGCCGGCAGAGCGCAGTGGCCATATCCTCCGTGTCTTTCGCAATATCCTCGCCGAGCATCACGCGCGCTTCGTCGGCGTTACAAAAGAGCATATCGACACCGTGCAGGCGGAGGGGCAATCTTTTTGCCTTCGATGTCGAGACTGCGTCGAGAACCAGCGTCAGTTCGTGCTCCCGGCACCCGGTAATGAGGTAGGAAAGCGATTCGGCCGGCAGATTGGTGTCGGCAAAGACGAGCGTCGCGTTGGCGATCTGCAGCCATCGATTCTGGATAAAGCTGCGGTCCATGAGCTTGCAGATGTCCATGTCCGCAAAGCTTGCAAACAGGCCGCCGTCAGGCTCTATCGCCCTGGTGCACGATCCCGTCGGCTCGGTCAGGCTCTTTTGCACGAGGCCAGTATCCACGCCATGGCGGGCGGTGTCCTGAAGGATCCGCCGACCGGCATCGTCGTCGCCGACAACCGAGACCAGCGTGCAGGGAACCGACAGCCTGGCGAGGTTTTGCGCGACGTTCCGCGCCACGCCTCCGGGCGTAGGGCGGCTGACCACGGGGTTCGAGGTTCCGGGCACGCACGGCTCCAGCAACCGCAGCGTCCGGTCCATGGTCATTCCGCCTATGCAGCAGGCGATGCGGGCATCGGGATTCTCGTGCATTCGATTGACGATTCCGGGACGGCTGCGGTCGCCTTTATGTTAAGCGAATGTCGCCTTTTGCATGAACTTCCAGTCAAAAGCTGACACGGAGCGTTACTGCCAGCGCCGACGCAATGCTCGGATCGGTAACTCCAGCCGCTCGTTAAAACAACAAGTTAAGAGACTTTTGTAACCTGGATTGGATCTTGGCACAGCGCTTGCAATGCAGGGCGCAAGGCACCGCAGCCGGGAGAACCGGGCCGCGGGAAAACGGACATCGAAACCGAAGGGGACAGACATGGGCAAGGAAGTGATCCAGGACTGGACGGACAGCACCGTCCTTCTGAAATTCGGTCAGCATCGGGATGTGCGCTACCAGGTCTATCGGGACGGGCAGAGACTTCTGCAGGAGATCAGGGACGAAGCCGACAGGCCGATTCATACCCTTGAACTGCCGACAGGGCTCGTCATGGAAAAGCAGAGCTATGAAGTACTGCTGCGTTATGTACTGCTGGACGTCGTAGCAAACTGAAGCGCCGGCCGTTTCAGGCCGGCGCCAAAATTGCCGCACAGCCAGCTTCTGATTAGCGTATGCTGGCGACCATGAGCAGATCAGAAGCAGAAACTGCAAGCAGATTCGTTTGCAGTAACGAACCGTTCAGAATCGTCGAATTCGCGAAGGCCGATCCTCCGTCCGGACAACCGGACACCGAGTGGTACCGGTACGTCATAAGCCAGGGGCGGGCCGCAATGGCCGGCATACGGCAGGGCAGCCGCGAAAGCGTGATCGCCGCGGTCGAGGATATCGTCAACCGCATGAACGAGCGCAGACTCGGCCGCTCGGGTCGCGTGCATCTCAAGATGGGCAGCAATCCCCGCACCGAACAGGCATCCGGCGCAAAGTCGGGTTGACGCCCGGGTAGTTCCGCAAGCCGCGGCACCCGATATCAGCCTGGGCTTCCCTGCTGGTCGGCGCCGCCGGTTCTCCTGCCTCTTATCCTTGCCTGTACCGCGGGTGTGTACCGGGTGTTTCGCGGGAAGGCGCGCCTGGGCGAGGGCTATCATTGACGCCGGGCGACGACGGACCAGCGCGCTTTCGCCGCTTGCGGCGGCTCGGCTGGTTCGTCTGCTTCTGGCTGGTCGAGGTGGCCCTCGTCGCTGTGGTTGCGTATTTCACCCGCTTCGCGCTTTCCCTTCCCTGACCGTTGTCCTTGCGGCTCTCTCGAGTACGCGTCCCGCGGTCCGCTGCGGCTGGTGATCCGGTTTCGAACCCTGCTACGAGGGTGCGCGGAATGCTGCGCTTCAGCAGGCGTTCTATGGCCCCCAGCAGGGGCTTCTCCTCGGCGCAAACCAGCGAGACGGCCTCGCCTTCATTGCCGGCCCGGCCGGTGCGGCCGACCCGATGCACGTAGTCTTCGGCGACATGCGGCATCTCGAAATTGACGACGTGCGGAAGCTGGTCGATATCTAGGCCACGCGCCGCGATGTCGGTTGCCACGAGCACCCGGACCTGGCCGTTCTTGAATTCGCGAAGAGCCCGGCTGCGTGCTCCCTGGCTCTTGTTTCCATGGATGGCCGATGCATTGAGCCCGTCCTTGTCCAGTTGCGCCGCAAGGCGGTTCGCGGCGTGTTTGGTGCGGGTGAACACCAGCACCTGGCGCCAGTTTTCCGAGCCGATCAGAAAGGACAGCAGCTCGCGCTTACGCGCGCGATCCACCGGGTAGATGCGTTGCGACACCGTATCGGCGGTCCTGTGGATACCGGTAACCTCGATCTTTGCCGGAGTCTGCAACAGGCGGTCCGCAAGTTCGGTCGTTTCCTTGTTGAACGTGGCCGAGAACAGGAGGTTCTGGCGGACTTTCGGCAACATCGCGATGATCTTCCTGATGTCGCGTATAAAGCCCATGTCCAGCATACGATCCGCTTCATCGAGCACCAGCACTTCGACGCGCGACAGATCGATCGTCCGCTGCGCAGCGTGGTCGAGCAGCCGTCCCGGTGTCGCGACGACTATGTCGACGCCTTTTCGCAGGTCGGCGATCTGCGGTCGAATCGAGACGCCGCCGTAAATGGCGGTCGTCCTGAGCGGCAGGTATCTGGCGCAGTCGACGACGCTCTGTTCCACCTGTGCCGCGAGTTCCCGCGTCGGCGTCAGGATGAGCACCTTTATGGCACGCGGGCCCGGTGCGCGCTCTTTGGCGCAGAGACGTTGAATGATCGGTAGTGCGAAGCCGGCCGTTTTACCGGTGCCGGTCTGCGCTATCGCAAGCACGTCGCGGCCTTCCAGTATTACTGGAATGCTTTGGCGTTGTATGGGGGTCGGCGTGTCGTAGTTCTGGTCGGACACAGCACGAAGTAGCTCGGTCGAAAGACCGAGTGATTGAAATGACATATTGGATATTGCTCCAGGATCACCCGCGCACGGCGTCTTTACGCCGGGGCCGGTCCAGGCAGAAAAGGTTGGGGAAAATCGACTCGAGACTGGCCGATGACGGCGCCGCGAATGACGTGATGCAGACCGGAGTGCATCAGGATGGCGCGGACTCTAAACGGATGGCAGCGCTTATGCAAGGAATCAGTACGATTCCGGCGCTTCCGGCACGGGCCGCGGATAGCAGGCCGACGGTGTACTGAAAGCAAAGTGAAATCTCCGCCGCGCCGAATTGCGAAATTGAGTAACATTGCCGCATGACGGAAAAGCCCGATGGCGAGAACAACCTTCTGCCTTACTTCACAGCCGCGCTTGCCGGACTGCTTACGTGCATGGCAATCGCCCTCGTGACCGGCAGGCGGGAAGCATGGGATGCGGGTGCATACTATTCCATCGGCATTCCGATCATGGTCGTCATGATCTTCATCATTGCCTGGGTGTTCCCCGAACGTGCGAGGCGATGGACCCTGGCCATGGCCGTCGGTCAGTCGCTCTCAGCGTTTCTGCAGGGCAGTTCGCTGAGCCTGTTTCCCATCGCGATCGTATTCATGACCGTGGTTTCCGTTCCTCAATTCATCGCAGGTTACCTCGCGGCCCGGTGGTCCCGCAGCCGGAATGCCGCCGGCGCCTGACAAAGCTTGCCGTCGGCAGCGCCACGCCCCACCCGTGTTTTCCGGGGATTCATAGGTGAGTGACGACGACCTGTCGCCCGAAACGTGGACCGTACAGGGGCTGCACTTCGTCGATCGCGTCACCGGCGCCGTCGTGCCGCCCATAAGCCCTTCGACGACCTTCGCTCGCGACGACAATTATCGGCTGGTGTCCGCATCCCACAGCTACGGACGCGACGAGAATCCGGGATTCGAAGTTGCCGAGCAAATGCTTTGCCGGCTCGAAGGCGGCGTGGCCGCGCTCCTGTTCAGTTCCGGGATGGCCGCGGCGATGTCCGTCATCCAGACGCTTGAACCCGGCGACCGGATCGTCGCGCCGAAAATCATGTACTGGGGGCTGCGCAACTGGCTGGTAAAATTCTGCGACCGCTGGCGCCTGGATCTGGGCCTTTATGACTCCGTCGCGCCTGGCGACCTGGCGCGGACCGTGAAAGCGGGCAAAACACGGCTGGTGTGGATCGAGACGCCATGCAACCCTACCTGGGACGTCGTCGATATTTCCGAAGCGGCGAAGATCGCTCATGGCGCCGGCGCCCGGCTCGCGGTGGACTCGACCGTGCCGACACCGGTACTGACCCGCCCCATCGAACATGGCGCCGACATCGTCATGCATTCGGCGACGAAGTACCTGAACGGACACGGCGACGTTGTCGCCGGCGCACTCGTAACGGCGCGGGACGACGAACAGTGGGCGCGGATCCGCGAAGTGCGGGCGGAGGGCGGGGCAATTCCCGGCTCCTTCGAAGCATGGCTGCTGCAGCGCGGCATGCGCACCCTGTTCGTGCGCGTCAACAAGGCCAGCGCTTCCGCAATGCGCATTGCCGAGCATTTCGAGAACCATCCGCAACTCGAGCGCGTGCTGTATCCGGGTCTGCCCGGCCATCCCGGACATGGCATTGCGCGGCGTCAGATGCACGGCGGCTTCGGCGGCATGTTGTCGCTGCGTATCAGGGGAGGCGACGAGGCTGCGCTTGCCGTGGCGAAGCGTTGCAGGGTTTTTGTACGCGCGACGTCACTCGGTGGGGTCGAAAGCCTGATCGAGCATCGGTATTCCATCGAGGGACCTTCAAGCCCGATACCTAAGGACCTGTTGCGGCTTTCAATCGGGATCGAGTCGGTGGACGATCTGATTGCTGATCTCGAACAGGCGCTTTCTGCCACCTCGTAGTTTTGCAAGGTCCGTTTTCGCAAACTGCCCCGCACTCACCGCAAGTCCCTTACCATGGCGTCAGTCCGGCGATTCCGCTACAGGCCTTGCAGGTATTCCTCGATACGCCGGCGCGTGGCGGGGTCGGGGAGGCGGCCGGTGCCGGCGGCGGCGTTGTCCCTCATGTGGCGCGAGTTACTGGTTGCGGCGAGCACGCAGGTGACGTCCGGGTTGCCAAGGATGTACTTCAGGGAAAACTGGGCCCAGGACTCGCAGTCGAAGTCGGCAGCCCATTCCGGCAACTGCCGGCCGCGCAGAAGAGTGAAGTACTCGCCGTTGCCGAAGGCGCGGTTGATCATGACGGCGACGCCGCGATCGGCTGCGGCAGGGATGACGCGCCGGGCAGCCTCTGGTTCGAGTGGCGAATAGTTGACCTGCACGAAGTCGAGGTCGTGCGACCGGATCAGCGACTCCATTTCGGCGAAGCCGCTTTTCCGCGACGTCGTAATGCCGATGTAACGGACGCGTCCGGCGTCTTTCCACTCCCGCAGGTTCAGAAGCTGGGTCTCCGCGTCGGTCAGGCTGTGTACCATCATCAGGTCCAGCGGACGTTTGCCGAGGAGTTCCTGGGACCTTTCCAGCGACCGCCGGCCCTGTTCCGCGCCTCTCGTTCCTACCTTGGTGGAAATGAAGACGGTGTCGGTCAAGTCCAGGTCCGAGAAGAATCTGCCCAATACCTGCTCGGCATCGCCGTAGCGGGGCGCCGTATCGACGAGCGTGCCGCCGTGCTCCACCAGCGCTGTCAGGACGGCTTTCAGTTCCTTGCCGCCGTCGGCGGGTATGTGGTCGAACTCGTGAGAGGTACCCAGGCCGATTACCGGGATGTCCTCATCGGTGCCGGGAATGCGGCGTTTGTCCATCCGCAAAGTCGTTGCCAGACCCGATTGCGGCATCGATAATGCAACACCGGCAGCGGCGGTCAGTTTCAGGAACTCGCGGCGGCGAAAGTTTGCAAATGCGGGCATCTCTACTCCGGTACACTGGTTGTCGTGGTCAAGATAACATCGCCGGACACGGGCGGGTGTAGTTCAATGGTAGAACATTAGCTTCCCAAGCTAAGAATGAGGGTTCGATTCCCTTCACCCGCTCCATTCCCCCGCTCGCACGGCGACTGAGTCGCGGCGCACCGGACGCGCGAAGGTCCCACGTCATCAGTTTGCGAAAGCGGGGCCACTCAGCGGAACGCCGGCGGTTTCTCCGATCCGCTCTTCAGGTAGCGATCGCGCAGCAGCGTCTGGCGGCTTTGCATGGGTACGGCATCGCCACCCAGGTAGACCTGCTCCGGATAGCTCTTAAGCTCCAGCGGGTCGTCGTTCCAGACGACGAAGTCGGCGCGCTTGCCGGCCTCTAAACTGCCGATTCGATCCGCAACGCCGAATATTTCCGCGGGGGCGAGCGTCAGGGCGCGCAGCGCCTCGCCCCACGGCAAGCCGTTTGCGACCGCGATGCCGGCCGACTGGGTAATATTCCGCGCGTTGTGGTTCTGACTGGCGCCGTCCCCGCCGATCGCGAATCGCACACCGGCCTGCGAAAGAATAGACGCGGCGTCCAGTCTCGCATTCAGCTGCTCGAAACTGACGGGCAAATTGGAGAGCGAGTCGAGGATGACGCTGGCATCCGCAGCCGCCAGCTCGCCCGCGACCATCCAGGCTTCCGCGCCACCCAGGACGATCAGGTCGAGGTCGTATTCGGCCGCGAGCCTGATTGCCGTGGAGATGTCGCTGGCCCGGTGGACTCTCACAAGAAGGGGTTTGCTGCCGTCCAGCAGACCCTGCAGAGCTTCGAGATCGCTGCGGCTCAGGGAGTACTGGCGGCGGCTGCCCTGTTCGTAAGCCTGAACATTTTGCGCGTAGTCCCGTGCATCGTCGAACGCTGCGCGAAGTATCATCAAGGCGGCAGATCGCGAACCGGCGGCCACTTCACCGCCGGTCTCCCCCAGGTTCGCGACAAAAGCAGCGCCGCGTTCCACGATAAAGTCGTCGTCGCTGAGTCGAACCACCGAAGCCAGTCCGGACAGCACGCGGCTCTGATTGCCTAACTCGTCGGGTTCACGGGGCAGCGGTGCGATCACCGCGTGCGTAATGCCCTCGATGCGGTTCGTTGCGATGAGACTCGAGCGAGGGTTGTACGCATCGGCAGGGTCGAAGCTTGCCGAAAACTGGTCGCCGCGCTGTATGTAATCGACCGTCCCTTCGACGGCGTTGACCTCCACGAGTCCCATCTGCCCGAACGGCGTAATCAGGCCGGGAGTTATGATTTTGCCGGCAGCGTTGACCTCGCGTGATCCGGCGGGCGCGGCAAGGCCTGCACCGACAGCGGTGACGTTACCGTCGGTGATGACGATGGTCGCGTTCTCGATGGTGCCCGCCGGGCCTGCGGTATGCACGGTCGCGCCCGTAATGGCAATCGACTGCGCTGCCGCAGCTCCGGCAAACAGGAGCGCGGCCAGCAGCAAACCGGATCCGGTCAGCGTTTTCATTGCGCACCTCCCGACACTGCCGCCGTGCCCAAACTGAAATCGGTCACAGGATTCACGGACGGGTCGTCGCGATCGTACGCAAGTGCGCCGTCGATGTAGACGCGCTTCACTCTTGCGTAAACGCTGAACGGATCCCGGTCCCACACTGCGATGTCCGCCATCTTTCCGGCCTCGAGGCTGCCCACGGAATCCGCGATACCGAGCGATTTGGCCGGGTTCAGGGTTATCCAACGGATGGCCTGTTCCGGAGCAATGTCGATGTCGACGCGCGCGGCCGCGCCGACGATTTTCGCGGTTTCCTGATTGAGCCTCTGGATGCCGCGCTCGTCGTCCGAGTGTACGATCGCGCAGGCGCCCGCCCTGGCGACAAGGGCCGCGTTCTCGCGAATCCCGTCGTATGCTTCCATCTTGAAACCCCACCAGTCGGCCCAGACGGCGGCGCAAATATCGTTCTCGGCAAGCAGATCCGGGATCTTGTATGCCTCGACCGCGTGGTGAAATGCGGCGATCCGGTAACCGAACTCCCGGGCGACGTCTATCATCACGGCCATTTCGTCGGCCCGGTAGCAATGGTTGTGGACCAGGATTTCACCGTCCAGAACACCGACCAGGGTTTCAAGCTGCAAGTCGCGAATAGGCGCGTCGCCATCGCCGTTGTCTGCTTTCTCCATCTTGTTCCGGTAGTCCGCCGCCGCGATCCACGCCTTGCGATAACCTGCGACGTTACCCATTCGGGTCGACGGCGCCACAGCTCTACCGATACCGTAAACGCGCTTCGGGTTCTCGCCGCAGGCCATCTTCAGTCCGTGCGGGGCTCCGGGAAACTTCATGTCCTGCACGGAGCGTCCGGGCAGGTTCTTGACGGTAACGCTGCGGCCACCGAAGAGATTGGCGGACCCCGGCAGGATCTGCAGCGTCGTGACGCCGCCTGCCAGCGCCGTAACGAAGCCCGGATCCTGGGGCCAGACGCTGTGTTCCGCCCACACTTCGGCGGTATTCGGAGCCGAGATCTCGTTGCCGTCGGCATGCGCCTCTACGGACGGCGCCGGGTAAACGCCGAGATGGGAGTGCACGTCGATAATTCCCGGCGTTATCCACATTCCGGCGGCGTTCACCACTTGCGCATCGTCCCCGGAAATTCCCGTGCCGACCCCTGCAATCTTTCCATCCCTAATCAACACGTCGGCCCCCTCCAGACGTTCGCCGGTGCCGGTGAGGATGGTGGCTCCCTGCAACAACGTAGCATCCGAGGGAAGCGGGCGATACTGGCTGGCGTAGGGCGGACTGTCGCCGTTGCCCGGCGTTGCTTCCCCGTCGGCATCGCTGCCCCGCTCGCAACCGGCCAGCGCCATGCAGGCAGTACTCACCAGGGTCGTGATTCGATTCATCGAGTTGCTCCAGTCGTCGATTTTTGTGCCCGGAACTATACATGCTCGACCCCGGCGACGGTAAATGCCCCCCTGACATAACGGCCGGGCGCGGTCCGATTCGAGAGGCGCGATCTGAGACGTGGCCCGGTGCAGAGGCGGGGAATCCGGTATATTCTTCGCCGGCGCTGGTGCAACGTGGGTACGTGACTTCTGAAATGAAAACGAAAAGAGACGTGATTACCGAGAATTCCCTTCCGCCCGAGGTAATCCGGGCCATCGAGCAAGGCCGAAAAATAGAGGCGATCAAGTTGTTGCGCGACGCGACCGGGCTCGGCCTCGCCAATGCCAAAGTGCTCGTCGACAAGGCGAGCCGACAGCATGCGCCGAAAAATACGCCTCCGGGATTCGTCGACGACCAGCCGAACCTGGGCCGATTGCTCAAGACCCTGTTGTTCGTTGCGCTCGCGTTCGCCCTTTACCGATATTACGGCGCTGCGTGAGAACCGGGCGCCGCAGGGCGCTATGGAACACGGGCTGCATCGAAAGGGTTATCATACGTTCCGCGCAACAGGCTCTGCTGACGGGGTGAGGCTATGAACGAGGAACAGCCGCGGGACCATGTGCCAGGCCATGAGGACGACACCTACTCGGGGAACCGGCGCGAACCGGGGGATCTGGAACAACACATAAAGTCGCGAACGACATGGCTGCGGCTGCTCTTTATGCTCATTCTGATCTTCCTGTACGGGGTATCCAGAGTCGTTGTCGGCGCGGTTGTCCTGCTGCAGTTCCTGTGGGTGCTTTTCACCGGTGAAACCAATGAGAGGTTGAAAGGGCTGGGTCAGTCACTGGCAACCTATACCTACCAGATAATCCGCTACCTTACGTATAACTCCGATTCAAGGCCGTTTCCGTTCGACGATGACTGGCCGTCATCGGTCGCGCCGACCCCCTGAAGGATTCGGGTTCGAGGTACCGTATTCTCATGAATGCGGAGCAACTGCAAACGCACTGGGCGTTGATACTGGCGTCCGCCGCCGGCCTTCTGCTGCTGATCGTGGCTGCCCGGCATTTCACGCGGACCTCCGCCCGCGGGCAACTGCGTCGCACGCGAAAAATGCTCGAGCGCGAACGCGGCAGATTTCGGAAGGCCATAGCGGTGGTGGACAAGGCGGAGCGCCAGAAGATGCGCCTCATGCAACGCGCCGATCGTGTCAAGCCGCGCGTCCTCAATGAATCGAGCGAGGCGCTGGCGGATGCAAAAGCGCTCGCAAAGATTGCCGGCGACCGCGTGCTCGTTGCGGAAAATCACCTGCGCCGGGTCATACTGGAAGAGTTTCCACCGACGCAGCACGAAAGACTGCGCAATCGCTATCTGCCCGAACCGGACAGGGATAAAAAGCCGTTCACATTCTGATCCCGTCCAGAAGCTGCGCGGTCCGCGCGTACGATTATTGTGGTCAATGGTTGTGCCGATGACAAATCGTAACTAGCATAGCGGATACGGTTTCCCACGGTGACGCGCAGCAGTGATTGCCTATCAACTTTCCTTTGAAAGACATTCCCGGTTTATCCATGCGACGGTTACCGGTCCGAACGGCCGTAATACCGTGAAGCGCTACCTCGAGGACATTCGGCGCGAATGTGTCCGGCAGGATTGCTATCGCGTGCTGATCGAGGAGCGGCTCGAAGGTCCCCGTCTGCCGACTATCGATGTATTTGCCATCGCTTCGGAAGGTGCCATGAACGCACTGGGAATTTTCCACGCAATTGCCTACGTGGACGAACGAATGGGCGACATGGCGGAGTTTGCTGAGACGGTTGCGGTAAATCGCGGCATGCCGGTGCGCGCATTTTCGAGTGTGAAGCAGGCAAAAAACTGGCTGTGCGCGCAACAGGAAGGCGCTCGCGAGCAGGACATTTTTCTGCGCCGGGACAGGCAGGACAGTTGAGCCCCTGCCGCACGCCGATGTTCAAGGCGGTTTTTGTTGCAAGCCTGATCCTTCTGTCCACGAGAGAGGCATCGGCCACCGATAACGAATCCGTTACGCATGCCATCGGGGACGCGTCGGCGGCAGCGGACTGGCCGGTGGCCGGAGGGAATCACCGCGGTCAGCACTTCAGCACACTCGACCAGATCAGCGCCGAAACAATAGACAGGCTCGGCCTTGCCTGGGCAGCGGAGTTGCCGGTAGCGGACGGAATTTCCGCGACACCGATCGTGGTCGATGGCGTTATCTACATTTCGATGCCGTTTTCCCTCGTGTTTGCACTCGATGCGGCGACCGGAAAGACGCTCTGGCGGTATGACCCGGAAGTCAAAAAGGCGTTCGCCGAACATCCCCACCTTTCGTGGACCGCGCGCTCGAACCGTGGCGTTGCCGTCCAGGATGGCCTTGTGCTCGTGGCGACGGCCGACTGCCGATTGATCGCGATTGATGCCGACAGCGGCGAACCGCAGTGGTCCGCAACGACCTGCGACCCCGCAGTGGGTTATTCCATCACGGATGCGCCGCGCATCGGCGGCGACAAGGTTTTTATAGGCAATGCCGGCTCCGAGTCCGGCAAGCAAAACCGGGGCTACGTTTCCGCCTACAGCATGCGGGATGGCGCCCTGGTATGGCGCTTTTATACCGTGCCCAGTGCGAATCCGGACGAAAACGATACTCCCGCGATGAAAATGGCAGCGGCTACCTGGACCGGCGACGCATGGCAGCAGTTCGGCGGCGGCGGGAGTGTCTGGAACGGAATGGCCTACGACCCCGATAGCGGCTACGTGTTCTTCGGTACCGCGGGCGCCCTGCCGTATGTGCATCGATACCGCAGTCCGGAGGGAGGCGACAACCTCTTTCTGTCGTCGGTGCTCGCGGTCGATGCGGAAACCGGCGAATACGTCTGGCACTACCAGACGGTGCCGGAAGACAGCTGGGAATACAATGCGACGATGAACATCGTACTCGCGGACATGGAGATCAAGGGAAAACAGCACAGCGTGCTGATGATTGCGCCGAAGAATGGTTTTTACTACGTGCTGGACAGGTTGAGCGGGGACTTCATTTCTGCGGGAAGTTACGTGAAGGTGAACTGGGCGTCGCACATCAACGCTGAAACAGGACGACCGGTGATCAGGGAGGAAGGCGAGTTCTGGAAGACGCCGGCCGGTACAAATAGCGAGTTGTGGCCCAACATGTGGGGCGCGCACAGCTGGAACCCCATGGCGTATCACCCCGAACTGCAGCTTGCCTACATCCCTGCGATAGACATCCCGAGTGTTGTCACGAATCTCGGTGACGGCGATTTCGAAGACGCGCTGGTGCGCGTAGACGCCGTCGACGGCAAGCCACACAGTCCCGGCAAACTGATTGCATGGGATACGGCGGCACAACGTGAGCGGTGGTCGATCGATCACAAGTTTCCATTCAACGGCGGTGCGCTCGCCACCGCCGGCAGCCTGGTATTCCAGGGCGATGCGGAAGGGGCGTTTTCGGCATACCACGCCTCTGACGGCCGGCGCCTGTGGTCGGCGAATACGGGGTCGGCAATCAACGCAGCACCAGTCACCTATGCCGTAGACAACAAACAGTACGTCCTGGTCCCGGCAGGGGCGGGCGGCGGAGCACAGTTCCTGTACGCGGGTTTGCATTCCTCGGCCGATGCGCGCGGCCCGACCCGGTTGCTTGCATTTTCACTGGAGGCCAATCTCGAGCTGCCTCGCAGTACTGCGGACAAACGCGAGTTGCCGGCGCTGCGCCCGACTGCACCGCACCAAACCGTGATTCGGGGGGAGGAGCTTTACGCCGAACATTGCCGGTACTGCCATGGAACCAGCGCGTCGGCACGCGTCGGCGGCTCTGTACCGGACCTCCGCTTCGCCACGGAGCAAACGCACGCTGTCTGGAACGGCATCGTGATCGGCGGAGCCTTGCGTTCGAACGGCATGCCGTCTACCGAGCTGAGCACGGAAGATTCCGAGGCGATCCGGCAATACGTTCTGCGGCAAGCCGATCAGCTACGAAGGGCAGACATCCACTGACCGGGCGCCGCGGCACTCAACGCCTCGAGCATCTTCTGTGCCACAATGCGGGGCAACCGCGTGCTGCAAGGTTTGCCGATGGATCCAGACTCTCTTTTTTCGCTCGCCGGCATGCTGGTCCTGCCCGGATGGTTCCTTCTGATTTTCCTGCCGCGCTGGAAGTACGGTGCGGCTCTTGTCTCCGGATTCCTGATCCCCGCGTTACTGGGGTTCATCTACGCGTGGCTGATCGTAATGCGCTTCGGCGCGAATGAAGGCGGGTATGGGTCGCTGACGGAGGTAAGGCTGCTGTTCAGCGATGACTACTTGTTGCTGGCGGGCTGGATACACTACCTGGCCTTCGACCTTTTCATAGGCGGCTGGGAAGTCCGGGATTCCGCACAACGGGGCGTACATCACCTCCTTGTCGTCCCCTGCCTCCTGCTGACGCTTCTCTTCGGACCCGTTGGACTTCTTCTTTACCTCGGGATTCGTGCCGCTGCGACGCCCGGGTTGCAGAGGAAGCCTGCGTAGTAATGCGCCGGCATCTGCTAGCGGAACTCTACTGGCGCAATCCCCTGCTGACGCTGGTCGGCTGGCTGCACGTCGTGCTGCTGCTCGCCACACTTGCAGGTCTGCTTACCGACGACCGGGTTGTGACGGGCGTGAACGCATGGCTCAAGCCCATGAAGTTCATGCTGTCGATTGCGATTTTCCTGTGGACGATTGCATGGTTCAGCAAGTACATCCGGCGCCCACGGTGGCTCCTTACTACAGTCAGCATTGTCATCTCGCTGACGATGATCATCGAGTCAGCCTGCATTCTGTTGCAGGCGGCCCGTGGCACTGCCTCGCATTACAACATTGCCACGGATTTCGATGCCGTCATTTTTCAGACGATGGGCATCATGATCGGCATCGACGTGTTCATGACGGTCGTCATTCTGTTCATGTTCAGCAAGCCCAGCGCACGCCTGCACCCGGCCTATCTCTGGGGCATTCGCGCCGGTATCGTCATCTTTCTGGCCGGTGGCGCGATCGGAGGCGTGATGCTGGGTAACGGGGCGCACACGTTCGGAGCGCCGGACGGCGGCCCCGGCCTGCCGTTTCTGGGCTGGAGCACTGTCGGTGGCGACCTGCGCATCGCGCACGGGCTGGCGCTTCACGCGCTGCAGATACTGCCGTTGATCGGTTATGGCTTAAGCCGCTGGTCTGCGGTTCCGCGACCGGCTACGAAACTCGTGCTACTGGCGCTTGCGATACTCCTTTACTCTGCAGCCGTCGTCGTGCTTTACCTGCAGGCAATCGAGGGCATATCGCTGCCCGGATAACGAGGATCCCTGTGCGCCGGGCAGGCGCGGCGTTGACGGTTAATTGCCGGCGTTCTGCGGCCAGCCGTTCCAGCCCGGTCCGTAAACGATACGCCCCGGAGTTGCGCCGGTATGGTCGCCGTCGCGGATCACCTGCACACCGTTGACGAAAACGTGCTCGATACCTTCAGCGTACCGGTGAGGCTCTTCGAACGTTGCACGGTCAGCCACGGTGTCCGGATCGAATACGACAATGTCCGCGTAGCGACCTTCCGCCAGCAGGCCGCGGCCGCGTATGCCCGTATTGGTCGCCGGCAACGACGTCATTCGTCGTACTGCTTCGTATAGCGGGATGATGCCTTCGTCGCGGGAGTACCGGCCGAGCACTCTGGCAAACGTCCCGTACGCACGCGGGTGCGGATTGGACTTCAGGAAAACACCTTCCGCGGCGGGTGCGCCGGCATCAGAGCCGAAGCTGATCCACGGCTTCGCTATCTTTCTGCGAACGTTGTCCTCGGACATCATGAAATAGCTGACGCCCACGCGGCTGTTGTCTTCGATCACGAGGTCGATTGCAGTTTCGGCCGGATCGGTGCCACGCTCGTCCGAAACTTCCTTGAGGGTTCTACCAATGAGCGGCTTCAGCTCGTCATTGTCGAAACTGAGCAACAGAATGTTATCCGGGCCCGCCTGCACGAACCGGTTCTCCCAATCCGCATCCGGGTCGTTCATTTGCGCAACGACCCGTGCGCGGATCTGCGGGTCCTTGAGTCGCGCGATCCATGCGTCATGGCCGCCTTCCTGAACCCACAACGGCATCGACGCATTGAGCCCTGTCGCGCTTGCCGGATACGGGTAGATGTCCGCGCTGATGCGCAAGCCGGCATCGCGGGCCGCTTCGATCATCTCGAACACGTTCTGCAACTTGTACCAGTTGGGCCGACCCGATGCCTTCAGGTGGTAGATTTCAGAAGGTGCCCCGGTGATGCTTGCGATCTTGATGAGTTCCGTTACAGCTTCTTCCAGGCGGTTTCCTTCCGAGCGGATGTGCGAAATATAGGCGCCGCCGTACTCGGCCGCCGCGCCGACCAGGGCAATCAGCTCGTCCGTATCGGCGAAGTTTGCCGGAGCGTAGATCAGGGACGATCCCACTCCGAGCGCTCCGTCGCGCATTGCGTCGCGAACATGCTCCTGCATTCGCCCGAGCTCTGCGTCGTTGGCCGGTCTGTTCTCGTAGCCTATCTCGTGCACGCGAACGGTGGTGGCGCCGATGTAAGAGGCAACATTAGGCGATACGCCCCTGTCGACCAGGTATTGCAGGTATTCGTTGAGCGTCGTCCACTCGATGTCGTATTCAATATCGCCCTGTCGTGCCCTCATTTCCCGCTTCATCGCATCGTTCAGTGGCCCCATGGAAAAGCCTTCCCCCATGATTTCGAGCGTAACGCCCTGCTTGAGGTCGCTCATTCCACGTCCGTCCTCGATCAGGGATACGTTAGCCCAGGACAGCATGTTGATGAATCCCGGCGAAACCGCTTTGCCGCGCGCGTCGACCTCCAGCGTGCCGGTTTTATCCGAGAGATCGCCAATGATCGCGATCCGATCTTCTGTAACACCCAGGTCGCCGTGGTAAGGCGGATCTCCCGAGCCGTCATAGATCGTGCCGCCGCGGATGATCACATCGTAGTCGCCGCTGCGGTCGCAGCCCGAGACCGATAACGCAATCAACAGCAGTCCGGCGACGGCTGTCGAACGAGCACGTAAAACTGTCGGCATATCCATCAGCGTTGTCTCGCGATATTGCAGCCCTCAGCGCTTACGTGGAGCGGGCGACAGCCTCCACCTCGCGCCATGCTCGCAGCAGGTTTTCACCCAGAATTTTCCGGATATCCGCATCGCTATAGCCGCGCCGAAGCAGACCTTCTACGAGATTCGGGTAGCTCGAGACGTCCTTCAGCCCGACCGGGAGGGTGTCGCCCACGCCGTCATAATCCGACCCGATGCCGACATGATCGACGCCTGCGAGTTTGACGACATGATCGAAGTGATCCAGCGTGTCCTCGAGCGTGGCGTACGGATATGGACCGTGTTCACCTTCGTATTGTTCGCCGAAATGGCGGCGAACTTCATCGTTGCTTTGCTGGCCTGTTTCCTCGAGATATTTGTCGAACGCCGCCCGTTTGGCTGTGCTGTAGTCGAAAGCTGCCTTGGTGAGAAAATCAGAGCCGTAATTGATCATAACCAGGCCGCCGTTTTCCGCAAGGCGCACTATCATGTCATCGGCGATATTGCGCTCCCACCCCGGCGTGAAATGGCGCGCTGAAGAGTGAGAAGCAATTGCAGGCGCGCGGGTCACAGCCATTACGTCCCAGAACGCGTCGTCGGAGATGTGGCTGACATCAACCATGATCCCGAGGCGGTTCATTTCCTTCACGACCTCGACGCCGAATTCGCTGAGGCCACCCCATTGCCTGTTGTCGTCGTAGGACGAATCCGAGATGAGGTTCGAGAGCGAGTGCGCCAGCGTGATGTAGCGGATACCGCGATCGTAGAAATGGGATACATTGGCGATATCGTCTTCAATCGGCGCGCCGTTTTCCATGCCGAGCGCAAGCGACATCAGGCCTTCGCTGAACTGTTTCTCGACGTCCAGGGGGGAATAGGCCATTGCAAACTTTCCCGGAGACCGGGCGGCGATGTCGTTGACCATGTCGATCAGCTTCTCCGCAAGCGCCTTTGCACCGCCCCCGGTTTGCAGTTCCGCGGGCGTGTAAATCGACATGAAAGAAGCGTTGAGGCCCCCGGCGGACGCCCGCGGGTAGTCGAAGTCGCCGCCGTCGGTCGCTTCGGACACGTCTGCCCATTCCTCCTCGAGCCGATACGGCACATCGATATGGGTGTCGACGATGATGGAACTCATGGCGAGTTCTTTGGCGCGGGCGCTCGCTGCGACCTGCGCCGAACCCTCAGCCTCGGTTTGCTGCGCTTCAGGAGGCGCGTCCGCAGAGGGACCGCAAGCGGACAAAAGCAGAGCGCACAAAATGGCAGAACGGGCGGGACGAGCGAAAAAATCAACAATGGCCTTTCCTGCGGACATGTTTTTACCCCGAATGCAGTCGTTGTCCGGCGAGATGAATGGGCGAGTATAGGGAAAGTGGCGCCGTTTGGCGCTCGCTTGTCATTGCAACTGCGAAGCGAGGAGGACAATGCGCGAGGAAAAACCTATGATCGACAGAACAATGAATCTGCTCGCCATCATCATTATCGTTCTGGCGCTGGCAGCCGCAGGTGCGATTATCTACGCGGCCTGGGAGCTTTCATCGGACAGGTCCGCCATTAATACCGCCGACCGGTTGGCCAATCGATCCGTTGCGCCTTCGGAAGACTCGCCGAAGGGGGAACCCGAAGGCAACTCCGGGACCGATCGTCCCGGGTCCTGACGAGCCGGCGGTTACCGTTCCCGAGATGTGCGAGAGGACGACGCGCCCCCACCGCGACGGCTTGGCGCAGCGCGATCCTGCCGCGCCGGCGCCGGTGCGGCTCTCGGCGCGCTGGCCGGCGCACTCGCATTGGGCCGGGAAGCCGGGCGGGGCGCGCTCGATGCCGGGGGAGCGGCACGCGGGCTCGTCTGCGGCCGACTGACGTTCGGTCGTGCGGCGGGCGCGCTTCGTCCGGGACTGGCTTGAAATCCTCTCGTCACCGGGGCCGGTGCCGTGGCGCGCGGCGTGGCCGCCCGGGGTGCCGGTTGACTGCGGACGGCGGTGCGTTCCCTGGTGCGATCCCCGGCCCTTGCGCGGGGGCCGGCTTCGGCGGAGGCCCTGGACGGAGTCACCTGCGTGCGCGGGCGTCCGGATGTGGCGGAGTCCGTGTTGCCGCGCGGCCGAAAACGAATTCCGTCAGTGCCGTCACGACGTCCATCAGGACGCGAGGCCTCGGTGCGCTCTGGAACCCGCACGGCTGTCCCGCCGCTTCGGCTGCGCTCCGGCTGGGCCGCCGGCACCGCGGCAGCACGGTCACGCGACCGGAAGCGTACGGGCGCGTCGGGCGCATCCCTGGAGGCGCTTCTGTCCGCCGGGCGTATGCCATCCGCCGCAACCGGACGTTCCCGATTCGGCACCGTCCTGCCGCTGCCGCTCGAAGCAAAGCCTTCCCTCGTGTTCGCGCCGTTGGCGTTTCGAACTCTATCCCCGCGAAAGCCGGTGCGGTCGGGTATACGATACCCCTCGACTGTCCGCTCGCGCGGGTGATCACGGAAGCGTTCGAGCCGTGCCTGGTGGCGCCCTGGCCTCGGTCCGCCGTCTCGCGGACGCCAGTAATCGCCGTCACGATGGTGGTCACGTGAACGGTGGCGATAGTTGCTCCCGTAATAGGTGTTGTAAACGACGATGCTAGGGCGGCGGTAGTAATGCCCGAAGTACTGGCGCCCGTAATACGGATGCCCCCAGTAGCTGTGGTGAAACACGTGCAGATGGTTCGTCGTCCAGCCGATGTTGAACGCCGTGGTCACGCCCCAGAAATAGCCCGACAGAAACGAGTGGTGCGAGGGATATGGATAGTAATAGACCGGATAGGGGCGCGGGTAATAGTAATAGACCTGTCGCGGCTGGTAATACACCACACGCTCCGGCTCGTAGTACGGCACGTAGATGATGTCTTCTTCGAGGGGCTGGATTTCGATCGTGCCGTCCCTGTTGTCGACTCTCTGGCGCTCGTCGGTTTTCAGGTTACCCGCGGCATAGGCCCGGTCGCGGAAAGATTCGACAGCGGCAATGACATCTGCCTGCTGACGTACGACGGCTTCTCCAAGACGCCACGTCCAGTCGATATCGTCATTCATCATCCTTACGACTTCGGGATAATTGAGCAGCGCCGTGACGGAGTCGTCCCATGACTCGTCGGGCTTCAGGCTGCCGTCGTCTTCGAGCTGATCGAGAAAACGCGCTGCCTGCACGATCTCGAGCGGATAGGTGGATGCCGGCAGCACAATGGCCAGCAGTTTGTCGGGATAAAGCGCAACCGGGCCGACCAGCTCTTCGAGCTCCGCAGTGGTCAACGTCGGTTCTTCGTCTGCCTCGATAGCCTCTGCATAGGTTTCGTCGTTGGCGGCGTCCTCCAGTGCCTCTACCGGATTCCCCCGGTCATCAACAGGCACCTGCGCGGGCAATGGACCGGACCACAGCAATGCGAACGCGAGCAAGGGCAACACCCTGGTCGCCAAGCCCTGCCGTGTTCCATGCATCGATTGCGTATTCATGTGGACCTCCGGACCCATTATCCGCGTTTTGCGACGCAGATGCAGACATCGTGAGCCAGATACTAGTCAGGTCAAGCTGAACAGCCCCTTAACCACCCGACCCTCCGCACCGTTTGCTGGATTAGACCGCTGTCGGAGCGGGAGTGCAGATCGCGCAGGGGAGAGAATTGATGCTAATATATGTCGTTAACTATATGAAAAAACAACACTTTATTGGCTCATCCGGCCGTTTCCGTCTCATACACCTGGGAGGTCGTATGCGAAGCGGTCAGCGCCTCGGTAAACGCCACCTGTTCCTCGGAGCTGGCCTTGCCCCGACGCAACCGGCGCTGCAGGAGATATGCGCACAGGACCAGGTGCACCGCGCCGGTGAAGGCGAACAGGCCGGCAGAGCCAAGCCAGTGCATCGCGATGGAAGACAGGATCGGGCCGACAACCGCGCCAATGCCGTACATGAGCAGCAAGCCGCTCGACACCACGACGTACTGGTCCTGCGCGGCGTGGTCGTTCGAATGCGCGATGGAAATCGAGTACAGGGGAAACGCCGCGGCGCCCCAGAGGCCGCCAAGCAGAATCAACCCGCCGTGAGTGAACCGGTCGGCGAAGAACCAGATTGCGACCGATACCGCGATGGCAAGACTTGCCGAGATCGCCATTACGAAACGCCGGTCGACCCGGTCCGACCACGCACCGAGCGGCCATTGACTGGCGGCTCCGCCGATGACTGCGGCCGTCATGAACCAGGCCGTCAATGAAACGTCGGAGGAAAACGAGATAGTGAAAACGGGCGCCAGTGCCCAGAACGAGCCGTTCGCCAGTCCCGTGGCCAGACTCCCGAGCATTCCGGCAGGAGACGTGCGATAAAGATACGGGATGTCGAGCCTGGTATCGCCGTGCAGCTGCCTGGGAGTCGGCGCGGTCGACAATACGACGGGCACCGCGGCCAGCGAAACGAGTACCGATGACAGCGCGAACAGCGTCATAACGGCGGGATCGTCCAGCAGCATCATCTGCTGGCCCGCGGCGAGCATCGTCATATTGATGAGTACGTAAATGGAAAACACGGAGCCGCGGTTGTCGTTCGTGGACGTTTCGTTGAGCCAGCTTTCGATCACTACATAGAGGATTGCGAAACAGAAACCGGACACGAACCGCAGTACGCTCCACAGCCAGAGGTCGATCCACATGCCGTGCAGAAGAGGACTTGCCGACGCCAGCGCCGTCATGGCGGCAAAAACACGGACATGTCCGACCCGCTGCACCAACCCTGCGCCGCGCCAGCACCCGACAGTGAACCCGAGAAAATACGCGGCGCCGAACGTGCCGATCGCGACGGCGGAGAAATGCTCCATCGTGGCGCGCACCGGAAGCAACGTGCCCTGCAGCCCCTGCCCGGTAAGCAGAATGGCCACCCCTAACAGCAGCGCGGTTATGGAAGCAATGGCGCGAATCATGAAACGTCCACAGGCCGTGTAAGACGCGAGTTATAGGCGAAATGCCTTGCCTGCGAAACGGCCGATTCGCGTTTTCCGCAAAATTATTTCAGTGAACGCGGGCAGCCAGTTCGTTGACCGTTTTGCCGAGCTGTTGCAATCCCGTCTCGATCTCCGGCGTCCAGGGGTGACCGAAACTGAGGCGGATGAAATTTCGGTACCGGTTGCAGGGGGAAAAAATGCTGCCCGGGGCAATACTGATACCTTCCTGGATAGCGCGCTCGAAAAGTTTCTCGGAATCGACCGCCTCGGGCAGTTCGAGCCACAACACGCAGCCTCCGACAGGTTTGGATGTGCGCGTCTCCGGCGGAAAATAGCTGGCGACGGCAGCGGTCATGCGCCGGGCATTGCACTGCAGAACCTGCCGCAGCATCTTGAGGTGCCGGTCGTAATCGCCACTGGCGACGAACTCGGCCAGCGTCATCTGCTGCAACAGCCCGGAGGAACAGGAAAACGAGCGTTTCAGACGCACGATCTCATCGTGGTGGCGGCCGGTCAGCAGCCAGCCGATACGGTATCCGGGCGCCGCCGTTTTGGAGAACGAACCGCAGGTGAGGATGCGGCCGCTGTGCGAATGGAATTCCGCGGGCTTGGGGCGGTGGCCGTCGAACAGCAGTTCGCCGTAGACGTCGTCTTCAATCAGTACGATCTCGCGTTCGTCCAGCAACTCGACCAGCTTTCTCCTTTTCCCGTCGGGCATACTGGCACCGAGTGGGTTGCTGAGCGTCGTTGAAAACATGCACACCTTGACCGGGTGTGCGTCGAGTGTCTTCTGCAGCGCGTCCAGTTCAACGCCTTCTTCGGGACAGGTCTCCACTTCGATCGCAAGCATGCCGAGACTTTCGATCAGCTCGAGCTGGCCGTGATACGTCGGCGACTCGACGGCAATAACGTCACCGCGCCTCGCTACGGCGGTGAGCGCCAGCGATAATGCTTCCTGACCGCCGTTCGTGATGCAGATGTTGTCGGGATCGATGTTGCTCCCGACCGTGTCGAGATACCGATAGGCGATCTGGCGGCGCAGTCCCGGCTCGCCGAGGTTTGGCGCATAGGCAAGGCTGCGTTCTTCCGCCCGCGCCATGACGCGCTTCATGGTCCGGTGCAAGGCTTTGGCAGGGGGTTTCGCCATGCTCGGATCCGCGATGCCGAAAGGCAGGACGTCCGGCTGGTGGATGCCGTCGAACACCCGGTCCATCAGGCTCCGCCGGGCCACCGGCACCGGTTTGGCGGTACGGCGGAATCGCGGGGCAGGGCGCACCATGTCGTTGGAGAGAAAGCCGCGCACGTAAAAGCCGGACTGCGGGCGGGATTCGACGCGGCGCTGGCGTTCGAGCTCGACATACGCCTGCCTGACCGTCGGGATGCTGACCCCGATGCGCGCGCTCATACGGCGCAGTGAAGGCAGCCGATCGCCCGGCTGCAACGCGCCCGTCTCGATGTTCTCGGAAATCAGGTCGATGACTTGCCGGTAGAGAAAGTCGTCGCTTTCCTTATTGACGCTCAACATAATCTGTTCATGTCACATTTTTGAAAAACTGAATCTGTTATAGCTCCAATGAGGCCGTATAGTCAACTCCCGGAGAGGCCGGCAACACCGCCTCCGCCCCTCCCCGACGGAGATCGACATGAACACTGAAATGCGCCCGGGCACAACCGTCAAAAGTCTGTCGCTCAGCGGCGCGCTGAAATACATCGGGCGTTCGGCCATCGAACTGCACAGGTACCGGTACATCCGGACGCGGATGCTGCACGATTCGCTGAACCGGATGGATCGGGCCCGCACCGGCCGTGCGCGGCCGAAGTAAGGCACGGCGTCCTCTCCGGGACCGCGCGAGCGGTTCCGGAGATCGCAGCGATGCGGGCGGGATCCGCGGTGTCGGGACTTTTATCGTAACCAGGGTTCTGCCATGAGCAATGGGCTGTTGTACGTAATTACCGTGATGATCTGGGGTTCGACCTGGCTCGCGATCGAATTCCAGCTGGGTGTGGTGGCCCCCGAGGTGTCGGTGTTCTATCGTTATTCGCTGGCGTCGCTGCTGTTGTTCGGCTGGTGCCGGGCACGCGGGCTCAAGCTCTCCTTCGGCCTGCGTGCCCACAGCCGTTTTTTACTGCTCGGCCTGCTGCTCTTCTGCCTGAACTACATCCTGACCTATCACGCACAGCAGTACATTACGTCGGCGCTGGCAGCCATCGCGTTTTCGACGATGCTGTGGATGAATATCGGCAACGCGAGGCTGTTCTTCGGCGTGCGCTCGGGACCTCGTGTCATCGTGGGGTCCATTCTCGGCGTGGGTGGCATCGTGACACTGTTTCTGCCGCAGATCGGCAGCGTGTCACTCTCCGACGCGACGCTTTATGGCGCAACGCTGTCGGTGATCGGCGCATTCATTGCCTCGCTCGGCAACATGGTGTCGCAGGAGGCGCAGAAAAGCGGTCTGCCGGTGCTGCAGGCGAATGCCTGGGGCATGTTCTACGGTACCTTGCTGACTGGTGCGATCGCACTGGGGCAGGGTCATGAATTCAATTTCGATCTTTCGGCAGGCTACGTCGTGTCGCTCGGATACCTGGCGGTATTCGGATCCATCATCGCCTTCGGCGCCTACCTGACGCTGCTTGGCCGGATCGGCGCACACAAGGCAGGTTACGCCGTGGTGATGTTCCCGGTAGTTGCGCTCATGCTTTCAGTGTTCTTCGAGGGACTGCAGATCACGTTCAATATCGTCGCCGGCGTCGTTCTGGTCACCGCCGGGAACATCATCATTCTGCGGCGGGAGCGGGCGGCGGTGCCCGTCATTGAGGCGGCGGAAGAGCCGCCCGGGTCCCTGCAGGTCGAGAAACCGGCCTGCCGTTGAAGCCGACACGCTGACAGCCTGCCGAGGTACTCCGGACCGGTCGCCCGCAATGGCGGGCTCCTACACGGGGCCTTTGCATACCTCCGGGTGTGGAGCCGCTGTCCGGCGGCGGCGGTATAATCTCCGTTTTGCCGCGACCGGCTCGCGCTCTGTTCCCTGGAGAGACAGTGACGGCACACACCACTCGTTGCTACCGTTGCGGCGCATCGCTGGCCGCGTTGACTTTGCCGTTTTCCCGGCAGGACGAGTGCCCGTCCTGCGCCGCGCATATTCACGTGTGCCGCATGTGCGAGTTTTACGATGCCGCGGTGCCGAAAAAATGCCGGGAAGACGACGCGGAAGAAGTCACCGAAAAGGAACGAGCGAATTTCTGCGAGTGGTTCAAACCTGCCCCGGATGCATTCGACCCGGTACGCGCAGGAAAAGCGGCCAAGGCACAATCCGCTCTCGCGGCATTATTCGGGGGTGGCGGCGAGCAACCGCCTGACGACGACGATCAGCTGAGGCACGCAGAGGATCTGTTCAGGTAGCAAGTGCGCTCCGTCAACCAAAAAGCTCTCGTCATTCTGTCCGGCGGCCAGGACTCGACGACCTGTGTGTTCTGGGCGATCGATCGCTTCGGCAAAGACTCGGTCGAGACGCTCACCTTCGACTACGGGCAGCGCCATCGTATCGAGCTTGCGGCGGCCGGCGCGGTTGCGACGTACGCGGGCGTACCAAACCATGTGTTGCCGATAAACACGTTCGGCCGCATTGGAGGCAGTGCGCTGACCGACGACTCGGTCGGCGTGCCGAGTACGGAATCGACTGAGCTTCCCGCAACATTCGTCCCGGGGCGTAACCTGATCTTCCTGACGTTCGCGGCGGCATACGCCTGGCCGCGCGAGATCCACGACCTCGTCACAGGCGTTGCACAAACGGACTACAGCGGGTACCCCGATTGCCGGCGCGCGACCATCGACGCATTGGAGGAAACGCTGGCGCTGGGACTTGAACGCCGGATCACGATACATACGCCGCTCATGCATCTGTCGAAAAAGGAAACGGTCCTGCTTGCAAAGGAACTGGGCGCGGTGGATGCGATGGGGCTGACGCACACCTGTTATAACGGCAGCCGGCCACCGTGCGGTGCATGCGCGGCGTGCATACTACGTGCACGTGGCTTTGCCGAAGCCGGCATCCCGGATCCCCTGGCAGCGGCGTGATCCATGACCTATTCGGTAAAGGAAATCTATTACACGTTGCAGGGCGAGGGCGCACAGACGGGCCGCCCCGCCGTGTTCCTGCGATTTGCCGGCTGCAATCTGTGGTCCGGTCGTGAACGCGACCGGGCGACAGCCGTGTGCAGGTTCTGCGACACCCGCTTCGTCGGCACCGACGGCCCCGGCGGCGGGAAGTTTCCGGACGCCGAGTCGCTTGCCGGCGCCGTTGCGGCAACCTGGCCGCCGTCTGCGAGCCGGCTTGTACCCTACGTAGTATGCACCGGCGGCGAGCCTTTGCTTCAACTCGATACTGCCGCCATCGACGCCCTGCATGCCAGGGGCTTTGAAGTGGGCGTGGAAACGAACGGAACGCTGCCCGCGCCTGCCATGCTCGACTGGATCTGCGTGAGCCCGAAGGCCGGCGCCGCCGTATTGCAGCAACAGGGAGACGAACTGAAACTCGTCTTTCCCCAGGTCGAACCGGAAGCGCAACCCGAGCGTTTCGCGGCGCTCGACTTCACGCATCATTACCTGCAGCCGCTTCACGACAGCCGCAGACGCGAAAACACCAGGGCCGCCATCGAATATTGCCTGCGCCATCCCCGGTGGAAACTGAGCCTGCAGACCCACAAGATCATAGGCATACCTTGAGAAGCTGGATGAAGGGGGAGAATCGACGCGTCGCTGCGTCCCTGACCCACAGGATCGCCAAATTCACGATCGCTCTCGGATTCGGTCTTGCACTGTCGTTATATGCTTACCAGCGCGTCACCGACCCGGAACCCGCGATGCAGCGCGCCCGGGAGGAGGCCATCGTGCTCGCCGCGCGAGACATCCTGAGGCATTACATCGGCCCGTCCCCGGAACTCCGCATCGTCGACCCCGTCTCCCCCGACCGCAAAATCGGCAAGTCCTACGTCTATCCCACCGAAGCCGGCTGGGAAGTCTCCGGCCACTACCGCCGAGACGACACCGACCACTGGCATCCCTTCCTCATGGCCCTCGATTCCAACGCAAGCCTGGCAAAGCTCTCCGTCGGGGACAGCGCCGACCGCTTCCCGGCAGAACTACGGGGGGACCCGAAGTTCGCCGCAAGCGATTAGAAACACGATAACATCATGATTTATTTGACTAATATGGATAACTGTATATAATAACAGCCTTCCTCGGTCAACAGGGACGTGTCATGACGAATACCGAATCGCCTGCCGATCGCAACCAGTCCATCGACGACCTGGACCGCGCCATCGTCAATCTCTCAGCCCGCATCAATGTCGCCAGCCACGACCTCTTGATCCTGATCCGCCGCTTCGACGAGCGCGCCGGCTGGCTCAAATGGGGTTTCCGGAACTGCGCCGACTGGCTGCACTGGCGTTGCGATCTCTCTTTAAGTGCCTCGCGGGAGAA
>Ga0299913_10000284_pt1 | contig 29704 bp, 18 predicted proteins | sample RVTome_9_FD_201360 | JGI IMG/M metagenome (GOLD analysis project Ga0299913, IMG submission 201360) | Soil microbial communities from uranium-contaminated site in the Upper Colorado River Basin, Wyoming, United States - RVT155D38 (version 2) ... | reverse complement strand
ACTCGTACATTTGGCGCCATTCATCCTGGGACATGTCGAGGAACGTCCGGTTCGGAAACATGCCGGCGTTGTTTACAAGAATGTCCAGACTGCCGAAGCGCGCAACCGCCTGGTCCACAATGTTTCCGACGGCATCGGGATTGCGCAAATCCGCCTGAACGGCCATCGCATCGCCTCCCCTTTCGGTGATGGCCGCCGCAACTTCTGAGGCTTCGTCGGCCTTGCGTCGATAATGAACGACGACTGCAGCACCCGCCTCCGCAAATCGGCGCGCGATACTTGCGCCGATGCCCCGGCTGGCGCCGGTGACGATTGCAACCTTCCCCGATAAATTCAGCAATGCGCGCGGTCCCGGCACTTGCACAATGGAGCCCTCGTGAAGTTTGGTCACACTGATGTTAGCGCAGTAGGAGCCCGCCATTGCGGGCGACCTGCGCCTTCGATTGACACCTGTACAGGTGTCGCCCGCAAAGGCGGGCTCCTACTGTCGATACGAATCTCCGCAGCGTGGCTATAGCAACGATACGGTGGGAATAAACTTGCGGGGTTGTGCTGGATGATGGGCATTGATCGACCTCGAATGAGTTGCCGCGTTAGCGCCTTTCTGGCGGTATTTGCCTGATTTCGCCAGCAAAGCGTGCATGGGCTACCGGATCGACGGGGCGGTGCCTGACCTTCGAGCTCGCCGGATTTTTGCCGAGATAGTTATCATCCTTCCAGTTGTGCGATGGACGGATCGGTCTTGGCACGAAGCCGCCGCCGCAGTTGGGACACACATTTCCAAGGACGCTGTCCACGCATGTTGCGCAGAACGTGCACTCATAGGTGCAGATGCGTGCCTCGAGCGAATCGGGCGGCAACAGCTTGTTGCAGTGCTCACATGTTGGCCTGAGTTCGAGCATACTGTCTCCCTACTTTCCGGAGCTCACGCTCCAGAAACATCTGTCAATTCATTGAAGATAATCTGCGTGCCAAGCGCGACCGGCGCGGCAAGCTACCGATGCAAATATGACCCGTAAGCGGACTATGTTCGGCACCGCACAGAACTCGCCAAGTGTAAAGATTACAATAATTTCTCTTAAAAGTCGGACTCGCAGCTTTCCGCACGGCAGGCAGCAAGCAGCGCCAGCCCACGGCAATCGCGGTGGACGGATAGCGTGGAGTATGCAGGTGTTACATGAGTTTCTTAAAGTCAATCGACGCGAGTTGATCGATCGGTGCAGAACCAAAGCCGCTCACCGGGACGTTCCCGGGGCGATCGACGCGGCCGTAGAACACGGGATTCCCTCGTTCCTCGATCAACTGATCAGGACGCTCGAGCTGGAGCAGATTTCGGCGTCCACAGAAAGCTGCAGGATTTCCGGCCGGTCGGGCGGCGGGGAGCCATTTTCATCCGAGATCGGTGAAACTGCGGCGATGCACGGGCTTGAGTTGTCGCAGCGGGCTTTCTCCATTGGGCATGTGGTCCACGCCTACGGCGATCTCTGCCAGGCGACGACGGATCTCGCGTATGAACGTGACGTTGCCGTGCAGGTTGGCGAATTTCGGACTCTTAACCGCTGTCTGGATAACGCAATTGCCGGCGCCGTCACGGAATATCTGAACCAGCGCGACACTCTGTCTGCGGGCCTCGCGGCAGTAGAAAATCATGAGCGGCTCGGTTGTCTGGCGCACGAACTGCGCGACCTGATCCATACCGCCACCCTGGCGCTCAGTGCAATCAGAACCGGCAATGTCGGTCTGTCCGGCGCCACCGGGATGGTGCTCGATCGCAGCCTTACCGGGCTGCGCAAGCTCGTGGACCGCACCCTCGCCGAGGCACATGTAACCAGCGGGTTGCTGGAGCGACGCAGCGTTTTTCCCCTGTCCGACCTGCTGGCGGAAGTAAGTGTATCCGCCGCACTCGAGGCGCAGGCGCGGGACTGCGAGCTGGCCATAATGCCAATCGATCCAACACTTGCGGTCGATGCTGACCGCGATCAACTATCCTCGGCGCTCGGCAATCTTCTGCAGAACGCCATCAAGTTCACCGAGTCGCACACAAAAGTGTCGGTGACCGCTTACGCGTCCGGCGAACGTGTACGGATCGACGTCGAAGATCACTGCGGCGGTTTTCCGGCGGCCGATAACGATCAGATCTTTGTGCCGTTCACGCAATACGGCGCAGACAAATCGGGACTCGGCCTTGGACTGTCCATCTGTCGGCGCAACCTCAAGGCGAATGGCGGCGTGCTCGAGGCCCGCAACCTGCCCGGCACCGGTTGCGTCTTTACCATCGACCTGCCGAGGCACGAACTGACGATCCAGACCGCATGAACCGGATCAGGAGCCGGCCGTGAGCCGGGCTACTCCGCGGCCGCCATCTCCGCCAGCCGTCGTTCGATGAAGCGGCGTTCAGGCTCCTGCTTTACCAGGCTCAGGGCGCGCTCGTAAGCCGCGCGAGCGGCATCGATTCGCCCCAGCCTGCGATTCAGGTCCGCCTGCGCCGAGTGCGCGAGGTGGTAGTCGCCCAGGTCGCCTCGCGCGAGGATGGCGTCGATAAGCCGCAGGCCGGCTTCGGGACCTTCCAGCATTGCGACGGCCACGGCATGATTCAGTTCGACTACCGGTGACGGATCGACCCTCAATAACACCCGATAAAGGCCGACGATCTCCGACCAGTCCGTGGAAGCCGCATCTCGCGCCCCGGCGTGCACCGCGGTAATCGCCGCCTGCAAGGTGTATCGCCCGAAGCGCTGCGACAAGAGCGCGCGCCTGACGAGGGCGGCACCTTCCTCGATCTGCTCCCGGTTCCAGAGAGCTCTGTCCTGCTCGTCGAGCAGCACCAGCTCTCCGTCCGGCGAGGAACGCGCGGTGCGTCGGGATTCGTTGAGCAGCATCAGCGCCAGCAGGCCGAGGCCTTCCGGTTCGGGCAGCAATTCGACGAGCAGCCTTCCGAGACGGATGGCCTCGGCCGAGATATCCGGTCGGGTCAGGGATTCGCCAGCGGAAGCGGAGTAGCCTTCGTTGAACACCAGGTAAACCACGCGCAGCACGTTATCCAGGCGTTCCGGCAACTCGGCCTGCGCCGGTACTTCGTAGGGAATGCCGGCGGCACGAATCTTGCGCTTGGCGCGCACTATTCGCTGGGCGACCGTGGCCGGAACCGTGAGAAAAGCGCTCGCAATTTCCTCGGTCGTCAGGCCGCAGATCTCGCGCAGTGTGAGCGCAACCTGCGCATCTCCGGGCAGGGCCGGATGACAACAGGTGAAGATCAGCCGCAGACGATCATCCGCGACCTCGTCCGCTTCGAGCGTTGCCTCGTCGCCGGCGCCGCCCTCCATCTGCACGGCCAGCTCTCCCTGGACCGTCCTGAAGCGCGCGCTGCGGCGCATCCGGTCGATCGCCTTGAAGCGGCCTGCCGAGATCAGCCACGAGCGTGGATTTTCCGGCACGCCGTCTCGCGGCCATTGCTCCATGGCCGCGGCGAAGGCATCGTGCAGCGCCTCCTCCGCGGGCTCGAACCCTCCGAGCAGGCGGATCAGCGTGGCCAGTACCGCTCCCGACTCCGCGCGATAGACCGCGTCGATGGTTCCGTGAAGATCGACCTCGGCCGTCACTGGCGCGGTGAACCCGGTGCCGGCAATGCGCCGGAAAGCCATAGACGTGCCGGGGCGTTCCCGGTCACAAGGCCCTGCCGTCGAAGTGCTGCACGTTGAGGGTTGCCGGGTCGACGCCTTCCAGGCAGCGAACGTTGACCATCACAAACGGACTCCCGGTACGGTCGTGTCCCGAGGCATAAGGATGGACTCCACACGTCGTACAGAACTGATGTCCGATGGCTTCCTTGTTGAAGCGATAGGTACTCAGATTGTCCTCCGGGGTGAGCAGGCGAAACCGGGTTCCCGGAACGCCCCAGAGCAGCGCACCTTTGCGTGCACAGATCGAGCAATTGCAGTCGATGACGTCGGTAAGGTCGCCCTCGACCTCGAACGCCACCCGGCCGCAGTGGCAGCTTCCCTTGTAGTTCATCTCGAGCGTCCTCTGGGCAATTTGTCGGATGGGGCCTTATTGTATAGCGTACCGTGCGACTGTCGATTTCAGGTGCCGACAGACGACCAGTATCAAGCAAATGCATATGCAGCGGAGGGATCCATGAAATATCTGTGCCTCGTTTACTGCGAAGAAGCAAAACTGCACTCACTGCCCGACAGCCCTGTCGACGCCGAGTGCCACGCCTACGACCAGGACCTGGCGCGAGGCGGCCACCGCATTGCGGCAGAAGCCCTGGAACCGGTTCAGACGGCAACCACGGTCCGGGTCCGGAACGGCAACCTCTCGGTTACTGACGGCCCGTTTGCTGAGACCAAGGAACAGCTGGCCGGTTTCTACCTGATCGAATCCCGGGACCTGAACGAGGCCATCCAGCTGGCGGCAAAGATCCCCCCGGCACGCGTCGGCAGCATCGAGGTCCGACCGATCCGGCAATTGCAGGTTTAGGCACGGGTCGGCGCCGCCGGAATGGTGTCGCCCGCAATGGCGGGCTCCGACGTGTGCTGATCGCGCACTGCAGGAGCCCGCCGTTGCGGGCGACCTCCGCTCGGCCACCCTCTCCCGCTCACGACATCGGCAACTCCAGTCGTGCCACGCAGCCTGCGGCGTCGTCGCGATTCTCGAGCGTCAGCGTTCCATCGTGCGCCTCGGCAATCTGGCGGCAAAGTACCAGTCCGATGCCGGTTCCGCCCGGCTTGGTCGTAAAAAACGGTACAAACAGGTTGTCCGTGCCGGAGAGGCCCGGACCGGAATCCAGCACTTCCAGTCGCAGCGTGTGCGCGTTTGCCGCCCACCGGACTGCGACGTCGCCGCCAGGCCCCGCCGCATCGACCGCGTTCTTTACCAGGTTGATGACCAGTTGCTCCAGCTGGTCGGGGTCGACGGTTATCGTCAGGTCTTCTCCCTGCACCGCGACGGACATACGCGTATCCATGCTCGCAGCACGCTCCACAAGGGCTTGCACGCGGATGGTTTTGCGGCGCGGCGCCGGCAGGCGGGCCAGCATCGTATAGCCGGTCATGAACCGGCCCAATGCTTCGGCCCGTGACGCGATGATGCCGAGACTGGTGCCGAGGTCGTCCCGCAGTGAGGCGACTTCCGCACCGCCGGCCAGGCGCGTCTGCAGGGTCGCTGCCATCGATTTGATCGGAGTCAGCGAGTTGTTGAGTTCGTGGCCCATTACGCGGACCAGCCGCTGCCAGGCCTTGCGTTCCTCTTCACGCAGCGCGCGTGACAGGTCTGAAATCACCAGCAACCAGTGCGGCACCCCGGCCTCGCGAAAACTCCCCGTCCAGACATCCCACCGGCCGCTGCCCCCGGGAAACCGCCGCGTCACGGTTTGCCGGCCTTCCTGAGCCAGCAGGTCGGCCAGTCCCAGCGCATTCGCGCGTCGATCACCCGCCCCGTCGCAGTGCACAAGACGCTCTCCCGCGCGATTCACGAGCATCAAACGTCCCGCGCCGTCGAAAGCGAACACCGCGATGTCGATTTCCGCCAGCACCTTGCGCAAAAGCGCGGTCGCCTCGTTTGCCTTGACCCTGTGCTCACGTAACGTCGAGGACAGCGCATTCACTTCGCGAAAGACATCGCCGAATGCGCCGGGGTCGCGGGAGCGCCGGCTGCGCATCGAGTAATCCTCCTCCCGCAGGGCCTCGAGCAGATTGGAAAGCGTATTGAGTTGATAACTCAGGCGGCCCTTCAGGCTCAGGCTGAAACCCAGCCACACCGTCACGAGAACGACCATTATCAAAACGCTGAGCCCGCGCGGAAGACCTTCGCGCATCAGCAACAATCCCGCCACGACCAGCGCAGGCACTCCGCCGGCGAGCGCCAGCAGGCTGAGACGCGATTCGAAACTGATCCGTTTCATGGTGCCTGCCTTCAAGGTGCCGGGCCTGGTATTTTGAGGGTTTCGCGTGACGGTGCCAGGAAACCATCAGGTACCGTATTTCTCCATGCGTCGGTAGAGGGCGCTGCGGCTCAGACCCAGCTGTTCTGCGGCTGCCTGTACGTTCCCGCCGCATCGATCCAGTGCGTTGCGGATGAGCAATTCCTCCGCTTCGTCGAGCTTGAGCTGTTCGAGCGGCGCTCTTCCGGCCGTCCCCTGCCTCTCCAGCATGAGGTCTTCGGGCTGGATCTGCGCGCCCCCGCCGATCAGAACGGCCCGCTCCACGACATGCGACAACTCACGCACATTGCCGGGCCAGGCGTAACCCAGCAGGGCCTTCGCGGCATCGCGGGCGAAGCCACCGGAGTCGCGTCCGTACTTTCGCGTGTAGAGTTCCAGGAAGCGGGTCGCAAGCAGCATGACGTCCTCGCGTCGCTCCCGGAGCGGCGGCACCTTGATCTCTACGGTGTTGAGACGGAACAGCAGGTCATCCCTGAACGCGTTGTCGGCGATCATCGCGCGCAAATTGCCGTTGGTTGCCGAAATCACGCGAACGTCCGCATGCCGTGTTCTCGAAGAGCCTACCGGTTCGTAGTCGCCGGACTCCAGCACACGCAGCAACTTGCCCTGCAGATTGAAAGGCAGGCAGGCAATTTCGTCGAGAAACAGCGTCCCCCCGTCGGCAAGTTCGAAGCGTCCGATGCGATCGCTTTTGGCGTCTGTAAACGCGCCGCGAACGTGACCGAACATTTCGGATTCGAAGATGCTGTCGGCGATACCTCCCATGTTCACGCTGATGAAGGCGTGTTCGTTGCGATTGGAGCGCGCGTGTATCAGCCGCGCAAGTTCGCCCTTGCCGGCCCCCGCTTCTCCTGTAATGAGTATATTGGCGTCCGAGGCCGCGATGCGCCCGACAAGCTGCAGCACGGGCTGCATGACGGCAGAGTCGGCGATGAAGTCGCCGTTATCGGCACGCCACAGCTCTTTCTCCGCCTTGAGCCGGCGGGCTAAGCGGAGTGCCCGGCCGAGCTCTACCTGGGTTCGCAGAACCGACAGCAGCCGCTGGTTGTCCCAGGGCTTTTCGATGAAGTCGCTTGCGCCCTCGCGCATAGCGGCGACCGCAACGTCGACCGTTCCCCAGGCGGTCATTACGATAACCGGAAGTTCCGGCTCGAGCAGTCGAACCGAACGCAGGAGTTCAAGCCCTTCCTGTCCGGAGGTCGTATCGCGTGTGTAGTTGAGGTCGATCAGCAAGGCATCGAAGGCGGCTCTGCCGAGCGCCGCGAGTACGGCCGGCGGCGATGCGGCGGTTTCCACCTCGAACGATTCGCCTTTCAACAGCAACTGCAGCGCGTCCAGCACGTCACGCTGGTCGTCGGCGATCAGAATGCGGGAAATGTGGCGGCCTTCGGTCATTATTCCGGTCCGGAACGGGGTGCGAGCCAGCTTAGGGAAGCTCTGCACAAGTCACAATAGAGACGCTGCAGGAGCCCGCCACTGCAAGCGACGTTTGGCGGGCTCCTGCAGCGTCTCTATTGTGACTTGTGCAGATGCTCCCTGGCACGCGGCCTTTACTCCGACAACCACCCGTCGAACAGCTGCAGCGTGCGGCTGCCATATGCTGCGTTGTCCTCGTTATGCGTAACCTGCACGATCGTCGTTCCGTCGTCATTCAGTTCCCTCAGCATTTCCATGATCATCCTTCCCTGGGTGGAGTGCAGGGCGCCGGTCGGTTCATCGGCCAGTATGAGGTTCGGTCGCGTGATTACCGCGCGGCCGACGGCCACCAGTTGTTGCTGTCCGCCGGAAAGCTGGCGTGGGTAAAGGTCCTTTTTGCCGACGATGCTGAATCGGTCGAGTATGTCGGCGACGCGCGCCTGTCGTTCGGCCGTCTTCATGTTGCGGTAAGTCAGCGGCAACTCCAGGTTCTCGTAAACCGTCATATCGTCCAGCAGATGATAGTGCTGAAAAATGAAGCCGACATGGTCTCGCGCCAGGGCCTGTCGCTTCTTGTGCGGCAACGAGTGCACCGCGTTGCCCGCGAGTTCGTACTCGCCGCGCCAGTCGGCATCGAGTAGCCCAAGTATAGACAGGAGCGTGCTTTTACCGGCGCCCGAAGGGCCCATGAAGGTGAGGAAGTCGCCTTCGGGAATCTCCAGCGAAATCTGGCGCAGCAGGTAAAGCCGGCTCTCACCCTGCGGCACCGACTTTTCGACGTTGTTCAAGCGAATCAGCATATAAAGTCCTGGTGTCCTGTCAGAAGGGCCGCTTGCGCATTGCCTTCGCGTGGCCGCGCATTCCCGGCTGGCCGCGACTCCCTGGCGCGGGATGCGTCGAGTCATCTGCCGATGAACCGCGACCTGTCCCTGCCTCGTGGAGCAAACCTCGTGCGAAGCGACGAATGCCCTCAACTTCGCGCATGATCAGTCTCGCATGGACGATGATCTGGTTCCCTGCCGAGGTCGTTCCGACAAGACTTCTGCCGTTGCGTACGAACAATTGCACGCCAAGCTCCTCCTCGAGCAGCTTCAGCTGCTTGCTGACACCGGGTTGCGAGGTGTACAGGTGATTCGCCGCAGCCGTAATGCTCAGGCCGTTGTCGGTTATGCTCAGCAGATATCTGAGTTGTTGTAACGTCACGCTGAGAAATCCTTCATACCCGACCTCTGAATCTATTGACGCTCAGGCATCGAATGCTGTCGTTTCCCTGATCTGCCGCGTTCCCATCACTCGTATCGCAGCGCGACCATAGGGTCCACCTTCGCAGCGCGGCGCGCCGGGAGCCAACACGCCAGGAGCGCTGTCGCCAGCAGCAACGCCATTGCCGCGCCGAACGCCTGCGGATCGTAAACGCCGACGCCGTGCAACAGACTGGCCAGCACCCGCGCGAACGCCAGTGAAGCAACACCGCCGGCAAGCAACCCGAACAGCACGGTCCGCAGCCCTCGCAGAACGATGTCCCGCTGGATACGCCCGTCTGTTGCCCCCATCGATTTGCGAATTCCTATTTCCCCTGTCGCGCGAACAACCTGCTGCGAAAGGACGGCGTAGAGGCCCACCAGCGCGAGCAGGAGCGCACTGAGCCCGAAGGCAGCAATAACGGCGAGGCGAAACGCGGTGTCGCGATAAAGCCAGGCGATAAAGCTGTCGAGCGGATCGATCCAGTCGACCGCAGAGTTCGGCGCGACTGTCGCCAGCGTGCGCTTCAAGGGTTCCACGAAATTTTCGGGGTCGCCGGAAACGTGCACGAGTGGCGACACAATGCGCCGCGGAAGCTGGCGCAATGACAGGTACATTTCATGCCTGTGCATTTCGCTTTCCAGCGGACCTCCGAGCTTCGCATCTCCCGCAACGCCAACGATCCGATACTCCGTTCCGTTCAAGTGAACGATTTGATTGAGCGCAGCTACCGCTCCGCCGAACTGATCGGCCAGCGTCGAACTGATGATCGCGCTTGGTGCTCCGTTGCCCGCTTCCCGGCCGTCAAAGCTTCTTCCGGCGACAATCGGCAGGTTCAGTGCTTCGAAGAAGCCATCGCCGACTATGTAGTTACTGACGCGCAATCCTTCGGGTTCCGTCGTTTGAATCGCGGCATGCTGAAGGCGACCCACGATCGGTTCGAGAATCGGCGCCGTCGGCCATACCAGGGCGACCGCCCTGACTCCCGCTTGCGCGAGGAGGGCTTCCTCGAGCCGCTCGTAAAAGGCGGGCAGTGCGTCGTCTTGCGCGACGTCGGCGCTGTTGACGAACAGCCCGATGCGCAATCGTTCTTCCGAGGCGAAGCCGAGGTCCGTATCGTTCAGCTGAAGCCAGGACCGGCCGAGCAGCGCGGCGGCCGTAATGAGCATCAGGGTGAGCGCGAGCTCGACGGCGATGAGCCGGGAACCCCATAGCCTCGATTGCCTCGATCCGGCTACCTTGGAACTCCCTTCGCGTAGAGCATCGGCCGCATCCACGCGGGCGCCGAACCACGCCGGAAGCACGGCTGCCGCGCAGCCGGCTGCGATCATCACTGCGAAACTGACGGCAAGCGCCGTCAGTTCCGGTCGCGGGTCCAGATATTCGGGCACCATGACATCCGCGATGCCCAGAAAAAAATGCAGCAGCGGCGCGGCGGCAAAGACACCCAGCAAGCCGCCGACCAGCGCCAGTAGCAGAGTCTCGGATAGCACCTGTCCCAGCAACTGCCGACGGCCGGCCCCCAGCGCACCGCGCACCGCAAACTCGTGTCGGCGTTCCAGTGTCCGGGCCAGTAGCAGGAGAGCAACGTTGACCACGGCGATTGCCAGCAAGAGGAGCGCCGCCAGGCCGAATGCGCCGGTCGCGGCCTTGAAGGGTGAACGCCAGTTCGCCCCAAAAGCTTCGACCTTGAAGACATGTGCGTTGTTGAAGGCATCGAACTCGCCTTCCAGCGCTGCATCGAGCGCGTCGGCCTGTGATTGCGCCTGTGCGATCGTAGCATCGGCCTTCAGCCTGCCGATGGCGTACATACTTCGCGCTGAACGGTCCTCCAGGGCATCACCGAGCAGGAAATTCGTAGCCGGAATCCAGAACTCGAGGTCGGGCATGTCGTCTTCGACTGTGCCCGCGAAGTCCGGCGGCAGTACCCCGACGATCGTATAGACGGCGCCGGCGCCCTGGACCTGGTAGCTTACGCGAAGGGGCTGCCCCAGTATGTCCTCGTCGTAGTCGAATTCGCGGCCCCAGGTGTCGTACGAAAGAAGCAGTACCGCATCGCCGCGCACATGCTCCTCCCCGGTAATCATTCTGCCGATATACGGCGTTACGCCGAGCAATTCGAAATATTGCGGCGTTATCGCCTCTCCTTCCACGCGCCGTCCGATGTCGTCAGCCTGGTGCCATATCAGGCGCGCGCGAACCACGCCCTCGAGCGCATCCAGCGCAGTAAGCCGCTCGCGCAAGTCGACGTAGTCGCGATAAGCGAGGGAGTCACGCTCATCGCTGCCTGTCTCCGAGTTCCAGATGCGCACAAATCGTTCGGCGTGGGGAAACGGTGGCGAGCGAAATGTCGTCAGATCGATCAGGGTCGCGACAGCTGCAGTCGCCGCCATGCCGAGCGCCATGCACAAAACGACCGCGAGACTCAACCTCGGGCTGCGTCGCAGACCATGTAACAATGTTCGAGGATTCATATGCGTGGTCCTCTCACTCTTCGCGCAGGACGCGCATGGGTTCGATGCTTGCGGCGCGCCACGCCGGCACAAAGCTGGCGGCGACCGCGATCAGCACGAAAAACAGTGCAGCCGCCAGGTAAGCGGGCAGATCGTGCGGGGTCACCCCGACCAGCAACCCGCCGATGCCCCGGCTCAGGGCCGCGGCGGCGACGAAGCCGATCGCAAGCCCGACCGTCGCCAGCGCGATCCCGTAACGCAGAAACAAACGGAAGATGTCGCCACCCTGTGCGCCGAACGACATACGCACGCCGATCTCTGCCCGGCGCTGCCGAACTGCGTAATAGATGACGGCGTACAGTCCGACCGCAGCGATAACCAGGGCTGCCGCCCCGAAGGCGCCGATCAGTTGCAGCGCGAACCGCGTGCGTGCCATCGAGTCAGAAATGTAGTCGCCCATGAGCCTTACTTTCGCAAGCGGCAGGCGCGAATCCAGCACGGCGAGCTCGCGCTCGACCAGCGGCACGATGCTGAAAGGCTCTACCTCGGTCCGCACAACCCAGTCGTTGATGCCGCCGAAGTCCCCCGCGGCGCCGTTCGGGAAGTAAATCGTCTCGCGCGGCACTTCGTGCAGACTTGCCTCTGCCTGGCGCCGCACGACGCCGACCACTTCGAACGCTTCCATCTCCTGGGAGACCCTCGCCCAGAGTTGCTTGCCTATGGCCACTTCGCCCGGCCACGCTTTCTGAGCCAGTGTCTCGTCCACCACGATGTACGGACGCGCGTTGACATCGTCGTCGCGGGTCAGATACCGGCCGGCCCGCAATTCGGTCTGCATCGTCTCGAAGTAACCCGGGAGGACAAGACGGTACTGCGCCTGCCCGAACTCGGAACTCTCGTCCGCTACCGGCGCGCTCGTGTAACGCCCGTTGAACGGTTCGCCCGCCAGGGGCAGCGGCGTGACGCCGGAGACTGCGACTACGCCCGGCAGGCCAGACAATCGCTCCTGGAATTCGGCATGAAAGCGGCTGCGCGATTCCGCATCCCGGTAGCGCGTGAACGGCAGGTTCAACTCGAAGGTGAGCAGCCGTTCCACGTTGAATCCCGGATCGATTCTATGCAATTCGACAAAACTGCGAATCATGAGGGCGGTGCCGATCAGCAGCACGAACGACAAGGCGACTTCGCCGACGACGAGCCCGGTCCGCAGACGGGCTCCCCCTGGCGTACCCGCGGTGCCGGTCCGTTCCTTCAACTGGTCCACAACACGGAGGCGCGAACCGTGCACGGCCGGCACGAGGCCGGCGAACAAGGTCGTAAGCACCGCGACGACGGCGGTGAACAGGAGTACGCGCAGATCGATGCCGACCATGTCGAGGCGTGCAATATTCTCCGGCGCCGAGCGAAGAATCAGCCGCAGCCCGCCGAATGCCAGCAGCATGCCGGCCGCGGCGCCGGCCAGGGCGAGCACCGAGGTTTCGAGCAGCAACTGCCGGATCAGCCGGCGGCGTCCGGCGCCGAGCGCAGAGCGGATCGAAAGTTCGCGCATTCTGCCTGCGGCGCGGACCAGCAGCAGGTTCGCCACGTTGGCGCAAGCGATCAGCAGCACGAAGAACGCCGCGCCGAGGAGCGCCCAGATCGTGCCGCGCACGTCCGCGGTCAGTTCCGACGTGTACGGCTGCACCCACTTGCGAAATCCCGCTGTGCGCAGCCCTGCGTCAGTCGCAAGCAGGCGCTCGACGATCGCATCGATATCCTGCTGTGCCTGCGCGACCGTCACGCCCTCCCGCATGCGGCCTACCACCTGCAGGAACACGTTGTTGCGCGGCGACGTGGCATGATCCACGCGGAGCGGCGTCCAGATTTCGATATCCGATGCAATGCCCGCGACCGGCGGCAGATGAAGTCGAAACTCCGGTGGCAGGACTCCGATAATCTCGACCGGATCGCCTCCGAGATCGACGATCTTTCCGAGCGCCGCCTGATCGCCACCGAATTCGCGCTGCCAGAGCCCGTAGCTCAACATGGCGACCCGCGGCGGCACGAAAGTGTTGGCGGGAAACGGCGTTTCGGGCGGCACTTCCGAAGCGTTGAAAGCTCCGTCCTCACTGGCGAAACGGCGACCGAGAAGCGGCTCTACGCCAAGTACACTCAGGAAATTCCAGGTGACCACACCGGTTGTCAGCTGCCGCGGCTCGGCCCCGTCGCGCACGAAGGGTTGGCCGAAGGTAAACAGTCCGCCGATGCCTTCGAATAACTGCGATTGTTCATGGTAGTCGTGCACGTTTGCAGGCGCATCGGGAAAGTGCATGACGTTGCGCGCAGCCAGCTCTCCCCACATCATCACCAGCCGCTCCGGTTCGCGGTACGGTAACGGATCCAGCAGCACGCGGTTCACGACGCTGAAGATCGCGGTAGTGGCTCCGATGCCGAGCGCGAGCAGCAGAACAGCGTTCGCGAGCAGGCCCGGGCTTTTGATAAGCGAACGCAAGGCATGTTTGAGGTCGAACATCAGATTCGTCATGACAGAGGCTCCCGGCTATTCCTCGCGAAGCACGCGCATCGGCTGCGTGCGAGCCGCGCGCCACGCAGGAACAAAAGTGGCCGCAAGGGCGGCTGCGAGCAGAAGAGCGGCGACGCCCGCGACTACAATCGGATCCATGGGATGGACGTCGTACAAAAGCGCGCCGATCGCACGGCTGAAACCTGCGGTCAGCGCGACGCCGAGCAAAATGCCCGACAGCGCCATGAACATACCTTGTCGCAATACCATACGCAGCACCGCAACGCCGCTCGCGCCGAGCGCCATGCGCACGCCGAATTCATGCCGCCTTTGCTCTGCCGAATAGGAAATGGCCCCGTACACGCCGATCACGGCGATGAGCAACGCCGCGGCAGCGAAGGCGCCGATAAGGATCGTCGTGGAACGCGCGGGTTGGAACGACGCATCAACCAGCGTAGTCATCGGTTGCAGATCGTCGAGCGCGAGATTTGGGTCCAGCGACATCACAGCATCCCGCAGTGGACCGGAAAGTACTCGCGGATCACCGCCGCTCCGCAACGTCAGAAAAATTCGGCGCTGCGGATAACGGTACATCGGCAGATAAACCGCCGGGGTCTGCCGCTGATCGACGCCGAAAAAGCGCACGTCGTCGACAATGCCGACGATCGTCAGCCATTCGCCATCCGCGACGCTCCCAGGCGTCAAGCGGTGTCCCAAAGCTTGTGTGTCGCCCAAATACTGCCGCACAAAAGCTTCATTCACGACCACGGCGCCGGCGTTGCTGCTGCGATCCTGTACCGTGAACACGCGCCCTTGCACGGGGTGAATTCGCATTGCATCGAGGTAGCCGGGTGTCACGATGCTGTACCACACATGCGCGCGCCCGTCGCTGCGTTCCGTCGGGCGGGCTTCGACGAATACATTCGTGTCGGTATAGGTTCCACCCAGTGGCAATGTATGCGTGAAGCCCACCCCAATGACACCGGGCAGCCCATTGAGCCTCTCCTGCAGCGAGTCCTGAAATGCGCGCACCGAATCAGCGTTCCGGTATGTTGCGTCCGGCAGTGTGACCGTGGCCGTGAGCACGCCGTTTGCCTGGAATCCAGGATCGACAGCTTCGAGCCGAACAAGGCTTTTGGCGAACAGTCCGGCGCCGACTGTGAGCGCAAGGGCCAGCGCGAAATTGGCGACAACCAGTATATTGCGCGTGCGGGACGCCGGCGGCGCACGTCCACTGCGGTCACCGCTCTGCAGTGCGCGGCCAGGATCGGCGCCGGCGGCGCGCAATCCGGGCAGCAGACCGAACGCGACTCCGGTGACGAGTCCTGCCAGCACGGTGACAACGAACACACGCAAATCGATGCGTGGTGCGACGTAATCGGCAATGCCGCCAGGCAACTGGCTGTGCAACGTGTGCACTGCGAGTTTCGCGAACGTGAGCCCCAGTAGCGCACCGCCGAGCGAGAGCAGCAGACTTTCCATCACAACCAGCGACACCAAACCGGCGCGGCGCGCCCCGAGGGTGCCGCGAATCGCGAGCTCACGCATCCGGCCAGCCGCTCGCACGAGGAGGAGGTTCGCAATGTTCACGCACGCGATGAGCAACACGAAGCCGACCGCCGCCCAAAGCACCAGCAAGCGCAGGCGTACGCCGTCCACTACCGCCTCCTGCAGCGGCTGTACGTACACGCTCGTGTTTGCATTGGTTTCGGGAAATTCATCGGCAATGCGGGCCGCGATCGTCGACAGGTCCGCGTCTGCATCTTCGAGACCTGCACCCGCTGCCAGCCGGCCGACGACACGCAGGAACGCATGACCCCGTCCCTGCGTGTTGTCGGCGTGCAACAAGGTCCAGACGTCGCGCTCCGGCAGGAATGGAAACGAAAAATCCGGCGTCAACACACCGATAACGCTGTAGGGTTCGCCGTCGAGCGTGAGCGCGCGCAGCAGTACGTTCGGGTCGCCGGCGAATTCGCTCTGCCACAACGAATGGCTTATCACGGCAACGCGGGGGCCGTTCGGTATGTCTTCCTCGGCGACGAAACCGCGGCCGATTTGCAATCGCGTATTCAGCACGTCAAAGAACGAATACGTCACCACGCCGCCGAACAATTGCCGCGGATTGCCGAAGCCCGTGAGCGCCGGACGCGAGCCGGTAAACGCGGCCATGTCCTCGATACTGCCCGACTGCTCGCCCCAGTCGCTGAAGTCCGCGGGGTTCGTCCACTCGGTGCGGGGGCCGCCGCTCGCGCTGAGGTCCGCCCAGACCGCGACCAGGCGTTCGGACTCCGCATAGGGAAGCGGCCGCAGCAAGCTTTGATCGACGAGGCTGAACACCGCGGCGTTGGCCCCGATGGCAAGTGCCAGCGTCAGCAGTGTGACAATCGTGAACACGGGCGTCCGCCACAGCCCTCGCAACAGGTGGCGCAGATCCAGCGACGAAACCGGCAGATTCATTCGCGGAAGCCTCGAGCTTTGTCGCCGGTGTGCGCGACGCGATGCATGCCGCAGTAATGCTCAACAACGAAGTGCTGCGTATCGCGACCTTCGACCGCGCCTTCGACCGCCTCGATCAGATCGAGCGGCTCACGCCGAGTTAGTTTTTGGTCGTTGAGGCGCCTGGATATCCCGACCTCCCGGGCAGCATCATGCACGACGTCCACACCGTGGCGTTGATGCGCGAGCACGGAATCAGCGAAATCTGCACGCTTGACCGGCACTTTCAGCGGTTCACGCATTTGCGTGCCGTCAATCCGCTTGCCATGCAGGGGGTAGCTCCTACTCATCGCGCAACACGTCCATCGGCGCCACCCCGGCGGCGCGCCACACGGGCATGAGATTTGCGAGCACGGCGATTGCGCCCAGCAGAATCCCGACCGGAAGAAGCTCGGCAAGCGGCACGCCGTCGACTCCCGCCATCGTGCCGGCAAAGCGTGGGCCGAGTATCAATGTCAACAAGCTGCCCGACACGATTCCGGCAGCGGCCACCAGCGCGCCGCGACGCAGAAACCGGAGCACGACGTTGCCGCGCGTGGCACCCAGCGAATAGCGGATACCGATTTCGCGTTGCCGGTGACGGACTGAGAAGGCGGCGATACCGTACATGCCGACCACCGCAAGAAGGGTCGCAAATACGGCGCTGCCGCCTGCTACGGTGGTTATGGCGCGGTCACGCGCCGTAACGTCGTCCATGCGGTCCTGCAAGGTCGAAGGCTGGATCAGACCGGAACCGGGGGCCTCGCGTGCAGTGACCTCCTGAATGGCGGCGAGCGCCATTTGCGCGGACCCGGCCTCGACGACCACTTCCAGGCCGTCGAACATCGATTGCGGAACGAAAACCATTGGCCGGGGGTTCTCACGGAGATTCCGCTGCTTGTGGTTTGCGACGACGCCGACGACTTCCGTATTGCGTTCACCCATCAATTCGAAGATCTTGAGTCCCAATGCAGAACGGCCGGACCAGTAGCGGTCCACGAATGCCTGGTTTACGACGATTTGTACGTCACCGCCCGCGTCTTCCGCATCGATGTCACGGCCCTCGAGAAACCCGATGCCGAGCGTCTGAAAAAAGCCGTCACTCACCGGTAGCAAGTCGACGTCCATGTTTTCGTTTGGACCGGGTGAGTAATCCTGCGGCTTCACGTCTGCCTGGAGGCCTGAGTTGTTGACCGGCGCAAGCATTGCCAACGCCGCGTTCTGTACACGACCGTCGTTGCGCAGCCCTTCGAGTATGGCCTTATACGCCTGCTTTTCCTCACCGGGATTATTCACGTTAATGCGCGCGACCGCCCTGTTGGTGATGGAAAATCCGGGATCGATGGCCATGGTGCCACGCAGGGCGCCGACGAACACGGTAGCGGCCGTTAACAGTACCAGCGACACACCGATCTGCACGGCGACGAGTATGTCCCTCATGCCGACCGAGCGCTGGCTGCTGTCCGTATGAGCGTTTCGCAATACAACAGTCAAAAGCGTTCGTGCCAGGCGCCGCATCGGCGCGAGGCTCGTCAACACCACTGTGAGGACCAGCATCGCTGCGAAAACGGATAGCGCGCGCGCATTGAACAGCATGCTGCCGGCGTCCACGGCAATACCGAGATCGTCGCCGGCGACGCTGACCAGCCAGTGTGCAGACAGAAAAGCTGTGAGTGCCGCAAGCAAACCGGCTGCCGCGGCGATCACCGTCGATTCCGCCAATGCGTCCGCCGCTACGCGAAGTCCGGTGGCCCCGAGACTCATGCGCACTGCAGTCTCTGCGCGCTGCATCTCGGCGCGCACGAGCATCAGGCCAACCACGTCCGACCAGACCACGAGCAGAAGCACTCCGACCAGACCCAGCAGGATCCAGGAGGTTTTGCGGGCGCCGCGTTCCCCGTCCGGGTCGACGGCGACTTCGCGCGACGGCAGGACAAGTGTCGTCGCCAGCTCTTCCTCGTCTTCGGCGCGCGCGAGTCTGCGCGTGTCCAGAACGCGCTGCGCCTCCGACACGCTGACACCGGGCGCCAATCGCGCGACGGCATCGAGCCAGGACACGTTCGCGCCGAACAGCATGTCGAGCGAGAAACCGCTAAACGCCATGTTGGCGAGCGACATCGGCAGCCAGACGTCCACCCTGGTCTCCAGCGAAACGCCGGAAAAGCCGGGCGGCGCGACGCCGACAACCGTAAGGAGTTCACCGTTGATGCGAATTCCCCGGCCGATAATTTCCTCATTCGCGTTAAAGCGACTGCGCCAGATTTCCGCACTCAGTACTGCAACGGGCGCCGCGCCACGCACGGCGTCCGGATCTTGCAGTAATCGTCCCGCCAGCGGCTTGACACCCATGAGTGCGAAGTAATTGCCGCTGACGATTGCACCGCTCAACTGGTATTGCCGGTCCGATGCCGCGTATGTCAATTGCGCCCAGTCCGCGTAAAACGCAACGGACTCGAACGCATCCACGGTCGCGAGCTGCTGCAGTATGTGCTCCCTGGACCAGTTATCGCGCACCGCAGATTCGCCGCTTTTGAAAATACGAACGACGCGATCCGCATCGGCGATCTGCAACGGCCGGAAGATAACGGAGTCGACGATGCCGTAAAGGCAATAAGCCCCGCCCAGGCCGATGCCCAGCACAAGCATCACCGACACCGCATACATCGGTCGCCGCATCAGACGTTGTACTACCGGCCACACAGCTAACGACATCGGACTATTCCTCCCGCAGCGCAACCATGGGATCCAGCCGCGCGGCCCGGCGTGCGGGAACGGCGCTGGCGATCAATGCGACCAGCACGAGCAACACCGCAACTGCGGCGCTCGCCGTCGTTCTCACTCATAGCGCAGCGCCTCCAGCGGATCGACATTCGAGGCGTGGCGCGCCGGCAGATAGCCGGCGGTAAGCACGACGGCGCCGAGCACAGCCAGCGCCGCGGCGAGCACAACGGGGTCGTAACCAGACAGGCCGAACAACATCGCTTCGGCGGCGCGGCCGAGCAACAGTGCAAACAGAAGGCCGATCGCGCCGCCGATCAGCGCCATCCAGCCGACCTGGCGAAGCACCATGAGTCGGAGGCGGTAAGGCGTTGCACCCAGCGCCTGGCGCAGCCCGAGTTCGCGCATTCGTTGCAGCACCGAGTACGACAGCACGCCGTACAATCCGGTCGCGGCGAGCAGCGTCGCCAGCAACGCGAAGCCGGTGGACAGCATGCCGATCAGGCGATCCAGGAACAGCGTGTCGCCGATCGCGGCCGGGAGAGTCGCCAATCCGTTGACAGGAAGGTTCGGATCCAGCGCCGTGACCACGTGAGACATCGAAGCGAGGAGGTCCTCAGGCGCGAGTTGCGAGCGCACATAGAAGGTCAGGTAGCCGAGTTCGTCGTTTTGCCGGCGCGCGAGAAAATACTGCGGCGGCACGTCCTCCTTCACGTCACTGTATTTTGCGTCCTTGACCATCCCGATGATCTCGATGTCGAGTTCGGTGACTGCGCCGCTCGCCATGCGCTTGCCGACCGCCTCATCGCCGAGCCCGTACTTGCGCGCGAAGCTTTCGTTGACGATCGCGACGCGCGGGCGCCCGGCGACGTCGGCATCACTGAAATCGCGGCCGGACAGCAGCGGGATCTGCAGCGTGCGAAAGAAGTCCGGGCTGACCTCGTTGTACCGTGCATCGGTGTCGGCATCCGGCGCCGCCTCGAAGCCCTGGACCGATACATTGCTGCCCCAGCTGTTGCCGGCAATGACCCCCACCATGGACGAACCCACGCTGAGCACGCCCGGCAGTGCGGCCAGATCTTCTTCAACGCGCTGGAATAACTGCGACGAGCGTGCCGGCGAATACCCGCTCAGCACCGGTGAGATCGAAAACGTCGCTACCGCATCGGCGCGCAGGCCAAGCTCGGCATTCGCCAGGTTGGCGAGGCTTTGCGCGAACAGCCCCGCGAGCACCAGCAGCACCATGGAGAACGTTATCTGCGCGGTCACCAGCGAACGGCGGAAGCGGGCCATGCCGCGGCCGCCGGACTGCTGGCCGACCTGCTCTTTCAGTACCGCGACCGGCGCTGCGCGCGTCGCGGCGAGCGCCGGGAACAACCCGAACAGCAACACCGTGCCCAGCGACACGCCGACGGCGAACAGGATCGCCGCCGGGCTCAAGCCAATTTGCAAGCTCGCCGCGATTTCCGCAGGCATGACCATAGCGATTACGCCGAGCGTCGCCGCCGCAACCGGAAGACTTGCGAGGCAGCCGAGCAGACCGATCAGGCCCGCCTCGGTCAAGAGCTGCAGAACCATTTGCCCGCGGCTCGCGCCGATCGACGCGCGTACCGCCATCTCGCCGGCGCGGGCGGTGCCGCGCGCGAGCAGCAGGTTGGCGATGTTCACGCAGGCGATCAACAGCACCAGCATGGTCACGCCGAGTAGCAGCGTCAGCGGCAAGGCTGCGTTTTGCGGGGTCCTGCTTTGCCCGCGCGCGCCCGGCTCGAGCACCAGGGTCTTTTCCCGGAAGCTCTGCATGCGCTGTTCGGACAGGCTGGCGTTGAGCGGCGCCTCGATATCGTTGATGATCGCCCGGTAAGGAACGTTGATCGCCTCTTCCGCCTGCTGCATCGTGATGCCGGGCTTCAGCCGCGCGAACAGGTATGCCCAGTACGACAGGCGGTTCTCGTCACTCGTCGGAAAATACGGCTCCATCAACCAACGCATCGTCAGCGGCACGAAAACCTGCGGCCGCTGCCCGAGCGTCGTACCATTGAAACCCTCGGGCGCGACGCCGATCACGGTCAGCGGCTGTCCGTTGACCGTCAGGATCTTGCCGATTACGCCACGGTCGCCACCGAAGTTGTTCTGCCAGTAATCGTAGCTCAGGACGGCGACGCGCCCTTCGCCGACCCGCCGTTCGTCCTCGGGACCGATCAGACGGCCGAGCGCCGGGGTCAGCCGCAGCACCCGGAAGTAATCACCGCTGACCGCCATCCCTTCGCCGCCGATCGCCTGCGTGCCTGCTGCGGCAATGCTCGCGCCGAACCCGCGATGCGCGGCAATGCCGGTGAACACCGTCTGCTCGCGTTCGAGGTCGCGCAGCATGGGATAGCTGAATACATAGTCGCAGTCGCCGGCGTCGCTGCAGGACACCGAACCCGTCCTGGGCCCCGGCGCGCTGAGATTGACCAGGCTGCCCGGGTTCGGCACCGGCAACGGCCGCAGCAACACCTGGTGGAACAGCGAGAACATGGCCGCGTTCGCCCCGACACCGAGCGCGAGCGTCACGACGACGAGCACGGCGAGGCCGGGCCGCTTCACCAGTTGCCGCATTGCCGATTTGAGATTGTGCATTTTCGTCATTCCTCCCCTGCCGCTCTCATTCGTGACGCAGCGCTTCCATCGGATTCACCCGCAGAGTGCGAATCGCGGGGCCGATCGACGCGAGCAGAGCCGCCAGCAGCACGCCGCCGACGCCGGCCGCGTAGAGAACGGGACTCGCAGCGCCCACTCCGAATAACTGACCGGCAAGCAGGCGCAACACCGCAATGGCGGCGAGTGAACCCGCGATACCTGCAACGGCCGCAAGTTTGACGCCCTGTGTCAGGACGTGCCGGGCCACGAGCACCGGCGCCGCGCCGAGCGCGAGCCGAACGCCGATCTCGGTGATCTGCCGGCGCTGCACAAAAGCAATGACCGAATAGGTGCCGAACGCGGCGAGCAGGAGCGCCAGCACGGCGAAACCTCCGAGCATTCGCGCGAAGAAGGTCGCCTGGGCGAACTGGGCCTGGAGGTCGTCCCGCAACGGAGAAACGCGCGAGATCGCCTCCTGCGGATCGACCGCCCAGATCGCTTCCTGCATGCGTTCGAGCAAGCCCGTAGCGGCGCGCGGCGCGCGCACGAGAAACGTCATACCCACCCAGGGCTCCTGCATGAACGGTACGAAAATCTCCGACGCCGGCGCGCTCTTCAGGCCCGCATTGCGCATGTCCGCGGCGACGCCGACGATGCGGTACTGCGCGCGCGGCGCATCGCCCGCGGGGAGGGCGACATAGCGGCCGACGGCGTCCGCGCCGTCGAACAGGCGGCGTCCGAAAGTCTCGTTGACGATCGCGACCTTCGGCGCGGTCGCGTCATCGCTTCCCAGGAAACCGCGACCCCGTTGCAACGGCTGGCCGACGACATCGAGATAGTCCGGTGACACGCGCTGCAGGCTGGCCCACAGGGGCTCTGTCCGGTCACGGCCCGGCACCTGCACGTCGATCATGAACCGGCCGACGTCAGCGAAAGGCGGCATCGTGGTCATGGCGACACCGGCGACGTCCGGCTCGGCGGCCAGACGCGCGAGCACCTCGCGCGCGAAGCGCCGCCACTCGTCCGGCCCGGGGCCGTGATATACCTGCACGCCGTAAACATCATCCGTGCGGATGCCGGGATCGACGGATCGCAGGCGGTCGAGGCTGGCCGCCACGGCCGTTCCCGCAATCAGGGCGCACGTCGCCAGTGCCAGCCCCGCTACCGGCAGGACGCGCAACGCGCCACTCGACGCGGAGCCCTGTCCCTTGCCAGCGATCAGGTTCGCGCTCATGCGCCTGCGAAGACGCAGGAAGAACGGCGCCGCGACCAGCAATGGGCACAGGAAGGCGAGTCCGGCCGCGAACGCCGCCACGACCGGATCGAATGAGATCTCGCCCGCGCGCGGCAGCGTATCCGTCGCCAGTGAACGAAAAGCACCCAACCCGGCGCTCAGCAGCAGCAGCGCCGCCGTCGTCGCCAGCGCGGCCAGGAGCAATAGCTCGAACAGTACGCCGCGCCAGACGCGCGCCGCGGTCGCGCCCAGGGCCTGGACGACGGCGAGCTCGCGCTCGCGCGCGGCGAGCCGCGCGGCCAGCAGGCTGCCGACGTTCGCGCAGGCGATCGCAAGCACGACCAGCGAAACAACGAATACGCCGACGAGTACGCCGCGGACGTCGCCGACGGCCGCTTCGAGGAGACTGGTGGAGCGCAGCCGCCAACCGTCATCGGACAACCCGTGGGTGTCCCGCAGCGTTGCGGAAAGCGCGTCGAACGAAGGCGAAGCGCGCTCACCGCCCGCCGCGAGTCTGCCGACCGCGTGGAGGTAACGCTCGTTGGCGAATGCCGCCGCGTCGCGCGCAAACGACGGCTCGTCCGCCGCGCGCCACAGACCCACGTCCCCCGCGGGATAGGCGAATTCCGGGGGCATCACGCCGACGACGGTGACCGTTCCGTCAGCCAGCGTGAGCGGCTTGCCGACAATCTCCGGATCGCGGTTCGTCAGACGTTGCCACTCGTGATCGCTCAGAACGACAGCCTCCGAGTTCGCGCGAATGTCGCCCGCGTCGATCCAGCGACCCACCTGCGCGGGTACGCCGAGCGCCGCGAAAAACCCCGCGCTGACATAAGCGCCGATGATCTCGCGCGGCCGTTCGCCGTGGAGCACGGTCCAGCCATTCCATCTATACCAACCTGCCTGTTCGAACGCCGCCGCGTCGGCGAGCGCAAAGGCTTCGGCCGCGGTCAATCCTCCGTCCGTTTCGTTCTGGCGCGCGTTGACGCTTCTTATCTCGACCACGCGTTCGCCGCCGGGATACGGCAGCCCGTTCAGGATGACGCCGTTCAACACCGTGTACATGCCGACGCTCAACGCAAGCCCCAACGTCAGCATGAGAAAGACACCGAGGCTGTAACCGGGGCTGCCCGCCAACCGGCGCGTGGATTGGCGAATCTCCGTCAAAATCGATGTCATGCCTGCAGCCTCATTCGTATCGCAGCGCTTCCATCGGATTCACGCGCAGGGCGCGCAGCGCAGGGAGCAGGGACGCGGTCAGCGCAACAACGCACAGAATCAATGCCGTGCCGAGCAAAGTCGGCGGATCGAAAGGCGAGACGCCGCGCAGCATGCTGGACAGCAACTGTGCGAAACCGATTGCGCAAATGAACCCCGTTGCGAGACCGATGCCGAGTTGCAACGCACCCTGCCCCAGGATCATGTTGAGGATGCGTCCGTCGACCGCGCCGAGCGCACGGCGCACTCCGATCTCGCGCGTACGTTGAGTCACCGCATACGCCAGCACGCTGTAAATGCCGGCGGCCGACAGGACCACGGCAATGATCGCGAAGATGCCGAACAACGCCGATACGATGCGCGAGGTGAAATTGCCGGCCCAGATCCAGCTGTCGAGCGTGCGAACCCAGTAGACCGGAATATCCTTGTCAATTTGCTGAACAACTTCTCTGAGAGTCTGTGCAACAGCCATCGGCTCGCCGCGCGTATGCACAGCCACCGTAAGAAAGCGTTGCGGAACCTGTGCCAGGGGAGCGAACGCGGAAGGGCGGTCAGGATCGTCCAGCTGGTCGAGTGATACGTTTGCGGTAACGCCGATGACGGTGCGCCATGGCGTGTCGTCGCTGTCCGGGTCGCCGATCATGATCTGCCGACCCAGGGGGTCGGTTTCCAGGAATGCTTCCTCTGCAAGCTGCGCGCCGATCACGATCACCGGTTCGCTGTCGGCGCGGTCGCGGTTGTCGAACCAGCGGCCGCGCAGGAGCTTGATGCCCAGGACTTCCGCGTAGTTGTTCATCACGCCGGCGTAATTGGTCACCGGAAGCGGCCCACTTTCCGGCGATTCCATGCCTCGCGTGCGATAGAACATCGTCCACGCGGACATGCCCGGATAGGAATAAGCCGCCGTAGCCCCGACAACCTCGGGTTCGCCGGCCAGACGTTCGGTCAACCGCTCGAAGAAGCGGACCTGCGACGCCCCATCGGGATACTGGGCTTCCGGCAGACCAATACGCCCGGTCAGCAGACCGGTGTTGGCGATGCCGAGCGGGCGCGCATTCTGGTTGACGACGCTTCTGATCATCAGCACCGAACTCACCAGCAAAATGCAGGAGAGCGCAATTTCCGCGGTGACCAGCGTGCGGCTCAATTTCGAAGCGGAAGCCCCGCTGCTTTTCGAGCCTTCCTTTAGATAGTCATTGACGACCGTCCGCGTCGCGCGCAACGCGGGAACCAGCCCCGCGATGATGCCGGAAATGACTGCGGCCGACGCGGCGAACAGCAGCACCCGTCCGTCGAGATTGAACTGGATCCAGAACGGTTCCCGTATGTCGGCGGCCGTGAATGCACGGTCCGTCAATTCGAGTCCGGCGCCTGCCAGGAACCAGGCGATGACGGCCCCGGCCGAAGCGAGCACCACGCTTTCGGTGAGTACGTGCACGAGGATGCGCCAGCGGCTGGCGCCCAGCGCGACGCGCAGGGCGATATCGTTCTGTCGCGCCGCGGTGCGCGCGAGTATCAGGTTGGCGACGTTGGCGCAGGCGATGAGTAAGACGAGCAGCACGGCGACGAACATCGCGGAGATAACTGTCCGCGCCTCCCGGGGAACGTATTCGTCCTGGAAGGGTTTGACGACGGTCGTGATGTTCTCGTTTTCCCTGTACCGCCCCGCCAGGCTCGCCGCCAGGTTGGAAAACTCGGCGCGCGCCTGCGCCAGCGTGACTTCCGGCTGCAGCAAACCGAAGACCTCGAGTGTCTGGCCTTCGCCCCGGGCGAACCGGGTCAAATCGATCTGCAACGGCACCCACACTTCCTGGATAAACGGAAATCTGAAGCCGGCCGGCATCACGCCGACCACCGTCGTCGACACGCCGTTGACGCGAATGCTCTCGCCCACAATGTCCGGATCGCCGTTGTAGCGGTTCAGCCAGACGTCGTAGCCGAGAACGATGACTGGCGCGGCGCCCGGTTCCGCATCCGCCACCGTAAGCCTCCGGCCGATGTGCGCTTCGGCCTGGATGACATCGAATCCGGAGGGTGTCATGAACGCGCCTTCGAACCGTTGCGGCAGTTCGTTGTCCGAGAGGTTCACGGTACCGACATAGAACCCGGCCAGTTCCTCGAAGCTTTTTTGCGCCTCGCCCCACTCGACGAAGTCGTGTTGTGTTACTTCCATGCTCTCCGAACCGTGCAAGGGATTCGCACGCTCGAGGTGCATGATTCGCTCCGCCTCCGGATACGGCAGCGGCGTGAGCATGTACGCTTTCACGACGGTGAACATATAAAGCGTCACCCCGAGGCCTAGCCCGAGAATGACAACAGCTGCCGCACTGAATCCCGGACTGTGCCGCAGCTGCCCGAGAGCCTGGCGGACTTCATGCCATATGGCGTTCATTTTCGTCCCTGTCGTTGTATGCATCCAGGGCGAACGCAAAATCGGGACGCGTGATCCGAACGCGCGTACCCTACCGAAGTATCCTGTAATGACTTATCCAAACAGTTTCTCCGTCCGGTTACTCGTAGCGCAGCGCGACCATCGGATCGACCCGGGCAGCGCGGCGCGCCGGGAGCCAGCAGGCAGCGAGCGCGATCGCCGCCAGCAAGGTGCAAGCTGCAACCAGAATAAACGGGTCGATCCCTCCCACTTCGAACAGCAGGGACTGGAGGCCGCGGGCCAGGAACAGGGCAAGCACGATCCCGGCCAGAATGCCGAACAGCGCGGAGCGGAAGCCGCGTCGTATTACCATGCGCAACATTCTTCGAGCGTCCGCGCCCAGCGCCAGACGGATGCCAATTTCCCTGTACTGGCGGGATACGTAGTAAGCCAATACGCCGAACATGCCGACCGCCGATAACAGCACAGCCGACAACGCGAAGCCGGCGATTACCACGGCCCAGTGGCGCTGGTCACTCAGCGAATCGTGCAGACGGCTGTCCAACGTGGTGACATCGGCGGGAACGAGCGCTGGATCCAGACGCCGCAGCGTCGCCCGCAACGGTTCGACCAGCGCCAGCGGTTCGGAATCGGCAAGCAGATACAGATAGATCGGGTTGTTCGGCCACCCCTGGATGACGGGTGCATAGACGCTTTCACCCGGATTTCCAAGTCCGTCGAACTTCACGTCGCTCACCACACCGACCACGGTGACGGGCTGCGACCTGTCACCGCCCTCGTACATCTGCTTCCCGACCGCCGATTCGCCGGGGAAATAGCGCTTAGCCCACGTCGCGCTCACGAGCGCCACCGGGGGAGACTCCGGTGTGTCGCGTGCGTCGAACCCGCGCCCCTCGGACAGGCGCACGCCCAGGGTCTCGAAGAACCCCGGTGTCACGGCAGTCCAGGGGGCCATCGGCTCACTGCCCTGTTCCGCAGGGCGTCCGACGAGATCGAAATTGTTGAACGTGCCGGGACTGTCGGGGGGGACGCCGGTCGCCAGGCCCGCAGCCATTACGCCTGGAATGTTGCGCAATTCGGGCAACGCGCGTTCCCAGAACCGCATCCGAGCCGCGGGATCGGGATGGGCCGTCTCGAGCAACCGTACCTGGGCGGTAAGCACATGATCGGCTTCGAAGCCCGGATCCACCTGCTGCAACTGGATCAGGCTTCCGACCAGCAATCCGGCCGCGATCAGCAACGGCAGCGCGAAAGCGAATTCCAGACTGACCAATCCGTCGCGGAACAGTTGTTGCCCTCTGCCCGCGCCGGCGTTGCGCGCCTGATGCAACACCGGATTGCCCTTGCCGGAGCCATCGAACAGCAGCGGGATAGTGCCGAAGATAATGGCGCTCGCCAATCCCGTGACTACTGCGAACGCCGCCACTTTGGGATCGATGGCCACCTCGGCCAGTCGCGGCAACTCGGGTCCCAGCGCGCGATACAACTCGAGCAACAGCGCCGCCAGGGCGATGCCTGCAACCGCGCCCGACATGCAGAGCAGCAGACTTTCGACAATCGAGAGGCGGGCAAGGCGCTTCCGGCTGGCGCCCAGAGCGGCGCGCACGGCACGATCCTGCGCCAGCTCCGTCGCACGCATCAACACCAGGTTCGCGATATTCGCCATCGCAATCAGCAACACCACCAGCACGGCGGCGAAAGCGATCCAAAGGAAATCTCCGGCATTGCCGACTATGGCGGTGCGCAGGGATCGGGGCGTCAGGCGTGCCGTCTCGTCCTGGAAATCGTTCCACTGCGGGAGGATGCGCCGGCTGATCGCGGCCAGGTCGTCCGCCGCCCGCGCCACGTTCGCCCCGGGCTTCAGGCGCGCCACTGTGTTCAGGAGAAACGGCCCGCGCCGTTCCGGCTCGGCAAGCTGCATCGCGGGCCACAGGTCCGCGCGCATTCCCGGCAGCTCGTCGACGCCGGGCGGCAGGACGCCGACGACGGTGTAGGCAGTGCCGTCGAGGTTGAGCGTCTGACCGACGACCTCCGTCCGTTCACCGAACTGCCGCTCGGCGAACGCATGACCCAGCACCACGACCGGCGCCGCGCCCGGCCGGTCTTCGCCGGGACGAAATCCGCGACCGCGGGCCGGTGTCACGCCCATCACCGAAAAGAAATCCGCAGTGACGCGACGCGCGTTCACCCATTGCGGCTGCTCGCCGCCGGTCAGGATCAGATTGACGGACTGCATGGCGGCGACTGCTTCGAAGCTGTTGTTCTGGTTCGCGATCGCCTGGAAATCGGCTACAGACGTATTCCACTCGCTCCGGGCGTTCTGCTGTCGGATCAACACCAGTCGATCGGCATCGGGATACGGCAATGGCCGGAGGAGCACCGCGTCAATCAGGGCAAAGACCGCCGCCGCCGCGCCGATGGCCAGCGCCAGTGTGAGAAAAACGCCCACGCTGTAAGCCGGAGTCGCCGCCAGGCGGCGCGCGGATTGACGAATCTCCAACAGTATCGGCGACATGATGTTGTCCTCATTCGTATCGAAGCGCTTCGAGAGGATTTGTATTCGACGCTTTTCGTGCAGGCAGGTAACCAGCCGTCAGGACCACAGCGCCCAGAATGATCGTTGCGGCCGCGAGAACCGCGGGGTCATAGCCCTTCAGGCCGAACAACACTGCCTCGGCAACGCGCCCCGATATGAGCGCCAGCGCCAGCCCGGCGACGCCGCCGATCAGTCCCATCCAGCCGACCTGACGCAGCACCATGCGGCGCAACTGCTGCGGCGTCGCGCCGAGCGCCTGGCGCAAGCCGAGTTCGCGCGTGCGTTGCGTGACCGAATACGACAACACGCCGTACAGGCCGACCGCCGCCAGGACAGTTGCCAGCGCCGCAAAGCCACTCGACAGCATTCCGATGAGGCGATCCAGAGACAGCCTGTTGCGAATCACCGATGGCAGCGTCGAAAGCCACTGGACCGGCAGGTTCGCATCCACTTCTGCTACGACGCGTGACATTGCATTCAACAGGTCCTTCGACTCGAGCTCGGTGCGCACGTAGAAATTCATGTATCCCGGTTCCTCTTCCTGATGGCGCGAAAGAAAGTACTGAGGCGGCACGTCTTCCTTCACGTCGCTGTATTTCGCGTCACGAACAAGTCCGACGATCTCGATATCCAGGTCGCCACCCGAACCGATCGCCATCCGCTTGCCGACGACGTCGATCCCGAGTCCGAACTTGTTCGCAAACGTTTCATTGACGATCGCGACCCGCGGTCGCCCGGCAATGTCCGCATTGCTGAAGTCTCGGCCGGAAAGCAACGGTATTTGCAGCGTGCGAAAAAACCCCGGGCCAACGACGTTGTATTTCGCATTCGCGTCGTCATCGGGCGCCGCCTCGAAACCTTGCACGGAAACATTGCTGGTCCGGATTTGGCCCGTGATCACACCGATCTGCGCCGTGGCTACGCTTGTCACGCCAGGCAGCGTCGCCAGTTCTTCCT
>Ga0299913_10000283_pt1 | contig 29721 bp, 20 predicted proteins | sample RVTome_9_FD_201360 | JGI IMG/M metagenome (GOLD analysis project Ga0299913, IMG submission 201360) | Soil microbial communities from uranium-contaminated site in the Upper Colorado River Basin, Wyoming, United States - RVT155D38 (version 2) ... | reverse complement strand
GTTCGCCCTGGCCGAGTCTGGTCATATCCAGCAGATTCTGAATGTACCGGTCCAGGCGTTCCGCCTCTTCCACGATGGATTGAAGCAGTTTGCCCCTATCCTTGTTGCTGAGCGACGAGTCATAGGCGAGCAGACTCGAAGCAGCACCGATAACCGACGACAGCGGCGTACGAAGATCGTGCGAGACGGACGACAATAACGCCACTCTGAGTTGCTCACGCTGCGAGACCAGCCGTGCGTCCTCGAGATCGCCGACCAGCATCGCTCGTTCCAGCGCCACCGCAGCCTGATCGGTCAATGCGTTCGCATAATCGCGCTCGTCGCGAATGACGATATTCCGGTTGATGGCTACTCCGCCGATACGGCCTCGCTTGGTATTGATCGGGAGAATCGTCCACCCGCCAAGCCTGGTTGATGACTGCGCCAGGTCGTTCCAGCCGGGCAGCGGCTTCACCATGCGCCCACTTGTAAACTCCCTTGCACCCGTGCCTGCGCTGTCTTCGGCGACAATCGCAAGAACCGCGCAAGAAAGGTTATCGGCGAGGTGATCGACGAGAATCTGCATAATCTGTTCGCGAGTCGCGGCACCTGCGACTTTCTGCGTCATCGCCTGCAATGCGACCGTGCGCGCGGTGGCCACTTCTTGCTTTGTCATCGCATCGCGCATGCGGAAAGCAAGATTTCCAGTCAGCGAAGCCATCAGAAGAAAGAATACCAGCGTCGCCAGGTCGCCCTCTTCGCTCACCTCGAACGTATACAGTGGTTCCGTAAAAAAAAAGTTGAAGACAAGGAAGCTCAGCAGGCTCGCGTAAATACTCGGCCACAGACCGTAACGCACGGCGACGATCAGCGCGCCGGTCATGAAAAGAAGCGAGAGGTTGGCATGCGGTAGCCGCTGCAGGACCGGCGCTGTCATTCCCGCCACGGCGACGACGACAGATGCGAGGAGAAACGGTCTGATGGACAGCCAAAGGCGCCTCGTACCAGCGGGACGCACACGGGAGGTTTCTCCGGCGGAGTTCATGCTGGTTCGCACCTGGCCATGGGATGTGGAGGATACTCATAATTATCCCGTAGCGGCACTCGAAAAATATCAAGAAAACGTAAAGTAGCTGCGATCTCTTTACGTGCCGTCCTCCGGGCATGTAGGCACAATCCGTGCCGCCATCAACTGGCTCGTCAGGTCCCCCCTCCCCCCGCACACCGTACTGGTTCAGAATGCGCAGCGCTCTCCTGAAAATTCTCGGACTGTTGCTCGCCATATGCAGCGCCGGATTGCTGCCGCCTGCAGCAATCTCGGCCATGTATGCCGACGGTTACCTTGCGTTCTATCTCGCAGCGGCGGCGGCCGGCGTTCTACTGGGTACGGCGGGCATGTTTCTGGGGCCGGGGACAACCAGGGTTCTCCAGACGCGGGACGGCTTTTTGATCGTCGGCCTGTCGTGGTTCTTTGTCAGCCTCCTCGGTGCCATACCGTTCGTCGTGGTTGGAGATTTCGACCTGGTCACGGCCATTTTCGAGTCGGCTTCGGGGTTCACAACCACCGGATCGACCGCCATTGTCGGTCTCGATCACCTGCCGCGCTCGCTGCTCTTCTTCAGACAGGAGATTCAGTGGCTGGGGGGCATCGGAGTCATCGTCGCCGCAATTGCGCTGCTGCCGATGCTGGGAATCGGTGGCATGCAGCTGCTGAAAGCCGAGACCACCGGCCCGGCGAAGAGCGACAAGCTTCGCCCCCGGATAAAACACACGGCACAGGGATTGTGGCGCCTGTACCTGTTTCTGACAGGGGCCTGCGCTCTCGCATACTGGTTCGCCGGCATGCCGGCCTTCGACGCGATCGCGCACAGCTTCACGACGGTCTCCACAGGCGGCTTTTCGATTTACGACGCGAGTATCGCCCATTATGGGAGTCCCGCAATCGAGGCGGTCGCCATCGTTTTTATGATACTGGGCGCGCTCAACTTTGCGTTGCATTTTCGCGCCTGGGGCGAGCTTGCGTTGCGACCTTATCTGGAAAACGCGGAGGCCCGGGCATTCGGGATCACGGTTCTTGGTCTGACGGTTCTCGTGACGGTGGTGCTTGCGACGCATTCCGATGCTGCGCCGGTGCTGGCGTTCCGATATGCCATCTTCGAAGTCGTTTCGGTAATTACCTCGACAGGTTATGGCATCGTCGACTTTTCGGTATGGCCGGTGCTGTTGCCGGTGCTGCTCATCTTCACCAGCTTCATCGGCGGTTGCGCGGGGTCCACGGCAGGCGGCATGAAGGTGATTCGCTTCCTCGTGATGTTCCGCCAGGCCATTATCGAGGTGACCCGTCTCATACACCCGCGGCTCGTGCGCCCGCTGAAGGTCGGAGACGGCGTGGTCGACGACTCGGTCGTTCGGGCGGTGTGGGCCTTTTTCACCGTTTATGCGTTCGTCTTCGTGGTCCTGATGCTGAGCTTGATGTGGCTGGGGCTCGATCAGGTTACGGCCTTCGCCGCGGTCGCCACCTGCCTCAACAATCTCGGCCCGGGACTGGGCGACGTTGCGGCCAATTTCTCTACCGTCAGCGATCCGGTCAAGCTCATCTGCGCCTTTGCATGCATTCTGGGCCGACTGGAGGTGCTAACCATTTTCGTATTGCTGACGCCTGGGTATTGGAAGGGCTAGCGCCGATCACCCCTTTTCGACAATCCGAGCCAATCTCGGAGCGCCCTCGATCAGCGTTCGTTGTACCGCGAGTTCCCGTTCGATCCTATGCCGTATCGTTGCCCAGGCTTCAGTACCGACAGTCCTCGTGAGAAATGGCGACTGTTCGACAGCGGCTGCATCCCGCCACCCCAGATCCACTGCCTGGGACAGCAGGCCGAGCGCGGACTCGTCGTCTCCAAGGGACGCGTAGAGTTCCGCTGCCTGGATACGCAGGCCCGGCCAGCTGTTCCCGGCAACCATCTCCTCTCTGGCAGTCGTCAGGGGCGCCTCAGCTGGCGTACCTGAACCTGACAGTGATTCCAGCGCCGCCAGGTCCAGTGTCGCGTAGTTACCCGCCTGCATAAATGCGGCCCTGGCTCTGCCGAAGTCGCCGGCCAGCAGAGCTGCCCGACCTCTGAGACGGTGCAGACGCGGACTCTCACGATCCCGCCCGGATGCCTGCTCCAGAACCTCGAGGGCGTCCGCCGGCTTACCGCGCCGAAGAAGCGACTCTGCTGCTTCCGCAACTACAACTGTCTGGCTCGGATTCAGCGCTCGCGCTCGGGACCGCCATCGGTCAGCGCCCGGGTGCCCGATGAGCTCGAGTACCCACGCGATCTGGGTCTCCGCGTACCGGGAGTAACGGCCTTTCTCCATCGCGCGGGTTTCGAGAACGAGGGCCTCGAACAGTCGACCGCGAACGGAAAGCAGATAGGCTGCGCTCGACATCGCCGCAACATCTGTCGGATCCAGCTCGATCGCGCGCAAATATGAGCCGAGCGCTTCATCCACTCGACCCTGCGCATCAAGCGCATAGCCCAATGCATGCCAGGCGCTTCCCATCCCTGGAGACGAAATGAGTACGCGGCGTGCCAGTTCTTCCGCTTCGCGAGAATCGTCGTCTCTCGCGCGAAACTTCGTCATCCGCGTCGATAGTGCAAAACTCAACACGACATGTACTCTTGGATTGTCCGATTCGAGCGCCGATGCGTGGCGAAGCAATTCAATCGCCCGATCCGTCTCCGCCGCCTGCTGGACCTGGAGCTGAGCCTGTGCTCGCTCGACAAGCGAGGTGACGATGGACGGCGGGGCGAATTCAGCCTGCTCTCCGGTCTCCAAAGCGGCCCAGAGCCACGAATACAGGGTCAGCGAAATACCTGCGACAGCGATCACCGCACCGAAGATTGAAGCAGTTTTCCCACTGACGCGTAATTGGGCACGCCGCGACCGGGCGAATGAGACCGGTTGGACGCAGGCGTAGCCGGCGCCTCGCACCGTTCTGATGTAGCGAGGCGCTTTCGGATCGTCATCCAGCGCCCGACGGAGAAGCTTGACACGCTGAGCTACGGTCTCGTCGGAGACGTGCGGCGTTCCCCAGACACCGATAGCCAGTCTGGCGGAGTCCACCGGATTCGGTGCATTCTCGGCCAGCTTCGCCAACAGCCGAAAACTCAAGTCCGTCAGCCGGATTCGTCCGCCCGCCCGGGTAACCGAACCTTCCTCCAGGTCAATGACGAGATCTGCGAGAGCAAAGCGAGTGATCACCCGGTCTCCAGGACACATTGAAGCGGCACTTCAGGAATGTTCAAGTATATTCAATTGACTGAAACCGGTGAACGCACCAGCCTGCCCGTTGCGATTTCCCACAGAGGGCAGACCATGACTGCAATCAGACTTCCGGGCGCCGCGCTCCTGCTGCTCAGCGTCGGGACAGCCGCTTGCGCTTCCGTGAACGGAGATTTCCACTGGTCCGATGCGGACAGCGCAAACCTGATCGCCTCGATCGAGAATGGCGACTACGGGACTGTCACCAGCATACTGGTCCTTCGCCGGGGAAGGCCGGTATTCGAACACTACACAAACGGCACCGACGAAGCGACCCTGCACAACACCCGTTCGGTCACGAAGACGGTGACGGGAATGGCGGTCGGCCTGGCCATTGACGATGGGTTTCTGAAGATCGATGAGCCTGTCGCCAGGTACTTCCCGGATGTAGAGCCGTTCCGCGATGCCGACCCGCGGAAGCAGGAGATTACCCCCGAAGACCTGTTGACCATGAGCGGTCCTCTCGAGTGCGATGACTGGAACCCTTTCTCCCGCGGAAACGAGGAACGAATGTATATCGTGGAGGACTGGTCCCGGTTTTTCTGGGACTTACCCATTCGCGGTTTTCCCGCCTGGGCACCGGAAACGCGAAGTGCACCGTACGACCGTGCGTTTTCCTATTGCACGGCCGGCATCCAGATTCTCGGCGAGCTCGTTGGGCGCGCAACAGCAACGCCGGTCACGGACTATATCGAGAAGAAGCTGTTCCTCCCGCTGGGAATCGATTCATTCAAGTGGCCCCGAAACGGCACTGGAGACGCTCACCTTGGCGGGGGCCTCGAGTTGACCACCCGGGGGTTGGCCCGGCTTGCCGAATTGCAGCGCAACGAAGGCATGCACGAGGGCAAGGAGATTCTGTCCCGGGAATGGACTCGGTCGTCCGTAATTCCGCGGACGGCGATTCCGGGAACCGAATGGGGGTACGGATATCTCTGGTGGATAAAGTCTTATCAGGCCGGCGATTCGACCTATCGTGCCCAGGCTATGAACGGGAATGGAGGCAACCGGATCATGATTCTTCCGGAGTTCGGTGTCACGGTCGTGATCACAAAGACCGACTACAACTCCCAGGACATGCACAGCAAGACCGATGCGTTCTTCGACAACGAAATCTTCGCGCGACTTGTCCCAAAATAGCAGGAGTCGACCGAATCCCGTGGGCAGAGACGTTCGAGATCATGAACGACTGGCTAGGATGAAGCCAGTCCGGTAATCTATGCTTCAGGCACAGCAGGTGCCAGCATTCCCGCCAAAACCGTTGTCGGCCGACACGGTCCCGAGACGGCAAATAGTTCAGACACTTACAGATCCCTCACATCCTTTCACCAGGAGGCAACCACTTGAATGCCAACTACAGACGGGTACTGACGGCGAGCGCGACATTGACGATCCTGCTTGCGGGATGCGCGACGGGGCCATCGATTCGCTCCGATTACGATCGTTCCGCGGATTTCGTTTCCTATCGCACCTACGATTTCGCGAGCGAGCTCGGCACGGATCGTGCCGGCTATTCGACGATCATTACGTCGCACTTCAAACGATCCGTAGGCAGGGAACTCGAGGCGCGCGGGTATCGCCGCGCAGAGTCGAATCCGGATCTACTGGTGAACTTCTTTGTCGACATCGAAGAGAGAACCGACGTCCGCAGATCACCGCCTCCGACCTTCGGCGTGGGGTACTACGGCTATCGTTACGGGCTCTATACGGCGTGGCCACTCTATGCGGACAATGTCAGAACGGTCAGGTACAAGACCGGGACAGCCAACATCGACGTCATCGATGCCGAGGGCCGACGGCTCGTCTGGGAGGGTATCGCGGAAGGTCGGGTCACGGACGAGGCGCTCGAGAATCCGGGCGCGGCGATCGACTCGGTCGTGCGAGACATTTTCGAGCGTTATCCGGCGACGGCAGGCTCCGCGGCGAACGTGCCTGAGTAGCTTCCGCCCATTGCGCTGCGCACAGGCCTGCGCGGTTAAACTAGCGGGATGACAACGACCCGAGGCTTCATTCTGCAAGCAACCTGGCGGACCGCTTCCGACCCCTCGGGCGGACGCTATCCCGTAGTGCATCTCTATGGCCGGCTGGAGGATGGCAGCACCTTCCTCGTCCGTGACGATCGCCGGCGGCCTCACTTCTACATCCGCGCGAGTGACGCTGACGCCGCCGTGGCCTGCGGCGCGCGCCAACCCGAACCGGCCGGGATGCACACATTCGAAAACGCCGCCGTCTGCCGGATCGAAGTGGCGGTTCCGTCGGACGTGCCGCCGTTGCGGAATCGACTGCATGCGGCCGGCATCGACACTTTCGAGGCCGACGTCCGATTTGCCTCGCGCTACCTGATCGAGCGCGGCATCAAGGGCGGATGCGAAATCACGGGCAAAGCCGTCGCAGGCGACGGGATCGGCTGGCACTTCGACAATCCGGAGGTTCGGCCTACGGCCGCGACTGTCGATCCCCGTGTGCTCTCGTTCGACATCGAAACCGATCCGAAAGGCGATCGGCTTCTGGCCATTTCGCTCTATGCACCCGACGTCGACGAGGTCCTGGTCGTCGACGACCGGGACCGTTCGATGCCCGAGCGTGCCGTTCGTTGCGCCGACGAAACCGGGGCGCTCAATGCGTTCTGCGACCGCATCCGGAGTTTCGATCCCGATGTCCTGACGGGGTGGAACACCATCGACTTCGATCTCACGGTGCTGCAGCGAATCGCGGTGCGCCTGCGTCACCCCTTCAATCTCGGGCGCGAGCCGGGAGCGCTGCGCGTGCGCAAGGCGGAAGGCTATTTCGGCAGCGGGCACGCCTCGATTCCCGGGCGCCTGGCGCTGGACGGGCTCGACCTGCTGCGCGGTGCTTTCGTGCGCATGGACGACTATTCGCTCGATGCGGTGGCACGTGAAGTTCTCGGCGAAGGCAAGGCAGTCAAGGGCGACGTCCGCGACAGGGTCGGCGAGATTCTGCGCAACTACGAGCATGACCTGCCGGCGTTCGCGTTGTACGCACGCACCGACGCGCGGCTCGCCTACCGAATCGTCGAGAAGCTCAATCTCGTTCCGCTCGCGTTCGCCCGCAGCGAGCTGACGGGAATGACGCCGGATCGTGTGTCCGCGAGCATCGCATCGTTCGATCATCTTTATCTCACCGAGCTCCAACGGCTTCGAACCGTCGCGCCCACCGTGCGTGCGAACGATTCGCGGGTGCATGCCGCACAACAGGGCGGCCACGTGCTCGAGCCGGTTACCGGGCTGCATCCGAACGTCTGGGTATTCGACTTCAAGAGCCTCTATCCAAGCATCATCCGCACGTTCAACATCGATCCGCTCGCGTACGTGACGGACGCCGCGCCCGACGAAGACCTGATACGGACCCCGGGAGGCGTGTTCCGTCGAGAGCCCGCGATACTTCCCGGCATGCTCGACGAGCTTTTTCCGCGCCGCGACGCCGCGAAAGCCAACGGCGACAAAGTTGCCTCGCAGGCCATCAAGATACTGATGAACTCTTTCTACGGAGTGCTCGGCACTCCGGCCTGCCGCTTCTACAATCCGGCCCTGGCAAACTCGATCACCGGCATGGGCAAGGAGATGCTGCTATGGTCGAAACGCTGGTTCGAGGCCGCCGGTTTCACGGTACTGTACGGCGACACCGATAGCCTGTTCGTCCGCGGGCGTGGCAACGATGCGGAGATGCTGCGTATGGAGGCACGGCAACTCGCCGGAAAGTTGAACCGCGAGCTTGGCCGCTATATCTCCGAGCGGTGGTGCGTGCAGAGTCGCCTCGAGCTGCAGTTCGAAAAACTCTATCTCAAACTGTTTCTTCCCCGCGCCCGGCACAGCACGCGAGGCGCAAGCAAACGCTATGTCGGGCTGGTCGACGCGGGGTCCTCCGGCAGCGTCGAATTTGTCGGCATGGAAGTGGTACGCCGCGACTGGACCGCGCTCGCCAAGCAGGTGCAACGTGAGTTGTATCAGCGTCTGTTCACGGATGAGCCGGTGGACGCTTACCTGGCCGGAATCGTGCAGCAGGTGAGAAACGGCGAACTCGACGACGCGCTGATCTATCGCAAGAACTTGCGCAAAGCGGTCGGTGACTACACGGCCAGCACGCCACCGCATGTCGCGGCGGCCCGCAAATCTACGCGTCCGCAGGGCCGGCTGATCAGCTATGTCATTACAACGGCCGGCCCGGAGCCGTTCGAAGAGCGGCGGCATCCGCTCGACCGCGAGCATTACGTCACCCGGCAGGTGAAGCCTGTTGCGGAACCGGTACTGGATACCCTCGGTCTCGACTTCGAGCGGGTGATCGGCGACAACCGGCAGACCGATCTGTTTTCGAGCTAACAAAGGCGACCCATGCTGACGATCGCGCTCTGGACCGCAGTAGTCGTGTTGATGGTGCTGGGGGTGGCGGGCGTCGTCCTGCCGGTATTGCCGGGCACGGTGCTCATCTTCGGCGCGATTTTGCTCGGCGCCTGGATCGACGATTTCGCACGAATCTCCAGCTGGACCGTCGGCGTGGCCGCAGTACTCATGGTCATCAGCGTGATCTGTGATTACGCTGCCGCCGCTCTCGGCGCAAAACGCGTCGGCGCGAGCAGTCAGGCCGTGATCGGCGCAGCAGCAGGAACACTACTCGGCATTTTTTCCGGCTTGTGGGGACTCATATTCATGCCGCTGGTTGGAGCCGCCGTTGGCGAGTATCTCGCTCTGCGTGACCTTGAGCGGGCCGGTCGGGTCGGCATGGCGACATGGGTCGGCCTGCTGCTCGGCACCGCAGTCAAAATCGCCATTGCGTTCACGATGCTCGGGATGTTCATCGCCGCGTTGCTCATCTGAGCGGATCCGATTCGGACCGCAGACCGTCGCTAGTGGCAGAACGGGCCGAACTGATACCACTTGCGACATCTGAATTCCTGATCGCAGCGGCGCAGCTGCGCGCCATATTCCCGCGCGGTCCGATCTACTCGCTCCGCGGTGCTGAGCAGCTTTCCGTTGCCGCGGTAGCTGCCGCTACGATAACCACCGTGCCCTTCATGATAGGCCAGGTAGAGACTCTTCGAATCCCACTTCGAAATGCCCAGCAACTCGTGACTCTTGTTGTTGTACCAGCCGACAAAGTCCAGAGCATCGTCGATGTCGGAACGGCTCTTGAACCAGCTGCCGCGCTCTTTTCGATAGTCTTTCCATGCCGGATCCTGTATCTGGGCGAACCCCTGTGCCGACGACGGTCGACCGAGCGGAACGATCAGGAACCATTTGATCGGCGGCTTGGCGTGAGAGCGGTAGCCGGACTCGATATGAACGAACGCCATCAGAACGTGCGCCGGTACCCCCCAGGTTTTCTCCGATTTCTTTGCCGCGTCGTACCAGTCGGGATGCTGCCTGAAGACCTCGCAAAGGTCGTGCTGATTGGTGGGCGGCCGTGACGCACAACCGGCCACGAGGGTAATGAGCAACGCGGCCAGGAGTCCCTTCAGCCGGAACAAGTGCCGCTCTGCGGATTTCCCTTTAAGATGCCTGTTCCCCGAAACCACGCAGGAATCTTATCATCACGGCTCGTCAGGCGGCCTTGCTGCGCAGATAGTCGACGGCGGCGCCGAGATCGCGGGTCAACTCCGCAGCCAGTGCACCGAGCCGATCGTTCCCCTCGCCGGCCCGGGCGGCCTCTTCCAGGCGCGCTGCCGCATCGGCGACGCGGCAGGCCTTGATATTGGCGCTGGCACCCTTCAGCGCGTGTGCCCTGGCGCCGACGGTGTCCCAGTCGCCACCGCCAATCGCCTTTAGCAGGTCAGCCATCAGGCTGTCACCGCTGCCGATATAGACCATCGCCAGCTCGCGCGCGACGCTCTCGTCGCCATCGAGCAAGTCCAGCAGTCCGGACCAATCGACAGGCTCGCTGCCCTCGTCGCTTTCCGGTACGGTCGGGGTATCGACTTCGCTGGGAACCGCGAGGCCGGCCGCGTCGCCCAGATGTCTGTCCAGGCTATCGGTGAGTCTGTCCCGGTCGAGAGGCTTGGTGAGGTAGTCGTCCATGCCGGCTTCCCGACATTGCTGTTCCGTGCCCTGAATCGCATGCGCTGTCAGCGCCACGATCGGGATGCGCCCTTTGCCGGATTCCGCCTCGATCCGGCGGATTTCGCGGGTCGCCTCGTAGCCATCCAGCTCAGGCATCTGGCAGTCCATCAGGATCAGATCGTAGCGTCCACTGCGCCACGCCTCCACGGCTTCCCGGCCGTTCTGCACGGCGTCGACCTGGTGACCCAGCTTCTCCAGCACGGCAACCGCGACCTTCTGGTTGACCAGGTTGTCTTCGGCCAGCAGGACACGACGGCCGGAGCGAGCGCGATTGGCGCGGACTTCGTGCCGGGTCACGACCGAATAGGAGCCGCTCTGCCAAGCCTCGCCGGTCGTCGACATCACCAGCAGCATGCAGTCCACCAGATCCTGACGCGCGATCGGCTTCAGCAGGTAGCCGCCGAAACCCAGCTCGGCGCACCGCCGTGCCTCGCCGCGCTGTCCCGAGGACGTCAACAGGATCAGCCGAGTGTCCTTGAGGTCGGGATCGGCGTTGATGCGTCGGCCAAGTTCCAGGCCATCGCAGTCCGGCATGTGGAAGTCGAGCAATGCCACGTCATAGGGTCGGCCTGCCGCGGCGGCCTCGCGCATCAGTGCCAGCCCTGAATCGGCATCCGCGGCGCATACGATGTCGGTACCGTACAACTCGAGCTGCCCGGTCAGGACCCTTCGATTGGTCGAATTGTCGTCCACCACGAGTACTCGCACGCCGACCAGCTTATCGTGGCGCCGGCTTCGCTTTGGCACCGCGCGGGTGCTTCTGCCGAACTCGGCCGTGAACCAGAAGGTCGTTCCAACGCCCTCGCGGCTTTCCACCCCGACCTCGCCGCCCATCAGCTCCACCAGGTGCTTGACGATGGACAGACCGAGGCCCGTTCCGCCATAGCGACGCGTCGTCGACGCGTCGACCTGCGAAAACGGCTGGAACAGAGCGTCGAGACGGTCCGGCGGGATACCGATACCCGTATCGCGCATTTCGCAGCGCACTCGCACGTATTTCTCGGTCTGCTCGAGTACGCGCAACTGGATCGCAACTTCTCCCTCCTGCGTGAACTTGACGGCATTTCCACCGAGATTCACGAGGATCTGTCGCACACGTCCAGGATCTCCCCGCAACAGCTCCGGCAGGTCCGGATCGATGTCAGCGGTCACCTCGAGCCCCTTGGCGTCGGCCTGAACGGCCAGCAGCCGAGCGACGTCCTCGAACGTGTCGCGCATATCCATGTCGGTGTGCTCGAGGTCGAGCTTGCCTGCCTCGACCTTGGAGAAGTCCAGGATATCGTTGATGACCGTCAGCAGCGCGGCGGCGCTGTCGCGTATGGTCTCGGTGTAGTCGCGTTGCGTCCCGCCAAGCGAGGTCTCGAGCAACAGATCGGTCATGCCGATCACGCCGTTCATCGGTGTGCGTATCTCGTGGCTCATGTTGGCCAGGAACTGCGACTTCACCGCAGTGGCCGTCTCGGCCGCCTCCTTGGCCTGCTCCAGATCGCGAGTGCGCTCGACCACCAGGGCCTCCATCTCCGCCGTGTAGCGTCTCAGGTAGCCCACGCGAAGGTTGTAAGCCTTGCCCGCCAGCAACAGGACGAGTGCGGCACACAGCAGTACGAACCAGGTCGTCTGATAGAAATGGGGAAGCACGGTAAAGCTGAGGGTAGCCCCCTGCTCGTTCCACACGCCGTCGTCGTTGCTGGCGATGACGTGGAACGTATAACTTCTCGGTGGCAGGCGCGTGTAATAGGCAGTCCGCCGCGTTCCGGCCTCGGTCCAGTCCGCGTCGATGCCTTCGAGACGGTACTTGAAATGCACCTGCTGCGGCGCGCGCATGCTGAGCGCCGTGTACTGGATCTCCCAGTTGTTTGTCCCGGCGGGCACGGATACCTCGCCCGCCGGCGCGATCGGCACGCCGTCGGCCAGCGTCGCTTCGATCAACACCGGCGGCGCGAGGGTATTGACAAGAAGTGCATCCGGATCGACGCGGACAATGCCCCGAATGCTCGGGAACCACAACACCCCGTCAGGCGTCCGGGTGCCGGGCGAGGTATTGCCGCCGTCGAACTCCACGGCCCGGAGGCCGTCGGCATGACCGTACCTCTGGAACGCCGGTACGGCCCCACCGTCGACATAGGCATGCAACTGCGGCAGCGCCACAGCGAACAGCCCGCGGTTGGTCGTGATCCACAAATTGCCGGACTCGTCGTCCACCATACCGAGGATCGTCTCGCCGAGCGGCCCGCCTCCGCGGCCAACGGCGAGCATCCGCCCGTCCCGATAGCGGGCAATGCCGTCGACGGTCCCGAACCACAGTGTGCCGTCGAGCTCCTCGTGAACTGACGTCACCCGCGCCGCGGGCAAGCCATCGGCGGGCGAATATCGTTGCAGGTGCCCGTCTTCCAGGCTGTAAAGACCATGAGCATCGGTGGCAATCCACATGCGCCCGGAGCGATCTTCGTGCAGGACGCTCGTCGTCACCGTGCCGAGCTGGCGGAACTCGGTTGACGGCACGATCAGGTTGCCGCCCTCGATCACGTCGATACTGACGTTGGTGCCTGCCCAGATACGACCCTGCCGGTCTTCTATCAGCGCCTTGATCGAGTCGCCGGACAGGCCATTGTCCCGGGCGAAGCGCTTAAGCTTGCCGTTCTGCAGCCGGAACAGGCCACGACCGTCGCTGCCGAACCATAGCGCACCATTGCGATCTTCCAGCACGGAGCGAATGCGCACGTCACCGAGCCCGTGGGGTTCGGTCACGTTGACGAAACGCCCGTCGCCCAGATGGCTGACGCCGGCATCGGTGCTCACCCAGATCCCGCCGTGCTGGCTCGGCGCAATCGACCAGGTCAGGTCGCCGCGCAGGCCTTCGCTGGCGCCGTACGGTGTGAACTTGCCCTCGCGCAGGCGTGCGAGGCCGGTGCCGTAGGTGCCAATCCACAGGCTGCCTTCCGGATCCTCGAACAGGGCGCGCAGGTCGTCTCCCGCCATGAAATCGCCGGCGCCTGCGGCCGGCACCCGGCCGCGGAGCCGCACCAGGCCGGTTTCGGTCGCAAGCCACAGATTGTCGTGTCGGTCGCGCAACATGGTGTTGATCGCGGCGCCTGCCCGGGCATTGACAGTGTGCTCAGTCAAAGTGCCGTCCGCGAAGCGCAACAATCGGCCTGAATCGGTGCCGAACCACAGCACGCCATCGTCGTCTTCGTGAATCGCTCGCACGCCGTCGTTGCCGGGCGACGAGCGCAGTGCGAACGGCTCGAATCGTGTGTCGGCTCCAGGAGTTGCATCGACGACGCGACGATTCAGACCGCCCGAAGTCGTGGCAATCCACAGGGTCCCGGCCCGATCTTCGTGGATACCGATGATGCTCTCGTCGGTCAGCCCGGACCGGCGGGTGAAGTGCGCGACTTCATTGCCCTCGATGCGGAAAAGGCCGGCTTCGGTGCCTGCCCAGATGCGTCCGTCCCGATCCTCGAAGAGCGCGCGCACCAGCGTTCTCGCCAGGGTCTCGTCCGCGATGGAGCGGAACTTGCCCGCATGAAACACCGCCAGGCCGGCGCCGGTACCGATCCACAATCGACCGCGGCTGTCCGCAAGCAGCGTGCTGATGTATTTGTTGGGGAGCGCCGGAGCGTTCTCCCGATCGAACACGACGAAACGCACGCCGTCGAAGCGCACCAGGCCCTCCTGAGTACCGAGCCAGAGATACCCATCGGGCGTTCGCGCAATGGCGCCTACCGTGTTCTGCGGCAGACCGTTCTCTATCTGCCAGGCATTGCGCACGTATTGCGTCAACAGCATGTCCGGATCGAGCGCGGACGCGTGGCTGAACGCCAGCAGCAGCGAGACGGCCGCCGCCGCACCGAGGATGCGCTTTGGCAGCCGGGCTCCCGAACGAAGTTTTGCGAGGGCGTGCACTACTGCGGAACAACCAGGCGTTCGAGGACGACCGTGCTTGCCCCGATGTCGAACGACTTACCGGTGACACGGTTGCGACCGGCGCGCTTGGAGCGGTAAAGACACATATCGGCCGCGGCGATCAGGGCATCCGTGCTGCGTTCGGCCTGCTCCGACCCGCCGCTGTAGCTGCTGACTCCGAAGCTTGCCGTGATAGGCAAAGCTTCCCCCGACACTTCGACGCCGCCCGCCTCCAGCTCCTTGCGGATTCGCTCTGCAAAAGCGAGCGCCGCGCCGAAGTCGGCTTCAGGCAGCACGACCAGGAATTCCTCGCCGCCGTAACGCACGACCCAGTCCACCTCGCTTCGAATCGCGCCCTGCAGCAGCGCCGCGAACTGCACCAGCACGTCGTCACCAATCTGGTGGCCGCGACTGTCGTTGATCTTCTTGAAGTTGTCGATATCGCACAGCACCGCCGACAGCGGGCGTGCATAACGGCGGGTCCTTTCGAGTTCCTTCGGCAACTGCCCCATCAGATGGTGGCGGTTGAAAGTGCCCGTCAGCGCATCGGTGATCGACAACTGCAGATTGCGCTGATTCGCCATTCGCAGCGACTGCTCCAGCCGGAGAATGCGCAGGGCGGTCTTGAGCCTGGCGACCAGTTCCTGGTCGTTGACGGGCTTGGTAAGGTAATCGTCGGCGCCCGCCTCGAGCCCTTCGATGATGTTCGCCTTGCTGCCGCGGGACGTGAGCAGGATGATGTAGACATAGCTGTCGAACTGCGCGGCGCGCACAGCTCGACAGAGCTCGACGCCATCCATCGTGGGCATTTCCCAGTCCGTGATCAGGATTGGGAACAGCCGCTCCCTGAGGCGCTCGAGGGCCTGCAGGCCGTTCTCTGCCACTTCGACCTCGTAGCCGGCACGTCTGAGTTGATGCGCCGCCATCATTCGCGTCGTCGGTTCGTCCTCGACGAGCAGAATCGCCGGCTTGCCGGCGAGGGCATCGTCGCGGCGAGGTGGTGAGTCAGGCTCGGCTTCCATATTGATTTCTCTTATCCCTGTTCGACCGGAAATGTATCTGCCGGCGGCGAACGCCGGCGTCGTATCCCGCGCGGCGCGGACAGGAATCGACCACGTTGGCGACTGGCGAGGCTCTTTAAGCACGCACCCCAAAGAATCGGCTACTTGGACTGGAAGCCTACGTAGTTGTGCCGACGAGGTACGTGCGCGGCTTCACATAATCCCAAGTCCGCTTGCATCCGGCGGGGGTTCTTTCGCTGCCCGGCCAGCAATGCAGCACGTCCGAAACCGGGCGGCGGGCCGGGCCGGCAGTCTTCTACCGTGCGCCGCGAAGGGTTTCGATGCTGTCGAGTTGCTCTTCCGTGAATCGCTCCGTGCCCAGCAGCTCGCGTCCCTTCTCGGTCGCAAGCAGATTGTTCACGGCGCTGTCGATGCCCTCCCAGTAGAACCGGACATCGAACAGGTCGCGTCTCGACTCGATCGTCGTGTAACTGTTCTTGTATTTATAAGCGATGGTGAACGGAACGGTGAAAGAGGTTGCCGAGTGCCAGATCCACTTCCCCTCCTCGGCGATATCGACGGAGCTCACCTCCGTAATCGTGTGATCGCGGCCTGCGAACACTTTGCCGAGGTTCCGCTCGACGAACTTCGTGAGCTCGCCGTCTTTCGGCGCCGGAATGCCCTCATACTCGTTGTACGTGCTCAGAAACTTGTAGTACTTGTACTGATCGCCCGTCAAAACGTAGCGTGCCAGGCCGCCAATCACGACGACGGCGTCGGGAGCGCCATCCAGGACAGCGCGGCGTTTGATCACGACGCCGCGGTCCCAATACCAGTTCATGTCGTCGCTGTGAAAATAGGCCTCCCCGCGCTTGCCGTCGGTAACCGATACATCCACGAGTCCGTCCTTGTCTTCCGGCGTCACGTCGGCGACGACTTGTTTGTCGCCCGGTAACGCACCCGATGCGGCCTCACCGTCGCCGCAGGCGGCGGCGCAGACCAGTATTCCCGATGCGAACAGATGCGCTAGCGGAAGGCGGGGTAAGAGTGTCTCTTTCATGTCTCGATCTCGATTGGATAAAGTGCATTGCGCAACGCCGTTGTGATTCACTCGAAGCGATTCACCCGAACTTCCGCCGAACGCGTCCAGATGGCGAACGCGTCGCCGTTGGCGTCGATCGCAAGGTTCGGCATGAACGTGCCGATCAGGCCCCCGTTGCTGCCGATCTGCTCCGACGACGTCCAGCCGGTGCCGGCGGTGTAACGGTTTCCCCAGACGCTGTAGCCGGTCGCGCTCGGCAGCGACAGGTCCAGCTCGTACCACACGGCCAGTGCATGGCCGCTCGCGTCGAACGCGATCTTCGGATAGAACACGTCGCCGTTGCTGATCGGTTGCGGGGATTCCCAGTCGCCGCCCGGCGTGTAGCGACTGGCGTATGCGTTGATGACGACCATGCCGCCGGAGTTCACGGGCTGCTTCCAGATTGCCAGAGCGTTGCCATCAGCATCGAAGGCGACCTGTGGCTCGTGTCCCCCCTGGCCTGGCTCGATCCTCGTCGGCGTTTCCCAACCGCCCGCGAGGGTATAGCGGTTTGCGTAGATGCTTCGATCGAAGCCATTTTCCTGGTCGTACACAACCAGCGCATTGCCGTCGGCATCGATTGCCGGGCGGGGGTTCAACGCCTGACCGCCGAGGGAAATCAGCGACGGCGTATCGTCCCAGCCGTTTGCCGCGGTGTAGTGCTTGCCCCAGATGTCTATCGGGGTACCGCGGCGCTGCTCCCAGACCGCGAGCACCTTGCCATCCGGATTGATGGCCACTCGCGGGTTTTGCACGATTTCATCGACATCGTCGATTATTTCCGCGGAGCCCCAGCCATTCCCGGCGGTATGGCGGTTCGCCCAGATGTCTGCGCTCGTGCCCGTGCCATCGAATTGCCGCCACACAGCGACCGCATCGCCGCTTTCATGCATCGCGAACTCGACGAATCCGGCGACGTCGCCCGGGTTCGTTTCGACCAGTACGGGAGTGTCCCAGCCGGAACCGGGCACGAAACGACTCGACCAGACGCTGCCGCCGGTCGCGCCGTCGGTCTGTGTCCAAACGGCCAGGGCGTTACCGTCGGCATCGAAGCCGGCGCGCGCGCCGCCGGCATACAGATCGACGTCGTTGTGTTCGACCAGCCCGGCCGTGCCCCATCCAACGCCGGCAGTGTAGTAGTTCGACCATAGATCGGTGCCGGACGCGCTCGCCTGGTACCACACGGCAAGCGCGTTGCCATCGTTATCGAACGTAATCTGCGCCTCATTGGCCGTGCCGGCGGCGTCATCGATCGGGTTGTCCGCCTTCCACGAAGCATCGCGCGTTTTGAACGTCCTCGTGACCGGGTCGAGAAGGCGTCCGCCGTCGCTGCCCTGGACATCCGTTGTGACCGTCAGCGTGTATTCGGTCAGCGGCAGAAGGATGCTCTCGGGCGACAGCGTGACTTCGCTGCCGGATACGTCGAACGACAGGGCGGCGTCGCCGGCATTGCTGACCAGCGTGATGTTCTCCGGCAGAACCGTGGCACTGTCGATGTCTTCGGAGAAGGTCAGTATCGGCTCGATCGCACGCGAGACGTTCTGATCGTCATCCGCGGGCGCGGTGTCGATTAATGCGAGCGGGCCCGTGCACTCGATCTGCACGCCAGTGACATCCGCGGCGTTCACCGTGCCGCTGCCGTTGGCGAGCGTGCAGACGTTGTCGGGATTCGCGGGCTGCGTGACGATTTGTACGTCGTAGTCCTCGCCACCTTCGAGTTCGTCGGCGAAGACGAAGTTACCGGAAGCGTCGAGCGTCAGTTCGTCGGTCGCGTTGTTGCTGATGCGCAGACCCGATCCGGTCATGCCCGTGACCGATCCGCCGATGCTGTAGGTCAGTACCGGATCATCGCCGGAACCGGAACCCGGCCCGGGACCGGGGCCGGGATCGCCCGAGTCGTCAGGCGGTTCTTCGCTTCCGCCGCCTCCGCAGGCCGAGAGTGCGAGCGCGCATAAAAGCAACTGCGCAATCGAAAACGTCTTGATCGTGTTCATGAGTGGGTCCCCGATAGTGTTTGAAGATCGTGTTTGAATTGTTGTTGCGATCCGTTGCGGCTACTTCGACGCAATGGCGCGTTCGCCGGTGGCGATCTCCACGACCAGCAGGCCCGGCACTCCCATATCCGCGACAAACGCACGGTTGTTGGCAGCATCGAAGAAAATGCCTACTGGAGAACGAAATGTCGGTCCGCTGCCGGCAACGACGTCCGAGACGATGCTACGCGTGCCGTCCGCCAGATCCACGGCCAACATCCGCTCTTCGTCAAGCACCAGCACGCGGTTGTTGGTCACGTCCAGCGCAATGCCAGCGAGCAACTGAAAATCGGGTCCGCTGCCTACGCCGTTGCCGGAAACGATGCTGCGCTCTCCGCTCGTGAGGTCGACCGACAGCAGCTCTCGGCGACTGGAATTTGTCACGATCGCCCGATCGGCCGTCGGGTCCAGCGCGACGGCTTCGGGAGACAGGAAGGTCGGCCCCCCGCCGACCGTGCTGCCAGAAACGATGCTGCGATTGCCGGTGGCAAGGTCGACTGCCAGCAGGGCGTCGAGCACTTGGTCAGCCACGATTGCGCGACTGTTGGCCGCGTCGACCGCGATCCCACGGGGACTTGCGAAAGCCGGTCCGTTGCCGACGGTGCCGTCCGATACGATGCTGCGTTCGCCACTCGCCAGGTCGACTGCCACGATCCCCAAACCTAAGTCCGTTACGAGCGCGCGATTCGCAGCCCTTTCCAGGGCTACGCCTATATGATTCGAAAAATGCGGACCGCTGCCGGTATTGCTGTCCGATACGATGCTGCGCTCACCGCTCGCCAGGTCCACTGCCACCATGGCTCCCAGACTATTCATGACCAGCGCACGATTGCCGGCCGTGTCCACGACCAAGTTTTGCGGCGACATCGTCGAGAACGATGGTCCGCCGCCGGTCGAGCTATCCGACAGGACATCGCGATCGCCGCTGACCAAATCCACTTCCAACAAGGCGTCGAGGCGCGTGTCCACGACCAGAGCACGATTGCCGGCCGCGTCCAAGGTCAGGTGAGAAGACTCCCGGAATGTCAGTCCGCCACCGGTCCCGCTGCCGGAGAAGAGCGTCCGCTCGCCGCTCACCAGGCCCACCGCGATGAGGGCGTCCAGACCGAGATCCGACACCAGCGCGCGGTCGCCGGCGGCATCCACGGTCACGCTCCGAGGACCCGAAAAATCCACGTTGCCGCCGCCGACAGCGTCGTCCGAGACGATGGTGTGCGTGCCGCTCGTGAGATCCACTGCGAACAAGCCGTCAAGGCTGGTGCCCGTCACAAGCAAACGGGAGTTGGCTGCGTCCAGTGCGATGCTGTCGGGGTCGTTGGAAAAGACCGGCCCGCCGCTGCTGCCGTTTTCCGAAGTGAGGGTGCGCTCGCCGGTGGCCAAGTTCACCGAAAGGATGTCCGGTCCATCCAGGACCAGGGCCCGGTTCCCGGCCTCATCCACTACAACAGCCGCTGGATCACTGAAGTTGGCTCCGCTTCCCGTCGCAGCGTCGGAGAGGATGCTGCGCTCGCCGCTAGCCAGATCCACTGCCACCAGTGCCTCCATGATGCTGTCCACCACCAGGGCGCGCCTGTGGTCTGCGTCCAGCGCGATACCTCGAGGGGACGCAAACTCCATGCTGGCGCCGGTCGAATCGTCGGCGAGCACGGTGCGCTTGCCGCTCGCGAGGTCCACCGCCACCACCACGGCCGCAGGCTCACCGTCGACGATCAGCGCGCGGTTGCCGGCCGTGTCCAGGGCCACCCCTGTGGGGAAACCCAGAAGCACCTGCTTTGCGATTGCCTGGTCGATACTGTTGGTCGCGCCATCCATCGCCGTGACCGAAACCGCGAGGAAGTCGGTCGACGCATCGACCGGGACGCGGGCGGACCAACGAGCAGGGTCGTTGAGATCCACCACCGCCGGTATGCCATTGACATCGATGAGGGCGAGATCGCTGAATTCGACCTTACCGTCCTCGAGGTCGAGGAGGTTTCCGGTCACCGCAGTCTCGGTGACCTCGCCGCCAAGATTGGCATTCGGCGTCGGGTAGCTGATCTCGATGGCGAGCTGGCTGGTATCGGTTACCGTGACGGTGACGGTCTGCGTGTTCGCGCCGCCGTTACCGTCCCCAACCGACAGTTCGACGTCGTACCGATTGTCGGCGTCGGCATCCGCAGGATTCTCGAAGTCCGGCGCGCTGACGAAGCTCAACAGGCCGCTGCTACTATCGATACCGAATGAGGCGGCATCTGCCCCTCCGCTGATGGCGAACGTCAGCGTATCGCCGTCAGCGTCGTCGGCTGTAGCGGTGTAGTCCGTGTCGGCGCTGTTTTCCGGGATCGTGCCCGAAGTGCCAGAGGTGAAGACCGGCGCGCTGTTGACGCCGCTGCCGTCGTCGTCGCCATCCCCGTCGCCATCTCCATCGCCACCGTCGTCGCCGCCATTTCCGCCATCTCCGCCGCTGGGATCGCTCGTAGCGTTGGCACCGCCGTTGCTGCCGCCGCCGCAGCCGCTTATCGGAAGGGCGAGCGCAAGCAAGAGCGCCACCAAGGCTGTCCGGATGAGGTGCCCGTCCGCGCGAGGCCCCGAGCGGCGTTGCGCGCCGCACCCCGGTTTGTGTTCGGTTTGATGCCAGTTTGTCACCGCGTCTCTCCTGATATGACTCTCTATGAAGGCCATACAGAATCGGCGGCCGAAGTGGCTCAGGACGTTGCGTTGATCGATTGCGAGTGGCCCCCGAGAACTCTTGACATGAAAAATGCATGAAAATATGGTCTTTACATGTCTGCCACGGTTCAGATTCGGAACGTCTCTCCAGAATTCCATCGACGGCTGAAGGTGCGTGCCGCGATGGAAGGCATGTCGATGTCCGAATACATACTTCGCGAAGTCGGCAAGGCCCTGGATCGGCCCACACGCCGCGAGGTGCTCGAGCGCCTTCGAGCGCGGCCGGACCGGGAGCTGTCCCGCAGCTCGGCCGAGGTGATTCGGGCGGAACGCGACGCGCGGTGATGGTTCTGGGAATCAGGCGCCGGTTTGCGCCAGGAGCGCCCGGGCTTCGACGGCGTCGGGATGCTCCGCCCCGAGACCATTCTCCAGAGACGGAACGGCCAGGGTCAGATCCTCGTTGGCGCCTGCAAGATCGCCGAGGCCGCGCCGTGCCTTGGCGCGAAAAAGGAGCGCCTGTCCGACGTCGGCGCTCATCGCCGGATCGCGGGCGGCCGCGACGGCGACCTCGTGCATCGCAGATGCGAATTGCTCGGCCTGCTGAAATTCCTCCGCGGCAAGGTACACCGTCGTGGCTAACAGCAGCAGGCCCGGCGTGGCGTCGCCGCGCGCGCCGGGGCTGGCGCCGGCCAGGTCCAGCTCGGCGTCTACCAGCTCTTTTGCCGCGGCGACGTCGCCGAGCGAAAGCTGTGCCAACGCGCGCGAGAAGATCGCGACCTCCAGCGGGCGACGAGCAGCTCCCGCCGTACGACGCAGGTATTCCTCGGCGCCGTCCAGATACGGGAGAGCCTCCCCGGCCTTGCCCATCAACACCAGCAGCAGACCGACCTGCGCATCCACCTGCGCGAGCTTGTATTGATCGCCGGAGGCCGTCACGGCGTCCCGGTAGGGATGGAGTGTCTTCAGCGCCTCATCATACCGCGCCAGCCGCCGCAGGCTCACGGCATAGCCGACCCTGAACGCGGCCGGTGCAAGTCCGTCGGCCTCGAGTTCCTCGAGTCTCGGCAGCAGTGCGCGGCGGGAATCATAGGCGGCGACGACCTCGCCGAACGTGTGCAGCAAAGTCGCTCGATTGAGCGATACAATGAGAAATCCCAGTGAGTCCTCGCGGCCGGTCGCGCGCTGCAGCTCGAGAATCCGGTCGTTGACGCCGAGCGCCAGATCCAGCCGTCCCATCTTGTAATGCATGTTTGCAATGTCGTTCAGCAGCACACCTTGCTTGTGCGCAGACGGAAACGACCGCTGGTCGTACCAATCGAAGGTCGCCTGCAGGGCGTCCAGCGCCGCCTGAGGCTCATTGTCGAGCTCCAGCATGATGGCGCCGGCTCGCGCACACGAAACCCGGGTATCCGATGAGGGTTCGCGCACGGCGGCCAGCCATCGCGTCGCTTCGTCCACCCGCTCTCTCGCGGTTTCCGGTTCCGAGCGGTATTCCGTTCTCGCGGTCGCGCAAAGCGTAGCTGCCAGCAGGTCGGCATCGCCTTCCGCCCGCGCGACCGCTTCGGCGCGGCCGAGTAACTCCAGCGTCTGGTTGACCTGGCCGATGCCGAAGTACCGCTGCGCGATGTCGTAGTAGGTCGCACCGACGAACCGCTGCTCGCTGCCGTATTGCCGATCGAGCACGGCCACGCCGTGATCGAGCAGTTCGATCATCGTCAGCGGCTGGCCCTGCGGACCGATTTCCTCGAGCAACAAAGTCAGAAACTCGTTGGCGGCCTGCAGACGTTGTTGTTGATAAACCGCCGCATCCCGCTGCCGCCGTGCTTCGACACTCTGCCAGGTCGTGATCGCCGCCGCACTCACGAGTGCAAGCAGCGTGAGCGATGCCGCCAGCACGCCGCCACGGTGCCGCCGCACGAATTTCTGCGCACGATAGCGTATGGTCGGCGCCTGGGCGGTGACGGGCTCGTGGCACAGGTAGCGTCGCAGGTCCTGGGCGAAGTCGGCAACCGTTTCGTAGCGCTCCTCGGGATCGACGGCCAGCGCCTTGCGCACGATGTTGTCCAGGTCGCTCCTCAGCGCTTTCAGAAAATCCGACGACGATGTATTGCGTTCCCGCGCGAGCTTCGAGAGCTGCTCCTCGGATGGTGAGCCGGTCACCGCGTCGAACAGCCGCGTCGGCTCCTTCTGTGCCAGGGCACGCAACTCCGCGAGCGATTGCAGCTTCGTCGTATCGCGAGGATTGACGCCGGTAAGCAGGAACCACAGCAGCAGCCCCAGCGAATAAACGTCGGTGGCGGTTGTAATAGTCTCGCCGTTTAGCTGCTCGGGGGCCGCATACTCGGGTGTCAGCGCGGCGCCCAGCTGGCGCGTCAGCGCCGCGCCGCCCTGCAGCGCTTCGTCGCCGAGCAGCTTGGCCACGCCGAAGTCGAGCAGCTTGACCGATCCCTCGGCGGTCACCTGCACGTTCGACGGTTTGATGTCGCGATGCACGATCAGATGTGCATGGGCATGCGCCACCGCGTCCAGCACCTGCAGGAACAGGTGGATCCGGCCGTCGACGGACAGTGCGCGGTCGTCGCAATACCGATCGATCGGCAATCCCGGCACGTATTCCAGGACGAGGTACGGTTGCTGGCCGGGACCGACTCCGGCGTCGAGCAGCCGCGCGATATTGGAGTGCGCAAGCTTTGCGAGGTAACGGCCTTCCAGCGCGAAACGTTCGGGCGCTGCTCCGCCGGCGCTCTGCGCCAGCAGCTTGACCGCCACTTCGCCCTCGAATCGGCCGTCGCTTCTTTCCGCCCGCCACACGGTGCCCATGCCTCCGCTGCCGACCGGCTCGGTCAAGGTGTAGTGGCCGAATTGCTGGCCGGCCTCTCCGACGGTGCGGCCGGTTCCGGCGTGCCCGTCGCCGCCGCCCAGCAGGTTGGCGATGCCCAGGCGATCCGGCAGTTTGTCGAAGTAGTCCGCGGAACGGGCCGATGCGTCGAGCAACGCTTCCACTTCGCCCCGCAGCGACGTGTCGCCGGCGCAGGCGCGCTCGAGGAACGCATCCCGCGCCGACGGATCGAGATCGATCGCGGCGAAAAATATCTGTTCTACCTGCCGGAATTGTTCCTGATCCATGGTCGTGCTCCGCACCGGGAAACCGTACCTCAGGGCATACAGATTCCGGGCCTCGATCGGCGCAGCTCGGGCAATCGACGTGCTGCCCCGGCCTCGTTTCTAATTCGCTTCCAGCTCGCGATAGATCTGCGCCGAGGCGATCTGCCACTCGCGTTTTACGGTCGCGGGCGAAATCGACAGGGCCTCCGCAACTTCTTCGATAGTCATGCCGCCGAAAACCCGGCATTCGACGACGCGACAACGTCGCGGATTTTCCATCTCGATCCGGGATAGCAGACCGTGCAAATCAAGCAACTCGTTGGCGCTGACCTGGGAAGCGATCGTGGCTTCCTCCAGCGTGATGTGCATCGCTTGACCGCCGCGCTTCCCCGCGCCTTGCCGTTGGGCGTAATTCACCAACACCTGACGCATCGCTTTGGACGCGGTGGCAAAGAAGTGCGTTCGGTTGGCGAAGTCGCCGATGTCCTGCCCTGAGAACTTCAGGAAGACCTCGTGAATGAGGGCGGTCGTGTTCATCGTGTCGTTGCCGCGCCAACGACGTCGGTGGGAGCGCGCGAGTTTCTGCAACTCGGCATAAACGGCGCTGAACAGCGCCTCGGTCGCCGCGATGTCGCCCCGCCTGGCGCCAGCCAGCAGAAGAGTGATCGGCTCTGAAGTCATGGACGCACAAGCCCGCGACGAGCTTTTCTGATTATCAGGGTTGTGCCGTGAGTATAGCACCGGCGCAATCGGGTGCCGGCGCCCGTTTTTCGTAGACCGGTGTCTCGCCGCTCTGAGCCGATTCATTGCCGGATTCTGTATGCCCGAACAGGAGGGTTCTGTCGATCCCGGCAACATACCCGCCATTTCAGGAGATCGAGATGTTCCCAGACGCTGTCCGGGCCGTTACTTGCAACAGCAACCTTGGGTTTCGAAATCGACCTCTGTCGTCTTGCGCGAAGCTGGTGCTTTTCACAACGATCATTTCGGCGGGGTTCACCGCGAATGGCGCAGGAGCTGCCGACACGTTCGACGTCGGCGGGGACGTCACGCTGGCGACCGACTACATGTTTCGAGGTGTATCTCAAACGATGTCGGCGGCTTCGGTGCACGCTTGCCTGGAAGTCGCGCACGATTCCGGGCTGTCCGCGTATCTCTGGGCGTCCAACGTGGATTTCGTTGCCGACGGGGATCCGGATGACGGTGCGCGAGTCGAGATGGATCTCATGCTGGGATATACGCGTGCATTGTCGGACCGGTTCACGGCATCCGCAGGTCTTGTCCGATACTTTTTCCCGGGGACCAGGCCGGGCTTCGACTACGACTACAGCGAATGGATCGGCTCGCTTACGGTTGACGACCGCCACAGCCTGTCGCTCGGCTATGCACCCGACGTTTTCGGCGCCGGCGAATCGGGCGTGTACGTGTCCGTGGCCACCAGCTTTGACTTGCCGGGCGATTTGTTGCTCTCGGCGGAGATCGGCCACTACGATCTGGAGGCTGCCTACGGCGAGTCCTACAGGCACGGATCCGTGGGGATCTCGCGAAGCGTCGATGCTTTCACCTGGCAACTCAGCTACCACGTCACCGACAACAATGCGCGGAACCTCTTTTACGAATCGATCGTCGCTCCGAAACTCGTGTTGAGTCTGAATCTGTCGCTCTGAACGACAGTCGCTCGTAACCGATTGACTCGTCCCGATTCCGGGCGCCGCCGCCGGTTTCCATTATCATGGCGCCATGCATTTTCTGTTTCTGGGCCTCGTCCTGGTCAGCCTGGTCTTCGGGCCAGGACTGTGGGTGAAACACGTACTCGCGAAATATTCGAAGCCCGCCGACCGCTACCGGACCACGGGTGGCGACCTGGCGCGTTACCTCCTCGACCATCACGGCATGACAGAGGTCAGCGTCGAACAGTCAGACAGTGGCGATCACTACGATCCGTCAGCCAAAGCCGTGCGCTTGACGCCCGACAAACTTCACGGCCGCTCGTTGACTGCAATCGCTGTCGCCGCCCACGAGGTCGGCCATGCGATCCAGGACCAGACAGGATACCGCCCATTGCGGCTCCGGCACCGGTTGGTCAGTTCGTTTCGCAACGTCGAACGCCTCGGTGCCGGCATCCTCATGATTTCCCCGTTCGTCGGTGCGATTACGCGCGTGCCGATGCTCGGCATCTTCATGTTCCTTGGAGGACTGATGAGCCTCGGAACGTCGACGCTCGTGCACGTGGTGACGTTGCCGACGGAATTCGATGCGAGCTTCGGCCGGGCGCTGCCGATGCTGGACGAGCTGGGCATCCTGAAGGCCGCTGACCGTCCGCACGCCCGGCGACTCCTTCGGGCAGCCGCCTTCACCTACGTCGCGGCATCTCTGATGAGCCTGCTCAACATCGCCCGCTGGTGGGCCATTCTGCGCCGCTAGTATCATGCACCGGAAATTTATTGTGTGGGGGGCGTTCGTCATAACTCTGGCGCTGGCGCCGGCCCGTGGCATCGCCGATGCTGCCACTGTCGTCGATATAGCGAACTCGATCCGATCCCGGGGGTGCGCGGGGTCACCTGCCGTCGACCGGCCCTTGAAGGCGCACGTACAGCTCGACGAGGCAGCGCGACGCCTGGCACACGGAGCCGAGCTCGAATTGGCGACGTCAAAGTCCGGCTATCGCGCCAAAAAGTCGGCCTCTATCCGCATCCGGACCGCCGACGGCGACAGCGACGTGGCGCAGATACTTGCGCAGCGCTTTTGTGACATCGTGGCAAACGGAAGTCTGCGGGAAGCCGGCGTCTTCCGGCGCGGCGACGAAACCTGGATGGTACTGGCGACGCCCCTGGCTCCTCCAGATGAGGAGGATGCCTCTGCAGCGAGCCTGCGTGTGCTCGAACTCATCAACGAGGCCCGCTTGCGTGCACGCGGCTGCGGTCGCAGGAAGTTCGATGCCGCCACGCCGCTGAGACACGCTTCCGCACTGGAGCATGCCGCACGGGCCCACGCTCGGGACATGGCCGCGCACAGCCTCCTCGGCCACGAGGGTTCGGATGAAAGCATGCCCGCCCAGCGCGCGACGCGAGCCGGATACCCTTGGGCTTCCGTCGGGGAGAACGTCGCCGGCGGTCAAACCACCGCCGAAGAAGTCGTCAAGACCTGGCTCGCGAGTCCCGGGCATTGCGCGAACCTGATGAATCCGCGTTACTCCGAGTCGGGCGTTGCCCGCGCTACCGATCCGGACAGCGAGCATGTGGTTTATTGGGTGCAGGTATTCGCGGCACCTGAATGACTGAAGCCGCCTCCTTTCCGCCGATACCCGGACACGTGGGACGCCACGGCCTTCCAGATCGCGCCGCGCTTGATGAGAACGTTGGACGACTGGTACTCCGCGACATAAGGACCTTTCTCGTCCGAGCCACGGATCGTGCCGGTACCGGCGATGATTGCGGTCCCGTTCTCGAAGATCTCGAGGCGACGAATCTCGAACCTTAACGAGTCGTATGCTGGCTTGTTGTTGGCGACCCACTGTATCTCGTCCGCCTTGCTCGACCAGTTGCCCAGTCCGTCGATCATTTGAAACTCGTCAGCGAGGATCCGATCGAGCAGTTCGGTATCCTGCTCACGGTAGGCTCGCGGCCAGGTTACTTCTTTCAAGTACCGCAGCGACTGTTCGTCTTTACTCCTTGCATCACTGGCCGCCATGGCGAGCAGACCGGATGAAAGAAAAAGCGACATGAAAGCAATTGGTAACGTCATTGCGAGCCTCCACGGGCATCAGACCGGACGGCTTGGTGGACCAGCCGACTCACGATGCGAACGAACATGCCTCGCAGAAAACCGCATCGGCAGAAGGCTGGTCAAGCAGGTAGCAACCTGCACCGGTGTGGAGCTCCACGTAATTCCCCGCCGCGACAATGCGAACGATCTGCTCTGCGTCGAGGGACAATCGACCGGACCGGGTCTGCACCTCGATGATGACCGGTTCCGTGGCCGGGGGTTGGTGTTCCTGCTTCGTGGACGCTGCGCGCGCCCATGTGCCTTTGCGGCGTGCCCCGGCTTACCGGGCAACGTCCAGGGCATTTCTCAGCCCCCGTGCAAGTCGTTCGGTATCGCCGTTCCCCCAATAGTGCAGAAAATAGTAAGGCGGTTGCTCGCCGACCATATGATTGTGCAACGCCACGATATGGATACCTGCGTCGCGCAACGCGTGCATTACGGGTTGAACTTCGTCTGCCGTCATCGCGAAGTCCCCGTCCACGACTGCATGGTCGACATTGCCGGAAAACGCGGCCCATGTCGACAGCCCCATTGATGCACCGAACTCGACGTCATGCATTTTCCCGATGCGTTCGAAGGTGTACTTGAGTACCTTTCCGGTTACTTCGCCTTTTCCGCCGAGAATGGCATCGAGAGCCGGCGAGTCGTAGTCACCGGTGATTTCCGGCGGCTCGCCAGAGCTGCGATTCGTCGGCATCTTCCGGTCCGCGCGCACACGCCTGATCGCACCCCACATGGCGCGAACTCCTTTTGCCAGGACCGCGGGATCGTCGGCGTGGCCACCGATATGCATGAAGTAAGCGGGTGGCCGTTCGAACACGAAGTGGTTATGCAGGGCCGTGACCTCCAGCCCGTGCGCAAACGCGGCGTCCATGGCGGGGGTGATTTCATCCTCGAATACCACCGTATCCCCCATGACCATGGCCTTCCCGCCGGGCAGCGCCTTGAAGGCTGCCCAGCTGCCGAGGCCGGCGGGTGGCGGCAGCGGAACGCCATCGACGGTTACGGGGACGTCGTTACGCGACCAGCCGACGCGGACGACGCCGTCGGCAGTCTCGGTCGCCTCGGCTCCTGCCGCGCGTCCGATAGCATCGGTGTCGAGCGTCGCGCCTCCTGCACTGACCGACGCTGATGCACACGTCAACAGTACGCATGGTAAAGCGACGATTTGAAAAAACCTGGCAGCAAGCATGATGCGACCTCCGATGTGAGGGAAACGCCTTTACCGGCCCAGTGTAACGCGGATACGAATTTCGGAGTACACCACTCAGCGAGCAGAAGGCCGCCTACGCGGCAAACGCGATCGCGTCAGCGGGTATCCTGCCCGCCTCCTCGAGAGGAACCGCAGTCCTCGCCCAATGCGGCACGGCCCGCATCCGGTCGTAGTAGTCATTGATGTTTGGATAGGGCGACCAGTCGAAGGATGTCATATCCTTCAACAATTCGACATGGATCATGGCGTAGTCGGCAAGGGTGATGTCGTCGCCGACGAGGTAGCGTTTTCCTTCCAGGTGCCGTTCCAGCACGTCGGCATGCGCGCGCAAATTCCGGACGCTCCAGGCGACGAGTGGCGCGTCGGGCGGCTGCCCGAAAAAGTTGGGTTTCACCACGGTCTGGAAGGTCAGGATCCCGAGCTGCTGGTTGTAGTGTGCGAGCTCCCACGAGAGCCAGCGATCGATGTCCGCCTGGACTCGAGGATCGGCGGGAAACAGCGTATTGCCAGGGCACTTGGAACACAGGTATTTGTTGATGGCATTGCTTTCCCACAGAACGAATCCATCATCTTCCAGCGCCGGCACTCGCCCCGTCGGATTGATCTCGAGATAGCC
>Ga0299913_10000282_pt1 | contig 29739 bp, 25 predicted proteins | sample RVTome_9_FD_201360 | JGI IMG/M metagenome (GOLD analysis project Ga0299913, IMG submission 201360) | Soil microbial communities from uranium-contaminated site in the Upper Colorado River Basin, Wyoming, United States - RVT155D38 (version 2) ... | reverse complement strand
CGTGTGCCCTGGAACGCTTCTGGGTGACCAACCAGCCGCGCGAGGGCGCCGCCGTCTTCGACACTCTCGTGGACGCGCCCGACCTGCCTGACGCGCTGCGGGCGCGCGGCTACCGCTGCCGAGGGGGACCCCGGTACAGCATCGGTGACTTCGAGCGGGGCGTCGAGGACTACGAGCGATCGCTCGCCATCTTCCGGCGGCTCGGCAAGCGAGCCGACCAGGCACAGCTCCTCATGCGGCTCGCGATGGAGGCGCAGCGAACCGGCGATATTGTGAAGGCGACTCGGTTGTACGACGAGGCCGCCACGGTGGGGGGTGACGAGCGGTATGCCCCGGACGGCTACGTCGGGAAGCTGTTCGAGGCGGAGCTGGCGTTCAACGCCGGCAGGACTGACGAGGCGCTGGATCTCCTGCGACGGGGCGCCGAGCTGGCGGGCCGGGCCAACGACACCTGGTGGCGGGCCGACCTGCTCATCAACCTCGCCGAATACGCCATGCGCCTGGGCCATCTCGACGACGTCGGGGCGGCGAGCCGCGAGGCCCTGAAACTGTCGCGCGACATCGGCCATCGCCAGTCGATCGTGTACTCGCTGGCGCTGCTCGCGCGGGAGGCCGCGTCGAGGGGGCTCGGCATCCGAGCGGGACGGCTCTGGGGCGGGCTGGAGGCCGAAGTCGACCGGGGTGGGCCGGTCGGTCAATGGGAGGGCGAGCAGCTGGCGGAGCGGGGGCGCACCGCCGCGTTGGCCGGGTTGGCCTTCGAGGCCGGCGTTGTCGAGGGTCGTCAGCTATCCCTCAACGCGGTCACGCAGGAGGCGCTCACGCCTCCTTGACGGGCAGACTCTCCCGCGTGGCCGCCGCCGCCGGTGGCGAATCGGCGTAGACGCCGCGCTGGCGCGGCGGGAGGAGCGCCGCGATTCGTTCCATCACGAGGCGGGTGGCGGCCTGGGTGGCTTCGCGGCCCTTGACCGGCTCGCCCCTGCTCGCGAGGACATCGCCGACGTTGAAGGCTGTCCCGTAGCGGACCGTCACCTTCTTGCCGAAGCGGGGCAGGAGTTGGCCGCGTGGCCACATCAGGTCGCTGTCGACGACCGCGACGGGTAGCACGAGCGCGCCGCTCCGCAGAGCCAGCATGCCGACGCCCTCGCGGACGCGCTGGAGCGCGCCGTCCCGGCTGCGAGTGCCCTCCGGAAAGACTGCCAGGATCTGCCCGGCGTCGAGGATCCGCATCGCGGTCCGGAACGACTCGAGATCGGCGGCGTCGCGATCGACCGGGTGGATGCCGGCCCGGCGGAACGCCCAACCGGCCAGCCCCCATTCGGTGAGCTCGCGCTTGCCGAGCCAGTTGATCGGCCGGTTGATGGCGGAGTTCAGGAATGCGCCGATGAGGACCGGGTCCGCGCTCGACGCATGGTTCGCCGCGACGATCAGCGCACCTTCCCTGGGCACGGCGGCGAGATCGCCCCCGATGCGCAGGCGCACGACCGCCCGGACGATCACGCGCAGGACCGCGCTTCCCAGGCGAACGAGCGGATCGAGGCGCGTCGCCACGGGGGTCGGCCGCATCGGCCGACGCTTGGCGCGGGCCGGGCGCCCGCTCGTACGAGCCGCCGATGTCGAGCGCTCGGCCTCGACCGGCGCGGCCTCGGACACCACCGCGGCCGGGGCTCTGGGCGCCGCATCGGGTGCGCTCGCGATCGGGGCATCGGCGAGCCCCCGCTCCGCCTCCGCGCGGCGAATCGTGTTGACGACGACCGAGACCGTCATCTCGAACGTGTTGCCGTCAGTCTTGATGACCAGGGCGTCCTCCGCCGCGCGCAGTGGCGCGACGATGCGGGTGGAGTCGAGCTCGTCGCGCCGCTTGAGCTCCTGGAGGATCTCCTGGCCTTCTGCGGATGCGGGCTCGACGCCACGCTCCAGCGCCCGCCGCGCGGCGCGCTCCTCGACCGAGGCGTCGAGGAAGAGCTTCAGGTCGGCGTCGGGCAGGACGACCGTGCCGATGTCGCGCCCGGCCATGATGATCCGCCCGCCGTCGATCAGCCTGCGCTGTCGCTGGAGCAGGGCTGCTCGTAGCTCGGCAACGCTCGAGTACGACGAGACGGCCACATCGACGTCAGGCTCTCGTACCTCCGCCGTGCGGTCGACGTCGTCGACCGCGACGTGGGCCAGCCGCCCGGTCCCGTCGTCGACCAGGTGGATCTCGTCGACGAGCTTGACGAGTGCCTCGTTGTCTCCCGGCGCGACGTCGCGGTGGATCGCCAGCCACGTCACCGCGCGGTACAGCAGACCCGTGTCGCAGAAGCGATAGCCGAGGCGCGAGGCCGCTGCCGCGCCGACGCTGCTCTTCCCCGAGGACGCCGGACCGTCGAGGGCGACGACAAGGCCGTGCGCTGTCTTCGGTCGCGATCCGCCTTCCGCGGCCTGCTCCGGCATCGCCGCGAGGATAGCGGCGCCCTCCGCGCTCAGCCGTGGCGATAGGGGGTCGATCACGGCCGACCGGAGGCGCGCGGCGATATTGCGCATCTGCTCAATTAGAGTACCCTCGCCCAGTCGTGCGCCTGGACGTCGAGCCTCCCGCCGGGTCACCACCCGAGATCAGCCTCCGCGACCTCACGAAGCTCTTCGGCGAGGTCAGGGCGGTCGACGACGTCTCGCTGACGATCCGGACGGGTGAGTTCTTCTCCCTGCTCGGCCCGTCCGGCTGCGGCAAGACGACGACGTTGCGGATGATCGGCGGGTTCGACCTGCCGACGACGGGCGTCGTCGAGCTTCGCGGGCGGAACGTGACCCGCGACCCGCCCGACAAGCGGCCCGTGAACATGGTCTTCCAGAGCTATGCCCTGTTCCCCCACCTCGACGTCGCGGGCAACATCGCGTTCGGAATGAAGCGGCGCGGGGTCGCCCCGGACGAGATCAAGCGCCGGACGGCGGCCATCCTCGAGCGCGTCCACCTGTCCGGCTACGAGCGCCGTCGTGCGCATCAGCTGTCAGGCGGGCAGCAGCAGCGCGTCGCGCTCGCGCGGGCGCTCGTCAACGCGCCCGACGTGCTCCTGCTGGACGAGCCCCTCGGGGCACTCGATCTCAAGCTCCGCAAGCAGCTCCAGGTCGAGCTGAAGCGGATCCAGATGGACGTCGGGATCACGTTCGTGTACGTGACCCACGACCAGGAAGAGGCGCTGACCATGAGCGACCGGATCGCGGTCATGCACCGCGGCCGGATCGAGCAGGTCGGCACGCCGGAGGACCTCTACGACCGGCCGGCGACGCCTTTCGTCGCCGATTTCATCGGGACGACGAACCTCCTCAGCGGAACGGTCGAGTCGACCGACGGGGCCGAGGCGACGGTCCTTCTCGACTCCGGTGATCGCTGCCGCATCAGCGGCAATGGCCACATCGCCGGCCAAACGGTCCAGCTGAGCGTTCGTCCCGAGGCGATCCAGATCGATCGATCGGATCGCGACAGTGGCGGCTCGCGCATGCGTGCCAGCGTCGAACAGGTGGCGTACCTTGGCGCGGCGGTTCAGTATCACATTCGCACCGAAGGTGGCCTCGCGCTATCGGTTCTCGCAGGAAAGGCAGGACCGCGATTCGAATCCGGTGATTCCGTGCAGCTCAACTGGGCACCGATCGAGGCTCTGGTTCTGGGCGATCGGTCGGGCGAACTGGAGGACGACGCATGACCCGGGACAACAGGCAGACAGGGATGACATTCGACGAAGCCCTCACCACGAAGCTCCGCCTGGCGGGCTGGACCCGCCGCGACTTCCTCGCGCGGGTGGCCGCGGTCGGAGCGGCAACCGCGCTCACCCAGCTCCTGATCGCCTGCGGCCAGGGGACCGGGAGCTCAGCCCCCGAGCCCACGGAGCGTCCCACTCCGGGCACCTCGGCGGCCGCCCAGGCGACGCCAGCGATCACTGCCGCGCCGACGAGCCCGCCCGAGCCCGAGGACGAGCTGTTCGTCTACAACTGGGCCGGCTACATCGGGCGCCAGACGGTCGACAAGTTCGAGGAGAAGTACGGGATCAAGGTCACGTACGACAAGTTTCCGGATGAGTCGACGCAGATCAGCAAGATCACGAGTGACGGCAGGGGCGGCGGCTACGACGTGACCTACCCGGCGTCGACGTGGATCCCCAGGTTCAGCGTCGACGGCGTGATCCAGAAGCTCGACCACTCATTGATCCCGAACCTGGCCAACCTGGAGGCCGCCTGGCAGGACCCCGGCTACGACCCAGGGAACCAGTACTCCGTGCCGTACGCCTGGTGGACGACCGGATACGCGTGGGATCCTCGCGCGATCGACGCCGACCTGACCAGCTGGGGCGCCCTGTGGGACCCGGCGTACAGCGGCCGGATGTCGATGCTCGACGACATGCGCGAGTGCTTCGCGGCGGGGGCCTTCCGCCTCGGGCTGTCGCCGAACACGACCGACCTGGCCGAGCTCGACCAGATTCTCGCCCACCTCCAGGAGCAGAAGCCACTCCTGCGCCGCTACACCGCGGACGACATCGGGGACATGGTCGGCGGGGTCGTCGACCTGACCCATTGCTGGTCCGGGGACTGGGTGCAGATGACATACGACATCGGGCGGATCCGCTACGCCATCCCGAGCGAGGGCTCGATCAAGGGCAGCGATACGTTCGTGGTGCTCTCAGGAGCACAGCATCCGATTGCTGCCCATCTGTGGATCGACTTCAACCTCGATGCACAGATCAGCTCCGAGAACACCAACTGGATCGGCTACATGGGTCCGAACGAGGCCGCCAGGGAGTTCATCGACAACTACATCATCAATGACCCGCGGCTGAACCCGCCGCCCGAGGTCCTCGCCGAGCTCATCGAGCTCCAGTTCCTCGAGCAACCCGACCTCGACCAGTACACGAGCCGCTGGACGACGCTCCGGGCGTCGTGACCTCGCGCGCCGCCGAGGCGGTTCCCGACCGCGGCGGCGCGAACGCCGACGGGAAGCCCGGCCGGCCCGGAGACGGGCTCGGGACGGGCCTCCTCGTGTTGCCGGGAGTCCTGTGGCTCGCGGCGTTCTTCCTGCTGCCGCTCGGGATCATCGCCGTCATCAGCCTTGGTTCGGTCGATCCGGGCGGCCATGTGACCCTGGCCGACCCGAGCCTGCGCAACTACGAGCAGGCCCTCCGGCCGGAATTCCTGCCGGCGTTCGGCAAGTCCCTGTACTACTCGGTCGTCACGACGGTCCTGTCGCTCGGGATCGGTTATCCGGTCGCCTACTGGATCTCGCGGCACGGCGGGCGTCACAAGATCCTGCTCCTCGTCCTGGTGATGCTGCCGTTCTGGACGAGCTACCTCATCCGCACGTACGCCTGGCTGATCATCCTTCGCGACAACGGGGTCCTGAATGCGTTCCTGATGGAAACGGGCCTCATCGACCGCCCGTGGGTCATCGTGGACACGGACCTCGGCGTGATCATCGGCATGACCTACGGGTTCCTCCCCTTCGCCATCCTCCCGCTGTTCGTCTCCATCGACCGGCTCGACTTCTCGCTGATCCAGGCCGCGCGCGACCTCTATGCGTCGGGGCGCGGGGCATTCCTCAACGTCACCCTGCCGCTCACGATGCCCGGGATCGTTGCCGCGGTGTTCCTGACGTTCATTCCCGCGCTCGGCGATTTCGTGACACCGGACCTGCTCGGCGGCGCCCAGACGACCACGATCGCAAAAATCGTCCAGATCATCTTCACCAGCGGGCGTGACTGGCCGTACGGCGCCGCGCTCGGTTTTCTGCTGATGGCGGTGACGATCAGCGGCACCCTGCTTGCGCTGCGCAGCCTGCGGCGCGAGGTCATCGGGACGGCGGCGTGATGCCGCTCGTGGGCCAGCCGTGACCGGCCGGCCGAGCCGCTGGCTGACCGCGTTCGCGGTCCTCACCTACGTGTTCCTGTTCGCGCCGATCGTCGTGATGATCATCTTCAGCTTCAACGACTCACGACGAACGTTCATCTGGCAGGGCTTCACGCTCGACTGGTACCCGGCGCTCCTGTCGAACGACGAGCTCCTGGACCCGCTCGCCGTGACCCTCCAGGTCGCTGCGATCGCCGTGGTCGGCTCGACCGTCCTCGGCGCGCTGTTCGGCCTGGGACTGGCCCGGCTCCGGTTCCGTGGCGCCGGGGCCGTCCAGACGCTGCTGCTCCTCCCGATGGTCACGCCCGAGATCATCATGGGCATCAGCCTGCTGGTGTTCTTCACCCAGCTGTTCGGGCTGAACGGGTCGATCGCGCAGATCTCGCTCGCCCACATCACGTTCTGCATCTCGTACGTCGCCATCACGGTTCGGGCGCGGGCCGCGAACCTGAACCCCCAGCTCGAGGAGGCGGCCCGCGATCTCGGGGCGTCCGCGTTCGGCGCATTCCGGCACGTCACGCTGCCGCTGCTCGCGCCCGCCGTCGCGGCGGGGGCGATGCTCGCGTTCGCGCTGTCGTTCGACGACCTGATCGTGACGTCGTTCAACGCCGGCGTCGGGTCGACGACCCTGCCGGTGGCGATCTACAGCGCCATTCGGCTGGGTGTCACGCCCGAGATCAACGCGATCTCCACGATCATCGTCGCCGTCGTCGCGGTGACGCTCCTGATCGCCTGGCGGCTGGGCGCGTTCCGGAACGCGGCCAGCGCCGCCGTTTTCGAGCCGGAGACCGCCTGACTACTTCCCGAGCGGCACCTGCTTCTTCGCGTCGAGGAACGGGATGGCCGCGCTGCGGGCGGACCAGAGCTCGCCGTTCGGCGCGACGATCTCGAGCTCGGTGCCGGGGCCTGAGAGCTCGATCGGCAGCCAGACGTAGCCGATGTTGCGCTCGAGCCGCGGGCTCCAGATGAGATCGGTGACGGTGCCGACCGGCTCGCCGCGGTGGAGGACCGGGCGCTTCTCTGCCAGCTCGAACGGCAGCGCGTCGCCGGGCGCCTCGATGCCCACGAGCTTGCGCGACACGCCCTCGACCCGAATGCGCTCCAGCGCTTCCTTCCCGATGTAGTCGGCCTCCTGGGGCTCGACGAGCCGCTCCAGGCCCATGACCTCGAACGGGTTGTTGGCGATCGTCATGTCCGAGCCGTAGTTGAAGATGCCGGCCTCGATGCGCCGCGCCTCCACGGGGGCGACGGGCCGGATGCCGAACTCCTTCCCTGCCTCGAAGACGCGGTCCCAGAGGTCGCCGCCGCGCGACGGGTCGCGCAGGTAGATCTCGTACCCGACCTCGCCCGTCCAGCCGGTGCGGCTGATGACGACCGGGATGCCGTCGATCTCGGTCGTCAGCGTCCAGTAGTACTTGACGTCCAGGATCGCGTCGCCGAACAGCTTGTGGAGCACGTCCTTCGACTTCGGGCCCTGGACCTGGATCGGGTAGACGTCCGGCTCGCCGACCTTGACGTCGAGGCCGGAGTTGATGGCGACGCCCCGGGCGTACAGGCCGGCATCGCTGTCGGCCAGCGCGAGCCACCAGCGGTTCTCCTCGACCCGGAGCAGGACCGGATCGTTGACGATCCCGCCGTCGTCGGCCGTGATGAGCACGTACTTGCCCTGTCCGACGGCGCACTTGGTCAGGTCACGGCACGTCAGGCGGTTCGTGAACTCGGAGGCGTCGGGGCCGGTGATCTCGACGATCCGCTCGACCGAGACGTCCCACACCGTGACGTCGTTGAGCAGCGCCCAGTACTCCTCGACCGGGTCCGCGTAGTAGCCCGGCAGGTACATGTGGTTGTAGATGTCGTACGCCGAGCAGCCCGCGTCGAGGGTCTTCTCGAAGAACGGCGAGCGGCGATACCACGGGCCGAAGTACAGGGTGCTGGAGGTCGGCTTGTCGGTTCGGGTCATCGTTGCGGTCATCGTTCGCTCCTGTACGGGTGAGTGACGGGCGGGATCGTTGCTCGGGCTCGGCGGGCTCAGGCATGGGCACCGCCGCCGGGGTCTTCGAAGTCCCAGGCAGGGTCGACCGGATCGGCCACGATGAGGGCGTCGACCGCGACAGCGCCGGCTCGGGTCGCGACGACCGGATTGAGATCGACCTCGCGCCACTCCGGATGGGCGCTGACGGCCTCGCCGAGCGCGACGAGAAGGCCGACGATCGCCGCCCGGTCCACGCCCGGGCGACCGCGCTGGCCGTCGAGCAGGCGAGCACCCCGGAGGTCGCCGAGCATCTCCCGGGCGTCGTCGCGGGTGATCGGGGCGAGGCGGATCGAGACGTCGTCGAGGACCTCGGCCAAAACGCCGCCGATGCCGACGAGCACGAGCGGGCCGAAGTGCGGGTCGCGTCGCGCCCCGGCGATCAGCTCGAGGCCGGCCTTCGCCATCGGCTGGACGAGGACGCCGTCTGCGCCATGCTCCCGGCCGGCGGCCATGAGGCGGCGCAACGCCGCGGCGAGGGCCTTGCGACCGGTGATGCCCAGCTCGACCCCGCCGACGTCGCTCTTGTGCGCGAGGCCGGGCGCGTCGAGCTTGATGGCCACGGGCCAGCCGAGCCGCTCCGCTGCGGCGGTCGCCGGCTCGAGCATCGCCGCGGCGTCGATGCCCTCGATGGCGATCGATTCGACCATCGGCAGTCCGGCCGAGCGCAGCAGCTCGATCGATTCGCGCTCTGGGATCACGAGCGGTGGTCCGAACGAGCCGGTCGGGAGGGCATGCGCCCCGGCCGTTGCCGCCGCGGTCGTGTCCAGAGCGCGCGTCGGCGTCCGCGCCGCGAGCGCCGGCCAGCCAGTTCGGACGGGCCCGCGCTCGACGCGCTGGACGTGCCGCCGCTCCCACGACGCGAGCCGCGCGATCGCGGCGAAGGCGGTCGTCGTGCCGCGCAGGATCGGGACGCCGCCGGCCTCGTCCAGCTGCGCCTCGACCTCGGGCGTAACGTCGCCGGACGTGAGCGAGACGAACACCGGGAGCACATCGGGACGATCCGCGGTCGCGGCGACCAGCTCCGCCCCCAGCTCCAGGGCGAGGGCGAGCTCGCTTGCCTGCGAGCGAAACGGGAAGTCGTGGACGAGCGCCAGGACGTCGTACGCGTTCGAGTCCACGAAGGCATCGAAACAGGCCCGATACGTCGGGACACCCTCCCCCGCTCCCCACGGGTCGAGCGGGTTGCCGAGGTGGCCGAGCGTCGGCAGGGCGGCGGTGATTCGCGCCCGCGTCGCAGCCGGCACAGCTGGGAGATCCAGCCCCGAGCGCGGGGCGAGGTCGGCGATCAGCGAGCCCTCGCCCGTCGAGACGGTCACGACGCCGGTCCTGCCCCGCCCGACGCGCCGGCCCAGCCGACGCGAGCGGCTCACGAGCGCCGCGGCCTCGAGGAGCTCGTCGAGATCGTCGCATCGGAGCACGCCCGCCGCGTGGAGGGCCGCGTCGGTGGCACGAGCGTCCCCGGCCAGCGAGCCGGTGTGCGCGACGGCTGCGCCCTTCGCCTGCTCGCTCCGTCCCACCTTGACCGCGAGAATCGGCACGTCCATCGCCAGCGCCCGATCCGCGAGGGCGAGGAAGCGCTCGGGCCGCTTGAAGCCCTCGACGAAGAGGACGACCGAGTCGGTCGTCGGGTCGTCCAGGCTGGCCGCGAGGTAGTCGCACAGGTCGAGGACGGCCTCCGAGCCGCAGCTGATGATCCGGCTCCAGCCGATCCGGGTGCCCGCGTTGATGAACGCATTGGCGACGCTGCCCGACTGCGCGATCGCCACCGTCCCGCCACGCCGGATGGTCGCGGGCACATCGTCGATGTAGGTCACGCTCGGCACGGTCAGGTCGACGATGCCCATGCAGTTCGGCCCGAGCAGCGCGATGCCCGCGTCGCGGGCGAGCTGAGCCACCTCGGCCTGCATCCGGGCCGCCGCCTCGCCGCCCTCAACGACCCCGCCGCCCGGGACGACGACGGCCGGCACGCCGGCCGCGGCCGCGTCGCGGACGATCGCGGGTGCGCGCAGCGGGTTGAGCGCGACGACGACGATGTCCGGCACCTCGGGGAGGGTCGCGAGGTCCGGGTGCGACGGGCTGCCGTCGATCTCGTCGTAGCGCGGGTTGACGAAGTAGCAGCGGGTCTCGCTCCCGAGGCGCGCGATGTTGTCGCGGACCGTGCGGGCGAGGTCGGAGCGCGGCGACGCGCCGACGATCGCGATGGACCGCGGCGCGAACAGCGGCCGGAGGTCGATCGACCCGTCGGCGGCGGGTCTCGCGCGCGTCGCGGGCGCGCCGTGCGTTGCGGGGGCAGGGGCGACGTCGCTCACCCGACGACCTGGTCGACGCCCCGCCGCTCGAGCGAGCGGGCGATGATCAGGCGCTGGATCTCGCTCGTGCCCTCCCAGATCCGGTCGACGCGGAGCTCGCGGAGGTAGCGCTCCGCCGGGTTGTCGCGCATGTAGCCGCGGCCGCCGAAGACCTGGATCACGCGGTCGGCGCAGATGAACGCGGCCTCCGAGGCGAAGAGCTTCGCGAGCGACGCCTTGGCGTGGACGACCTTGCGGTCCGCGCCCGAGTCGGCGAGCCATGCCGCCTCGCGCGTGAGCAGCCGCGCCGCCGACGCATCAGCGGCGGAATTCGCCAGCGGGAAGCTGACGCCCTGGAAGTCGATGATCCGGCTGCCGAACTGGACTCGCTCCGTTGCCCACTCGATGCCGAGCGTCAGCAGCCGCTCCATCGCGCCGGCGCACCGCGCGCCGATGTGGATGCGCTCGGCGACGAACCACTCGTTTGAGAGGTCGTCGGCCGCTCCCACCGCCCCGAGCCGCGCGGTGTCCGGCAGCCGCACGTCCTCGAGGATGAACTGGGGATGCCGATCGGCGTACGTGTGCATGTAGTCAGGGTCGTAGGACAGCCGGACGCCGGGCATGTCGTAGTCGACCAGGAACAGCGTCGGACGCCGCTCGTCACCCTCGACGACCGCCGCCTGGACGATCATGAAGTCGGTGTTGTCCGGGCCGGTGACGAACCACTTCTCGCCGTTGAGCACCCAGTCCGAGCCGTCGCGAACGGCGGTCGTCTCGAGCGTCCGGGCGTCGGAGCCGGCGTTCGGCTCGGTGACCGCGTAAGCGCCGAACCGCTCGCCCCGGAGGCTCGGCTCCAAATACTGCCGGCGCTGGTCGGGATCGGCGTGCGCGAGCACCTCGTACGCGCCCGGGATGAAGCTCCACAGGCCACCGGTCACCCGGCCGTACTGCTCGTGGACGAGCACCTGCTCGAGCATCGTCCAGCCGCCGCCGCCAACGGACACCGGCAGCTCGCCGCCGGCCAGGCCAGCCTCGATCGCCAGCCGCCGCAGCTCCGCGCCGCGCTCGGGTGGGAGCTTGCCGCCGGCTCGTTCGAGCTCAACCTCCAGCGGCTGGAGCACCTCGACCACGTACCGCCGGGCGTTGGCGCGCAACGCCTCCTGGGCCGCCGTCAGCGTGAGGTCCACGACCTCGAGCCCTCAGCCGCCTGCGGCCGCCGGAGCGGCCGTGCGTCCCGTCCCGTTCCCGGCGCGCGCTCCGACGCGGACGCCCTTCAGCCGCCCGCGTTCCCGATCCTTGAGCACCGCCTGCGCCGCGAGCTTGCCCGGCGCACCCATGACACAGCCGCCCGGGTGGGTGCCGGAGCCGCACTGGTAGTAGCCGGCGATCGGCGTCCGGTAGTTCGCCCAGCCGATGGCGGGGCGCATGAACCACATCTGCGGCGCGAGGAATTCGCCCGCGAAGATGTTGCCCTCGGACAGGCCGACCGTCCGCTCGATGTCGAGCGGCGTGCGGACCTCGCGCTGGAGCACGAGGGAGCCGAAGCCCGGGAAGAACGACTCGATCGTCGCCTGGACGGTGTCCCCGAGCCGCTCGCGCTCCGTGTCCCAGTCGCTCTCGCGGAGCTCGTACGGCGCGTACTGGACGAACGAGCTCCAGACCGCCTTGCCGGGCGGCGCCATGTCTGGATCAACGGTCGACTGGACCGCGCAGTCGAGGTACGGCCGCTTCGAGTACCAGCCGTACTTGGCGTCGTCGAAGGCCCGCTCGAGGTATTCCATCGACGGCCCGATGTTCGTGAACCCGCGGTACTGGTCCGTCCGGTCGCCGAGCGCCGGGTAGCGAGGAATGTCGTCGAGCGCGAAGTTGACCTTCGCCGACGTCCCCTGGAAGCGGAACCGCCGGATCTCCTCGACGAGGTCTGTCGGGAGCTCGCGCGGGTCCACGAGCTCGAGGAAGGTCCGGCGCGGGTCGAGGGCGGAGACGACGATCGGCGCGTGGTACTCGCCGCCATCGCTGAGCGCGGCGCCGGTCGCTCGGCCGTCCCGCGTGGTGACATGGTCGACCGGCGACTCGAGCTTGATCTCCACCCCGAGTGCCTCCGCGGCCCGAGCAAGGACCTTCGTGAACCCGCCGTTGCCCTGCTTGTGGAACGCCCACGCCCCGAACTCGCCGTCGTGCTCGCCGAGAAGGTGGTAGAGGAGCACCAGCCCGGAGCCCTGCGAGTACGGCCCCACCCGCGTGCCGATGATCGCGGACGAGGCCATGTAGCCCTTGAGGATGTCCGACTCGAAGTAGTCGTCGAGGAAGTCCGCGGCCGAGCCGGTGAGCAGCCGGATGGCGTCGTGAAGGACCTTCCGATCCAGCTTCCGGAAGCGCGAGCCCAGCGCGGCCAGGCGGATGAGCTCCTCCGGATCATCGCTCCAGAAGTCGGGCGGCGCCTCGTCCATCAGCGGCTTGATCGCCTGGAGAACCTTCGTGACGTCGTGGTTGAACGCGTCGTACGCGTCCGCGTCGTGCTTCGAGTGCCGCGCGATCTCCTGGTGGTTCTCGCCGTGGTCCTGCCCGAGGATCAGGTAGTCGCCGTCCTCCTTCGGGCAGAAGGTCGACGGCATGAGGATCGGCATGAAGCCGTGCTTCACGAGATCGAGCTCGTGGATGATGTCCGGCCGGAGCAGGCTCAGGGCATACGAGAACGTCGTGAACCAGAAGCCCGGGCGGAGCTCCTCGGTGATTGCTGCGCCGCCGACGTTGCCCCGACGCTCGAGCACGAGCGTCCGCAGGCCGGCCTTCGCGAGGTACGCCGCGTTGGTCATCCCGTTGTGGCCCGCGCCGACGACGATCGCGTCGTACGTCCGTGTCTCACGCGTCGAGCCGTTCTTCTTCGCCATGGTCAGGCCGTCCTTCGCTGCGGGTTGAACAGGGGCGTGCGCGCCACGTGCGCGTCGAAGTACTCGTAGCGGTGGCTCACCGCCATCTCGAGCTTGACCTTCGAGCCGGGCGCCGTCCGGTCGAGCGGCACCCGAGCGAGCGCGATGTGGCGCTGGAGCATCGGCGAGTACATCTGGCTCGTCGCGTAGCCGAGCTGGTTGAGCTCGTCGTCGTAGACGTAGTACTCGTCCTGGAGCGGCGTGTGGTCCTTCGGCGGGATGAGCCCGGCGCCGTCGTAGATGCGGTCGTAGTCCTTCCAGTCGACGACGAGCCCGGTGAGCTGCCAGCGCGACGTCTTGTCGGCGAGCTCGCGGCGGATCGCGTCCGCGCCGATGAAGGCCCGGTCGTGGCCGTTCGAGCCGTTGCGCTTGGCCGCGCCGGCGCCGGACCCGTTCGTGGCCGGCGCGAGGTCGCGGAACATCCAGCCCAGCCCGAGCTCGATCGGCGTCGTGCGGTCGGCGTCCGTCCAGGCGAACCGGCTCGAGTGGAAGTCGACGTCGAGGAGGACGAGTCCCGCCTCGATGCGGGCCATGTACAGCGCGGTCATGCCGAACGGGATCACGCCCTGCCCGCGGCTCACCTTCCAGACCGCGTCCCAGACCTTGAGCGCGTCCGCGGCATTGACCCAGATCTCGAACCCGAGGTCGCCCGTGTACCCCGTCCGTGAGAGCAGCACGGGCACGCCTGCGAGCTTCCCCGCCGCGACGTCGAAGTAGCCCAGCTCGGCGGCCTTCGGCGCGACCGCGGCGACGAGGTCGCGTGAGCGCGGTCCCTGCACGGACAGGATTCCCCAGTCGTTCGAGACGTCCTCGATCGAGAGGTCAAGTGCGTCGGCGAGGGACCTGAAGTACGCCAGGTTGGGCTCGGCGGCCGTGAGGAGGTACTCGTTCTCGGCGACGTGGAGCAGGACACCGTCCTCGATGACGAACCCGCGGTCGTCGCACCACAGCGTGTACTGCGCCTTGCCGACGGGACACCGGCCCGGATCGCGAGCGAGGACGCCGCCCAGGAAGCGTTCGGCGTCGGGGCCGGTGAACCGGTACTTGTACAGCGGCGACGTGTCGAACAGGCCGGCGGCGTTCCGGATCGCGAAGTACTCGAACTTCTCGGACATCTGGTAGCGCACCGCCGCCAGGTGGCCCGACCAGTGTTCCCACAGACCGGTCTCGTTCAGGGCGCTCGTGCGCTCGTGGAAGGGCGTCGTCCGGATCATCGACTGGCTGCTCCCCTGCCGTGCTCCACCGGAGGCTCCGCATGGTAGCGGGTTATTGGACAGTTGCGCAATACCGGGGTAGTCTGCGGCGCATGGCACGGATGTCGCCCGACGATCGGCGCTCCGCGATCATCAACGCGGCCCTCACGGTGGCACGCCGGAAGGGCCTCGCCGCCGTCACCGTCCGCGACGTCGCCCACGAGATGGGCACCTCCAGCGGCCTCATCCACCACTACTTCGAGACGATGGACGACGTCCTCGCGGCGGCCTTCGAGCGCGTCGCCGGCGAGGAGCTCGCCGAGACCGAGGCGATCCTCGCCGAGGCCGGCAGCCCCGTCGCCGTCCTCGCCGGGTTCCTGGATTCCTACGCACCGGTCGGCGAGGACTGGTCGTTTCAGCTGTGGCTGGACGCGTGGGCCGAGGCCGCACGGAGACCCGCGCTGCGCCAGGCCTCGAGCCGCCTCAACCTCCGCTGGGCGGGCCTGCTGGAGGGCGCGATCCGAGACGGCGTCGAGGCGGGCACGTTCCAGTGCAACGATCCGACCGGCGCCGCGTGGCGGATCCTGTCGGTCGTCGACGGACTCGCGCTCCAGGTCGTCGCGCACCAGACGATCGTCGACCGCGAGCACATGCTCGCCTGGGCAGCGACCGCCACGGAGCGCGAGCTCGGCATGCCCGCCGGCATGCTCAAGATCGGCGCGATGAACGGGGCTACGCCACCTCGCGCTTGATCGTCAGCGAGGCGAGGACCACGAAGAACACGGCGATCCCGCCGAGGACGGCGAGGTCGGTCTGGACGGCGCCCGACGTCAGGTCGGCGCCCTTGAGCATCACCTCGCGGAGGCCGTCGACGGCGTACGTCAGCGGCAGGACGTTTGCGATCGCCCGGAGGACCTCGGGCAGGCGTTCGACCGGCCACAGGATTCCGCTGAGGAGCGCCTGGGGAACGATCACCAGCGGGATGAACTGGATGACCTGGAGCTCGGTCCGGGCGAACGTCGACAGGAAGATGCCGAGGTTGACCGCGCCGAGCGACAGCAGCAGGGCGATCACAAACGCGAGCAGCGGCGAGCCCACGGCATCGACCCCGAGCCCGATCGAGAACGGCGGCAGCGGTCCGATTGCCGGCACGTCGACCGAGTTGAGGATGAACAGGGTCAGCGCGATCACCTGGACCGTCGCGAACGTCCCGAACCCGAGGCTGTAGCCGGTGACGATCTCGAACCGGGTGACCGGTGTGGCGAGGAGCCGCTCGAGCGTCCCGCCGATGCGCTCGCGCAGGAAGCTGACGCCGGTCAGCAGGAACACGAAGAAGTAGCCGAAGAAGCCGAGGAAGATCGGCGCGAGGACGTCGGCCTGGGAGGCGTCCACCGAGAGGTAGATCGTGCGCCGCTCCACCTGGGGCAGCACCGGCGGGTTGGCGCCGGGCGGGACGAGCTCGCGGGCGACGTCGGCCATGATCGCCTGGAGCGTCCCGAAGCGACCCGTCTCGGCGGCGGGGTCGGTGCCCTCGGCGATGACGGTGAGCGTCGGGCGCTCGCCGGCGAGGACCTTCTCGAGCAGGTCCACCGGGATGACGATCCCAATGTCCGCGCGGCCGTCCCGGATCATCCCCTCCGCCTCGGGCACGCCGCCTGCGCCGAGCGCCGCGGCGACGGCGATGTCGCTGTCCGGCTCCGTGGCGGCGTCCTGCAACGCCGTGACGATCCGGTCGCCGACCTGACCCGCCTCATTGACGACGGCGACGTCGACCACCTCGTCGACCTGCTCGCTCAGCACCCAGCCAAGAAGCGCGGTGACGACGAGCGGCACGACGAACATCAGCCCGAGCGTCCGCTCGTCGCGCCGGAAGCCCTGCGCGATGCGGCGCGCGATGGCGAGGATGCGGCGCGGGCTCATGCGGCGCCACCGCTCGCCTGGCCGCCACCGTTCGCCTGGCCGCCACCGCTCGTCGGGGCGCCGCCGCCGGGGTTGCCGTATGCGTCGAGGCCGGACAGGACGAGGAACGCGGCCTCCAGCTCGGTCGTGCCGGCGCGCTCCCGGAGCTCGGCGCCGGTCCCCCGCCCGATCACGCGGCCGTCGCGCATGAACACGAGCTCGTCGCACCGATCGGCTTCGTCCATGACGTGGCTCGCGACGAGGATCGTCGTGCCCGAGGCGGCGAGGCGCCGGAAGTGCGCCCAGAACTGGACCCGGAGCGCCGGGTCGACACCGACCGTCGGTTCGTCGAGGAAGATGACCTCCGGCTCGTGGACCAGCGTGCACGCAAGCGAGAGCCGACGGCGCATGCCGCCCGAGAGCTCCAGCGCCGGCGTCCCCTTTCGGTCGCGCAGCTCGACCAGGTCGAGCACCGCGTCGATCGCCCCGCGGTCCTGGCGGCCCAGGAGGCTCGCAAAGAACCCGAGGTTCTCGCCGACTGACAGCTCGGGATAGAGCGCCTCCGCCTGGGGCATGTAGCCGATCCGCGCGAGCATCGGCCGCGAGGGCATCCGCGTCCCGAGGATCCGCGCCTCACCGCCCGTTGCGCGAGCGAGACCGGCGAGCATCCGGATGAGGGTCGTCTTGCCCGAGCCGTTGGGGCCGAGGAGGCCGTAGATCCGACCCGGCGCGAGGGCGAGATCGACGCCGTCGACGGCCTGGATCTTGCCGAAGCGCTTGCGCAGCCCGACGGCCTCGACGGCCGGCGCGGGTGCCGGGGCATGGATCGTGGTTCCCGTCGCCGTCACGGGACGAGCCCCTTGAGCGCCGTCGCGACCAGCTGGTCGACAGCGTCCTCCGGATCCATCGGCAGCCCGACGATCCGCTCGACGGTCGGGCGCGTCATCAGGTGGAAGAAGATCGGCCCGATCACGGCTTGGAGCGCGAGGATCGGGTGCATCGGCCGGATCCGGCCGGCGGCCATCTGGATCGCGATGTACTCGGCGAGCGCGCCGAGCGTTTGGAGAAAGATCGGCCGCATCCCCTCGAGCGCCGGGAGTGAGCCGGACGTGATCTCGTGGAAGATCGCCCGCATGAGCCCGAGCCGCTCGCCCGCGACGCCGACGATCGTGCGGCCGATCAGCGGCAACACGACCTCGGGCGGGTCGTCGTGGTGGCCGGCGACGATCGAGCGGATCGCCTCGAACGGCGAGTACGCCTCGATGAGCCCCTCGAGGAGCGCCGCCTTGCCAGGCACGATCCGGTAGAGCGTCCCGCGCGAGACGTCCGCCGCCTTCGCCAGCTCGTCCATCGACAGCTCGGCGAGGCTCGTCGTCACGAGCATGTCCTTCGCGGCGACAAGGATCCTCTCCCGGGCCGCCGGCCGAGGCTCCAGCGCCACGCTCTGGAGCAGAGAGGCGCGCGAGCCGAAATGGCGGTAGAAGGTCGCACGCGAGACACCTGCTCGGTCCGCGATGACGGCCACTGGAGCGCCCGCGTCCTCGGTGAGAACCTCGCGCGCCGCGGACATCACCTGGCGCCGGATGGTCGGGTCCGCGGCGAGCGCTGGCACGCTCGTGAACCTAGATGTGACTCCGCGTCCCGTCAAGTATCACGATGTCGCGAAGTCAGTTCGGGAGCCAGCTCACGGCGAGGCCGATCGTACGGATGATCGCGGCGTCCGCATCGACACCTTCTGGCCAGGCGATTGACCCCACCTCGCGAATCGTGCCGGTCCGATCCAGCGATCGAACAACAACCAGGTCCTGCTGGCGGTCAGCCCTTGTGTCGAACAGCAAGCGACCGTCGATCGACGCGCCGACTGGATCGCCAAGTCGCTGAATCTCGACGATCTCACCCGAACCAAGAGAGATCGTCCGCGCCTTGGCGGGCGATGACGTCGCCGAGTAGGAGCGCGAGGTCCGGATGTACACCCACGATCCGTCCGCGGAGAGCCGCGCGTCCCGTCCGACTTCGTCGACATCGACGAGAAACTCGACCTCGGTGACCCGAGACCTCGAACGCCCGGAGATGGGCTCGATCGTTGTTGAGCTCCAGGCCGGTCGTGGAATGGAGCACGGCGGTTGATCAGGTCCGGGAGGGCCCTCGCAGCCCGTCGCGAAGCCATAGAACCTGACGAGGCGGATGTCCCCGCCGGGGAGGAATGCGATGGTTGCAGCCGGCCATTGCTCCCAGCCTCGGGGCAGGCGGTCTCGTTCCGGGAGTGGCAGCGGGTAGAACTCCTCGCCGTAGCCCTTGCCGACGTTGATCGTCCACGCGCTGGTCATCTGCTCGCATCCCGCACCGAAGATCGCGCCGCTCGATGACCATGCCCAGGTGGAGCACTGGCCATCGTGGCGCCTGGCAGGTGCGTCCGCGTCCGGACCGATCACCGTGATTGCGTCCCTCTCGACGAGCGCCACGGATCGGCCGTCGGCGGAGAACGACGCTTCAGGCAGCCGATGGACGACCGTTTCATTCGACGGGGTCTGACCTGCCGGCCAGAAGAGTCCGACCGTGTCGGTCGGCCTGCCCGGAGACGTCTCGTCCAAGACCTCCCGCCAGTCGCGCCCCAGAAGGAGTCGGCTGGTCCCGTCCAGAGTGGACATGAGGTAGATCCCGCCCTGACACGGCGGTTCATCCCAATCGCGCAATTCCGGGAGATACCAGACGGCTGCGTTGTCACCAGCCGGTGAGAGGCCAAGCGGCAGCACCACGCCGCCTTCGGCGGCCACCAGCAGCGTTGCCTCGGTTGCACCGGGAGACGCGTACCAGAGTCCGTATCTTGCGTCGCTGTCCTGCGCAAAGAGCCGGCCGCCCGGGCTGCGCTCGTACAGGTACGAGGTGAAGACGATCCCAACCTTTGGCGCGGTGACGCGCGGCGCCGCCACGGTGACGGGAGGCGTGGGCAGGTGCTCCGGGAGGTCGCATGCGGCCGGCGCCTCGGGCGTCGGCCGTTGGGAAACCGGCGTTCGCGCTGGGCTTGGCTGAGCAGCGACGCTCGACGCACCCGGCGATTCGATCGGCTTCGAGGTCGTCGTCGCCTGGATGGAGAGGCCAACGAGGACCCCGGTGAGCGCGACGACCGACAAGGCGGCGAGATCGACGAGGCGGGGGCGGAGGGCGCGACTGCGCGACATCTCGTCAGGCGGACGGCCCGAGCCGATCGGGTGTGACGCCTGTCCTCGGCGAGCGAGGTGGGCAACTCAGCTCGGCGGCGCACTTATTGCAAGCCCGTACACGAAGAACCTGTTGCGGTGATCCGCGTCGTCGGACCAGTTGATCGTGGCAATGTCGCGACGGGCGCCCGTCCGGTTGAGCGACACAACGACGTACCGCGGACCGGGGCCCCGAAACCGCATCACCCCGAAGAGACGGCGCCCATCAGCCGCGGTGCTGATGGGCCCGCTGATCCGGGACGCCTTCCTCGCGACTCCCGAGTCGATGGAGATGACGCGCGGTGGCGAGGCACCGGCGTAGAGCCAAGATGCGTCGACAGACATTGCGATGTACCCGCCCGGGTTCCACCAGTCCGCCTCGTGGACAAAGGATCTGGACCTGCCCGTGATCGGGTCGATGGTCGTCTCGCTCCAGCCGGTCGGTAGGCAGGTCGGCCCGGAGGCGCCGGGCCGACAGGGGTTGGCCCGGAAGCGCACGAAGCGGATGTCGCCGTCACCTGTGATGCCAATCCTCGCGAACATCCAGCCTCCTCCGGAGCCCCGGAAACCCTCGGGGATGGGCACGGCGGGCGTCGCCTCGCTGAAGCCGTCGTCGACGTCGATGGTCCATGCCTTTGTCATCTCCGCGCAGCCGGCGACGAACCGCGAGCCCTCGGGCGACCACGCCCACGAGCTGCACTGCCCGATGTGCCGGCGAGTAACGGGGTCGCGGCCCGGCCCGACGATCGTGATGCCGTCGGGGTCGATCAGCGCGAGCGATCGACCGTCCGCGGAGAACGAGGCCAATGGGAGCGTGTAAATCCTCGGTGGACCGCCCGGCGTCCTGCGGGTGCCGTATTGAAGGCCGTCGCCGTCCTCGCGCCACAGCCATTCGCCCGTCTCGATCAGCCGGCTCGGACCGCCCGACGTCGGGACGAGGTAGATCCCGGCCAGGCACGTCGGGTCATCCGCATTGCGTCGCTCCGGCAGGTACCAGACCGCGGCCACGTGCCCCGCAGGCGAAAGCGCGAGCGGCAGAGCCCCGCCAGGCTCGCCTGAGACGAGGAGGGTCGCCTCGCTCGCCCCTGGCGCGACGTACCACACACCGATGGTGGAGTCGTCAGGGACGATGCGATTCTGCGCGTCGCGAACGTACTCCGACGCGCCAAACAGCATCCCGACGCCCTGGCTCGTGACACTCGGGGCAGCCACCGGTGTCGGGGGCGTTGGAAGTGTCGCCGGAAGCTCGCAGGCCCCCAGCGGAGGATCAGACGTCGCCGGCGATCCGGTGGGCATCGGCGTCAAACCAGGGCTCCGATCAGCCGCGAGGGTCGATGCGCCAGGCGAACCGGATGGCGTTGGCGCCGGGGCAGGCGGCTGGACGAGGATGAGCCCGATGGCCGCCACCGCGACCACGAAGAGAGCGGCCAGGTAGCCGACGCGGGCTGGCATGCTCGTGAACCTAGAAGTGCCTCGATTTCAGGTCAAGGCACGGTTGCGTAACGGCATCGTCGCCTAGGTTCGCTTCGTGACGCGGCCCCCTCCTGTGCGTCCTCCGCCGGCCGGGCGACGCGACCCGAACCGTCCCGGACCAGGCCTGCCGCGTCCAGCCGGCGGCAGTGGCGCCGCGCTGCCCGCGCCCAGGGCACGGATCTCCGGACTCTTCAGGGGTCGTGCGCGCCCGGACCCGAGGTCACCGAGCCAGGCCGGGCCGATCCGGACGCGCACGAGCCGCGAGATCGGCGCATCGACCGCGCCGAACATGCGCCGGAGCTGGCGCTTCCAGCCCTGGGCGAGGGTCGCGCGGTACCAGACGAGCGCGGGATCCGGCCTGGGTTCCAGCGTCGCGGCGAGCTGCCGAGTCTCCGTCCCGGTGGCGGTGCGCAACGACTGCGCCAGGCGAGCCATGCCCTCATCGAGGCGGATCCCGGCGTTAAGCGCCCGCACCTGATCAGCGGTCAACGGCCGATCGAGCGCGACGGCGTACTCGCGCTCGACGCCGAAGCGCGGATGGAGGACGCGCTCCGCCCAGTCACCATCGTTCGTCAGCAGGAGCAGCCCCTCGGAGTCCTGGTCGAGGCGCCCGACCGGGTACAGACGCGTCCCGTCCGGCGCCAGGGCGGTCGGGACAAGCTCGAGGACGGTCGTCGCGGCGTGGCGGTCGCGGGTCGTCGACGTCACGCCCGCCGGCTTGTGGAGCGCCACGTAGGCGCGTGCCGCCCCGATTCCGACCGGCGTGCCGTCGACCTCGATGGTCACGACGGCCGGATCGACCTTCTGCCCGATCGTGGCCGGCCGGCCATCGACGCGAACGCGCCCCGCCGCCACGAGCTCCTCGGCCGCGCGACGCGATGCCACGCCGGCGGCGGCGAGGACCTTCTGGATCCGCTCCTCGGGCACCGGGGTCTCAGACGGCGGGAGCGCCCGCCTCCACGTCCACGTCCACGTCCTCGAGCGGGAGGAGCAACGTGCCGCCCTCCTCGGCCAGACGGGCCGCCACGTCGGCGTCGAGCGGTGGGAGATCGTCGAGGCTCTCGAGCCCGAACCGCTCCAGGAACTCGAACGCCGTGCCATACAGGATCGGGCGGCCCGGGGCCGCCGAGCGACCCAGCTCCACGACGAGCCGGCGGTGCAGGAGGCTTCGGAGCGTGTGCTCGGAATCGACGCCGCGGATCCGCTCCACGGCGGCCCGGGTCACGGGCTGGCGGTAGGCGACGATCGCGAGCGTCTCGAGGCCGGCCGGCGACAGCCGGACGGCGTCGGCGCCGACATACCGGGCGACGAGCGCGCCCGTCTCCGGCGCCGTCGCCAGCTCGATCCGGTCGCCGGCCGAAAGCAGGCGGATACCGCGGTCGCGCAGGCGCACCTCGAGGTCGCCGAGCCGGGCATCGACCGTCGCCGCGTCCACCCCGGCGATCTGGGCGATCTCGCGCCGGCTGAGCGGCTTCTCGGCGACGAACAGGAGGGCCTCGAGCCCGGCCTCGGTCAGCTCGCCGGGTGCCGGGCGCTCGCCGCTGCCGTCCGGCACCGGCTCGGCGGGCGCGGAGAGGCCGAAGGGATCGGTTGCGCCGGTCGACTGCACGTCCATCGTGGTCAAGCGTACGAGTCCAGCGACTCGTCGAGTGGCGCATGCTCGACGTCGGCGGCCACGCCCGCCGCGGCACGCTCCTCGGCCGTGGTCGCTCGGGCCGTGATCGGGCCGAACGGCTCTGCCTGCTCGACGACCACCTCGCGGCGCTTCATGAGCTCGAGCATCGCGAGGAATGTCACGGCCACGACGACCCGGTCGTGGACGCCGCGCAGGAGATCCTGGAGGACGATGCTCGGCGCGCCCCGGAGCGCGAGGCGGATGATCGACGCCCGCTGGGTCAGCGTGATCGTGCGCGGGACGACTTCCGGCGGCGGCTCGGGCTCGGGCAGGACCTGGACGAGCCCGTCGAGCGCGCGAACGAGCACGCGCGAGTCGAGCGGCTCGACCGATGGCGCCGTCGTCGCACCGGCGAGCCCGGACGCCAGCGCGGCCGTGGGCTCGCGACGGAACAGGCCGACCCACTGCTGGGCACCCTCGTGGAGCTGCGAGCCGGCGTCGCGGAACGCCCGGTACAGGAGCAACCGGGCGCGGAGCTCCGCCTCCGGGTCGGGGCCCTCGTCGTCAGGGGTGGCCCCGGCGTCCACTGGCGGCCGCGGGAGCATCGCCCGGCTCTTGATCAGGATGAGCTGGCTCGCGACGGCGACGAACGAGCTGATGCTGCTCATCCGGTCGTGCTCGATCGTCGCGAGCGCCTCGAGATAGGCCTCGGCGAGGCTCCCGAGGGGCACGGTCAGGATGTCGAGGCGACGGCCCTCGATGAGCGACAGCAGCAACCCGAGCGGCCCCTCCCACTCGGCGATCCGGACATGGGTCGCCCAGTCTCGGCCTCGGCCCGGCTCGATCCGAACCGCGGGCGAGCCCTCGAGGCCGAGCCCAAGCGTCGGGTCGATCACGTCAGTTGGCCTCGTCGGCGAGTCGGAGTCGCTCTCCCGCCTCCGGGTCGCGCGGATCATCCTGCCAGCGGATGAGCTCAACCGTCCGCGCGGAGCAGCCCGCGGCCTCAGCGATGCCGGCCGAGAGCTCGGCGTGGTCGCGCAGGCGGCGGAGCGTTGCGCGCATGCCCGGCCACCAGCCCACGAGCGTCGCCATCCAGTCCATGCCCGCCTGGCCGAGCGCATGGACGATCCGCGGGATCATCCCGGCGTGGCCCTTGCCCGCATCGTGCAGCAGCCCGGCGAGCAGCACCTCGGGGTCGGTCTCGCCGGCGGACCGGAGTGCAGCCACGACATCGAGCCCGTGGCGCCGGTCCGCGACGTGCATCCCATCAAAGACAGAAAGCTGCGCGGGGCTCAGCCACGCAGCCACGGCTTCCCGCTCCCGTGCCGGCACGCGCGCGAGGACGTGGCGCTTCGTCTGCCGGACCTTCGTGAGCCACCAGGCAGGCGAGCCGGGTTGCATCAGATCCCGATGACGATGGCGATCAGCGGGTTGAAGACCTCGTCGAAGATCACGCCAATGAGCGTGTTACCGCCGGGGAAGATGGGCAGGAAGATTGCAGCGAGGAGGATGAAGATGCCGTACTGCTCGAGGACTGACCGGACCTGCCACGACGTTCGCGGGTCGAGAAACGCGTAGAGCACCTTCGACCCGTCGAGCGGCGGAATCGGAATGAGATTGAAGACCATGAGCAGCAGGTTGATGACGATGAACAGGTACAGCACCTGGAACAGCACAGGCACATCCATCCCGGTCGCGATGATGTAGCGCAGCGGGATGGCGGCCGCGATGGCCAGGATGAAGTTCGAGAGCGGCCCGGCGAGGCTGACGATCGCCTCGCCCCAACGTCCGCCACGGAGGTTCATCGGGTTGTACGGGGTCGGCTTCGCCCAGCCGATCCCACGGCCAAAGGCGAGCAGTGACACCGCCAGCAAGAGCGCTCCAGTGGGGTCGAAGTGGGCGCGCGGATCGAGCGTCAGGCGACCCATGAGCCGAGCGGTCCCGTCGCCGAGCTGGAATGCTGCGAAAGCGTGCGCGAACTCGTGGATCGGGAAGGCCACGAGCAGGAACATCGCCAGGACGATGCTCGGAACCACCAGGTCCTGCAGGAACTCGGGCATCAGCGACTCCGTGTGGCGGCCGACCGGGCGCGGCGTCGATCGATCACAGGCGGCCGAGAAGTTCCTGCTTCTTGGCGTCGTACTCCTCGGGGCTGATCGCGCCCCGATCCCGGAGGTCGGCGAGGTCGCCGAGGGCGCCGGTGATCTCGTCCGAGCTCATCTGGCGCGCGGCGAGCGGAGCGGGAGCGGGCGCCGGCTCCGGGGCGGGCGCCGGCTCCGGGGCGGGCGCGGTCGCGCGCAGCGGCGGTGCCGGGATCTGGAAGACGTCCTGCTCGAGCCTGTGCTTCTCCTCGAGCATCGTGCGCTTGAACGTCTGCGCCTCCGCGAGCATCCGGTAGCGGTCGACGGACTGCTCGTTCGCCGTGAGGATGTCCAGGTCGCCATAGCCGAGCATCCGGCCGAACACCGACTGCTCGAGGACGGCGTCGTTGATCTTCTCGAGCGAGCTGTCCGCCGAGCGCTTCTTGAGGACGCCCTCGACCTTGAGGACCCGGCGGTTCGTGACGAGGTAGTCCTGCATGTACCAGTTCAGGTAGATCTGGCCGAGCCACAGGATGCCGATCACCAGGAGCGCCAGCGCGAGCCAGCTGAACAGGTCGCGAACGAACCCGGGCGCCAGCTGCGCGTCGAGGATGAGGAGAACGATGGCGGCGATGAAGATCGCCCACGCCACCCGGCCCTCGACGAGCGTCGCCAGGAAGTGCTGCCGAGCGCGGAGCGCGACGCGCTCACCCTGCGCCAGAAGCCTGTCCGCGTAGCGTGCCACGTGTCCCTCCCTAGGCCCGGGGATGCGCCCGAGCGTACACCTCGCGGATGCGCTCGCCCGTCACGTGCGTGTAGAGCTGCGTGGTGCTGATGCTCGCATGTCCGAGCAATTCCTGGACGATCCGGAGGTCCGCGCCGCCCTCGAGCAGGTGCGTCGCGAACGAGTGCCGGAGCGTATGCGGGCTCACCCGGCCGGACAGCCCGGCGGCAGCCGCCGCCCGTTTCACGATCGCCCACGCCTGCTGTCGGGCGAGCCGTCGGCCGCTCCCCCCGAGGAACATCGGGCCGCCCCGGAGCGGCTCGACGTGGTGCGCCTCGACGAGCGCGGCCCGGGCGCCGACCAGCCAGGCCCGGAGCGCGTCGAGGGCGACCTCGCCCACCGGGACGAGCCGCTCGCGGTCGCCCTTGCCGATGACACGAACGAACGCGCCGTCGAGAGAGACGTCCTCGAGATCGAGCCGGAGCGCCTCGGAGATCCTGAGGCCGGCCGCGTACAGGAGCTCGAGGAGCGCGCGTTCGAGGAGCGCTTCGGCCGGCACGGCATCCAGCAGCCGCTCGGTCTCGGCGCGGGTGAGCGTCTCGGGGAGGAGTCGCGGCATGCGCGGCAGGTCCAGATGGGCCGCGACGTCCGTGCCGATCAGGCCCTCGCCGAACGCGAAGCGGTAGAAGCCCCGGATGGCCGCGGCGCGGCGGCGCAGGCTCGTTGGGGCAAGGCCCGGGTCGGTCCGGCGGCCGCGTCGCGTGCGCGCTGCGAGGTATCGGAGCGCCGCCTCCGGTCCTTCGGCCCACGTCCTCGTGGTGCCGCGGGCGGCCGCGAAGTCCTCGAGGTCCGCGCGGTAGGCGCGGATCGTGGCGGGCGCGAGCCCGCGCTCGACCGCGAGGAAGGTCAGATAGGCCTCGATGGCCCGCTCCAGGCCGCTCGGAGCTGCCGCGGCGGCCACGGGAGCGAGTGCCCGGCCCGCCTCAGGCCGGGACGACCGGCCGGCCGCGCCACGCCTCCGCGGCGTCGAGCAGCTCCCGTGCCGACGCGAGGGCCGCGGACCCGCTCGAGAATCCGCTGGCGATCGCTCCGGGATCCGGGGCGAGGTCCGCAGGCTCCGCGGTCTCGAGGTCCACGCCATCGCCGTCCACCCGCCCCGGACCCATGGCGACCAGCTCGCCCCCGCCGGTGCCAGGTGTGCCGGGCGCCTCGGCGCCTGCGGCCGGGTCCGCCGGCGCACCGCCGAGCATCGCCGCAAGCTCGACGATCCGACCCTCGCGGTCGAGGCGCTTGACCTCGGTCACCGTCCGCCCGTCGCGCTCGCGCTTCGAGATCCGGAAGTGCGCGTCGGCGTGGGCGGCGATCTGGGGCAGGTGCGTGACGACGAGGACCTGGTGGTTCCTCGCGAGCGCCCACAGGCTGCGCCCGACCGGATCAGCTGTCCGGCCGCCGATCCCCGCATCCACCTCGTCGAATACCAGCGTCGGGGTTTCGTCCGCGGTTGCGAGAACCTGCTTGATGGCGAGCGCGACGCGGCTCAGCTCCCCGCCCGAGGCGATCCTCGCAAGGGGGCGCGCGGGCTCGCCGGGATTCGGGGCGAACCGGAAGACCACCTCGTCCGCGCCGGTGGCGTCGAACGCGACCGCGTCGCCGCCGAGCTCCACCGCCGCCTCGTCGGTACCAGCCGGGCGCCGACCGACCTCGATGGCGAACGCCCCGGCCCGGAACCCGAGGGACCGCAGCGCCTCATCCGCGGCGCCACTCAGGCGCTCGGCCGCCTCGCGGCGGCGCTGTGAGAGGACGCCCGCGGCCTCGGCGACCGCGAGGAGCAGCCGCGCGTCGTCCGTGTCTCGTCGGCGTCGCTCGTGGTCGAGGCCCTCCAGGCGCGCGATCTCAGCCTCCGTGCGCTCGCCGTGGGCGAGGACGGCGGCCTCGTCTTCGCCGTAGCGGCGCTCGAGGGAGTAGATCCGCGAGAGGCGCTCCTCCGCGGCCAGGAGTGCGGCGGCGTCGTGGTCCAGGCCGTCGGCCAGCCGGCGAACCTCGACGGCCGCGTCCTCGAGCTCCGCCGCGAGCCCGGCGAGGCGGGTCGCGACGGCTTCGAAGCGCGGGTCGAATCTCGTCACCGAGCGCGCCTCGCTGACGGCACCGGCGAGCGCATCGCGGGCGCCGCTCCCGTCACCGTCGAGCGCCGCTCGGATCGCGGCGGCCCCGCGGGCGATCGCCTCGCCGTGCCGGGCGAGCTCGAGCATCGAGCGCAGCTCGTCGGCCTCGCCGGCCCGCAGGCGGGCGCCGCCGATCTCCTCGACCTCGTGGCGCAGGATGTCCAGGCGCCGCTCGACCTCCCGGGGCTCGAGCGCGAGGTCCGCGAGCGCGGTCCGGTTCTCACGCCAGCGTTCGACCGCGCGCGCCATCTCGGCGCGCAGCTGGGCGTGATCGCCATAGGCGTCCAGGAGCTCGCGCTGCCAGCGCTCGTCGATCAGCCGCGACTGCTCGTGCTGCCCGTGGATCTCGACGAGCGGCGCGACGGTCTCGGCGAGCCGCGATGCCGTGACGGCCTCGTCGTCGAGGCGCGCCGAGGACCGGCCGGTGGTCGCCACCTCGCGCGACGCGATGAGCGGCTCGGGGATCCGGTCGAACAGCGCCTCCACCCGCGCCGTGTCGGCACCGTGCCGGACGAGCGTCGTGTCCGCGCGGGCACCGAGCGCGAGGCCGAGGGCGTCGATGAGCAGGCTCTTGCCGGCCCCGGTCTCGCCCGTCAGGACGTTCAATCCCGGCTCCAGCTCGAGGCGCAGCCGCTCGATCAGCGCGAGGTCGCGAACGGACAGCTCGAGGAGGCGGCCCGGTCGGTCGGTCGGTGCTGCCGGCGCTTCCGCGACGGCTTCAGCGAGCTCGGTCACGAGGGCAGGAGCTCGACCTTGCGGCGGACGAGGTCCCAGAACGGCATCGAGCCCTCCGGCTCCACCAGGCGAACGGGCCGCTCGATCGCCCGAACCTCGACGACGTCGCCCACGGCGAGCGGGATGTCCTCGCGCCCGTCGACCGATGCGAGCGCCTCGTGGGCATCGACGACCCGGCACCGGACGACCGCCTCCGGCCCGATCACGATCGAGCGGATCGTCGTCAGGTAGCCCGCGATCGGCGTCACGACGAGGTTTCGTGCGGTCGGGCCGAGGATCGGGCCGCCGGCGGAGAACGAGTAGCCCGTCGAGCCCGTCGGGCTGGCGACCACGAGACCGTCGGCGACGAACGAGGCCAGGTGCGATTGGTCGATGCTCGTGTCCAGCCGGACGACGCGAGCCAGCGAGCCGCGCGCGACGACGATGTCGTTCAGGGCGACCAGCCGGTCGCCGGGAACCGGCGCGCCGTCGCGCAGGATCACGCCCTCGAGAGCCATGCGGGGTTCGAGCGTGAAGCGTCCGCCGAGGAGCAGCTCGAGCACCTTCTCGAGGTCCGTCGCCTCGACCTTCGAGAGGAAGCCGACCTTGCCGACGTTGATGCCCAGCAGCGGCACGTCGTCGCGGATGACGGCCCTGGCGGCGCGAAGGAACGTGCCGTCGCCGCCGAGCACGACGAGCACGTCTGTGCCGGGCAGCTCGCGATGCAGGGCCTCGCGGTCGGCAGCCGCACCGCGCCATTGGTCGAGCCCGTGGACGGTCGCCCAGCTCGCGGCGCGATCGCACAGGGCGACCGCGGCGTCGCTCGTGGGGTTGTACGCGAACCCGATGCGCTTGACGGCCCCAGTCATGCGGCCACCGGCTGCGCAATGGCATCGAGCCGCGCCGTCAATGCCGGCCGGACGGGCCGGGGCCGATCGACCTGGCGGGCGACGCGGCCCTCGCGGTCTCCGAACGCCGGGATGCGGATGTGGAGCAGGAACTCGCGGTTGCCCTCGGGCCCCAGGATCGGCGAGGCGATGGCGTCGACCGGGTCGAGACCGGCCCCGAGCGCCGCTGCGACGATGTCGCCGAGAACGCGGCGGTGGACGGCCGGATCGCGAACGACGCCGTCGCGGACCTCCGCCCGGCCCGCCTCGAACTGCGGCTTGACGAGCGGGATGAGGTGTCCGCCGCCGGCATCGAACGTCGAGACGATCGGCTCCAGCACCAGGCGCAGCGAGATGAACGCGACGTCGACGCTCGCGAGCGTCACCGGCTCCGGTAGCGACGTGGGCGTGAGCGTCCGGGCATTCGTGCGTTCCATCGAGATCACGCGCGAATCTCGCCGAAGGGGCTCGGCGAGCTGGCCTCGCCCCACGTCGAGCGCGTACACGCAGCGAGCCCCGCGCTGGAGCAGGACGTCGGTGAACCCGCCGGTCGACGCCCCGACGTCGAGGCAGACCCGACCCGCCGGGTCGACACGAAATGCATCGAGCGCCGCCGCGAGCTTGTGCCCGCCCCGGCTGACGTACGGCTCGGGCGTGGCGACCTCGATCGCCGTCT
>Ga0299913_10000281_pt1 | contig 29793 bp, 34 predicted proteins | sample RVTome_9_FD_201360 | JGI IMG/M metagenome (GOLD analysis project Ga0299913, IMG submission 201360) | Soil microbial communities from uranium-contaminated site in the Upper Colorado River Basin, Wyoming, United States - RVT155D38 (version 2) ... | reverse complement strand
GGGATGCGCCCGGCACGATTCGAACGTGCGACCTCAGCCTCCGCAGGGCTGCGCTCTATCCCCTGAGCTACGGGCGCGCGACCAGTCAGTCTAGCGGCCGGGCCGCGGCGCCCCCGACGTCGAGCACGGCGTCCGCGGGCACCTCGACGCGCACGTAGCCGAGGGCGAGCACCCGGCCGTTGTCGCGGGCCGCGCTCGTGACCCGGCCGACGACCTTCTCCCCGTGCCGGATCTCGGTCTCGGGCGCCGGCACGTCACCGCCCTCGAGCGCGAGGACCCGTAGGCCGCGATTCGCATGTCCGCGGTAGTGGAGGCGGGCGATCGGCTCCTGGCCCGGGTAGCAGCCCTTCGTGAGACTGACCGCCCGCTCGACGAGACCGGCCTCCGCCGGCAGGACGCGCTCGTCCACCTCGGCGCCCCAGCGCGGCGTCCCTGCGCGGATCCGGAGCAGCTCGAGGTCGTCGCCGGGGAGCTCACGCGCGCCGCCCGGCGGCTCGCCGTCGACGAGCTCGAACGCGGGCTCGCCGTAGTCCGCCGTCGGTACGGCGGGCGTCCCCGCGGGCGACTCGCCGCCGAACACGACCATGCTCTCGTGCTCCTCGGGCTCGATGTCCGCCCGCGCCGCGAAGCGGAACCGGACGAGCTCCTCGACGACACGCGCGCCGAGGCCGGGCTCCGTGAGCAGCAGGAAGTCGTCCTCCGCACGCCGCAGGACGACGAGCGGCGCGATCACGCGCGCCTTCGCGGTGAGAAGCAGGGCCTCGCAGGACGCTCCCGAATCGAGCGCCTCGACGTCGTTCGAGAGCATCCGCTGGAGGTAGTCCTCGGCGCCCGAGCCCCGTACTCCGACGAAGTCACGGGGCCGACGGGCCCACATTTTGCTGACATTTGGCATATATAACGCCCCCGCCTACTGCTCGACCAGGCCTCGGCACCCGGCCGAGGGACTAAAGCATCCCCCCGTGATCTTCGATAGAGAACACGTGGTCGGCCCCACCCGGACAGTATGCCGCCGGCGCGCAACGCTCCTCGCGGCTTTCGTGTCGGTCGCGGCGTGCCTCGTCCTCCCCGGCGTGGCGAACGCCTCCGAGAAGATCACCGAGAACGGGGCGAAGCTTCAGCTCCGGGTGGACGCGAAGGGCCGCGCCGTCGTCTCGTGGACGAAGGGCGGCGTCCGCCGCCACGCGGCCGTCTGGGGCGCGATCAACGCGCGCCATCCCGATCCCACCCGCCCGCAGGTGCAGTTCAAGATCGACTACTCGGGCGGCTACAGGAGGCTCGGCTTCCCGCTGCACAAGACGATCAGGAACCGCTGCGGCCGCTACGACGGCCCGTGGATCCCGTGGCTGGTCAAGGCCTGCAAGGCCCCGGACGGCAGCTACTGGGCTCTCCAGGCGTTCAAGCGCCTCCTCCCGAACCTCGGCCTCAACCCGTGGCTTCCGTACCAGAGAAACCGCGAGGTGCACCTCTCCCACTGGAAGGGCCCGATCGCGAAGCTCGAGGTGTACGCGGACTGGGTGCAGAGCCAGCGCTGGCACGAGCTCTTCGGACGCCTCACGTACAAGGGCGTCGGCGTGCACGGCTTCAAGACCCTCGGGTACGGCGAGCCTGGCGACAAGTACGGCCGGCTGATCTACCTGGACACGTACAACTCGGCGCTCGGCGCCGGTTGGAAGCGGGAGAACTCGTTCCTAGCGCGACGGAAGGCCACCCCCGGGCACTTCTGCTACCACTTCGTGCCGCGCGACCGCTACTCCTGGTACCCGGAGGGCCCGCGGCGCCCCGCAGCCCACGGCGAGAAGTACCGCCTCACCGGCGGCGGCCCAGGCGTGACGCCGTTCGTGATGACGCGCCTGCCTGGGCTCGACGACTTCAATCCGAACAATCCCGCGCACCTCGCGATCGAGGCCGAGATGAACCCGCTGAAGACGGTCGTCGTCGGTCCCGACGACGGCTGCATGGGCAACTAGCCCTCGCGGCTGCGGCGGGCTCCCCTAGGTCGCTGTCGCCCCGACTGTGCCCGGTGACCGTCGGTCCGCCGACGGCTGCCGGGGCAACGAGCGCCCGCGCGTCCGGCTTCCGTGGGCCTCCCGCACGAATGTGCCCGTCTGCGGGAATCGGCGCGGTTCCGGCACGAACTCCTGACACTCGGGCCGAGCCGCTCTCACCCCCTCAGCCGTAGGCTGCAAGCGGGCGGCGGGTGGCACCCCTTCCCCTCCCAGGGTGGGGCTTTGGCCGGAGAACGGCCCGCCCCCGAAGACGCACTTAAGCGACGAGGGCCGGCGCAAGCGCCGGCCCTCGTCGTGAGCTCGCCCGGTCGTCCCGGGCGCACTCGCGTGCTTACATCATCCCGCCCATGTCGGGCATGCCGGCGCCGGCGCCCGCGGGCTGCTTCTCCGGGGCCTCGGCGACGACCGCCTCGGTGGTGAGGATGTTCTTCGCGATCGACGCGGCGTTCTGAAGCGCCGAGCGCGTTACCATCGTCGGGTCGATGATGCCCGCCTTCACGAGGTCCTCGTACTCGTTCGTGTCGACGTTCAGGCCGTGGCCCCGCTCGCCCTCGCGGACGGCGTTGACCACGATCGAGCCCTCGAGGCCCGCGTTGTCGGAGAGCTGACGGATCGGCTCCTCGAGCGCCCGCACGACGATCGCCGCGCCGGTCCGCTCGTCGCCCTCGTAGCCGTCGAGCGAGATCGCGGAGGCCGCGTTCAGGAGCGCGACCCCGCCGCCCGGGACGATGCCCTCCTCGAGGGCCGCCCGCGTGGCCTGGAGCGCGTCCTCGACGCGGTGCTTCTTCTCCTTCATCTCCGTCTCGGTCGCAGCGCCGACCTTGACGACCGCGACGCCGCCGGACAGCTTTGCGAGCCGCTCCTGGAGCTTCTCGCGGTCGAAGTCGGAGTCGGTGTTCTCGATCTCCTGCTTCAGCTGCTTGATCCGGCCCTTGATCGCGTCGCTCTCGCCCGCTCCGTCGATGATCGTCGTCGAGTCCTTGTCGACGACGATGCGCCGCGCGCGGCCGAGCTGCGAGAGCTTCGTGTTCTCGAGCTTGAGGCCCATCTCCTCGGTGATCACCTCGCCGCCGGTGAGGACCGCGATGTCCTCGAGCATCCGCTTGCGGCGGTCACCGAAGCCCGGCGCCTTGACGGCGACGGCGGTGAACGTGCCGCGGAGCTTGTTCACGACGATGGTGGCGAGCGACTCGCCCTCGACGTCCTCGGCGACGAGCAGGAGCGGGCGACCCGCCTGGATGACCTGCTCGAGCACCGGGAGGATGTCCTTCACCGCGCCGATCTTCTGGTTCGCGATGAGGATGTACGGGTCGTCGAGCACGGCCTCCATGCGCTCGGAGTCCGTGATCATGTACGGCGAGAGGTAGCCCTTGTCGAACTGCATGCCCTCGGTGAACTCGAGCTCGAGGCCGAAGGTCTGGCCCTCCTCGACGTTCACGACGCCGTCCTTGCCGACCTTCTCGATCGCGTCGGCGATCACGTCGCCGATCTCGCGCTCGCGCGACGAGATGGTGGCGACGCGGGCGATGTCCTCCTTGCCGGAGATCTCCGTCGACTGCGACTTGAGATCCTCGACGACCTGCTCGACGGACTTCTCGATGCCGCGCTTGAGCGCCATCGGGTTCGCGCCGGCGGCGACGTTCTTCAGGCCCTCGCGGACGATCGCCTGCGCGAGCACCGTCGCGGTCGTCGTCCCGTCGCCGGCGACGTCGTTCGTCGCGGTCGCGACCTCGCGGACGAGCTGCGCGCCCTGGTTCTCGAAGACGTCCTCGAGCTCGATCTCGCGGGCGATTGTGACGCCGTCGTTCGTGATCGTCGGGGCGCCGAACTTCTTGTCGAGGACGACGTAGCGGCCCTTCGGGCCGAGCGTGACCTTGACCGCGTCGGCCAGGACGTTCACGCCCCGCTCGAGCGCGCGCCGCGCCTCCTCGTTGAACTTCAGATCCTTGTGCGCCATGCACTTCCTCCTTCGATGAGTTCCGCTAGGCGGGCGCGCCCGCCAGGACGACCTTCGCGAGCACGTCGGACTCGCGGAGGATCAGGTAGTCCTCCGTGCCGAGCCGCACCTCCGTGCCGCCGTACTTCGAAAAGATGATCTCGTCGCCCTCCGCGAGGTCCATGGGGACGTACTCGCCGTCCTCGTTCCGCCCGCCCGGGCCGACGGCGAGGACGCGGCCGCGCTGCGGCTTCTCCTTGGCCGTGTCCGGCAGGACGATGCCGCTGTCCGTCACGTCCTCGTCCTCGAGGACTTCGACGATCAGGCGATCTCCAAGCGGCTTCAGGTCCATGCAAGCCTCCTTTGCCAGCAGTCGTGCTGTCTCTGGCACTCGGCCCATCCGAGTGCCAACGTCACTCTACCGAAATGCGGGTGACCCGATCAAGGGTTCGTCGGCACTCTCGCCACGCGAGTGCCGACGGGCGCCATGCGGGTGACGGCAAGGAGCGTGACCGCACAGGCAAGGGCGCCGAGGCCGTAGGCGACCGGATCGCCGAAGACGCCGCCGAGCGCACCGCCCACGGCCGGGCCAATCATCGCCCCGCTCGCCCAGGCGGCGTTCATGAGCCCGAACGCGAGCGCCTGCGGCAGGCCCACGCTCTCGGCGCCCGCGGAGAGGAGCGCCATCCCGGGCGTGAAGAGCGTCCCCCAGGAGATCGACGCGAGAAGGGCGAGCCCGGCGATCAGGAACGGGTCGCCCGCCCAGGCGATCCCGAGCGCGACGGCGATCCCGGCGGTCAGCCCGATGCGCACCGGCAGGAGCGCACCACGCCGGTCGACGAGCCGCCCGACGAGCGGCGCCACGACCGTCTCGACCGCGGCCGTCGCGAAGAAGACCGTGCCGATCGCGGCCGCGCCCCACCCGAGGCGCGAAAGCTCGAGCGACGCGAGCACCGCGAGGACGCCGAAGAGGAGCGCCGGCAGCGTCATGAGCCAGAGCCCGCCGACGAAGCGCCGGTTCCCGAACGCGCGGCGCAGGCCGCCGAGCGAGGGCTCCTCCCCCGCGACGCCCGGAACGCGCACCCCGGCCAGGCCGACTGCGAGCGCGAGCACCGCGACCGCGGAGAACGTCGGGGCCGTCCCGACGAAGGAGGCGATCGCGCCGACGACCGGGCCGAGCAGGGCGCCGAAGATCGCCGCGCCGAGCGCCGTCCCGAGCAGCTCCCCGCGCCGCCCGCGCGGCGCCGCGGAGATGAGCCACGCGAGGCCGCCCGCCCACGAGAGCGCGCTCCCGACCCCCTGGACGAAGCGCGATGCGCCGAGCGTCCAGACGTCGCCCGCGAACGCGAAGACGATGCTCGCCGCGGCGACGACGAGCAGCCCGCCGAGTGCGACCCGCTTCGGCCCGAGGCGTGCGGCCGCGATCCCGGCCGGGAACGCCCCCGCGAGAACCCCGACCGCGTACACGGCGACGAGCAGCCCGGCGCCGCCCTTCGAGAGCCCGAACTCGTCCGAGTACTCCGGCAGGAGCGGCGTGAGCGCCGCGTAGAGCATCGTGTCCACGAGGACGATCCCGCAGACGAGGACGAGCAGCCGGCGCACGCGCGCGACGCTACCTGCCGCACCCTCCTCCGCGTCTACGATCCGGCCCATGCGACGCGAGTTCTCCGCGGGCGGCGTCGTGGTGCGGCGGATCCGCGGCGAGTGGCGCGTCGCGGCGATCCGGCCCGGCGGCAAGCCCGAGGGGACGTGGGCGCTGCCGAAGGGCCTCGTCGGCCTGGGCGAGGATCCCGCCGCGACCGCGCTCCGCGAGGTGCACGAGGAGACCGGCCTCGCGGGCACGCTCGACGCCAAGCTCGGCGACGTCCGCTACGTGTACACGTGGGCCGGCGAACGAGTTTTCAAGATCGTGAGCTTCTACCTCGTGCGCGCCTCGCGCGGCCGACTGGGCGACCTTCCCGCCGAGCAGGCGTTCGAGGTGGCCGAGACGCGCTGGTTGCCGCTCGCCGACGCACCGCGCCTGCTCGCCTACAAGGGGGAGCGCGACATGGCCACGCGGGCGGCGGTGCTCCTGGCAGGCGGCGACGCCGGGGCGTCGAAGAGCGCCTGACCCTCTATCATCCTGCCTCACCTCTCACGTGTACGCACTCAACTTCTACTCACCGATGGTCGCGGATCAGCTGCGCAGCCGCCGCAAGACGGCCACGATCCGGCTTGGCGACAAGTCCCCCAAGTACAAGAAGGGGATGGTCGTCGCGGTACTCGTCGGCACCCGGTTCGGACCGCGGGAGAAGGTCTTCGACGCGGTGATCGACAAGATCGAGGTGAAGCCGCTCCTCGACCTCTCGCCGCGCGAGATCGAGCACGACAACCCGGAGATCCGCCGGCCGGAGGAGATGGCGGTCTTCCTCAGCCGCCTCTACAACCGCGAGATCGGGCCGGAGGACACGGTCACGGTGATCCACTTCTCCGAGATCGTGGATCCCTCCGGGCTCGCGGCCTCGCTGCCCGGGTAGCGCGTCCCTACTTGCCGGGCTTGCGGATCGTCGCGCCGAATTGGACCGGCGGGCGGAGCTCCGCGCCGCAGTCCTCGCACGCGACCGCGAACATCGAGCTCATGCGCGCCGCGCAGGCCGGGCAGCGGCTCCGCATCTCGCCGCCGCATTGCGGGCAGGCGGCCGGCACGTCGGCCTTCGTGTCGGTGAAGTAGCGCTGGGCGTGGCCGCACGCGAGGCAGAAGGCGACCCAGTCGCCGAGCGTCTTGCGCCGCTCCTCGCGCAGCCAGTCCGAGGCCTTGCCCATGGCGTCATCGTGCCACGTGGATCAGCGGCCCGGCCACGAGGCAATCGTTAGACTCGCGGGCGGGCAATCAGGAGGCGAACGACACGATGGCGATTGCGAGAGAGGCCGAGCCGGTCGGCTCGTTGAAGGAGGTCCGCGAGGCGGGCCTCGACCGGGAGGACCTGCTCGGCGTCTACCGCAACATGCTCCTCACGCGCGGCATCGAGGAGCGCGGCCACATCCTCTACAAGCAGGGAAAGATCCCGGGGAGCTTCTACACCGGGCGCGGGAACGAGGGCGCCGCGGTGGGCGTCGCGACCGCGATGGGCCCGGAGGACGTCGGCACCCCGCTCCACCGCGACATGGGCGTCCACGTGACGCGCGGAGTCGATCCCTGGCGCATCTTCGCGCAGTACATGGGCCGCTCGGACGGGCCGACGAAGGGCCGCGACGGGAACGTCCACATGGCGGACAGTCGCCTCGGGTTGCTCGCGATGGTCAGCCACCTGCCGGCGATGCTCCCGGTCGCGGTCGGGTGTGCGCTCGCCTTCCGGATCCGCGAGGAGAAGCGCGTCGCGGTCGGCTGGTTCGGCGAGGGCGCCTCGGCGAGGGGCGACTGCCACGAGGCGATGACGCTCGCCGGCACCCGGCGGCTCCCGGTGGTGTTCGTCTGCGACAACAACCAGTGGGCGTACTCGACCCCGACCCATCTCGAGTACGCGTCGGAGACGGTCGCCGACCGCGCGCAGTCCTACGGCTTCGAGGGCGTCGTCGTGGACGGCACGGATGTGCTCGCCGTCTATCGCGAGTCGCGCCGCGCGATCGAGAAGGCGCGCGAGGGCGGCGGCCCGACGCTCGTCGAGTGCATGACGCTCCGGATGGAGGGCCATGCGGTGCACGACGACGCCTCCTACGTCCCGAAGGAGCTCTTCGAGGAGTGGGCGAAGCGCGACCCGATCGAGCGCTTCCGGACCTGGCTCCGCGACAATGCCGAGCTGACCGACGACGAGGAGGCCGAGATCGCCTCCGGGATCAAGAAGATCCTGAACGACGCGATCAAGCGCGCGGACGAGAGCCCGCTGCCCGAGGCGTCGAGCGTGACGGAGGGCGTGTTCGCCTCGCCCGAGGACCTCGACACGCCCCACCACAAGTAGGCCACCGATGGCGGTCAAGACCTATCTCCAGGCGATCTCCGACGGGCTCCGGCAGGAGATGCAGCACGACAAGCGCGTGTACGTGATCGGCGAGGACGTCGGGGTCTACGGCGGCGCGTTCAAGGTGACGCAGGGCTTCCAGGCCGAGTTCGGACCATGGCGTGTGATCGACGCGCCGCTCGCCGAGACCGCGATCGTCGGCTCGTGCACGGGCGCCGCGATCATGGGCATGCGCCCGGTCGCGGAGATGCAGTTCGCCGACTTCGTCTCGTGCGCGTGGGATCAGATCGTCACGGTGGCGGCGAAGCAGTTCTACCGCGCGGGCACGCCGATCCCGATCGTGGTTCGCTTACCGTCGGGCGGCGGCTTCTCGGGCGGGCCGTTCCACTCGCAGAACCCGGAGTCGAGCTTCGCCCACATCGCCGGGCTCAAGGTCGTCTGCCCGGCGACGCCGGCCGACGCGAAGGGACTCCTCATCAGCGCGATCCAGGATCCGAACCCGGTGCTCTACTTCGAGCACAAGCATCTCTACCGGCGGATCAAGGACGAGGTGCCGGACGAGCGCTACACCGTCCCCTTCGGCCAGGCGCGCGTGCACCGCGAGGGCGACGACATCACCGTCGTCACGTGGGGCGCCATGGTCTATACGGCCGCCGAAGCGGCGGAGAAGCTCGCCGAGGAGGACGTCTCGGTGGAGATTCTCGACCTGCGCACCGTCATCCCGTGGGACAAGAAGGCCGTGCTCGAGTCGGTCGCGAAGACGTCGAAGGCGCTCGTCCTCCACGAGGACACGCGCACCGGTGGTTTCGGCGCCGAGATCGTGGCGACGATCACCGAAGAGGCCTTCGAGAACCTCGACGCACCCGTGAAGCGCATCACCGCACCCGACACCCCGGTCCCGTTCTCGCCCCCGCTCGAGAAGGCGTTCATCCCGCAGGTGGAGGACGTCGTCGCAGGGCTGAAGGACCTGGCGGAGTACTAGCAGTGCCCCTTCAGGCAATACACGCCCGCTTCTGGCCCGCGATCACGCGGCGCCGGGAACCACCCGCGCCCTTGCCAAGGCGTCCAGCCTTGGCCGCGGACGCGTGCGGCCCCCGGCTTGGTGCTCGCGACCCAGTAGCTGGACAGCATCACCTGGAGGGGCGCTGATGGCGACGCAGACCGCCGTGGACGTCGTGATGCCCCAGATGGGCGTGTCCGTCTCGGAGGGGACGATCACGAAGTGGCTGAAACAGCAGGGCGAGACGATCGAGGCGGACGAGCCGCTCCTCGAGATCTCCACGGACAAGGTCGACACCGAGGTGCCGAGCCCGGCAAGCGGTGTCGTCCAGAAGATCCTCGCCCAGGAGGGCGAGACGGTCGCGGTCGGCGAGACGATCGCGGTCATCGGGCCCGAAGGGGCCGAGGCGGAGGCCGCGCCCGCAGAGGCCGAGGCGCCGCCCGAACCCGCGACAGCCGCGGCCGCCGAGCAGGCCGAGGGCGCCTCGAGCGCCGAGGGCGAGACGGCGAGCGCGGCGACGACCGAGGCCGAGCCGGCCGCCGAGCCCGCTCCCGCGGCCGAGCCTGCGGCTCCTGCGCCGCCCGCGCCGGGCGGCGACGGCGACGGGAAGGCGTTCGTCTCGCCGGTCGTGGCGCGAATCGCGTCGGAGCATGGAGTCGACGTCGCGCAGGTGCCCGGCACGGGTCGCGGCGGCCGCGTGACGAAGAAGGACATCCTCGCGTTCGTCGAGTCCGGCGGGCAGGCCGCCGCCGCTCCTCCCGCCGCGCCCGCGGCTCCCGAGGCGCCCGAAGCACCGGCTCCGACAGCCCCGCAGCCCGCGGCGGCCGAGGCACCGAAGCCGGCACCCGCGCCGCAGCCGCAGGCCGAGCCCCAGGCGGGCGAGCAGACCGAACCGGTCACCGCCATGCGCCGGGGGATCGCCGAGCACATGCGCCGCTCCCTCGACACGTCGGCGCACGTCACGAGCGCGATCGAGGTCGACATGTCGAAGATCGTCGCGATCCGGGCGAAGCTGAAGAAGGAGTACCAGTCGGCCTACGGCGTCAACCCGACGTATCTCTCCTTCGTCGCGCGCGCCGCTGTCGAGACGCTCAAGGACTACCCGTGGATCAACGGCGAGCTGCGGGGCGACCAGATCGTCACGCGCGCGTTTGTGAACCTCGGCTTCGCGGTCGAGCTCGCGGACGGCAAGGGTCTCATCGTCCCGGTCGTGAAGAACGCCGAGACGCTCAACCTGCTCGGGATGGCCAAGGCCGTCACGGACATCGCGCAGCGCGCACGCGACAAGCAGCTGCTCCCGGACGACGTCCAGGGCGGCACGTTCACGATCACGAACCCGGGCGGCTACGGGACGTTCCACGGCACGCCCGTGATCAGCCAGCCGCAGAGCGGGATCCTCGGCACGTACGCGGTCGTGAAGCGCCCGTGGGTCGTGCAGGACGAGCTCGGCCAGGACGTGATCGCGATCCGGCCGATCATGAACATCACCCTCACGTACGACCACCGCCTGGTGGACGGTGCGTACGCCGGCCGTTTTCTCAAGGATCTCAAGCAGCGCCTCGAGACCTGGGAAGAGTCCGCGTACTAGTCCCGCAGTGCCCGCCCAGCCCGGTTACGTCCTGAACCTCGGCGCGACGCCGTACCTCGAGGCGTGGGAGCTGCAGCGGTCGCTCGCCGCGGCGGTCTCGCAGGGGGCGATCCCGGACACGGTCGTCCTGCTCGAACACCCGCCGGTCGTGACGCTCGGGCGGCGGACGGACTCGGCGGAGCTCCACGTGCCGGAGGGGGCAGAGGTCGAGATCGTCGAGACCGATCGGGGCGGCAAGTCGACGTTCCACGGGCCGGGGCAGCTCGTCTGCTACCCGATCCTCGACCTGAACCGGCACGGGCGCGACGTGAAGCGCTACGTGCGCGACCTCGAGGAGGCCGTGATCCGGACGCTCGGGGCGCACGGGGTGGAGGGCACCCGCATCGAGGGGCTGACCGGCGTGTGGCTGGAACGGCCGCCGCGCAAGATCTGCTCGGTCGGCGTGCACGTCTCGCGGTGGGTGACGACGCACGGCTACGCGCTGAACGTCGACCTCGATCCGGCGCCGTTCACGGAGTGGATCACCGCCTGCGGGCTCGAGGACGCGGCGTTCACGACGATGGCGCGCGAGCTCGGCAGGCCGCTCGGCGTGGACGACGTGCGCCCGGCGGCGGCGGCGGCGCTCGGCGACGTCTTCGATCTCGCGCTCGACGACGTTCCCGCGGACGAGGGCGCCGGCCTCTGGGCACAGCCGCTGCACGAGCGCCTCGCGGCCTCGCGGTAGCGGCCCGCCCCGCGGTGCGGCGACCCGCTGTGGGACGAGCCGGCACGAAGTCGGCACATTCCGTCACACACCTGTGCGCTCGTCCGGGCTAGCGTGACTCAAGGGACCTTCGCTGGGGGCCCCCTCTACTCGTGCGCGCGTCTACCTGGAGGAGCGCGTCAGAGCCGGCGGAGCAGGTCGACGAACGCTTCTGGGCTCTCGACGACGAGATCGGCGGCGGCGCGCAGCTCGTCCGGGCCCTCGGACGAGGCGACCGCGACCCGCACCGCCGCCTCCAAACCGGCCGAAGCGAGGCCCTCGAACGCGTCGAGGTCGGTCGTGTCGTCTCCCGCATAGAGCGCCCGCGTCGCGCCCGACCGTGCGAGCAGCGCCCGCACGGCCCGCCCCTTGTCCGCCTCGAGCGGCGGGCGGATCTCGAGCACCTTCCGCCCCCAGCGCGCGACGAGGCCCTCCGCCTCGGCCCGGGCAGCGACACGCTCGAGCCCCGCGACCGCGGAGTTCTCGTCCTCGGCCTCGCGGTAGTGGTACGTGAGCGAGAGCCCCTTGTCCTCCACCGGCAGCCCGACCGCGTCGCGGAACCGCGCCAGCCGGTCCCTGAAGGAGGCCGCGGCAGGGTCGAGCTCGAGCCCGTGGTTCCCGATCACGTCGATCGCCTCCACGCCGACGAGCCGCCGCGCGTCCGCGCCCGCACGCCCGCTCACACCGGCGACGAGCAGGTACCGGTCGGCGAGCCGCCGGAGCTCCGCCTTCGTCGCCTCCGGCACCTCGGACAGCTCCGGGCGCGCGACGATCGGCGCGAGGACACCGTCCACGTCGAGCAGGATCGCGCTCCGTTTCGGCGCCTCGACGAGCGGGGCGAGCAGCGCGCCGAGCGAGCCGTCGGTCGCCATCAAGCCTCCTAGGATACGGCCGTGCCCCGTGTCGCCCCCTCCGTCCCGGCTCTCGTCGGGATCGGGCTCGCTGGCGGGTTCTTCGGCGCGCTCTTCGGCGTCGGCGGCGGGATCGTCGTCGTGCCGCTTCTCATCCTCCTCGCCGGGTTTCGCGTGAAGACGGCGACGGCGACCTCGCTTGCGATCATCGGCTTCACGGCCATCTTCGGCGTCCTGGCGTTCAGCGTGCTCGGCCACGTGTACTGGGGGGACGCCGCGCTCGTCGGGCTGCCCGCGCTCGGCGGGACGCTCGCCGGCACCTGGGCGCACCGAAGGATGTCCTCGCGGATGCTCACGTTCCTCTTCGCCGGGTTCCTGATCCTTGTCGCCGTCCGGTTGGTGCTCGAGTGACGACAGTCCTCCTCGCCGTCGCGCTGGGGTTCGCTGCGGGAGTCCTGTCGGGGACGTTCGGCGTCGGCGGCGGGATCCTGTTCGTCCCGACGCTGACGCTCGTCGTGGGCCTGTCGCAGCTCGGCGCGCAGGCCACGTCCCTCGCCGCCATGATCCCCGTCGTCGCGCTCGGCGCCTGGCGCCAGCACCGGGAAGGCGTGGTCGACTGGCGGGCCGCGACGATCGCCGGGCTCGCATCCGGAGCGGGGGTCGCGGGTGGAGCGCTGCTCGCGGACGCCCTCGGCGACGCCACGCTGCGGCGGCTCTTCGCCGGGCTGCTCGTTGTCACGGCGGCCCATCTCGCATGGTCGGAGGCCCGCTCGCCGCGGGCCTGACCGGCGCGGCACGAGGGGCCGCCGATACTCGACGGGTGGGACGCCACGGCGATACCCTTCGGGCGATGCGCGTGCGTCTCGCGTTCGTGGGCATGCTCGTCCTCGCCGGCCTCGGGGCCGCGGGTGCGGCCCAGGCGGCAACCGAGCCGGGGAAGGCGTCTGCCCGCGGACTCGCGATCCGCGTCGTGCTCCCGGACGGCCAGTCGGAGACGCTCGCCGAGGCCATCGCGCCGCCTGCCCGCCAGGCGAGCGCAGGGTCGCTCATCTACGGGGACGGGATCGTCACGACCGGCTCGGTCTGGGCGCGCGCCCGGGCGGAGACCCGACCGAAGTCGGGCGAGGCGTGGGCGAGCTCGACCCTCCGCACGGTGTCGATCTTCGGCGGCGAGATCACGATCGGGGCCGTCTCGACGAAGGCGGCCGCGAGCGCCCGGCCGGCCGGAGCGTCCGGCACGCTCGGCGGCTCCTGGCTCTCCCGCGTCGAGATCCTCGGCGAGTCGGTGCGCCCGAGCCGCAACGCCCGCGTCCAGCTCGGTGACTGGGGCTACGCCATCCTGCTCGAGCAGGCCGTCGTGCGCGACCCCAAGCGCGTCGGCCGGCGCACGTTCGTGACCGGGCTGCACGTATACCTGACCGCCGCCCACGGCGGTCTCCCCGCGGGAGCGGAGATCGTCGTCGGCTACGCCGAGGCCGCCGCGAGCGCGCCGAGGAAGCGTCCCGACGAGGCCGAGCCGGAGCTGCCGACCGGATCGCCGCTGGCCCCGCCGAAGGGCCCGAAGCGCGATCCCGAGCCCCGCAAGCCGGGCCTGCCGTCGGTGCCGCCTCCCGTCATCCAGAACCCGCCCGAGTCGGTGCGTCCGTCTGTCACGGCGGAGGGCTTCGTGTTCCCCGTCTACGGGCCGTCGAGCTTCGTGGACGATTTCGCCGCGTCGCGGGCCTCGACCGGCTGGCACCACGGCAACGACATCTTCGCCCCCGTCGGAGCTCCCGTCCTCGCCGTCACGGAGGGCACGCTCTTCCTCGTCGGCTGGAACGACATCGGCGGGCTGCGCGCGTGGCTCCGCGACCGGCAGGGCAACGAGTACTACTACGCGCACCTGTCCGCGTTCTCGCCACTCGCGTTCGAGGGCTCCCAGGTGCGGGCCGGCGACGTGATCGGCTTCGTGGGAGCGACCGGCGACGCGGTGGGGACCCCGCCCCACCTCCATTTCGAGATCCACCCGGTCGGGCTGCTCGGCCTCGGCTACGACGGCGTCGTGAACCCGCACGCCTACCTCCTCGCATGGCAGCGCGTGGCCGACGCCACGTTCGACTGGGGCGCGCCGGAGCCGGGCGAGGCGCCCGCGCCGGGGATCGTGCTCCTGCAGGCGGAGGACATCTCGGCGGCGAGCGGTCTCGACCCCGAGGCCCTCACGCGGCTGCTCGAGCTGCCCGCGTTCTTCGGGGAGCCCGTCGCACGGGTCGAGCCGACCGTCGTCGGGGCCGACCCCGGCTTCAACGGCGGCTGAGCCGCCCGCCGCGCCCCGATATCGTTGGGGCGTGGACGTCACGACCTCGCACGGGCTAACCGGCTACTCGCTTCCGCAGACGCGGACGGGCCGCTCGTCGCTCGTGCCACCGCCGCCGTGGCACTACTCCGGCGACTTCCTGATCGTGGAGTTCCGCACGGACCCGGAGGCGGCCCGGGCGCTCCTCCCGCCGGAGCTCGACCCGGGTGACGACCTCGGCGCCGCGGCGGCGATCTTCGTGGACTGGCAGTCGTGCTCGGACTCCGGCGAGGAGCTCGTCGACCCGGTCCGCGCGCAGTACAAGGAGTTCTTCGTCGTGCTGGCGGCCGAGTACCACGGCGAGCCCGTCACGCGCTGCCCGTTCATGTGGGTCGACCAGGGAATGCCGCTCGTTCGCGGGCTCGTGCAGGGCTTCCCGAAGAAGCCGGGGTCGATCTGGATGACGCGCCCGGTCACGGTCGGAAAGGCGGGGCCGCGGCTCGAACCGGGCGGACGCTTCGGCGCTTCGCTCGCGGGCAGCGACCGGCGGCTCGCCGAGGCGACGCTCACGCTCATCGGCCTCTCGGACGAGGGGCCCACGGTGAACTCGCCGCCGCTCTGGAACACACGGCTCTTCCCCGCCTGGGAAACGGACGGCGAGCCACTCCAGGAGAACGTCTGGGCGGGCGGCGAGGACCGGGAGATCTCGCCCGTCTGGGAGGGCGAGGCGACGCTCTCGTTCTTCGAGTCGCCCGCGGACGAGCTCGCCGACCTCGCGCCGGTCGAGATCGGCAAGGGCTTCTGGTTCTCCTTCGGCTACACGGTGACCGGCGGGAGGCGTGTCGAGTGAAGCGCCCGGCCGACCTCGCGCCGTCGAAGATCGTGGCCGTCCATCTGAGCTACCCGAGCCGCGTGGAGGAGTACGCCGCGCGGACACCGGACGAGCCGTCGTACTTCCTCAAGCCGCCGTCGTCGCTCGCCCGGCACGGCGACGAGGTCGTGCGCCCGCGCGGATGCCGCTACCTGAACTACGAAGGCGAGGTGGCGGTCGTCGTCGGCCGGCGCATGAAGCGGGTGGCGCTGGACGACGCACTCGGCCATGTGGCGGCGTACTCGGTCGCCAACGACCTCGGCGTGCACGACTTCCGCCACGCCGACCGCGGCTCGATGCTCCGCGTCAAGGGCCAGGACGGCTTCTGCCCGATCGGGCCGGAGCTCGTCGACGCCGGCGACCTCGATCCGACCGACCTCACGCTGCGCACGTACGTGAACGGCGAGGTCGTCCAGGAGGGAAACACGGGCGAGCTTCTCTGGTCGATCGCATACATGCTCGCCGACCTCTCGCGGCTGATCACCCTCGAGCCGGGCGACGTCCTGCTCTCGGGCACGCCGGCGAACTCGCGCCCGGTCGAGCCGGGCGACACCGTCGAGGTCGAGGTGGACGGGATCGGCCGCCTCTCGAACCGGATCGTCGAGGCGCGCGAGGAGCTGGACCCGATCGGCGAGATGCCCGCGGACACTCCGAACGCCCGCCACGTCGCCCTCGCGGTGCCCGAGGAGACGGCGTGACCGAATTTCTCCTCTTCCGACACGCAATTGGCACGAAGGCCGGGTGGCCCCCCGGCGCCCGTAGCCGTAGGCTGGCCGTGGGTGGTGGGTGGACGCCTCCTCCCCACCCTGGGAGGAGGCCTGCGGGGGGTTCTGCGCCCGCAGACGACCCCTGGGTGGAGGAAGGGTCGGCGTGAGCGCGGCCGCGGTTGTCGCCGGGGTCGAGGTCTCGCCGGACCACTTCATCGGCGGAGAGCGCGTGTCCTCGGCCGCGACGTTCCCGGACGTCTCGCCGATCGACGAGTCGCATCTCGCCGACATCGCCCGCGGGGGCGCGGCGGAGATCGACCAGGCGGTCGCGGCCGCCGCCGACGCCTTCCCCGCCTGGGCCGCGCTCGGGCCCGAGGGCCGCGCCGAGCACCTCTTCGCCGTCGCCGACCTGATCGAGGAGCGCCGCGACACTCTCGCCGAGGTCGAGACGCTCGACAACGGCTCGCTCCTCGAGGCCTCGCGCCTACGCCTCATGAAGCGCGCCGCGCTCAACTTCCGCTACTTCGCCCAGCTCGCGCTCGACCTCGAGCGGCGCACCTGGGAGGTGGACGGAACGCGCTACGCCGTGCGCCGCGACCCGTCCGGGGTCGCCGCGCTCATCGCCCCCTGGAACGCACCGTTCATGCTCGAGACCTGGAAGTGCGGCCCCGCGCTCGCGGCCGGCTGTACCGCGGTCCTCAAGCCCGCCGAGTGGTCGCCGCTCACGGCGTCCCTCCTCGGCGAGATCGCCGCCGACGCCGGGTTGCCGCCGGGCGTCCTGAACGTGGTCCAGGGGATCGGCGAGGAGGCGGGCGCCGCGCTCGTCGCCCACCCCGGCCTCGCGCGCATCTCCTTCACGGGCTCCGTCGAGACCGCGCAGTCGATCGCCCGCGCCGCGGCCGCGAATCTCACGCCCGTCTCCTTCGAGCTCGGCGGGAAGAGCCCGTTCCTCGTCTTCGCGGACGCCGACCTCGACCGGGCGATCGAGACCGCGACGTACCAGTACGACAACGCCGGCCAGGTGTGCCTCGCCGGCACGCGCCTCCTCGTCGAAGAGGCGATCGCGGACGAGTTCACCGAGCGCTTCCTCGCGGGCGTGGCCGAGCGTACGCTCGGCGACCCGCGCGACCCCGACACCGACATCGGCCCGCTCATCACGCGGGAGCACCTCGCCCGCGTCGTAGGCTTCGTCGAGCGCGCGCGGGCCGACGGGGCGGAGCTCGTGATCGGCGGCCGGGTCTCGCCCGAGCTGGGCGGCCTCTACTACGAGCCGACGCTCTTCACGAACGTCCGCCAGGAGCTTGAGATCGTCCAGAAGGAGGTCTTCGGCCCCGTCCTCACGCTCCAGACGTTCGCGGACGAGGACGACGCGGTCGCGCTCGCGAACGGCACCGAGTACGGGCTCGCGGCGACCGTCTTCACGCAGGAGGAGGCGCGGGGCGAGCGGCTCGGCGAGGCGCTCGTGGCCGGAACGACCTGGATCAACTGCTTCTACGCGCGCGACCTCGGTGCGCCGTTCGGGGGCGCGAAGCGCTCCGGGATCGGCCGCGAGGGCGGTGAGTGGAGCTTCGACTTCTACGCAGACGTGAAAACCGTCGCCAGGAGGGACTGAACGCCGATGGCAACAACGCAAGAGACCACAGGAGCACGCACGGGCGAGCAGTTCCTCGCCGGCCTCCGAAGCGAGGAGCGCGACATCTGGCTGGAAGGGGAGCGCGTGACCGACCCGTCGAGCCACCCGAAGCTCGAGGGCGCCGCGCGGAGCCTCGCTCGGCTCTTCGACCTGCAGCACGAGGATCCCGACACGTTTCTCATGATCTCGCCGGACACCGGCCAACCGGTGAGCGTGACGCACATCCAGCCGAAGAGCGGGGAGGACCTCGAGCGGCGGAGGCTCGCGAGCAAGCGGATCGCCGACACGACCGCCGGGATGATGGGCCGCACGCCCGACTACCTGAACTACACGTTCGCGTGCTTCGCAGCGCGCGCCGACGTCTGGGGGCGCTACGGCAACGAGGAGGGCGCGCAGAACCTCATCGCGTACCAGCGGCACATGCGCGACAACGATCTCTCGCTCACGCACACGCTGATCAACCCGCAGGTCGACCGCTCCGTCCCGGAGGCCGAGCAGGCCGCCGGCGAGGTCTCGCTCCACAAGGTCGCGGACACCGAGAACGGCATCGTCGTCCGCGGCGCGCGCATGCTCGCCACCCTCGCGCCGTTCGCCGACGAGCTCGCCGTCTACCCGGGCTCCGACCTGCGCCTGCAGGACGGCAAGTACGCGATCTGCTTCGCGATCCCGATGACGACGCCGGGCCTCCGCTTCGTCTGCCGCGACTCGTTCAGCGTCCAGCGCGACCCGTGGGACTACCCCCTCTCGAGCCGCTTCGACGAGATGGACGCGGTCGTCGTCTTCGACGACGTCGAGATCCCGCAGGAGCGCATCTTCCTCGACGGCGACCCCCAGCTCCACACCGAGGTGATCACCGACACGCACTGGCGGGCGCACATCATCCACCAGGCCATGACGCGGGCCTGGGCGAAGCTCGAGTTCGCCTTCGGGCTCGGCCACACGATGGCCGAGCTGACCGGCGTGAACCGCTTCGACCACGTACAGGAGAAGCTCGGCGAGCTGTGGTCGATGGTGGAGCTCACCCGCGCGGGCGTGATCGCGGCGGAGGCGGGCTCGTTCCGCGCCGAGGACACCGACGACTGGGTGCCGGACGAGCGCTCGTTCGTCGCGCTGCGCGGCCTCATGCCGAAATGGATCCCGCGGGCGATCGAGCTGCTCCAGCTCGTCGGCGGCGGCGGGTTCATGGCGACCCCCTCGAAGGCCGACTTCGCGAACGAGGCGCTGCGCCCGATGCTCGACAAGTACTTCCAGGCCCGGAACGCGGACGCGGAGCGGCGCACCCGCGCGTACCGGCTCGCCTGGGACTTCGTCGGCTCCGCGCTCGCGGGCCGCGGCGAGCTGTACGAGCGCTTCTACCTCTCGGACTCGTTCCGGATGACCGCGCTCGCCTACGTCCTCGCGGACAAGGAGCACCCGGCCGAGCTCGTGGAGCAGTTCCTGAAGGACGACGCCTAGCCGTCGGGGCATGTCCGTCGACCCGCGCCAGTTCCGCGACGCCATGGGGCACTTCGCCACCGGCGTCACGGTGCTGACGACGCGGCACGAGGGCGAGCTCCACGGGATGACCGCGAACTCGGTCACGTCGGTCTCGCTCGACCCGATGCTCATCCTCGTCTGCCTGATGAAGGACGCGCGCACGGCGCTCGCGATCCAGGCGGCCGAGCGGTTCGCGGTCAACATCCTCACCGAGGGCCAGGACGAGCTCTCCCAGCGCTTTGCCCGTCCGGGCCAGAATCACTTCGAAGGCCTGGAGCTCATGGAGGGCCCGCACGGGCTCCCGCTCCTCCCGGACTGCCTCGCCCATCTGGCGGCTCAGGTGACGGAGATCGTCCCGGCAGGCGATCATGACGTCGTGTTCGGCAAGGTCGACCACGTGCACGTGAACCCGAACGGCGGCGCGCCGCTCCTCTTCTTCCAGGGCGGCTACCGGAAGCTGCCGGGCATGACGAGGCTCGGATGACGCCCGCGCTCGTCGGCATCCACCACGTCGGGCTGCGCGTGGCCGACCTCGACGAGGCGACCGAGCGCTGGTCGCGCCAGTTCGGGCTCACCGTGCGGAAGCGGTACGACGATCGCGCCTTCCTCCGCTGCGCGTACGAGGACTACGCGCTCGAGCTCATCGCCTCGGCCGACCCGCCGGGGTTCGACCACGCGGGCTGGGAGCTCGCGCCCGGCGCCTCGGTCGACGGGCTCCCCGGCGCGCGCGAGGATCGCCCCGGCGGGCGCCCGCCGTCGCTCCGCCTCGACGACCCGGCCGGCTACGGCGTCGAGCTCGTCCCGTGGACGGAGCGGGAGAGCGCCTTCCCGGACGTCACGCGACTCTCCGACGAGCTGCCCGCGTTCCATCCGGCCAAGCTCGGGCACGTGAACGTCCTCGCGTCGGACGTGCAGGAGCTCTCGCGCTTCTACGTCGAGGAGCTCGGCTTCAGGCTGACCGACAGGCTCGGCGACGAGGGGATCTGGCTGCACCTGAACGCCGACCACCACGTCCACGCGATGCTCCAGAAGGAGCCGGCGCACTTCCACCACCTGGCGCTCGAGCTGCGCGACGTGGGCGAGCTGCGCGTCTGCCTCGACCACCTGGCGCAGCACGGCCGCTGGGTCGTCTGGGGCCCGGGGCGCCACGGGGTCGCCGCGTCGATCTTCGCGTACATCCGGATCCCGGAGGAGGATCTGATCGTGGAGCTCTACTGCGACATGGAGCAGCTCCGGCCGGGCCACGAGCCGCGCGACTGGGAGGACACGCCGCATAGCTCAAACACGTGGGGGACGCTGCCGCCGCGGACGTACTTCCGCTTCGACGCCGAGGCGATCGAGCTGGAGCGCGGCCAGCTCCAGGCTCTCGGCCGCGCGCCGAGCTAGCGGGTGGAGTTCTTCTCCGACTGGACGGCGGTCGCCCGCGTGGTCGTCTTCGCCGTCCTCGGCTACGCGGGCCTCGTCGTGATCCTGCGCACGTCGGGGAAGCGCACGCTCGCGAAGATGAACATCTTCGACCTCGTCGTGACGGTTGCGTTCGGCTCCGCGCTCGCGTCGGTCATCGTGACGAAGACGGTCTCGCTCGTGGAGGGGCTGGTCGCGTTCGCGATGCTCGCCGGGCTGCAGTTCGCCGTGAACTGGCTCTCCTACCGCTGGCGGCCGCTGCGGCGGGCGATCAAGGCGGAGCCCCGGCTGCTGCTCTACCGGGGCGGGTTCCTGGACGACGCCATGCGGAAGGAGCGCGTCACCGAGTCGGAGGTGCGCCAGGCGATCCGCCAGCACGGGCACGCGGCCGTCGACGAGGTGGCGTGGGTCGTGCTCGAGACGGACGGGACGCTCTCGGTCGGGAAGGACGAGCCGCCCGGTGAGCGCTCTGCGCTCGCAGACCTGCCTCATGACCGCACGCGCTAGCGTTCCGGCGTGCTCCGCGCCGTCGCCATCGCCGCCCTCGGGCTCGTCCTCGTCCCCGCGGCCGCGGCGGCGCACGCCGAGCCGGACTGGGACGCGAACGTCGCGCGGGCGCAGGCGTACGCGGCGACGCGCGCGGGCGTCGAGTCGTTCGTCGTCCGCGACGAGAGCGGCCGCGGGCACGGGCGCGGCGTCCGCCGGGTCGTCCATTCGGCGAGCGTCCTCAAGGCGATGCTCATGGTCGCGTATCTCCGCCAGCCGTCCGTCCGCCACCGGGAGCTGACCGACGACGACCGCGCGCTCCTCAAGCCGATGATCCGCTGGTCGAACAACGCGACCGCCTCCCGCCTCGTCTCCATGCTCGGCGCCGCGCCGCTCGACGACCTCGCGCTCCGGGCCGGGATGGATCACTTCCGGCTCCGCTCGCCCTGGGGGCACTCGGAGATCACCGCGCGCGGCCAGTCGCGCTTCTTTCGAAGGATCGAACGGCTCATGCCGCATCGCCATCGCGAGTACGGCCTGCGGCTCCTGAACCGGATCGTCCCCTCGCAACGCTGGGGCATCCCGCCCGTGAAGCCCGCCGGCTGGACGATCCACTTCAAGGGAGGCTGGGGCGACGGAAGCGGCGTCGTGACGCACCAGGTCGCGCTCCTCAAGCGCGGCGACCGGCGGGTCTCGCTCGCGATCCTCACGACGGGCAATCCGAGCCACCCGTACGGGACGGACACGATCCGGGGGATCGCGAAGCGCCTCCTCCGCGGGCTCGAGTAGATACCGCCGCACGCGGCCGGCGCGATCGGGAAGGATGTCCGCGTGGCGGTCGTCATCGTTCTCCTGCTCGTCGTGATCCTCGCGCTGCTCCTCGTCGGAGCGATCGCCGGGCTCGCGGTGAAGCTCCTCTGGTGGGCGCTCGTCGGGCTCGTGATCGGCGCGCTCGCGCGGCTCGTGCTACCGGGCCAGCAGGCACTCGGGATCCTCGCCACGCTCCTCTTCGGGATCGCCGGCAGCCTGCTCGGCGGGATCCTCGCCGACGCCTTCGACCTCGGCAGGATCCTCGGGTTCGTGCTCGCGATCGCCGTGGCCGCGGTGCTCATCGTGACGCTCGGGCCGCGCTTCAGCCGCAGCCCTGCCTAAGCGGCGGCTTGCACGCCGTCCTCGGGACGGTGGATACTCGCGCCGTCAGCGGTGGCGAGCGAGGGAGGAAAGCGGCATGGCGACACGTGCGGACAGCGGAGGAGCGGGAAGGCCTGGCGACGTCCGCCTCGAGCAGAGAGCGGTCGGGCTGCCCACGGCGATCGGAACGACGTTCGGGCTGATCGTCGCGTCGACCGTGCTCGCCACGGTGACCGCCGGGTTCTCGGCCAGCTACGTGTTCCTGGCCGCGCTCGCGGTCGGCCTGCTCGCGATGTACCTCCAGTCGATGAGCTTCGCCGAGCTCGCGACGATGATCCCGAAGGCCGGCTCGATGAACGAGTACGTCCGCGCCGGCCTGGGGCCGTTCTTCGCAACGCTCACGGTGCTCGTCGGCTACATCGCCGTGATCCTGTTCCCGACGACGGCCGAGGCGTTCACGCCGTCGGCGATCATCAAGGGCTTCCTCTGGGAGGACGGGCCGTCGACGACCTTCTGGGTGATCGTGTTCGTCGTGTTCGTGGCGGCGCTGAACGTCGCCGGGATCCGGCCCTACGGCGCGGTCGAGGTCGCGCTGACCGGCTTCGTCGCGCTCTCGCTGCTCATCTTCGGCCTGATCGGCGTCCTCGGGCTGGGGACGAGCGACCCGATCGGCGGCCTCTTCCCCGACGTGCCGTTCACCTGGAGTCTCTTCTCGACGCTGCTCGGGATCGCGCTCTTCACGTTCGTCGGCATGGAGTACACGTGCCCCCTGGCCGAGGAGATCGAAAACCCGGGGCGGAACATCCCGCTCGGCATCTTCCTCGGGCTCACGCTGGTCAGCATCCCGGTGATCCTCTTCGGCCTCGCGGCCGGCCGCTACGTGCCAGCGGAGCAGCTCGGCGCGTTCAGCCCGGTTGCGCACATCGAGACCGCCGTCGCGATCCTCGGCGACACCGGCAAGTGGTGGATGGCGGTCGTCTCGATCGCCGCAACCCTCTCGACGCTGAACGCACTCATCGCCGGCATCCCGCGCATCCTCTACGGCATGGGGCTGACGCGGCAGCTTCCGAGCGCGTTCTCGTACCTCCTTCCGTCGACGCGGGCCCCGGTCGTCGGGATCGTCGCGATCGCCGCCCTGCCGATCCTCATGAACGTGATCGTCGACCTCGGGACGAGCCAGAACTTCATCAAGCTCATCCTCGCCGGTGTTCTCGGCTGGGCGACGGCGTACCTGCTCATCCACCTCTCCGTGCTGATCCTGCGCAGGGCGGAGCCGAACGCGAGGCGGCCGTTCCGCGCTCCGTTCGCGCCGCTCCCACAGCTGCTCGGCGCTGGTCTCGTCGCTCTCGCAGCGTTCAAGATCTTTCCGGTCGAGGAGGTTCGGAACGACGCGTACCTCTACTACGGCATCTTCCTCGCGATCGCGGCGGTCGTCTCGTTCCTCCTCAACGCCGCCCGCGGCGAGATGACGACCCAGTTCCGGCGCGTGCCGCTCTCCGAGGTGTACCGCGAGACGGAGCTGATCGAGGAGGACCTCCCGCTCCCTATGGAGCCCGGCGGGCCGCACATCCGGCACGATTAGCGACACGATGGGGGAGCAGCTCTCGGTAGAGGAACGGCTGGCGCGCGTCCGCGACGCGGGCGTCGACCGCGTGCGGGTGCACTTCACCGACCTGCTCGGGGTCTCGCGGAACAAGGTCGTGCCGCTCACGCAGCTCGACGAGTGCCTCGAGGCCGGGATCAACTTCTGCATCTCGGCGTTCTGCGTCGACCACGTGGGCGAGGTGATCGAGGGGACGGGGCTCGGCGCCGAGGTGGACTTCCGCGACGCGCAGGTCATCCCGGATCTCGAGACGCTGACCGTGGTGCCGTGGGAACGCTCCACCGCGATCGCGATCGGCGACGTGCGCTTCGACGACGGGCCGCTTTCCTGCTCGCCGCGCCAGCTTCTGCGCCGCGCGGCGGACGACCTGGCGTCGCGGGGCTTCCGCGCGGTCGCCGGGCACGAGCTCGAGTTCTTCCTCCTGCGCCCGAACGGCTCGGGCTACGAGCAGTATGCGAAGCAGCCGGGGCTCGTCTACACGCTCTCGCCGAGCGTCGACACGGAGGGCGTCCTGCGGAAGATGGAGGACGCGGTCGCGGCAATGGGACTCCCGCTGATCGCGTCGAACCAGGAGTACTTCGGCTCGCAGTGGGAGATCAACCTCCGCTACGACGACGCGCTGAAGGCGGCCGACGACGCGCACCTGCTCAAGCTCGCCGTGAAGGAGATCGCGGCGCAGCACGGGCTCGTGGCGACGTTCATGGGCAAGCCCATCCAGGAGCTCGGGACGTCCGGCTACCACCTGCACCTGTCGCTGTGGGACGAGGCCGGCCGGAACGCATTCGACGACCCGGACGGCGCGGACGGGCTCTCGGAGGTCTGCCGGCAGTTCCTGGCCGGACAGCTCGAGCACGCACGCGGGATGACGGCGATCATGGCGCCGACGATCAATGCGTACAAGCGATTCCTGGCCATGGCGTTCGGGCCGTGGAACGTCACGTGGGGCCACGACAACCGGACGGTCTACGCGCGGATCCCGCGCGAGCGCGGCAAGGCGACGCGGATCGAGAACCGCGCCGGCGACGGGACGGCGAACGCGTACATCGCCTCGGCGGCCGCGCTCTTCGCGGGGATCGACGGGCTCGATCGGAAGCTCGACCCGGGCGACCCGGTGAGCGGCGTCGCGTACGAGCTCGAGGATCGAACGCTGATGCCGTTCTCGCTCGGCGAGGCGCTCGACGCGCTCGAGGAGGACGAGTTCTTCGTGCACTCGCTCGGGCCCCAGTTCGTGCAGGCGTTCCTCGCCATGAAGCGGAGCGAGGTCGCACGCTTCGCGAGCGCCGTCACGGACTGGGAGCTGAACGAGTACGCCGTGACGCTGTGACCTCGGCGAACGGCAACGGCTCGACCGCGGGGCTCTCGTTCGAGCGGGACATCCGGCCGCTCTTCCGGGAGGAGGACCGGGAGGCGATGGAGTTCGCGTTCGACCTGCACGCCTACGCCGACGTGCGGGAGAACGTGGACGCGATCCTCGAGCGGATCGAGGACGGCTCGATGCCGTGCGACGGCGAGTGGCCCGAGGAGCAGGTCGCGCTCTTCCGCGCCTGGATCGACGAGGGGCTCGCGCCCTAGCTCGGTTCCGTCTTTCTGCCTCTGTGCGGGAATTTCTCCAGGCTCGGCGCACAATCGGCACGGTTCCGCCGGTGCATCGGGCGGCTCCGGAGGCGTAGCCTCCTGGTGGGCGGCGGGTGGTAACCCCTTCCCCTCCCAGGGTGGGGCTTTGGCCGGAGAACGGTCCCCTTTCGGAGGCGGCTAGCGTCGTCGGCGGCCGCGCCGGCGGCGCTCGAGCGCCGTGCGTTCACCCAGGCAGGACGACCGAGCCGTCGGGCTCGAGCGTCCAGCCAGGGTTGTGCGCGATCTCCCACGCGTGGCCGTCCGGGTCGGTGAACGCCCCCGAGTAGCCGCCCCAGAACGTCGCGGCCGGCTCGCGCGTGATCGCCGCGCCCGCCGAGCGCGCCTCCTCGATGACCGCGTCCACCTCGGCCGGCAAGCGGACGTTGTGCGCAAGCGTCACGCCGCCCCAACCGCCGGCGTCCTCCACTCCGCTGTCGACGGCGAGCTCCTCCCGGCTCCAGAGCCCCACGACCAGCCCGCCCGCCTGGAAGAAGACGACGTCGTCGTCCGGCCCTGCACCGGTCGTCCAGCCGAGGGCCTCGTAGAAGCGCCGCGAGCGCGCGAGGTCGCGAACGCCGAGCGTGACGAGGCTGACCCGCTGCTCCATCTCAGGCGGACTCACGCTCGCCGCGGCCGAGCGCCAGCAGGTTGTAGAACGTCAGGTACGCAAGCGTCAGGAACGCCGCAAAGAGCACGGTCACGGCCAGGGCCCGCGGGTGGTCGGCAGGACTCGTGAGACCTGCCCAGAGATCCCCGAACAGGGGCCGAGGGCTCGAGACGATGTCCCACGAGTTCCAGCGCTCGAAGCGGCCCAGGTACATGCCGACGGAGCCGAGCACGAGGCTCGCGAGCACGATCGCCCAGGCCGCGGTGGCGCTCAGCAGGTCGCGGGCAACCGACTGGACGAGGTAGAGCGAGGCGAAGCCGAGCAGCAGGCCCGTCCACGCCGCGGCCGAGAGGAGCACGACGTCGAACCAGACCGGCACGCCGGACCAGGATCCGAGGTGCTTGAAGTCCGTAAGGAGGTAGGGCGCGTTCGGGAAGAAGAGCAGCCACGCGGCGCCGCCCGCGAGCAAGACCGCCGGCCGGACACCGCGGCGCGCGGCGTCGTAGACGAGCAGCGCGACGACGAGCGGGATCCACGCAAGGAAGAGGTTCCAGACGAGATTCGAGCTCTGTGACGAGCCCGTGTACAGGTACCGCACAGCGCACGCGGTCACGGTGAAGCCGCTCAGGAGCGCCAGCGACCCCAGGATCGCCCAGCGGCGCCGGTTGAGAAACGTCGCGACCATGCGCTCAGGCTAGCTGGACGAAGCGGGCGACGCAGACGCGCGGGACTGCGCGGAATTCTTACGACTCCGTGTCGGAGTCGGCACGAAGCAGCCGCTGCGCACGCCGGGCCCGGAGGCGTAGCCTCCCGGTGGGCGGTGGGTGGCGGCCCCTTTCCCCTCCCAGGGTGGGGCTTTGGCCGGAGAACGGCCGCGTATCACCGGCTCCGAGGACGAGGCGGGGCCGGGATGCGTGCGCTGCGTTCGCTACCGCTCGCGCTCGACCGGGTTCGTGAGCGTGCCGGCGCCCTCGACGGAGACCTCGACCACGTCGCCCTCCTCGAGGTAGCGCCGCGGCTCCCTCGAGTCGCCGACTCCGCCGGGTGTGCCGGTGGCGATCACCGTGCCCGCCTCGAGGGTGATCCCCGTCGAGAGGTACGAGACGAGCTCCGCGAGGCCGAAGATGAGGTCGCGGGTGTTCGCCTCCTGCAGCACCTCGCCGCTCACGGTCGTCCGCACGTCGAGCGCACCGAGGTCTACGCCGTCCACCGAGACCACGCACGGCCCCATGGGCGAGAACGTGTCGAAGCTCTTCCCGAGCGTGAACTGCCTGAGCGGCGTCTCGAGCTGCGCGCGACGGCCCGAGACGTCGTTGAACGCCGAGTAGGCGCCGATCGCGCCAGCCGCGTCCTCGACGGACAGGTTCTTGACCGTCCGGCCGAGCACGATCGCCAGCTCGCCCTCGTAATCGGGTCGCGTCTCGTCGCGCGGGATCACGATCGGGGCCCGGTCGCCGACGAGCGACGACGGCCACATGGCGAAGACGACCGGCACGGTCGGGACGTCGAGCTCCGACTCCGCGGCGTGGTCGCGGTAGTTCAGCCCGATCCCGATCAGCTTCGCGGGCACGACCGGGTGCAGGAGCCGAACCTCCGCGAGCTCGTACGACGGCCCCGACGCGGCCTCGACCTCCGCCCAGCGCTCGACCGAGGGGACGAACCCGCCGACCCCGGCCGGCCCGCAGTCAACGACGCCCTCGTCCGAGTAGCGTCCGATCCGCTCCGCCCCCGACGGGTCGACGAACCGCGCCGCCCTCACCGGCCCTGCTCCTCGCGCAGGAGCTTGAGCCCGTTGATCGCGCGCGGGAAGCCGGCGTACGGCGCCACCTGGATCATCGTCTCCTCGAGCTCCGCGTCGGTCGCGCCCGCCTCGCGCGCGGCGCGGATGTGCGCGCGCACCTGCGGCTCGAGCCCGCCGAGCGCCGCCAGCACGGCGACGATCACGAGCTCCCGCTCCCGCACGGGCAGGCCGGGCCGGGCGTGCACGTCGCCGAACACGAAGTCGACCGTCAGGTCGCCGAGGTCGCCCAGGCGCGCGAGGAACTCCTCGCCGCCGGGCTCGTCGCCGAGCTCCGCGAGCCGCGCGAGGCCGCGATCCCGCCTGCTCTCCCTGTCGCTCGCCTGCACGGGGACGGATACTTGCACGAATGGCCCCCGTCCCGGCGCTCGACGAGATCGACCTCGGCAACGACGCGTTCGTCGAGCGGGTTCCCCACGAGACGTTCGCGCTGCTCCGCCGCGAGGCGCCGGTCTGGTGGTACGACTGGCCCGGCGGGCGCGGCTTCTGGTGCGTGACGAGGCACGAGGACGTCGTCTCGGTCTCCCGCGACACGAAGACATTCTCCTCCGCACAGGGTGCGAATCTCGAGGACCTCGACGAGGAGATGATGACCGCGCGCCGGTCGATGCTCGAGACCGACCCGCCGCGCCACAGCCGCCTGCGCGGCCTCGTCGGCCCGCCGTTCACGCCGCGCGCCGTCAAGGCCTACGAGCTCGCCCTGCGCGAGCTCTCGCGCGAGATCCTCGACCGGGCATTGCCGCTCGGCGAGTTCGACTTCATCGAGGAGATCGCGAAGGAGCTCCCGATCCGCGTGCTCGCCCGGCTCCTCGGCACGCCGGAGTCGGACACCGACCACCTGATCGACTGGGGCGACCGCATGATCGCGAACACCGACCCCGATTACGCGGACGTTCTCCACGACAGCCCGGAGAGCGAGGCGTACCGGCTCGTCCCCTTCCGGAGCCCGGCCGCGCTCGAGCTCTTCGAGTACGGCCACGAGCTCGCCGCCCGACGGCGCGCGGCGCCGCGCGACGACCTCGTCTCGAAGCTCGTGCACACCGAGATCGAGGGCGAGCGGCTGACGGAGCGCGAGTTCGACACGATGTTCCTGCTTCTCGTGGTGGCCGGGAACGAGACGACCCGGCAGGCGATCGCGCACGGCATGCAGGCGCTCGTCGAGCACCCCGACCAGTGGGAGCGGCTGCACGCCGACCGGCAGCTCGCCTGGGACCGCGGCGCCGACGAGATCCTCCGCTGGTCGAGCCCCGTGCTCCACTTCCGCCGCACGGCGACCGTGGACACGGAGATCCGCGGGCAGGCGATCGCGGCCGGCGAGAAGGTCGTGGTCTGGTACGTCTCGGCGAACTTCGACGAGGAGGTCTTCGACGAGCCGGAGCGCTTCGACGTCGGCCGCAGCCCGAACCGGCACCTGACCTTCGGCGGCGGCGGGCCGCACTACTGCCTCGGCGCGCACCTCGCGAAGCTCGAGGTGCAGGTGCTCTTCGACGAGCTCCTCCCACGGCTCGAGACGCTCGAGATCACCGGACCGGTTGAGCGGGTGCGGACGAACTTCACGAACGCGATCAAGCGGATGCCCGTCCGCGTCACGGCCCGCGGTGTGGGGTAGGGCCCGGGCGGCCGCCGGCCAGGCGCTCGCGCGCGACGTGGAGGTCTTCGAGCGGCTCGGCTACCGCCGCGGGGAGAAGGCCGGGCCCCTCGCCGTGCGGCTCGACCCGCCGGACGGCGAACGCCCGCTCGTCGTGCGCATCGCGCCCGAGGGCCGCATCTTCGGCGGCTCCTACGCGCTCGAGCTCTCGACGGCCGAGCCGGTCGTGCCCGGGAGCCGCGGTCTCTCCGCGCGCGGCCGCGGGCTCGTCCGCCTCTCGCGCGTCGCCTTCCGCGCGCGGCGCGGCGACGCGGCCGGCGAGGCGCTCGCGCGCCGGCTCGACGCGGACACGCGGCTGCAGGAGGCACTCGCAGCCGTCCACTTCGAGCGCGTCCGCGTGGAGCCGGACGGCCGGGCGGTCATCCGCCACATGGGCGGCTCCGTGGTCTGGGTTCTCTTCCCGCCGGTCGTGCGCCCGATCCCGCTGACCGCAGAGCAGGCGCGGGCGACCGTTCGCGCCCTCGACGCGTTCAGGTCCTAGG
>Ga0299913_10000280_pt1 | contig 29803 bp, 22 predicted proteins | sample RVTome_9_FD_201360 | JGI IMG/M metagenome (GOLD analysis project Ga0299913, IMG submission 201360) | Soil microbial communities from uranium-contaminated site in the Upper Colorado River Basin, Wyoming, United States - RVT155D38 (version 2) ... | reverse complement strand
GAGCGGCGCCGCTGGGTCCAGTCACGCTTCCTCGATGATGAGCTCAGGGTCGTGTGCGCCACCTCGGCGTTCGGGATGGGCATCGATCACGCGGCCGTGCGCTTCGTGGGTCATCTCGGCGCGCCGCCCTCGCTCGAGGACTATGTGCAGGAGTGCGGGCGCGGGGGGCGGGACGGAGACCCCGCCGGCTGCGTGATGTGGCGTCTCGCCGGGGAGGGGTGGCCTCCGGCGCGCCGGGGCGATGAGGGAGGAGCGGCGGCCGCCCGGGCGGTCGCGCGGTACGAGGCGGTCTCCCGCTACGTCGCCCACCGCGGGTGCCGGCGCGCGTTCATCGCACGCTACTTCGGCGAGCGGCCGGCGGCGTGTCGGGGGTGTGATCGGTGCGCGGCGCTCGGTCCGTGCCCGGGTCGAGGGCGTGGATCTGGAACGCCATCTCCTCGTCGACGGCCCGCTCGATGAAGTCGATCGACACGTCGGTCGGGTATCCCAGGTCCACGTGGTAGCTGGCCTCGACCGAATGCGCGTCCTGATCGATGGCCGCCTGGATTTCGTCGAACAGCCCGGCCACGGTCGGCGGCTCGATCTCATCCGGGAGGTGGGTGCCGTCGTCGGCGTATACCGCCGATACCACGACCCCGTCGACGACCTGGATCCACATTGGGCGGACGTACCGATCCAGGCAGAAGCAGTGGCGCTGGACCTCGAACGTGTACGACGTGACGTTCGCCACCGCCCACTGCACGCGGGCGGCGTCGAGGGCCTCCCGCTGCGGCCGCAGCACCCCCGTGTCGCAGGCGCCGGTCACCGTGGCCGCGAGGAGGGCGATCCACGGGGCGTCGCCCCGAAGCCCGTGGTGCGTCGCCCGGCTGCGCGGCCGGGCGTGCGTCGGGGCGGGGAGCGCGACGCGCCCCCGGCCCCGCCCCGGTCCGACCGGCGTGCGGGGGTCAGAGGACGATGAGACCCGTCGCGTCGATGTTGACCTCATCGTGTTCGGCGCCGTAGTCGTAGTCGATGATGATCTCGGTGGGGTACCCGAGATCCGGGTCGTACGACACCGAGAGCGCCGCCGCCTCGTCCCGGACGGCCTCCTCGATGCGGTCGAAGAGGTCGTCGATCGTCGGGTACGCCGTGATCGACTCCCATCCGTCGGGGGCGCCGGTTCCGGTCACCGAGACCACCTCGCCACCCCGCACCTCGATCGTCGCCCGACGCTCCGCGGATTGGCCGCAGACGCACAACTCCCGGTACTCGAACCGATAGTCGAGCACGCCGCTCTCCTCCCAGCGCGTGCGCTGGTTCTCGAGCGCCGACAGCGTGAGCTCGAACGGCGCCTCGCCGCACGCGGCGACCCCGCCCGCGAGGAGGAGCGCGAGAAGCGCCGCTGCCGTCCGGACGGCGCCGGAGACGCGCCTCGCGGACCCCCTCATCGCTTCATCCATCATCGTCGTAACATCCACCGTTCCAATCGGTTGTCCGGCCGCGTGTCCGCTGTCCCCGCATCGCGGCTTCCGGCCATAGGGACGTTCGAGGCTCGGGGCGTGTGACACCGCTCGCTGCGTGGGCGCGCCGGACGCACGGCCGGCGGCGTCCGCGCGGCTTCCACCGACCCCGTCAGAAGGCCCACGAGACCCCGACCACGGCCAGCAGGGGCACCGAGGCGAGCGGCGCCGGGCGGGTCGGCCCCTCCTCCTCGGCCCGGTAGAAGAGCGCGTCCCGGCGGTCCAGCGCGTTCAACAGCCGGACGTAGGGGGCGATCTCGATCTGCGCTCCGCTCACCCGGGCGATCAGCGGGCGGGAGATCTCCGCATCCACACGCAGGTAGGAGTCGTCCGGCGCGCCCGAGAGGGGTGGGGCCGGAGGCTCGTTCAGATCGTCGTCGAGGCGCCTCCCGCCGACGGTGGCCTCGAGGACGGCATCGCCCGCGGAGACCTCGGTGAACGGGAGGCCCGCCCCGTAGGCTAGACGAAGTCCGAGGTCGAAACCGCGCACGTCGCTCGACACGCCGCCGCTCAGGAGCTGCCGGCCGACGAAGTTCGTGTCGTCGGCTTCGTGGCTCCACACCCAGGCGAGCGAATACCCCACCCACCCCCGCACGGGACCGCGCTCGGCCTGGAGCCAGAGATCGGCCCCGGAGGAATAGAGGTTCGTGATCCCGGGGAGCCCGTCGAACGTCTTGAAGTATCCCTCGAGACCGAGATCGATGCCCTCGTCGAGCCGGTTGTCGAGCCCCACGACGACGTGCGTGGCCCCGGCCACGGCGAACAGGTTCCCGGCGCCCGGCCCCCCGGCGTCCGTGCCGGTGGCGCCGCCGAGCGTCGGGCCCGTGAGGTCCGAGGAGAGGATGGACTCGGGGCCGCGCACGACCTGCGAGAAGCGGCCCAGCGAAAGCTTGAGCGTGGCCTCTTCCGCCACCCTCCACCGCGCGGTGGCGCGGGGCGAGAGGCGCGCCACGCTCGCGGGCTCGTAATAGTCGGCGCGCATCCCCAGCCGCAGCTCCACGTCGGGGATGACGTCCCAGGCGGCCTCGGCCCACGCCGCCCCCACGACGGCCCGCGCCACGGAGTGCGCGGTCGTGTCGCCGAACACGGTCCGCTGATCGAGCACCGTCTCGTGCGTGTCGAACCCGCCTCCGAACACCCAGCGCACGCCGCCCGCCTCGAGCCCGTAGAAGGCTTCGGTGCGCGAGCGCGTGTTCTGCCCGCGACCGGTCGCGAACGGCACGGTGCCTTCCGGGTCGTCGTACAGGATCGGGATGCGGGTCGTGAACCGCCCCACGGCGGTGGTGACGTCGAGCGCGCCGTCGCCGATGGGAGTGCGGTAGCGCAGCGAGCCGGCGGCGTTGCCCCAGAATGCCGATCCGGGCGCCTGGCCCTCGAGCTTCCCGAGATCGAGCTCGACCGACTCGCGGTTCCAGAACGCGGTCGCCCCCAGCCGGCCCTCGCCGATCTCGACGTCGAGACGGCCGAGCGCGTCGCCGTAGCCGTACGGGAGGTCGGTCTCGCCCGTGATGGCCGGATAGCCGGCCCCGTGGAGCACGCGTCCGCTGACGAGCGCGCTGGCGTGCGGTCCGAGCGGCCCCTCGGCGCGGATCGTCGCGCCGAGGACGTCGACCGCGCCCGCGGTCCGGAAGCGCTCGGGATCGCCGTCGCGCACCTCGAGGTCGAGCACGTACGAGAGCCCGCCGCCGTAGCGCGCCGGGGTCCCGCCGGCGTAGAGGGCCGCGCGGTCGAGCACACCGTCGGGGAACGCGTCGAGCAGACCGCTCAGGTGGAAGGGTGCGTACACGGGCGCGCCGTCGAGAAGCACGAGCTTGAGATCGGCCGCCGCGCCGCGCACGTACAGGACGTTCGCCGGATCCCCCGGGTCGGGCCCGCCGGAGGGCTGCGCCAGTCCGAGCTCCGCCACCCCAGGGCTCGATTCGAGCGCGCGAAGCTCGGTCTCGCCCTCCTCACGAAGACCGCCTCGCGTGAGCCCCGGCGCCGGAAGCCGATAGCGGCTGGCCTCGACGGCGGTGAACAGGGCGGGGAGGAGGATCGGTCGGCGCTCCAGCCGGAGCTCCACCGGCACGCGGCCGCCGGGCGGCACCCGGACCCCCGCCTCGAGTGGCGCGTGGTCGAGCGCGTGGGCCAGGACCACGGCCTCGCCGGCGGCGATGCCCGCGGCCCGGTACACGCCGCGCTCATCGCAGAGGAGCATCCGGAAGCCGCCGGAATGGCGGAGCTGCACCGTCGCCCCCCGGATCGGCTCGCCGCTCTCGGCGCTGACCACGCGGCCGTACACCACCCCGGTGGTGTCCTGGACGGCCGCGCTCGGCGCGGCGCCGAGCATGCCGACCACCACGGCGGCGATCACCGCCTGGAACCGCGAGGGTGCCGGCAGCGGGAAAGGGCTCATGGATCCGTCCCGGGTGCGTTTCGGGTGCCTCCGGGCGTCGGCCCGGACGCGTGGCGCAGGCTTCTACCCCGCTGGCTCGATCAGGATCTCCGCCGTCCCGGTCCCGGCTTCCGGAGTGAGCCTGAGCACGCCGTCGACGAGACGCGCGACCTCCACGCCGTCGACCTCCACGACCGCCCCCGTCGCGCTGCGCGGAAGCTCCACGCGGACGTCGCCTCGCGCATCGGTCACGTCGATCCGTCCCGCCTCCACGCGGAAGCTGGCCACACGCGCCGACACGTTGGCGCGCTCGTCCATCGTCACGGCGACGGTCACGCGGAGATCGCGAGAAGGCCCACTGATCGCGACCAGGACCCGCCCGTCGATGGGGTCGACCGCCACCTCGGACGGACCCGGATCGGCCGGCCCCTCGGGCGCGCCCCCGATCAGCGATCCGATCGCGCTCACCGAGCGCGAGACGAAGTCGCGGAGCGGCGAGCCGGGCACCGCATACGCCCCGGCGGCGAGCACGAGGATGAGCGCCGCGGCGGCCACCACCGACCGGCCGCCGAAGCGGGCCGCCCGTCGGGCGGAGGGCGCCGACGTGAGGGGCCGCGGAGCGTTCCGTGCCGCTTCTCTCAGCGTCGCGGGCATCTCGGGCCAGGGCGCCGGGACGTCCAGCGTCTCGAGGGCGGCCGTGACGCGACGGCTGGCGAAGCGCAACTCGTCGAGCCGCCGCGCGTCCTCCGGCGACGCATCCAGGTGCGCCCGCATCGATCGGCGCTCGTCGGCGCTCAGCTCGCCATCGAGATACGCCAGGAGCTCCTCGTCGGATCTCCTCATGCCCCTTCCTTCCCGCATCCTATGACCTCTCCGCGTTCGCGTCCGAATCTACGGGATTTCCGCCTTCATCGGACCCGTGCTCGGCCTCTTCCTTCTCGTACGTCCTGAACGCCGGGTCCAGGGCCCCGGCGAAGCGTCGCAACGCCCGGGCCAGCAAGGTCCCGACGGATCCCGGGGCCACGTCGATCGCCTCCGCGATCTCCGCGTACCGGAACCCTTCCTCCCTCATCAGGAGCATCTGCCGGTCGCGCTCCGAGAGCGCGTCCAGCGCCACCCTGGCCGCCGCGATCCGCTCGGACCTCACCGCCGTCCGATCCGGCTCCTCCGCCGCGTCGGGCGACAGGTCCGACCGCTCGTACCGCTCCGCCAGCAACCGTTGGCGCCGCGTCCTCATTCGCGCGTCATCGCGGACCAGGTTGGTCGCGACCGTGAACAGCCACCGTCGCACCTCGTCATCGGGCAGCGGGTGATCCAGGAGCCGCACGAACGACTCCTGCACCACGTCGGCCGCCAGATCCGGGTCGCCCACCAGCCGGTGCACATACCGGTAGAGCGCCGGGTGATGGCTGTGGTACGCCGCGTCGAAGTCCACGTCTCTCCCCTTCGTGCCCGTTCGAGGCGCGAGGCGGGCGCCGTGGGGCTCCGACTTCCACAGCAGAAACGCCCTTCCCCCGGGGATCGTGACGCCCGGTGCGCACCCTTGCGGGCCACGCTCCTCCCCACCGCGGTCTCTGCGCCGTGTCGCCGCGGCCCGTAGGTTTCCGCCCGCACCGGACAATCAGTAGCTTGTCGCGGCCGTTCGCAACAAAACCGACTCGTCCGCCCTCGCGCACCACGGAGCCGTAGGCCGGGAACGACGCCGTGTCCGACCGGGCGGATTCCAGGGAGAGTGCATGGGAGACCTGAGTCTGTTTCTCGACGAACACCACGAGATGATCCGAGGCATGGTGCGGGACTTCGCGCAGGCGGAGATCGCGCCGGTGGCCGCCGAGCTGGACGAGACCGAGGCCTTTCCGTGGGCGAACGGCGCGAAGATGGCGGAGATCGGTCTCTTCGGGATCCCCTTCGAGGCGGATCACGGCGGTGCGGGCATGGATCTGCTCGCCGCGGTGATCGCCGTCGAGGAGCTGGCGCGCGTGGACGCGAGCCATTCGATCATGGTCGGCGCGCACACCTCGCTCGCGGCCACCCCCATCCACCGCTGGGGCACCGACGAGCAGAAGGAGCGCTTCCTCGCGCCGCTCGCTTCCGGAAAGGTGCTGGGCGGCTTCGCGCTGACCGAGCCCGGCTCGGGCTCGGACGCGGCAGCCATGCGGACCGTGGCCGAGCGCTCGGACGGCGGCTGGGTCCTGAACGGCCAGAAGACGTGGATCACGCACGGGGGCGTGGGCGAGATCTTCGTGGTGGCCGCGCTCACGTCGCCCGAGAAAGGGGCGCGTGGCATCACCGCATTCATCCTCACCAAGGAGACCTGCGATCGCGACATCGCCGCCGAGCTCGGCTTCGGCCATTCCGACGAGCTCGAGCCCATGGCGGGATTCGGCGTGGGGCAGAAGCTCCGCAAGCTGGGCTGGAACGCGTCCGACACCCGCGAGCTCATCTTCGAGAACGTCGAGGTTCCCGACGCCAACGTCCTTGGCGAGGTCGACCGGGGCTTCCCGGTCATCCTCGACACCCTCGACGGGGGCCGGATCGGGATCGCCGCGCACGCGCTGGGGATCGCGCAGGGCGCACTCGACGAGGCCGTGCGGTACACGGGCGAGCGCGAGCAGTTCGGGCAGAAGATCCACGATTTCCAGGGCGTGCGGTTCATGCTGGCGGAGATGGCGACGAGGGTGCACGCCGCCCGCGTGATGACGTACCATGCCGCGCATCTCCGCATGGCCGGCAAGCCGCACAAGAAGGAGGCCTCGATCGCGAAGCTGTTCGCGTCCGAGGCCGCGATGGACGTGACGACCCGTGCCGTGCAGCTTCACGGGGGCTACGGATACTCGCGGGAGTATCCCGTCGAGCGGATGATGCGGGACGCCAAGATCACGGAGATCGGCGAGGGCACCTCGGAGATCCAGAAGATCGTGATCGCGAGGGAGCTCCTGAACGAGCACGGGCAGGGGTGACGCCGCGCGCCCGGGGCGGCGGTCCGCGAGGGCCCCGGCGACGCCCGCTTCCACGGCCGGGTACGCGCTCCTAGATTGAACGGTCGACCGCGCCGCGGGCCGGCGCGGTCACCGGCGACACGAGACAGGCTTCGCGAGCACACATATTCGAGGCGCACGCCTCCGGGCGGCACCTTCGACACGAAAACGAGTCCGCAACGGATGCCACGAACCTCCGGAACTGAGCACGCGGACGGCGAATCCACAGGCGCACCCGAGTAGCGTGCGCCGGGAGATCGTCGTCCATGCGTCGGCCCGCGAGACGCGGGTCGCCATCCTCGAAGACGCCAAGCTCGTCGAGCTCATGCACGAACGGCCCGGCGAGCGCCGCATCGTCGGCGACGTGTATCTGGGCGTCGTCGAGGCCGTCGTCCCGGGGCTTCAGGCCGCCTTCATCGACATCGCCGCCGAGAAGTCCGGCTTCCTCCACGCCTCCGACCTCCAGCCCGAGGAGGACGACGACGAGGAGGAGAACGGTGACGGCAACGGCGGGAAGAACGGGGGGCGGGGGCGGGGACGACGGCGCGACCGCAGCTACCCGCCGATCCAGGACGTCCTGACCAAGGGGCAGCCGCTCCTCGTTCAGGTGACGAAGGAGCCCATCGGCACGAAGGGGGCACGCGTCACCACGCAGGTCTCGCTCCCCGGGCGCTTCCTCGTCTACATCCCCCACTCCGGCCACGTCGGCATCAGCCGCAAGATCGAGGATCGGGAGGAACGGGCGCGGCTCCGGAAGTTGGTGCGCGAGATCCTCCGGGACGGGGACGGCGGCGTCATCGTGCGCACCGTCGGCGAGGAGCTCACGGCGGAGACATTCGAGCGCGAGCTCCGGTCGCTCCAGAAGGCGTGGCGGAAGCTGGAGCGGCGCACGAAGGGCGTGAAGCCGCCCGCGCTGGTCTACCAGGACGCGCGCATGACGTCGGGGATCATCCGCGACCTGTTCAACGACCGGGTCGATCTCCTGACCGTCGATTCGTCGGAGCTCCACCACGAGATCAAGTCGTACCTGGGCCAGGTGGACCCCGACCTGCTCGATCGCGTGAAGCTCTACCAGGGCGATCAGCCGATCTTCGACGAGCTGGGGATCGAAAAGGAGATCCGGCGCGCTTTCCGGCGGAAGGTCGACCTGCCCTCGGGTGGCCACATCGTCATCGAGCAGACCGAGGCGCTCGTCTCGATCGACGTGAACACCGGGCGCTACACGGGGAAGAAGGACCCGGCCCAGACGATCCTGCGCACGAACATGGACGCGGCGGTCGAGATCGCGCGACAACTCCGGTTGCGCGATGTGGGCGGGATCATCGTCATCGACTTCATCGACATGGACGATGAGGCGAACCGCGCGAAGGTCCTCCGACAGGTGAAGACCCACATCGGGCGCGACCGGGCGCGGACCAAGGTATTCGGGATCTCGGAGCTCGGGCTGCTTCAGATGAGCCGCCAGCGCGTGAGTCCGAGCCTCGATCAGCGCATGACCGAGCCGTGCCCGTACTGCGAGGGGACGGGACGGATCCTCGCGCCCGACACCGTGGTCCGCCGGATCGAGCGCGCGCTCCGGCGGGTCTCGATGGCGGGAAGGGAGCGCGGCATCACGATCCTCACGCACCCCGTGATCGCGCTCCACCTGCTCGAGTCGGAGCCGCTCTTCCTCGCGGAGCTTTCCGAGGAGCACGGGCTCGAGCTCGACGTGCGCGACAACCCGCTCCTCGGGCTCGACGAGTTCCGGCTGCTGGCGTACCCTGCCGACACGGACGTCACGAGCAAGTACGTGACCGCCTGACGGGTCGCGTCGGGTCTCGGCAGGGTCGGCGCCTCCCGGGAGGCTCGGACCCGCCCGGGCTGGCGCCCCCTGTGGTCGGCCGCCGCGGTCAGTGGCTGGGCCAGCCGGCCAGGTCCACCGCCCGTCGGATCTCGAAGATGAGCTCGGAGCTACGCGGTCCGTTGGTGAGAATAACGAGCCCATCACCCTCCGCCAGGTACCCGGCCATAAAGGCGCGGTAGGAGTCGTTGACCCCGCCGTGGACGAAGTTCCTCGTCGGCCCCTCGCCCCCGAGCTCGGGCCCCAGCCCGTAGATGCCCGGCGGCACCTCGGTCATCATGTCTTTCGCCGTCTCGTGGCGAAGGAACGTGTCTCCGCCGCCCCGATAGGATTCGATCAGCGCGATGATGAGGTGGGCGAGGTCGGTCGGGGTCGTCCACAGCCCGGCCGCCGCGGCCTCGGGCATGGCTTCCCAGCCGCGGGGGAGGGCCCGCGGCGCCCCCTCGGGTCCGTGTGCACGCGCGATGTTGCCATGCCCGGCCGGGAGCGGGTTCGCGTACGTGCTGCGGTGCATGCCGAGAGGCTCGAACAGGTATCGGCGGGCCGCCTCGGCGAAGGGGAGCCCCGTCACCTCCTCGATCACGAGCTGCTCGACCGTGGTGCCGCCGCCCGAGTATCGGAACTGTGAGCCCGGCAGGAGATCCACCCGGACGGGCGGGTTCTTCGCCGGCGGGGTGCCGTCGAGGATCTGGACGAGGCTCGGGAGCGCCTGGCCCGGCTGGTAGTTTCCGAACCCGTGCACGGTGAGGCCGGCCGTGTGCGACATGATGCGGCGCAGCGTCACGGGCTCCCGGGCGGTGAGCTCGTTCGACGGGACGTTCCAGCGCGCGAGGTAGTCGTTCACGTCCCGATCGAGGTCGAGCCGTCCCTCGTCCACGAGCTGCAGCGTGATCGCCGCGGCTCCCACCTTGCTCACCGAACCGACCGAGAAAACGGTCTCGGTGTCGACCAAGTCGGTCGTGCCAGCCTGCTTGAGGCCGTATCCTTTCGCCCACAGGAGCCGTCCATCCTCGATGACGGCCACGCTCACCCCGGGGACCCCGTAGTACGCCATCCGGTCTTCGATCGTCCAGCCGGTTCCGTCGCCGGGTCGCAGATTCGTCTCGACCACCCGGATGCGCGACGCGAGATCGGTTGCGGCGGACTGACCGCCGAGACACGGCGTGGTGGCCAAGATGAGGATCGTGGCGGCGAGACAGGTCGCGCCAGGTGACATGTTCATCTCCGAGTAGTGGGACATGCGCGACCTCGCGGGCTCGGCCGGGCGCCGGAAGGGTGACCCCACTGGAGACAAGCCCGATGCACCTGGGGTTGCGTGGGCTCGGGCGCGGTCCGGGATGATGCCGGCCGGCCCGCGGTATCTCGGCTCGCGGCGGACGCGGGCCTCGCTGGTTGACGCCCCCCTGGCCGGCGAATACGATTCAAGGCTCGCAACTTCGGGCTTTCGAGCGATGAGATACCGACATGTACGCGATTTTCCGTGCCAAGGGGAAGCAGTTCCGGGCCGTCCCGGATGCGAAGCTCCGGATCCCCACGCTCGACGCCGAGCCGGGCGATACGGTGACGTTCGACGAGGTGCTCCTCATGGAGCATGACGGCGACGTCCGGGTAGGGACACCGGCGCTCGACGGCGCGTCCGTGGAGGCGGAGGTCGTCGGGCACGGCCGGGGCGACAAGATCGTCGTCTACAAGATGAAGCGGCGGAAGGGCTACCGGAAAAAGCAGGGCCACCGGCAGGGCTACACCGAGATCCGCATCGTCGAGATCGGGTTCCCCGGCGGGAAGACGAAGAAGGCGGCGAAGAAGGCCGAGGCGAAGGAGCCCGAGCCCGAGGAGCCGGTGGCCGAGGCGGAGGCCGAGGTGGCCCCGGAGGCGGCGAGCGCGGCACCCGCGGTGGAGGAGACCGCCGAAGCCGGCGACGAGGCCGAGCCCGACATCACGCCGGCCGCCCTCGAACTGGCCGAGGAGCACGGGCTCGACGTGACGGAGATCGAGGGCACGGGCAAGGACGGCCGGATCCTCAAGAGCGACGTCGACAAGGCGATCAAGGAGCAGGAAGAGGGCTGAGATGGCGCACAAGAAGGGAGTCGGCTCGAGCCGTAACGGTCGGGATTCGAACCCCCAGTACCTCGGCATCAAGAAGTACGGTGGCGAGCGCGTGCTGGCGGGGAACATCCTCGTGCGTCAGCGCGGGACGCCGTTCCACCCGGGCAAGAACGTGAAGCGCGCGCGGGATGACACGCTGTTCGCCGTCGCCGACGGGGTGGTCCAGTTCCAGACCCGCCGCGGCGGGCGGAAGTACGTGAACGTGGTGCCGGCCGACCTGGCCTGAACGACGGGACTTGAACCGGCGTCCGCCAACCGCGGACGATCCGGGGCGAGCGGGAGCGCCCGGGCCGCGCGTGTCGCGGTTCGGGCGTTTTCGCATCCGGTCAGCAGGGCGCCGCACAGTCCCCACATGGTGTGTCTTCGCGTCTGACGACGTCTCCCCAGGGGAGGCCCGGCGAGGTTCGCCGGGCTGATCCAGCCCCGGGGCCCTCAGCTCCCCTTGAACTCCGCCTTTCGCTTCTCGAGGAAGGCCCCCACGCCCTCGGCCATGTCGTCGGTCGAGAAGAGGAGCGAGAACCAGCCGCGCTCGAACTTGAGCCCCTCGTCGAGCGGCATGCGGCGCGCGGCGAGGATGGTCTCCTTGGCCGCCTGGAGCGCGATCGGGCTGCGCGATCCGATGTTCTTCGCGAGCTCCATCACGTGGGACTCGAGCTCCTCGGGAGGCACGGCCACCTCGACCAGCCCGATCTCGGCCGCCTTCTCCCCCGAGATCATCTCGCCCGACATGATGAGGCGCATCGCCCAGCCTTCGCCGACGAGACGGGGAAGACGCTGGGAGCCGCCCCCGCCGGGGATGAGTCCGAGGTTGATCTCCGGCTGACCCAGCTTCGCGGTGGTCGCGGCCACGCGCATGTCGCACGCCATCGAGAGCTCGCAGCCGCCGCCCAGGCAGTAGCCGTTGATCATCGCGATCACCGGCTTCGGGAACTGCTCGACGGCCATGTAGATGTTGCCTTCCTGCATGCTCCGGTACTGCTCCACCGGGCGCGCGTCCTTGAACTCGCCGATGTCGGCCCCCGCGATGAACGCCTTCTCTCCCGCGCCGGTGAGCACGACCACGCGCACGTCGTCGTCCGCGGCGAGCGCATCGAGGGCGCCGAAGATCGCGCACCGGACCTCTCCGTTGAGCGCGTTCATCTTGTCGGGCCGGTTGACGGTGAGCTTCGCGATATGTCCGTCGAGCTTCTCGGTCAGGAGGACGTCGCTCATGTCGGCCTCTGTCGAAGGGTGTGTCGGGTGTCGGTCGGAACGTCTTCGGGGGACCGGAGTCGACGGCCCGTCCGGCGGTCAGGGAAGGGTATCACGGGGTCGCGGAGGCGGCCACGGCATCGAAGGCACGGTGACCCGGGCGGTGTCCGCGGGTCAGCCCGTCCAGATCACGATCGCGCCGCAGCGGCCCGTCATGCCGGTGAAGTCGGCGGGCACCGAGGCCGCGCTCGAGTAGACCTCCATGGCGGCGATCTCGGCCGGCCGCACGAGCTCGTCGATTCCCACGTTGTCCATGCGGGAATCGCCGATCACGAGCGAGCCGTTGATGTACACGTCCATCTGCGTGCAGCCCGCGCGACGCGTGGACCCCACCCGGCAGTTCCGCGAGCCCGAGCAGCGCACCTCCACGCCGGGAATCTCGCGGAAGAGGCTCGTGATGTCGGCGAGCGTGCGCTTCTCGAGGTCGGCGCGCTCGAGGAACACGCCCTGGCTCAGACGCTCGCCGAACATGCGCCGGTCGTAGAACCCGCGCAGCTCGAGCCGCCGGTCGTGGAGCGCGGTCACCACCAGGGGCTCGAGCGCGATCGGGTCGGCGGAGAGCTCCACGCGCAGGTCGACCGTCCGGTCGGCGACCACGGAGACCATCTCGGCCACCGGCTCGAACCCGAGGTGCGTGATCTCGACCACGTGGTCTCCGGGGAGGACCTCGTCGAGCCGGAAATAGCCGAGCTCGTCGGTCCGGGCGCGCGACGACGTGCCCGTGACCGCGATGTCCGCGGTGGCGACCGGTCGTCCGGTGGAGCGGTCGAGGACCCGACCCACGACGTCGCCGGGGCCGGCGAGCCGGATCGAGAGGTCGTGCGTGACGAGCGGACCCTCGACCGCGACCTGCTCTTCCGTCCCGGTGCGCTCGGCCGCCGCCACCTGCAGCGTGAGCGCGTGTCCTCCCGGCAGGTCGCACACCCGGTAGCGCCCGTCCGCATCGGACACGATGTCGTCCGTGACGGCCGACCGAGGCTGTCCGGCGTGATAGGAGGTCGCGATCACGTGCGCCCCGGGGAGGAGCACGCCGGTGTACTCATCGCGGATCTCGCCTTCCACGGTCGTGGCGGCGGGATCGGTCGGCTCGCACAGCTCCACCTCGCCGCCGCCCAGCGAGCGCTGCTCGCGGCCGCGCCAGCGGTTGGTCCAGATCACGATCGCGGCGCCGCACCCCTCGCCCATCGCGAACCGCGGCGTCCCGGCCCCATCGCCGTAGACCTCGACCGCGCCGATGTCCCATGTCCGGAGCGCGCTCATCGACATCTCCCGGCTGCGCGCGCTCGGCATCACGATCTCGCCGTCGATCGCGCGGCGTCCGTCGATGAAGATCGCCGGGGCGCAACTGAACTGGGGCGACAGGTCGTGGAGGAGGCGGACGAAGTGGCCCGCATCCGCCCACATGCCGACGCTCCAGCGCTCCACGAACTGCGGATCGAAGAACTGGCCCGGCCCCTCGGCGCGGCGGTCGTAGAACCCGATGTCCTCGAGCCGCCGCGGCCGGTTCTCGACGACCACGTCCAGCGGCGCCACCGCCACCGCCTGCGGGGCGAGCTCGATAGCCACCACCGCGGTGCTGTACGTCGCCACGTCGACGCGGAGCGTCTGCTCGGCGTATCCGATGCGCCGGACGGCGAGGTCGTGCGCGCCGGGCGGCACGTCGAGGAAGACCGCCGTTCCGGCCGAGTCCGACACGCTGCGGAGATCGGCGGTGCTCACGATCACGAGCGCGCCGCTCACGGGGGCTCCGGTCTCGCCGTCCACGAGCCGCGCGACGATGCGGCCCGTCAGTACCGGGTCCGTGGGCTGAACCTGGGAGGCGACGGGCGCGGCCGTCCCGAGGACCCCCGCCGCGAGGAGCGCGACCGCGGCGGGCGCACCGTGGATTCCGCGGCCGGTGGGCCGGGTCATCGGCACCGGTCGTGCGCGGTCGGTCGTCGTCGATCGCGATGGCATGCTCACCCCGTCCAGATCACGATTGCGCCGCAGCGGCCCGGCATACCGGCCTCTGTGGGCCGGGGCCGGATGAAGCTCGGTCGAGACACGACACGAGTCGTCGAAACGTCACATCGCTCAGGCCTCGTGCGTGGTTCGGCCTCCCACCACGGTCCGCACGACCGGGATGTCGATGATCTCCGACGGGTCGGTGTCGTGCGGATCGGCCCCGAGGAGCACGAAGTCGGCCAGCTTCCCGGCCGTGATCGTTCCCTTGATGTCCTCCTCGAACGAGGCGTGCGCCCCGTTAATCGTGCAGATGCGGAGCGCCTCGTCCACGGTGATCCGCTGGCTCGGTCCCCACTCGCGCCCCTGCATGTCGGTCCGCGTCACCATGCTCTGGATGGCCATCAGCGGCTCGAACGGGCCCGGCGGGTAGTCCGACGCGCCGGCCACCGGGATGCCCGCATCGAGGAAGCGGCGGTGCGCGAACATCCACTCCATCTTCTCTGCCCCGTACTCCCCCCATTTGTTCCCGTGGAAGTACACGTAAGTGTAGAATGGAGTGGGGATTGCGCCGATCTCCCTGATGCGCTCCAGGAGGTCGTCGTTCACCAGCGAGCAGTGCTCGAGCCGGAATCTGGGGTCCTCCTGCGGCCAGCGCTCCTGGGCGCGCTCGTAGGCGGTGAGGACCATGTCGATCGCGCGGTCGCCGTTCGCGTGGATTCCGATCTGGAACCCGTGCTGGACCGCATCGTCCACCGCCTCGTGGATCTCCTCCTGTGTCATCGTGAGGATGCCGAAGTCGTCGGGTCGGCCGACGTACGGCGTGCTCATCGCCATCGTGCGCTCCGAGGCGGAGCCGTCGGCTCCGTACTTGACGGCGCCGATGCGGAGCCACTCGTCTCCGAACCCCGTGGCGATCCCGGCGGTCTTGAGCGAGCCGAACAGGCCGGGACCGCCGAGCGCGCCGCCCCCGGACGGGAAGTAGTACATGCGGAAGCGGAGCTCGCCCGCCGCATAGGCGTCCCGATAGGCGACCAGACCGCCGGTCCCGCCCCCCGTCTCGTGCACCGACGTGAGCCCCGCGGCGCTCATCAGCCGCCCGATGAGCGCGATCGCCTCCGCCCGCTCCTCGCGGGTGGAGCCCGACGGGACGAGCCGGTCGATCATCTCCGTGGCGTGTTCGGCGACCTTGCCGGTGAGCTCGCCGTTCTCGCGGTAGAACTTCCCGCCCTCCGGGTCCGGTGTGTCGACCGTGATGCCGGCGAGCTCGAACGCCTTCGAGTTGTAGACCGCCGTGTGCCCGCCGCGGTGGACGACGCGCACCGGGTGATCGGGGACCGCCTCGTCCAGATCGGTGCGGAGGAGCGGCCGGCCGTCCTCGAGCTTCGTGTCGTCGTACAGGAAGCCGCTGATCCACTCGCCGGCGGGCGTCCCGGAGGCGCGCTCGCGGAGCGCGCTCTGGATGCCCGCGATCGAGGCGTGGTTGACCTCCACGTCCTTCAGGTGGCGGATCCCGGCGTAGGAGGGGTGGTTGTGCGCGTCGATGAAGCCGGGGACGACGGTGAGCCCCGATGCGTCGATGACCCGGGTGTCGGGGCCCGCCAGGTTCATCACGTCGTCGGTCGAGCCCACCGCGATGAAGCGCCCGGCCTTCACCGCCAACGCCTCGGCGCGCGGCAGGGCATCGTCGATCGTGTACACGGTCCCGTTCGCGACCACGAGATCGGCGATCCCGTCCGCGATGCGCGTCGTGCCGCCCTGCGCCCCGCTCACCGCGTCCTGCGGGACACAGCCGCTCCACACCGCCGCGCCGCCGGCGAGGGCCGAGAGTGCCAGGAAGTCGCGTCGATCGACGTCAGCCATCCGGTCCTCCTCGTGTCTGTCGGGATCCGGAAAGGCTAGCCGTGCGCCGCGGCGAGGGCCAGACGGGCGGGCTCGGGGGAAGGGGGCCGGTTTCGGGATGACCTACTCTCCGGGGTGACCGGGTCTATCGTCCCCCTCCGATCTCCACGTCGCGGAATACCTCCTCCATCTCGGCCCGTGCGCCCTCGGGGGGCTGCGTCACGAGGCTCACCCCGATCGTGAGCGCGAACCCCGCCGCGAACCCCGGGAGCATCTCGTACAGGTCGTAGAAGTCGGCCTTCCAGAACACGACCCACAGCACGCAGACGAGGAATCCGCCGATCATGCCCGCGATCGCCCCCGCGCGGGTGGTGCGCGGCCAGAAGAGCGAGCACAGAACGACGGGCGTGAACGCGCACGCGAGCCCAGACCACGCGAACAGCACGAACCAGAAGATGAGCCGCACTTCGCCGAGAGCCAGGACGAGCCCGGCGATCCCGAGCACGACCGTGACCGCCTTCCCGAGCATGGAGAGCGTCCGCTGGGTGGCATGGGGGCGGAAGATCTTCTGGACGAGGTCCCGGACGACGGCCGATGACGCCAGGATGAGGAGCGAGTCCACCGTGGACATGATCGCCGCGAGCACGACGACGAGGAACAGCCCGGTGAACACGGCGGGGAAGAGCTCGCCCGCCATCACGGGGAGCACGGTCTCGGAGTCGGCGAGACCCGGGAAGAGCACGCGGCCGGCCATCCCGGCGAACACGGCCCCGAGGTCGAAGACGATGATGCACATGACCGCGATGGGTCCGGCGCGGACGATCTGGCGCTGGTCGCGTGCCGCGATGAAGCGGCCGAGGAGCTGCGGCGCCCCGAGGAAGGCGAGTCCGACGCCCACGAACCCGGCCGCGCTCGCGATCCCGGCCGGGGTGAGCCCCATGCCGCCGCCGGGGAGGAGGAGGTTCGGATCGGCGGCCCGGAGCCCGGCGATCGTCGCGTCCCAGCCGCCCGCGGCTGCGATGCCCACAAACGGCAGGACGAGGAGGCACAGGAACATCAGCACCCCCTGGACGACGTCGCTGTACGCGACCGCCTTGAACCCGCCCACGGAGGTGTAGAACAGGATCACCGCGAGCCCGATGAACACGCCGGCCTCGTAGCCGGTGCCGAGAAACGAGTCGAACGCCTTGCCCGTGGCGGTGAGCTGGGCGGCGGTGTAGGCCGCGACCATCGACAGGATGATGACCGCGCCCACGATCCGGAACACGTGCTTCGTGTCGTGGAAGCGGTCCTCGAGGTAGTCGGGGACGGTGATCGAGTCGTAACGGTCCGTGTACGCCTTGAACGGGCGCGCCACGAACATCCAGGCGAGCGCGACCCCGAGGACCTCGCCGAGCACGATCCACAGCGCGTGCACGCCCACGAGGTATCCCATCCCCGTGAGCCCGAGCAGCAGCCAGGCGCTCTCGCCGGTCGCGTTCGAGGAGAAGGCGATGACCCACGCGGGGAGCTTCTTCCCGGCCGCGTAGTAACCGGCGACGTCGTGGGACTCCCTGCCGCCCCACAGCCCGATGACGAGAAGGAGGAGCAGGTAGGCGCCGAGGACGGCGAGGACCGCGGGCGAGGTCACGCGGCTGGTCCGTCCGCGGCGGCTGCCGCTCCGGTGGCGCCGCGATCTCCGGCGGGCTCGCGCACGGCTCCCCGGCCGCCGCATGCGGTCGGGGATCTCTTCGATCGCATCATGTCGGCCACCGTCCCTTCCGGATTCGGCATGGAAGGCTCCACATTATGCGCCGCGTCGGCCCCCCGCACGGGAGGCCGCGTCGTGGGCATCGCATTCCGGAGCCGCTCCGGGGGAGAGAGGGCCGCCGCCGTGACTGCCGACATCATCGTCGTGCTCGCCATCCTGGGAGTGGCGGTCGTGCTGCTGGTCACGGAGTGGGTGCGCTACGACGGGGTCGCGCTGATCGTCGTGGCGGGCCTCGCGATCACGGGCGTGATTCCCGCCCGCCGGACCCTCGAGGGATTCGCGAGCCCGGCGGTCGTCACGATCGCCTCCGTCCTCATCCTCGCCGGTGGCCTTTACCGAACCGGCGTCGCGAACGTGGTGGGCCGACACGTCCTCCGGCTGGCGGGGGGGTCGCCGGTCCGCGCCACCGCGCTCACCATGCTCACCGCGGGGATCCTGTCGGGAATGATGACGGTCGTCGCCACGACGGCCCTCCTCCTGCCCGTCGTCCTCGAGGTCTCGCGGCGGCTGCGGATGAGCCCGTCGCGGCTCCTGATCCCGCTCTCCTTCGGCGCGCTCCTCGGGGGCATGACCACGCTCGTGCCGGCGCCGAACATCATCCTCTCGGAGATCGTGGCGGCGAACGGCCGGCCGCCGCTCCACATGTTCGACTTCATGCCGGTGGGAGGCGCGGCGCTCGTCGTCGGCATCCTCTACATGGTCCTCGTGGGGCGCCACCTCCTCCCCGATCGGTCGACTCCCGCCGGCATGCGCGCGACCGACGATGTGGCCGAGCGTTATCAGCTCGCCGAGACGCTGTTCGTGCTCCACCTGCCGGCCGACTCGGGTCTGGCGGGGCGAACCCTGGCGGAGAGCCGAATCGGGCGCGCGCTGGGGCTCAAGGTGCTCGCCGTCCAGGACGGGACCCGGCTCGTCCGCGCGCCCGGTCCGGAGCACGTCCTCACGGGCGGCGACGAGATCATCGTCCAGGGACGGCGACAGACCGTGGCGAGCCTCGCCGCGTGGAACCTCTTCCCCGAGGCGACGGCGCCGGCGGGGCGCCTGGTGCGGAGCGGATACCATCTGGCCGAGCTCACCGTGGCGCCGGACTCGACGCTCCACGGGCACACGCTCGGCAAGAGCGACTTCCGAAACCGTTACCGGGTGCACGCCATCGCGGTCCGGAAGGGAGATGACCCCCACCGCATCGACCCGGACGAGCGCATCCTCGAGACGGACGATCGGCTGCTGGTGCTGGGTCGCGATGCCGAGCTCGACCAGCTCCGCTATGCGAGCGAGTTTTCCGAGGTCTCCTCCATCGAGCCCGGGGCGGCCACGCACGCGTACCACCTGGAGGACCGTCTGGTGGAGGCGGTGGTCCCGCCCGGCTCGGCACTCGCTGGCCAGACGTGCGAGTCGATGCGGCTCCGCGCGTCGTTCGACGTCACCGCGCTCCAGATCGAGCGCGAGGACCACGTCTTCCTTCCCGCCGCGGACACGAGTCTCGCGGCCGGGGACCGCATCGTGCTCGAGACCCGGCGCGAGGACCTGCGTGTGTTCACGGCCCTCCAGCAGCTCGAGATCCTCGACCGCGTCCCGGCCGTGCGGGACCTCGAGTCCGAGAAGGTCGGGTTCGCCGAGGTGACGCTCGCGCCGAGCGCTTCGCTGGTCGGGAAGACGCTCGAGGAAGTGTTCTTCCGCGAGCGCTTCGGTCTCAACCTGCTCTCGATCTGGCGCGAGGGCCGCGCGTACCACTCGAACCTTCGCCTGCGCGCGATGTCGCTCCGCTTCGGCGATGCGCTGCTCGTGTACGGGGACCGGGAGCGGATCCGGCGTCTCGCCCAGGCCCCGGACTTCCTCGTGCTCGCGGCGGAGCTCCGCGAGGTCTTCCGCGCCTCCCGCGCCCCGCTGGCGGCCGCGATCATGGCGGGTGTGATCGTGGTCGCGTCGCTCGAGCTCGCGCCGCTCTTCCTCGCGGCGCTGTGCGGTGCGCTCCTCATGGTGGGGACGGGCTGCGTGACGGCGGAGGAGGTCTACTCGCTCGTCCAGTGGAAGGTGGTGGTGCTCGTGGGGGGCATGCTGGCGCTCGGGCTCGCCATGCAGGAGTCCGGCACGGCCGAGTGGATCGCCCGCGACGTGCTCGGACAGGCGGCCGCGTACGGCCCGCGGGCGTCGATCGCGGCGCTGTTTCTGATGGCGGGGCTCGCCGCGCAGTTCATCCCCACCGTGGCCGTGGCGGCGCTCATGGCGCCGATCGCCCTCGGCGCGGCCTCCACGCTCGGGCTCTCTCACGAGGCGCTTATCATGGTGGTGGCGGTGGGAGCGTCGTCCGCCTTCCTGAGCCCGTTCGGCCACGCCGTGAACCTGCTCGTCATGGGTGTGGGCTCCTACCGCGTCACCGACTACACCCGCGTGGGGGCGCCGCTGTTCGTTCTCCTCCTGCTGCTGGTGCTCTTCTGGCTGCCGGTGGTGTGGCCGCTCGCACCTTGAGCGTCAGCCCGGTCGAGCGTCAGTCCCGGTTCCCGGCGCGCAGCCCGTCGAGGGTGCGGCGGAGACGCGCCACCAGGGCCGCGGGGGGCTCGTCGAAGGGGTGGGCCGGCGCATCGAGGATGAGGAGGGGGGCGGTCACGGTCGGCTCGTCCGGCCCGGGGGCATCCACCCTGCAGCCGGGCGGGCGGTGGACGACCGCGCCCCGGAACGCGTCGCTCCGCCCGAGGGCGTCGCGCGCGAGCATCCCGTCGCCGCCCCGCTCGAGCAGGGCGAGCTCCCGGCTCGCCGGCCCCGGCCGAGCGGCCAGCGTGTCCGCTGCGGCGAGCACGACGTCGGCGCTCCCCTCCGGGTCGAGCGCGAGGACGACGTGGCCGGCGGCCGCGAACGCCGCCAGCTCGAGGTCGAACCCGGCGGTGTAGGTGGATCCACAGCCCCCGTGGATCGCCAGGATCGCGGGAAGATCCGCTCCCGCGCCGTCCGCGGGGGAGAGCGCCCACGCGGGGGTATCCGGCGCGACCGTGACCTGCTCGAACGCGATACGGGCGCCGCGATCGAGGTCGTCGTTGATCCACGTCACCCGTCGCGGGAGGTCGCCGCGCCGCCGGCTCCCGACCAGGATCTCCCCCGGTGAGCCGTCGACGACCGCCGTGGCGGCGAAGCGCGGGTTCGCGGAATCCGCCGAGATCGAGAACGACGCGGACCCCGCCGTGGCCGTCGGCCCCCCGCCCAGGCCATCGGCCAGGGTGCGGTCCGACCCGTCGAGCCCGATGAGGGCCAGCCGCGCGCCGCCGCCGCCCTCCACGATCGCGAAGAGCTGCCGGCCGTCGGGCGCCCACGCGGGGCGACGCACGTCGAGCCCCCCGCGCTCGAGCAGGGACCTCGGCAGGGCGCCGCCGGAGCGCTCGAGCACGCGGAGGGCGCGCCCCGGCCGCCCCGCCCTCGCCGGGCCGGCCGACACGAAGGCGAACCGCCGTCCGTCGGGAGAGGCGGTCGGGTCATCCTCGGGCCCCGCCCACGACGTCAGCCGGCGAACGGCCCCGCCGGACGATGGGATCTCGAGCACGTCGCCTTCGATCCGGAACGGGATCCCGCGGACGGACTCGCCCCCCGACGGGGTCTCGACGGACGCCTCCCCCGGCGCGTCTCGCGGGTCGGGATCGGCCGAGAAGAGCAGGGCGGCCCCGTCGGGCGTCCAGGCGAGTCGCGTGTCGAGAGGGAGGGCGGCGACGGGGAACCCGGTCGAGGTGAGCTGGCGCACGCGGCCGCTCGACACGCTCGCCACGTAGAGATGGACCCGGGTGTCGGGATCCGATCCGTGACGCAGGAACGCGATCCGGTCCCCGACGGGAGCCCAGGCCATGGACCCGATCGGCGACGAGCCGGCCGCGAGGTCCGCGCGCCGCCGGGTCGCCAGCGACAGGACGCGGATCTCCCAGAAGCCCCCCGCATGCGACACGTACGCGAGCCGGTCCCCCGTGGCCGAGAAACGCGGTGAGCGATCGTCGGGGCCGCTCGTGAGCGTCTCGCGGTCCGAGCCGTCCGAGCGCGTGAGGACGATCTCGGCGTGCCAGCGATCCTCCGTCCGGTCCGCGAACCGGTGGACGTAGGCGATCCACTCCCCGTTCGGGGAGATCTGCGGGTCCCGGGCGTATTCGACCGCGTACACGAGCCTCGCGACGGGGTCGAACCCCGGGTCCTGCGCCCGGATCGCCGCCGGGAGCCCGACGACGGCGAGCGCCGCGGGCGCGAGGACGGCGAGCTGGCCGCGACGGGTCAGGCGTCCGCGGTCTCGCACGCCGCCCCGAGCCGCCGGAGCCCCTCGTCGATCTCGTCGTCGGTGATGAGGAGCGAGGGGCCGAGCCGGATCACGTGTCCGCGGAGACCGCCTCGGCCCACGAGCACGCCCTCGCTCCGGGCGGCCTCCAGCAGCCGCGCGGCCCGCCCGGCGTCGGCGGCCTTGCCGGCCCGGTCGCCGACGAGCTCGAGGGCCTGCATGAGCCCCATGCCGCGCACCTCGCCGATCCACGAATAGCGGTCGCGAAGCCGCTCGAGCCCCTGCCGGAGACGGGCTCCGCGCTCGGCTGCGAGCCGGGGGACGTCCCGCTCGCGCATCACGCCCAGCGTGGCCCGCGCCGCGGCCATGCAGACCGGGTTTCCGCCGAACGTCGAGATCGACGGACCTTGCCAGGCCTCCGCGATCTCCGGCCGGGCGACCGTAGCCCCGACGGGGAACCCGTTCGCGATCCCCTTCGCCATCACCATCAGATCGGGCTCCACGCCCCAGTGCTCGATCCCGAACCAGTGCGTGCCCGTGCGTCCGAAGCCCGTCTGGACCTCGTCGATGATGAGGAGCCCGCCGAAGCCGCGGATCACCTCGGCCGCGCGCCGGAAGTAGTCGAGCGGGGGGACGATGTACCCGCCCACACCCTGGATCGTCTCGGCGAACAGGGCCGCGGGCTTCCCGCCCGTCATCGTCTCGATGGTCTCGACCAGGTCGTCGATGAAGAAGTCGGTGTCGTCTCCGGCGGCCGGCGAGCGGAACGGATACGGAGAGCGCGCGTGCACGACGCCCGTCACGGCTCCCGGCGGGAGACGCCAGCCGCCGTGCGCGGTGAGGTGGCTCGCCAGGAGGCTCCGCCCCGAGTAGCCGTGGCGGAGAGCGACCACCTCGTGTCTGCCGGTGAACAGCCGGGCGGCGGCGACCGCCGACTCCACGGCCTCGGTGCCGCTGTTCGTGAAGCACGCCACGCTCAGCTCGCCCGGCGTGATCTCGGCCAGCTCCCGCGCGAGCGCGACCTGTCCCTCGGTCACGTACAGCGTGGACGTGTGCCCCAGCCGTCGCATCTGACGCTCGACGGCCTCGATCACGGCCGGGTGACAGTGGCCGATGGAGGTGGTGAGGATGCCCGCGAACAGGTCGAGGTATTCGACCCCCTCCACGTCGCGCACGCGCACGCCCTCGGCCTCGGCGAGGACGAGGGGCTCGGCGTAGTAGGGGCGGACCCACGGGAAGAGGCGCTCGCGGTGCTCGGCCGCGACGTCGGCGGCGGACGGGCCGGGCGGCGCCTCGGCCGCGCGGTCCGGGGCGCCGGCCTCGGTCTCGTGCCCGGCGGCCGGGGAAGCGGTCGCGGAGGCGGCGTCGCCGTCGAGCGCGCGGGCCTCGGACGTCCCTTCGAACGTGTCGGCGGTGCCGCCGGCGCCGGTTTCCGACCCGGCCTGGCTCGACGATCCGCTGACGGTGGAAGACTCGGTCACGAAGATTCTCCTTCAGGTCTCACCAGCGGCTGATGACGACCCGCTTGTCGGTGTAGAACTCGATCGCGTCGCGGCCCTGCGCCTTGAGGTCCCCGTAGAACGAGGCGCGCGACCCGCCGAACGGGAAGAACGCCATCGGGGCGGCGACGCCGATGTTGACGCCGATCATCGAGATCCCCGCCCGGTAGCGGAACTCGCGCGCCGCACGGCCGCTGGTCGTGAAGATGGAGGTCGCGTTGCCATACGCCACACGGTGCATGAGCGCGATCGCCTCGTCGACGGACTCGACCCGGCTCAAACCGGCCACCGGCCCGAAGATCTCCTCGCGTCCCACGGACATGTCCGGCGTCACGTCCTCGAGGATCGTGGGGCCGATCCAGTGGCCTTCCGGATACTCCGCCACCGTGGCTTCCCGTCCATCGAGCGCCACGTTCGCGCCCTCGCGCGCCCCCGCCGCCACGTACTCGAGCACGCGGGTCCGGTGCGGGGCCGAGATCACGGGACCCATGTCCGCGCCCTCCTCGAGCCCGTAGCCCAGCCGCATGGACGACGCGCGGTCGAGCATGCGCGCGCGGATCTCGTCGTACGCGCCGCCCACGCCGAGCACGACGCTCCCGGCCAGGCAGCGCTGCCCCGACGACCCGAAGATCGACGCCATCACGGCGTCGGCCGTGTCGTCGAGATCGGCGTCGGGAAGCACGATCATGTGGTTCTTCGCGCCGCCGAGGGCCTGCACCCGCTTGCCGGTCGCGGCGGCGCGGGCGTACACGGTCTTCGCGGTCGCGCTGGAGCCCACGAACGAGACGCCGTGCACGTCCGGATGCTCGAGGAGCGCCGCGGCGACGTCGCCCGCGCCGTGCACCACGTTGAGCACGCCGGCCGGGAGCCCCGCCTCGGCCGCGAGATCGACGATCGTCTGATGCGTGAGCGGATCCTGCTCGCTCGGCTTGAGCACGAACGTGTTCCCGGTTGCGACCGCGTACGGCCAGAACCAGAGCGGGATCATCACCGGGAAGTTGTACGGCGTGATCGCCGCGAACACGCCCAGCGGCTGCCGGATCGTCTCGCAGTCGATCCCCGCCGCGATGTCCTCGAGCGTCTCGCCCATCATGAGCGAGGGAACGCCGCAGGCGTGCTCGACGTTCTCGATCCCGCGCTGCACCTCGCCCAGCGACTCGGAGAGGAGCTTTCCGTGCTCGCGCGTGAGCGTCCGCCCGAGATCCGGCTTGTGCTCCTCGAGCAGCGCCTTCAGCCGGAAGAGGACGCGCGCGCGTTCCACCGCGGGCGTGGCCCGCCACTCCGGGAAGGCGGACGCCGCCGCGCGCACGGCGCGGTCGACGTCCTCGCGGGAGGACAGCGGGACATGGCCGAGGACCTCCCTCGTGGCGGGGTCGGCGACGGGGAGCGAGTCGGAGCCGCTCGAGGGGGTCCACTCGCCACCGATGAAGTTCGGGATCGGTTCCATGACTCCACGATGCGGCGATCCGGTCGCCGGGGCGAGACCCGGCCCGAGCAGGATCGCGCGTCCCGAGGTCCGACTCCTCGTCGCCAGCGCCGCCTGCTACAGGACCGCGGCCCGACTCATGGCGCCGAGGTCCGGGACGCGAGCAGTCGATATATGGCGTGGACATAGTCATCCACCTGCCCGACCGCCTCGACGACTTCCACCTTCGAGCGGCTCCCGCTCACGAGCCGGGCCCAATCGAGGAGGATCGCGCGGACACGGCGCCGCAACTCGGCCTCGCCCCGGCCCGGAGTCCGAGTCCGCCGTGCCCGCTCGTCGGTTCCCGCGCTCGTCGGCCGCCCGCGAGCGTCATCCGCCGGCGTCGTCCGGCGCCCGCGAGCGTCGTCCGCCGGCGTCGTCCGCTGCCCGCGAACGTCGGCTGGCGGGGTCGTCCGCTGCGCGCGCTTCGCGGCTCGTTCCGCTTCCCGCTTCAGACGCCGCCGAACCTGGAGCGGATAGAGGGCGTTGAACTGCCGAAGCGACAGCTTCCGGATCGCGGGATCGATGCGGAGCGCGCGGCCGTAGAGAGCGGCGAGCGGTGGGGGCGGATCACGCCGGAGCTGCTCGCGCACCATCTCGACGATGGCGGGATCGGTCGCGCGGGGCGGGGTTTCGCTCCCCCGGACGTGACCGCCGTCAGCCCCGGTTCTCCGGAGATTCGCGAGGTCGATGTTCATGGCCGGAACGGCCACGCAGCCTTCATCTTCTCCCCCTGGCGCTGGTCATCCGTCGCGATGGGCACGCGATCGCCGGTAATCTCGCATCGGTCGCTGGATGTGAATAGGAAGCGCTGGACCGTCACTCGTCCCAGACGTAGAAGCCCTCGCCGGACTTCTTCCCGAGTCTTCCTTCCTCCACCATGCGCTCGAGCAGGGCGGGGGGCTCGAAGCGAGCCGATCCGAGCTCGTGGTGCAGATGGCGCGCGATGTCCAGCCGGACATCGAGACCCACGAGATCGGTGAGCCGCAGCGGCCCCATGGGGTGCCGGTAGCCGAGCGTCATCGCGGTGTCGATGTCCGCTGGGCTCGCGACGCCCTCCTCGACCATGCGGATGGCCTCGAGACCGAGCGCGATCCCGAGACGCGACGAGGCGAAGCCCGGGGAGTCGGTGACCACGATCGGCGTCTTGTCGAGGCGCTCGGCGAGGGCGCGGGCGCGCTCGACCGTGGCATCCGAGGTCTTCGGCCCGCGGACGATCTCGACGAGGGCCATGATGTGGACGGGGTTGAAGAAGTGCATCCCGATCACGCGCTCGGGCCCATCCACGCCCTCGGCGATCCGCGCGATCGAGAGCGAGGAAGTGTTGGTGGCGAGCAGAGCGCCGGCGGCCGCGGTTCCCGCCGCATGCGCGAGGAGGTCGCGCTTGAGCTCGAGCCGCTCGGGGACGGCCTCGATCACGATTCCCGCGCCCCGGATGGCCTCGTCCCGATCGGTGGTGGTGGAGAGCGCCGCGAGGGCCGCGCGCTTCTGGACAGGCGCGACCTTCGCGCGCGCGATCCCGTTGTCCAGGTTCGCCTCGATGCGCTCGACGGCCGCCGCGAGCGCGGACTCGTCCACGTCGAACAGTCGCGTCTCGAACCCCGACATGGCCGCCACCTGCGCGATGCCGTGTCCCATGGTCCCCGCCCCGAGCACGGCGAGCGTCGACTCGGCGCCCCTTTCCGAGCGGGCCCCGGGCTCGGCCTCTCCGGTCGCGGGGCTCGCCTCGCCCGCGGTGACGTGCTCGTCGTTCATCGGCGCGGGTCCGCGCCAGTGGTGAGGCGCTGGTCGTTCATCCCAGGAGATCCTCGAGGTGGAGCTCGGGCTCGACGTGGTCGAGCGGTCTTCGCCGGACGACCTCGACCGCCTCGAACCCGAGCTCGTCCGCCACGGCGTTCGCGATGAGGTTGTCGGCGCCGGTATACAGCCGGACCTCGTCGATCTCCCACTGCCGCGCCCACTCGAACGTCGCCTGCAGGAGCCGCTTGAGATTCCCGCGCCGGCGCGCGTCGCGGCGCACGAACGGGGTCTGGATGCGCACGTAGCGCACGGGGTAGAACGCCGGCTCGTTCTCTTCGAGGAAGCACACGACCATTCCGTCGAGCCCGCCGTCGTCGTCGCGCTGGATCACGAAAACCTGCGAGGTGGCGTCGTCGATGCGGCGCGCGAGCTGTCGGCGCTTCACCTCGAGCGCGTCGGGCCGGAGCCTCCGGTAGGCGGGGTTGAGCGCGTGCGCGCGCATGTACTGCGCCCACATCGCGACGAGCTCGGAGAGGTCGTCCTGCTTGGCGGGACGAATATGGGCGGCAAGACTCACGGGTTCACCTCGGGGCCCCGGGCGGGGCCGTCGTCGTCACTGTCCTCACGAAGCATCCCCTCATGGCGCATCTCACGGTACGTCTCGTTGGGCGCCGAACCGGGGCGCGCGCTTCTCGACGAAGGCGTGGACGCCCTCGAGCGCGTCGACCGAGCGGAAACACTCGCTCTGTGCCTCGGTCTCGTAGTCCAGCATCTCCTCGACGCTCGACGCGAGGCTCCTCTGGATGGCCCGCTTCGCGAGCCGGAGCGACAGCGCGGGCTTGGCGGCCAGACGCCCGGCCCATTCCCGCGCCACGGTCATCACCTCTTCATCGGGCACCACGCGGTTCACGAGCCCGATGCGCTCGGCCTCGGCGGCCGGAACCATGTCGGCGAAGAAGAAGAGCTCGGCCGCCCGTGCGGGCCCCACCAGCCGGGGGACGTGGTACGTGCCGCCCCAGTCGGGGTGGAGCCCGATCCGGTTGAACGTCTGGCCGATCGAGGCGCTCTCCGCGGCGACCCGGAGGTCGCAGGCGAGCGCGAGGTTCGCGCCGCCGCCCGCCGCGGGTCCGTTGATCGCGGCGATCACGGGCTTGGGCATGCCACGGATCGCCATCACGACGCGCCGGCCCGCCTCCACGAGCGCGCGGGCCTCGTCGATCGCGCCGGTCTCGATCAGACGCCCGAGATAGTTCACATCGGCCCCGGCCGAGAACGCCCGACCCGCGCCGGTCACGATCACGGCCCGGACGGCGGCGTCGTCCCCGAGGCGCTCGAACGCCCCGGCGATGTCGTCGCGCATCGACCCGACGAAGCTGTTGAGCCTCTCGGGCCGGTGGAGCGTGATCGTCCCGACCGCGCCCTCGACGTCCACGAGGACGTGCGTCCCGGCCGCCTCCGCGGTGTCGGGCTCCGGCTTCATTCGCCGTGGACGACCAGGGCGATCCCCTGGCCGACTCCGATGCACATGGTGACGAGCCCCGCGCGCGCGCCGCGGCGGCGCATCTCGTGTACGAGGGTGGTGAGGAGCTTCGCCCCCGTGCACCCGAGCGGGTGACCGAGCGCGATCGCTCCGCCGTTCACGTTCACCTTCGCGGGATCGAGCCCGAGCTCGCGCAGGGACGGAATCGCCTGGGCGGCGAACGCCTCGTTGAGCTCCACGAGGTCGAGGTCCTCCACGCCGAGCCCGGCGCGCTCGAGGGCCTTGCGCGTCGCCGGCACCGGTCCGATCCCCATACAGCTCGGGTCCACGCCCGCGACCGCGGACGCCCCCACGCGCGCCATCGGGTCGAGTCCCAGCTCGCGAGCCGCCGCCCGGCTGGCGACGAGCACGGCGGAGGCGCCGTCGTTGATCCCCGAGGCGCTGCCCGCGGTCACCGTCCCGTCCTTCCGGAACACCGGTCGGAGCCCGGCGAGCTTCCCGGCGGTCACGTCGGGGCGGGGGTGCTCGTCACGGTCGACCCGGATCGGGCCGCCCTTCCGCCGCGGCACATCGATGGGGACGATCTCGCCGTCGAACCGGCCCTCCTCGATCGCGGCGGCCGCCCGCCGCTGGCTCTCGGCCGCGAACGCGTCCTGCTCCTCGCGCGAGATCCCGTACGTCTCGGCCACGACCTCCGCCGTCTCGCCCAGCGAGATCGTCCAGCGCTCGGGCATTTCCGGATTCGTGAACCGCCACCCGACCGTGGTGTCGGCCACGGGCGGGGCCTCGCGCGGGAAGCCCTCCTCGGGCTTGAGCATCACCCACGGTGCGCGCGACATGCTCTCCACGCCGCCCGCGATGATCACGTCGCCCTCACCGGCGCGGATCGCGTGTCCGGCGCTCACCACGGCCTGGAGTCCCGATCCGCACAGTCGGTTGACGGTCTGTCCCGCCACCTCGACGGGGAGCCCGGCGAGGAGGGCGGACATACGGCCGACGTTCCGGTTGTCCTCCCCGGCCTGGTTGGTACACCCGGCGATCACGTCCTCGATGCGGTCGACGGGGATGCCCGTGCGCTCGACCAGGGCCTCGATGGCGCGGGCCAGGAGGTCGTCGGGGCGCACCGTGGAGAGCGCGCCGCCGTGACGCCCCACGGGTGTGCGGACGGCGTCGATGATGACCGGGTCGCGATCGCCCGCGCTCATCGGTTCTCCGATCCCGGCGACGGTCGTGCGCGGTGAGATGCGTACGCCCGCCCGGGCGCGGACGGCGGCCGGGTGGCCCGCGGGAAGGCGACAGGTCCGGTGGTGCGCACGTAGACCCGGGTCAGCGCAGGTCCACCCACACCGACTTCACCTCCGTGTACTGGTCCAGCGCGTGACGGCCGAGGTCGCGGCCGTATCCGCTCTGCTTGTAGCCGCCGAACGGGCTTGCCGCATCGTACAGGTTGTACGTGTTGATCCACACCGTCCCCGCCTTCAGCCGCGATGCGACGTAGTGCGCCTTCTTGATGTCCCGGGTCCACACGGCCGCCGCGAGACCGTACATCGAGTCGTTCGCGCGCTCGATCGCCTCATCCACATCGTCGAAGCCCAGCGTCGCGAGCACCGGCCCGAAGATCTCCTCGCGCGCGATCGTCATCTCCGGGGTCACGTCGTCGAACACCGTGGGCTGGACGAAGTACCCGGGACCGATGTCCGCGCGCCCGCCCCCCGCCCTGAGCGTCGCGCCCTCGGCCACTCCCTTCTCGATGTATCCGAGGACCGTCTCCATTTGCTTCTTCGACACCACCGCG
>Ga0299913_10000279_pt1 | contig 29859 bp, 33 predicted proteins | sample RVTome_9_FD_201360 | JGI IMG/M metagenome (GOLD analysis project Ga0299913, IMG submission 201360) | Soil microbial communities from uranium-contaminated site in the Upper Colorado River Basin, Wyoming, United States - RVT155D38 (version 2) ... | reverse complement strand
GAATACGGCGCGCCGCCGAGCATGCCGGTCTGGTTGGACGCGTCACCGTGCCGGTAGGACAGCACCGCGGCGCCCGCACGCCTACGCCGGCCGGCGAGGTGGTGTCGGTCGGCTGGATGTTGGGATCGAAGCCGAGCGAGGACATGAAGGCGTCGAGCTGGGGCTTACGGCCGGGGAACAGGTCGACCGCCGCACGATGGGGCGGCGTAGCTGATCGCCTTGGTCTTGTTCGCCACGGTCCATTCCAGCAGCGGCCGGCGCAGCTGGCCGCCGTAACGGGGTGCCCGCCGCGAGCAGGTCATAGGCCGCCCACGCGTCGTACATGCACGTGTGGGCTATTGCCAGCGCACGCGCGACCATCGGCGGACCGAGCGTCGAGTGACGCACGGAGTCGAGCAGCATCTCGTTCCAGCGGACCACGATGGTGTCCCCGGCGGCGGCGTTCGCCGGCGGGGCCGGGTTGATCATGCCGCCGGCGAGCGTCGAGGCGACCACAAGGACGAGCGCAGCGGCGGCGCGACACAGCCGGGCACGCATGAAGGGTTTGCAACCCACGATTTCTCCATCACTTTCGTTGTTCGGCGTGGACGCGCCGGCTCCCCCGCGGCGCCGGATCAGACGCAGGGACCGGTGGCTGGCGACGCGGCCACCGGCGTAGCGGGTACCGCCGAGGTCGGCATTGGGGAACGAGGCGCCAGGCGCTGACCACGTCCACGACGGCCGACGCCGTCGCGACGGCGATGGCCGCGGCTGTTCGGGCCGAGCAACCCGAACCGGCCACGGCCACCTCCCTTCGAGCGGCTTGGTCTTCGTCAGCCGTCAGGCGTTGACGCCACCGAGCGGCATGTTCGTGAGCAGGGCCTTGGCGACGTTGCCGCCGAACCGGGCTCAGCCCGGCCGACGGCGTCGCCATCGGTTGCAGCAGGCCCGGGGTCCAGAACGGGGTGACGAAGTGCACGTCGAACCGGTCGGTCCCGATGCCCTGGTTGTTTGACCGTGATGGCGATGAAGTCGTGCTCCACGTTCTCCGTGACCAGACCGGCGACGATCATCGTGATCGACCGCATGCGGCCGGTCGCGTTGATCGTGTGGGTCGCGGCGTTCACGCTGTAGCTGGCGATGCTCGTCGAGGACATGTGCATGGAGAACGGGCCGCTCAGGGCCAGCTGGCCGACGCCGAACGTGCCGACGGCACAGGTGACCAGTTGTGACGTGATGGAGAAGCCGGACATTTGCTGGGCGGTCGACATGTCGGCGTACATGCCCGTGCCGGGCGCGCCGCCGAGCAAGCTGGCGCCGGCCTGTCCCGCGGCAGCGGCGGCCCGACGCCCAGAGTGCGCAGCACCTGGCGTCTGTCCATAATCGCAACTCCTCAAGCTCGAGGTGTAACTGGCGCGCTCAATGTGAGCGAGGCTCGTCACGGGTCCGACTTTGAGGCGTGGACGCCGCGTAGGCCGTGGTGACGCGTGCGGCGCACCCGTGGCGATGATCAGCCACTCCGGCCTCCGCCGAATCCGGGGCACATCAGACACGCGCTGACCAAACGACGGACACGGGCTACGAAACGGCGGACACGGGCTGACGAAACGCCGGACACGGGCTTACCAAACGCCGGACACGGGCTTACGAAACGGCGGACACGGGCTTACGAAACGGCGGACACGCGGTTGCGGAGCGGCGGACACGCCGGGGGTGGGACGCCGTAGCCTGCGTGCTGTGACCGAGCGATGGGCCGCGGTGGTGCTGGCCGGCGGCCGGGCGAGGCGGCTCGGCGGCGTGGACAAGCCCGCGCTCAGTGTCGGCGACCGCACGCTGCTGGACGGCGTGCTCGCGGCGTGCGACGGCGCCGAGCCGATCGTGGTGGTGGGGCCGCCGCGGCCGACCGCGCGGCCGGTGCTGTGGGAGCGCGAGGAGCCTTCGCACGGCGGGCCGCTCGCCGCGCTGGCCGCGGGGCTGCGCGCCGTGCCAGCCGGCGTCGAGGTCACCGCGCTGCTCGCCGCCGACCTGCCCAACCTGACGCGCGGCACGCTGCGGCGGCTGCACGAGGCGCTTGGCGAGGACCGGGACGGCGCGCTGCTGGTGGACGCCGCGGGCCTGCGGCAGTGGCTGTGCGGGGTGTGGCGCACCGAGGCCGTGCGCGCCGCGCTTGCCGCGGCCGGCGACCCCACCGACCGCCCGGTGCGCGCGTTGCTCGGCCGGCTGGACGCGGCCGAGGTGGCCGCCGAGCCGGGCGAGGCGTTCGACGTCGACACCCCCGACGACCTGCGGGTGGCCGGCCGGCACGCCCCCGACGACCTGCGGGCGGCCGGGCGGCCACCGGCCGAGGGTGACCTTCACAGCCGTCACACGGCGCGACCGGTTACCTAGTCGGGGTCCGGCAGGGCCCGCGTCGGCGCCTGCCCGTCTCCTGTGGATCCTGAGGAGTTGCGCGTGACCGAGCCCGCACAGGCCACCTCGAACCAGCCGGCCTCGAACCAGCCGGACAGCCCCGCCCGCGACGCGCAGCTGCTCGAGCGGACCGTGTTCGAGGTGAAGCGGATCATCGTCGGCCAGGACCGGCTGGTCGAACGCATGCTGGTCGGGCTGCTGTCCAGGGGCCACCTGCTGCTGGAGGGCGTGCCGGGCGTGGCGAAGACGCTCGCCGTCGAGACGTTCGCGAAGGTCGTCGGCGGGTCGTTCGCCAGGCTGCAGTTCACCCCTGACCTGGTGCCGGCCGACATCATGGGCACCCGCATCTACCGGCAGGGCCGCGAGGAGTTCGACGTCGAGCTCGGCCCGGTCGTCGCGAACTTCGTGCTCGCCGACGAGATCAACCGCGCGCCGGCCAAGGTGCAGTCCGCGATGCTGGAGGTGATGGCCGAGCGGCACGTGTCGATCGGCGGCAGGACCTTCCCGATGCCGGACCCGTTCCTGGTGCTCGCCACCCAGAACCCGATCGAGAACGAGGGCGTGTACCCGCTGCCCGAGGCGCAGCGCGACCGGTTCCTGTTCAAGATCATCGTGGACTACCCGTCCGCCGAGGAGGAGCGCGAGATCGTCTACCGGATGGGCGTCAACCCGCCGGAGCCGCACCAGGTGCTCAACCCGGCCGAGCTGGTCCGCCTGCAGGGCGTGGCCTCCAGGGTGTTCGTGCACCACTCGCTCGTCGACTACGTGGTGCGGCTGGTGATCGCGACCAGGACGCCTGGCGAGCACGGCCTGTCCGACGTCGGCGGCTGGGTGGCCTACGGCGCGTCGCCGCGGGCGAGCCTCGGCATCGTCGCCGCCGGCCGCGCGCTGGCGCTCGTCCGCGGCCGCGACTACGTGCTGCCGCAGGACGTCGTCGACGTGGCGCCCGACGTGCTGCGGCACCGGCTCGTGCTCTCCTACGACGCGCTCGCCGACGGCGTGCCGATCGACCACATCGTCACCAGGGTGCTGCAGACCGTGCCGCTGCCCCAGGTCTCGGCGCGGCCGCAGCCGGCGATGCCGACGCACGGCCCCGCACCCGCGGCGGCCGCATCGAATCGCCGATAGGACGCCATGACCGACACCGCGACCAGACCGACGTGGGCGCCCCCGTCGCTGCGCGGCGGACGGATGGAGGCGGCGCTCCGCACCCTGGAGCTGGACGTGCGCCGCCGGCTCGACGGGCTGCTGCAGGGCAACCACCTGGGGCTGGTCCCCGGCCCTGGCACCGAGCCGGGGGAGGCCAGGCCGTACCAGCCCGGCGACGACGTGCGCCGGATGGACTGGGCGGTCACCGCGCGCACCACGGTGCCGCACATCAGGCAGACCGTGGCCGACCGCGAGCTGGAGACCTGGCTCGCGGTGGACCTGTCGCCGAGCCTGGACTTCGGCACCGCGGCATGCGAGAAGCGGGAGCTCGCGGTGGCCGCGGTGGCCGCGGTCGCGCACCTGACGCGCGGCGGCGGCAACCGGGTCGGCGCGGTGGTGGCCAACGGCCAGCAGATCGTCCGCATCCCGGCGCGCGGTGGGCAGGCGCACGCGCGCGGGCTGATCCGTCGGGTGGCCGAGACACCCAGGGCCCCCGAGGGCACCCGCGGCGACCTTACCGACGCGCTCGAACAGCTGCGCCGCCCGCCGCGCCGCCGCGGGCTGGCCGTTGTGGTGTCCGACTTCCTCGGCGAGATCACCTGGGAGCGCTCGCTGCGGGCCATCGGCGGCCGCCACGACCTGCTCGCCATCGAGGTGGTCGACCCGCGCGACCTGGAGTTGCCGGACGTCGGCACGGTCGTGCTGGCCGATCCGGAGAGCGGGCGGCAGAAGGAGGTGCGCACCACGCCGGTGCTGCGCAAGGAGTTCACGGCCGCGGCCGCCGAACACCGGGACGCGGTGGCCGCGGCGCTGCGCCGCTGTGGCTCGGGGCACCTGGTGCTGCGCACCGACAAGGACTGGATCGCCGACGTGGTGCGCTTCGTGGTCGCCCGCAAGCGCCGGTGGTCAGGAGGTGTGGCATGACGCCGCTGTCGCTGCAGGGCTTCACGGCCCCGGTGTGGTTCTCGCTGCTCGGCGTGGCCGCGCTGCTGCTGGTCGGCTACCTGATCGTGCAGCGCAGGCGGCGCAAGCACATCATGCGGTTCACCAATCTGGACCTGCTGGAGAAGGTCGCACCGCGGCGGCAGGGCTGGCCGCGGCACGTGCCGGCCGCGCTGCTGATCCTCGCGCTCGTGCTGCTCTCGGTCGGGCTGGCCGGGCCGACCGCCGAGGCCAAGGTGCCGCGCAACCGGGCGACCGTGATGCTGGCGATCGACGTGTCGCTGTCCATGAAGGCCACCGACGTCTCGCCCAACCGGCTGCAGGCCGCGCAGGTGTCGGCCAAGTCGTTCGCCGAGGGCCTCACTCCCGGGGTCAACCTCGGGCTGGTGTCCTTCGCCGGCTCGGCGACCGTGCTGGTGGCGCCGACCACCGACCGGGCCACGGTCAGCCAGGCGATCGACTCGCTCAAGCTCGCCCAGGCCACCGCGACCGGCGAGGCGATCGCCGCATCGATCGCCGCGATCGAGTCCTTCGGCAAGATCCTCTCCGGGCCCGAGGGGCCGCCGCCGGCCAGGATCGTGCTGATGACCGACGGCAAGCAGACCGTCGGCCGGTCCGCGTTCGAGGCCGCCAAGGAGGCCGGCAAGCTCAAGATGCCGATCTCCACGATCTCCTTCGGCACCGAGCGCGGGGAGATCGAGATCGAGGGTGACAGCCAGCCGGTGCCGGTCGACGACGACTCCATGAAGGAGATCGCGCAGCTCTCCGGCGGCGAGTTCTACAAGGCGGCCAGCGCGGAGCAGCTGCAGAAGGTGTACGACACGCTCGGCGAGCAGATCGGGTACGAGACCAAGCGCACCGACGCGAGCCGGCCCTGGGTGGTGCTCGGCACCCTGGTGGCGATCGGCGCGGCCGGCACGGCGCTGCTCATCGGCCAGCGGCTGCCCTGACCGCACGCGGATTGCCCTGACCGCACGCGGGCTGCCCTGGCTGCACGCGCCACCGGCGCCGCGGATAGCCTCCAGCGCGTGAGCAGATCCGTGCTGGTTACCGGTGGGAACCGGGGGATAGGGCTGGCCATCGCCAGGGCGTTCGCGCAGCAGGGCGACAAGGTCGCGGTGACCCATCGCGGCTCCGGCGCGCCGGAGGGCCTGTTCGGGGTGCGGTGCGACGTCACCGACTCGGCGCGGGTGGACGCGGCGTTCACCGAGATCGCCGAGGTGAACGGCCCGGTCGAGGTGCTGGTCTCCAACGCGGGCATGACCGACGACACGCTGCTGCTGCGGATGAGCGAGGAGCAGTTCACCAGGGTGCTGGACGCCAACCTGACGGCGGCGTACCGGGTCGCGGCGAAGGCCGCCCGCGGCATGCTGCGGGCGCGCTGGGGCCGGCTGGTGTTCGTCTCGTCCGTCGTCGCCCTCTCCGGAAGCGCCGGCCAGACGAACTACGCGGCCGCCAAGGCCGGGCTGATCGGCTTCGCCCGCTCGGTGGCCCGCGAGCTGGCCAGCCGCAACATCACGGCCAACGTGGTGGCCCCGGGGTTCGTAGCCACCGACATGACCAACGTGCTCGGCGACGAGCGCCGCGCCGAGCTGGAGCGGCAGATCCCGCTGGGTCGCCAGGGCACGCCCGAGGAGATCGCCTCCGCGGTCACCTGGCTCGCCTCGGACGGCGCGGCCTACGTCACCGGTGCGGTGATCCCGGTCGACGGCGGCCTCGGCATGGGCCACTGAGAGGCCACTGAAAGGATGACGGCGTGACTGGACTGCTGGCCGGCAAAAGGCTGTTGATCACGGGCGTGATCACCGACGCCTCCATCGGGTTCCACGTGGCGCGCGCCGCGCAGGAGCAGGGCGCCGACGTGGTGCTCACCGGGTACGGGCGGCTCTCGCTCGTCGAGCGGATCGCGCAACGGCTGCCGACGCGGGTGCCGGTCGTCGAGCTGGACGTGACCGACCAGGCCCACCTGGACAGCCTGGCCGACCGGGTGCGCGAGCACGTCGACGGGCTGGACGGCGTGCTGCACTCGGTCGGGTTCGCCCCGCCGTCCTGCCTCGGCGACAGCTTCCTGGACGCGCCGTGGGAGGACGTGGCGACCGCGCTGCACGTCTCGGCGTACTCGCTCAAGTCGCTCACGCTGGCCTGCCTGCCGCTGATGGGTCCAGGTGGCGCGGTCGTCGGGCTGGACTTCGACGCCAGGGTGGCCTGGCCGGCCTACAACTGGATGGGCGTGGCGAAGGCGGCCATGGAGTCCTGCTCCCGGTACCTCGCGCGCGAGCTGGGGCCGCGGGGGATCAGGGTCAACCTGGTTGCGGCCGGGCCGGTCAAGACGATGGCGGCCAGGTCGATCCCGGGCTTCGCGGCGTTCGAGGACGCCTGGACGGAGCGGGCGCCGCTCGGCTGGGACGTCACCGACCCCAGCCCGGTCGCCAAGACGTGCTGCGCGCTGCTGTCCGACTGGTTCCCGGCCACGACCGGGTCCATGGTCTGGGTCGACGGCGGCTTCCACGCGGTCGGCGTCTGAGGCCGGTCCCGCAGGGATCAGTACCTGGTCCGGCGCGGCGCCCTGGCGGAGGTCCGTGGACGGCCGGTGCGGTCGGAACCGCGCGGTGCCATGGTCGGGTCGAGGTCGTCGTCGGCATCCGCATGCGGGTTGGCCGGCGGGGCGGTGAACGGCGCACGGCCGGGCCGCTGCAGTTCGCCCTGGTCGGGGACCGGTTCGTCGCCGGGGGTATGGCTGAACAGGACGGGCTGGACGGGGACGTGGTCTCGTTCGCCGCTGAGTGGGGGTGCTGCGGTCATGGATGGTCCTTGCTTACGCCGGCGTCTACGCCGGGGTTTGTGCCGCGGCGCGCAGTGGCGCTCCGACGGCGTGGAGGTGACGCAGCACCTGGGCGTATGAGCCGAGGGCGCTGGTCTGGTGGTACGGGATGCCGATGCGGGTGCAGAACTCGCGCACAAGGGGCTGGGCGTGGCGGAGGTTCGCCATCGGCATGCTGGGGAACAGGTGGTGCTCGATCTGGTAGTTCAGCCCGCCGAGCGCGATGTCGACGATCCGGCCGCCACGCACGTTACGCGACGTGAGTACCTGCTTGCGCAGGTGGTCCACCTTCTCACCGGCCGACATGGTGGGCATGCCCTTGTGGTTGGGCGCGAACGAGCAGCCCATGTAGAGCCCCCACAGACCCTGGTGCACCGCGATGAAGGCGATCGCCTGCAGCGGGGAGAGCACCCAGAACACCGCGGCGAGATAGCCGACGACGTGGGTGGCGAGCAGCGCGGCCTCCAGCCGGTTGGCCTTGACCTCGCGACGCAGCACCGCGCGGATGCTGGAGTAGTGCAGGCTCAGGCCCTCCAGCAGCAGCAGCGGGAAGAACAGGTACGCCTGGTACTTCGTCATCCAGCGCATCACCCCGCGCTTGGCGGCGGCCTGCTCGTGGCTGAACGCGAGCAGCGGGATGTCGATGTCCGGGTCTTCGTCCTCGTGGTTCGGGTTGGCGTGATGGCGGGTGTGCTTGCCGACCCACCACTGGTAGCTCAGCCCCACCACCGCGCCGTTCAGGTAGCCGACGACGTCGTTGGCGCGCCGGCTCCGGAAGATCTGCTTGTGGCCGGCATCGTGGCCGAGGAAGGCGAGCTGGGCGAACGCCACGGCGAAGAACACCGCGGTCAGCATCTGCCACCAGGAAGACCCGAGCAGTGCGAACGCGGTCCAGCCGGTTGCCATCAGCGTCGCGTTGACCGCGAACCTGAGGATGTAGTTGCCGCGGCGCCGGTCGAGCAGGCCGCGCTGCTTGATGGCGCGGGACAGCTCTGTGAAGTCGCTGCTGCGGCGGGCGGGCGCCACCGACCCGTCGATCAGTGTCATGAGTGCCTTTCGTCGATGCGGAAGGCACTGTGGCGTCCCGCGTGAGCTGGCCGTGCTCGCCACCGGGGTGAGCCGGTGGCGAGCACAGCCGAGGGGTGGCTCAGACGGCGCGCACGCCGGTGGCCTGCGGCCCCTTGGTGCCCTGGCCCACGTCGAACGTAACGCGCTGACCCTCGTCGAGGCTGCGGAAGCCGCTGCCGTCGATCTCCGAGTAGTGCACGAAGACGTCAGCGCCGCCGCCGTCCGGGGCGATGAAGCCGAAGCCCTTCTCGCCGTTGAACCACTTCACGGTGCCCTCTGCCATCTTGTCTCCTTCTAGAGCTGTTCACCGGCAGCCCGCACTGTGCGGACACCGGTAGCCGCAGGTTGTAGACGGCCACCGCTGCAGCTACTGCGAAGACAAGCGACACGCCCGCACCAGGATTCCGCGGAGCGTGAGAACACGAACACGCAAAAACATGCGACTAATGACCACAACGACCCGCAGGGCCGAGATGTTCCCGGCCATTGTGACACGCTTCCGGAAGGTGCCGACGGAATCAACCACCGGGCCTTCGTGGGCGTGGCGCGGCCGCCGGGCGGACAGCCGTCGCCGAGGCCGCCGGGCGGATGGCGGCCCCCGCCCTCGCCGGGTCGGCCGAGTGCCGGCGGCTTACGGTGGTGGGGTGGAAGCGGACGCATTGCTCGTGTTGTCGTTCGGCGGCCCGGAGGGGCCGGAGGACGTGCGGCCCTTCCTGGCGAACGTGACCCGCGGACGCGGCGTGCCCGCCGAGCGGCTGGAGCAGGTCGCCCGGCACTACCTGCACTTCGGCGGCGTGTCGCCGATCAACCGGCTGAACCGCGAGCTGGCCGCCCGCGTGCAGGCCGAGCTGGCGCGGGCCCGCATCGGCGTGCCGGTGTACTTCGGCAACCGCAACTGGCACCCCATGGTGGCCGACACCGTGGCCGCCATGGCGGCCGACGGCGTCCGCGCGGCCCTGGTGTTCGCGACCAGCGCGTACGGCGGGTACTCCGCCTGCCGGCAGTACCACGAGGACATCGCGCGGGCCCGCGCTGCGGTCGGGGCCGGGGCGCCGCGGCTGGTGAAGCTGCGGCAGTTCTTCGACCATCCGCTGTTCGTGGAGATCAGCGCCGACGCGGTGCGTGCCGTACTGCAGACGGTGGGCGGGCCGGCTCGGCTGGTGTTCACCGCGCACTCGGTACCGCTGGCGGCCGACGAGGTGGGCGGTCCGCCGGACGGGGGCGGCCGGCTGTACTCCCGGCAGGTGGCCGAGGCGGCCAGGCTGGTCGCGGCCGAGGTCGGCGTCGAGGAGTACGACGTCGTGTGGCAGTCGCGCTCCGGGTCGCCGACGGTGCCGTGGCTGGAGCCGGACGTCGTGGATCACATCGACGCGCTGCACGCCTCCGGCGTGGAGGCGGTGGTGGTCAGCCCGATCGGCTTCCTGTCCGACCACGTGGAGGTGCTCTGGGACCTCGACGAGGAGGCCCGCACGATCGCCGAGAAGCACGGCATGGCGTTCGCCCGCGCGGCCACCGCGAGCGCGGACCCACGGTTCGCCCGGCTCGTCGTCGAGCTGGTCGAGGAGCAGCTGCTGGACGCCGCGCCGCGCGCGCTGTCCGCGCTGCCGCGGCTCGGCGCGGGTGTCGACGGCCAGGGGTGCGCCCCCGGCTGCTGCGTGACCCGCTGAGCCCGCTAGTGGTGCTCGGCGCGGTGGTCGGTGAGGGCCCGGACGGCCTCGGCGACCGCGGCCAGCCTGGCCGACCGCACCGCCGCGGCGAGCGGCCGCAGCGCCGCCGAGCGGGCCGCCATCTCGGCCGACGAGACGGCGGCACCCGAGTCGCCGGCCGCGGCCGTGAGGATGGCGGCCACCTCGTCGGCCTGTTCGAGCACGCGCAGCACTCGGCCGGGGGTGCCGGCCGGCCACAGCAGCTCGGGCCGGCCGGCCAGCGTTTCCGCGATCTCCTTGCGCACCTCGGGCCGGTGTCGCGCGATGTCCAGCGCGGACAGCGTCGCGGCCGCCTCGCGCACCGCGCCGCGCAGCGCGTGCTCGGCCTCGGCCAGCCCGACGTACTCGATGCCGCGGCCGGTCACCACCCGGTGCACCGTCCAGCGCAGGATGCCGTCGGCGATGCGCACCGGCACCACGCCCAGCTCGGCGTCGGGCAGCAGCACGGCCTGGCCCTCCCGCAGCGCATCGGCACCGAACGCGCCGTGCGAGGTGCCGAACCCGCGCACGTCGCCGGGCACCGGCAGCATCAGCCGCGCCGTGGTGGCACGACTTCTGCGCAGCGCCGCGAGCAGCATGGCCGGCGACACCGGCGCGGCCGTCGGCTCGGGCAGGTCGAGCAGGGCCGCGGTGTCCTCGTCCGCGGCCACGACCTCGTGCAGGCCACCCCACGGCACCAGGGCGTCGAGGACGTCGTCCGCCGCCACGGCGCCGTGCAGCCACGCAGAGGCCCACACGGTCAACGTCACGCTGGCACACGCCACGTCCGCCGAGGGTAGAGGCAGTCGGGCGGCGTGGCACCGCCGACCGGGCAATGGTTTTGGTTACGTTGCGGCATCATGCGGTCTGTCAGGTATGACGGGGATGCCCTCGGGGCGCGGCACGCCCGGCGGAAGCCGGTGCCCGAGGTGCCCGCGGAGCCGGACATGGTGGTCGAGGACGCCGCGAGCGGGTTCTGCGGCGCGGTGCTCCGGGTGGACCGCGACGGCGTGCTGCTGGAGGACCGGCACGGCCGCCGCCGGTCCTTCGCGCTGCGCCCGGCGGCCTTCCTGCTCGACGGCCGGCCCGTCACGCTCGTCCGCGCGCCGCAGCAGCCGAGCGCACCGCCGGCGGCCGGCCGGTCCGCGTCCGGCTCGGTGCGGGTCGACGGCCTGCGCGCCCGCACCGCCAGGGCCAGCCGGATCTGGGTGGAGGGCCGTCACGACGCCGAGCTCGTCGAGCGGGTGTGGGGGCACGACCTGCGGGTGGACGGCGTGGTGGTCGAGCCGTTGGACGGCATCGACGACCTGGCCGAGCGGATCGCCGAGTTCGGGCCGGACCGCGACCACCGGCTGGGCGTGCTGGTCGATCACCTCGTGCACGGCAGCAAGGAGTCGCGCATCGTCGAGGCGGCGCGCCACGAGCACGTGCTGGTGACCGGGCACCCCTACGTGGACATCTGGCAGGCGGTGCGGCCGTCGGCGCTCGGCATCGTGGCGTGGCCCGTGGTGCCGCGCGGCAGACCGTGGAAGGACGGCGTGTGCGAGGCCCTCGGCTGGGGTGCGCCGCCGGAGGCCTGGCGTCGCGTGCTCTCCGGCGTGAGCAGCTACCGCGATCTGGAACCACCCCTGATCGGCGCGGTCGAACGACTGATCGATTTCGTGACCCAAGGTGACTGACGCGCCGTGCGGGGATCTGACACGATATGGCTATGGCGGCTCTCCTGTGGCTGATCGCTGGTCTGTTGCTGATTGCAGCTGAGGTGATCTCCGGAGAGCTGATGCTGGTGATGCTCGGCGTCGGCGGGCTGGCCGCTGCCGGCACCGCCGCGCTGGGTGCCCCGGTGGTCGTCCAGGTCCTGGTGTTCGCCATCGCTTCGATCGGCCTGGTAACCGTGGCCCGCCCGGTGTTGCGCAGGAGGTTGCACGTCGGCGACCACCACCGGACCAACACCGAGGCGCTGGTCGGCGGCAAGGCGATCGTGGTGTCCACCGTGGACGCTTCCGGTGGCCAGGTGAAGCTCAGCGGCGAGGTGTGGTCGGCCCGCGCCTTCGACGAGACCCAGGTCCTCGAACCGGGCCGGACGGTCATCGTGATGGACATCTCCGGCGCCACGGCCGTGGTGTGGAGCGACGAATGACCCGGTAGACCCCCAAGTCAGTTACGGATACGCACAGGCAACCGGCGTCGGGCCGGGAGAGGACATTTGATGGGCGTCACAATCCTGATCGTTCTTGCGGTCATCCTGCTGTTGATCGTGGTGGTGGTCGCCAAGTCGATCCTGGTGATCCCGCAGGCGCAGGCCGCCGTGATCGAACGGCTCGGCCGGTTCCGCAGCGTCGGCGCACCGGGCTTGAACGTGCTGGTGCCGTTCTTCGACCGGGTGCGGGCGCGGATCGACCTGCGGGAGCAGGTCGTGTCGTTCCCGCCGCAGCCGGTGATCACCGAGGACAACCTGACGGTGTCGATCGACACGGTCGTCTACTTCCAGGTCACCGACCCACGGGCCGCGGTGTACGAGATCTCCAACTACATCATCGGCGTCGAGCAGCTGACCACCACGACCCTGCGTAACGTGGTCGGCGGGATGAGCCTGGAGCAGACCCTGACCTCCAGGGACTCGATCAACGGGCAGCTGCGCGGCGTGCTGGACGAGGCCACCGGCCGGTGGGGCATCCGGGTGGCCAGGGTCGAGCTGAAGGCGATCGACCCGCCGCCGTCCATCCAGGACTCGATGGAGAAGCAGATGCGCGCCGACCGCGAGAAGCGCGCCATCATCCTCACCGCCGAGGGCCAGCGCGAGGCCGCGATCAAGACCGCGGAGGGCCAGAAGCAGAGCCAGATCCTGTCGGCCGAAGGCGCCAAGCAGGCCACCATCATGGCCGCGGAGGCCGAGCGGCAGTCCCGCATCCTGCGTGCCCAGGGTGAGCGTGCGGCGCGGTACCTGCAGGCGCAGGGCCAGGCGAAGGCGATCGAGAAGGTGTTCGGCGCCATCAAGGCCGGCCGGCCGACGCCCGAACTGCTCGCATACCAGTACCTGCAGACGCTGCCGCAGATGGCGCAGGGTGACTCGAACAAGGTGTGGATCGTGCCGAGCGACTTCGGCAAGGCGCTGGAGGGCTTCGCCAAGATGCTCGGCGCGCCCGGCGAGGACGGCGTGTTCCGCTACGAGCCCAGCGCCGACGACGCTGCGCCGCCGAAGGCCGACGAGGACGAGGTCGCCGACTGGTTCGACACCTCGACCGACCCCGAGGTGGCCGCTGCCGTGCGTGCCGCCGAGGAGGTCGCACGCCGGGAGGTGCCGGCGATCGGCCAGCCGACCATACGGCCGAGCCGCCCCGAGGCGCCGCCGCCAGCGGACACTCCGCAGCAGCAGACCCCGCCGCAGGCCAGCCAGCGCCCGCCGCAAACCGACCTCGAACTCGGCTGAGCTCGGGGTACGTCCAGGGCCACCGTCACGCTCGCACCGAACGACGGGCACGCTCGCATCGAACGGCAGGCGCGGACTGCTGAAACGGCGGTCACGCCGGTGCCGAGCGGCAGGTGCGGCCTCACGAGGCGACGGTCACGCCGGTGCCGAGCGGCAGGTGCGGCCTCACGAGGCGACGGTCACGCCAGTGCCGAGCGGCGCCCACGCTTGCACTGAACGACGGACACGGGCTTACCAAGCGACGGACACGGGCTTACCGAACGACGGACACGGGCTTGCGAGGCGGCGGACACGCCGGTGGCGAAGGCGGCCCCCGGGGCGTGTCCGTCGTGGCTTACGGGGTGCAGCCGCCCGGTGTGAAGCCCCATGGCAGCTCCAGGCGGTGCTTGGCAAGCAGCGCGGCGTCGGCGAGCAGTTCGCGCGTGGGTCCGTCGGCAACGACCGCGCCGTCGTCGAGGATCACGCTGCGCGGACACAGCTGTGCCGCGTAGGGCAGGTCATGGGTGATCATCAGCATGGTCCGGTCCAGCGCGAGCAGCGTCTCGGCGAGCTCGCGGCGGGCCACCGGCTCCAGGTTGGACGACGGCTCGTCGAGCACCAGGATGTCCGGCTCGCAGGCCAGCACGGTGGCCAACGCCACCCGGCGGCGCTGCCCGCCGGAGAGGTGCAGCGGCGAGCGCCCGGCGTGCTCTGACATGCCGACGGCGGCAAGCGCCTCGGCCACCCGGGTGCCCAGCGCCGGGCCGCGCAGCCCGAAGTTGGCCGGGCCGAACGCCACGTCCTCCGCCACCGTCGGCATGAACAGCTGATCGTCGGGGTCCTGGAACACCAGGCCGACGCGCCGGCGGACCTCCCGCAGGTTCGTCCGCACCACGGGCACCCCGCCCACCTCGACGGTGCCGGCGGTCGGCGTCAGCACGCCGTTGAGATGCAGCGCCAGCGTGGTCTTACCGGCGCCGTTGGGGCCGAGCAGTGCGACCCGCTCGCCGTGCTCGACCCGCAGGTCCACCCCGGCCAGCGCCGCCCGCCCATCGGGATAGGCGAAGCGCAGCCCGCACACCCGCAGCGCGGCCGTCGTACGGCCCACCGCACCGCTGGCCGTCATCGCCCCGCCCGGTCGGTCACGGCCGCCATCGCCAAAATGGGGCGGCGCGAGCGCGGGCGGTCATCGGACGGTCCAGGCGATCGCGGTGGTGGCCGCCATGGCGGCGGCCGGCAGCAGCGCGGCCGTCCATTGCGCACGGGTGGCCGGCGCCCCTGCGCTCGGCAGCGCGCCTGCCCAGCCGCGCGAGAGCATCGCCAGGTGCACCCGCTCGCCGCGCTCGTAGCTGCGGATGAACAGGCTGCCCGCGCCGCGCGCGGTCGCCGCGACCTGGTGCAGGAACCGCGGGTCGTGCCCTCGCGAGATCCGCGCGATCCGCATCCTGCGGGCCTCGCCGGCGATCACGTCCAGGTAGCGCAGCATGAGGGTGGCGATCGTGGTCACCATGGCCGGCGTCCGCAGCCGCTGCAGTCCCACGACGAGGTCGCGCAGCGGAGTGCTGCCGGCCAGGGTCAGCGACACCAGCACCCCGAGCGTGCCCTTGGCCAGGATGTTCCACGCGGCGTACAGCCCGGCGACCGACAGCGACGCGCCGAGCACCTGCACCCGCGGCGTGCCGCCGGAGAACGGCAGCAGCACGGCGAGCACCACGAACGGCAGCTCGATCACCGACCGGGTGGCGAACCACCGCACCGGAATGCCGGCCACGGCCCACACCACGAGCAGCACCAGCAGGTGCACGCCGAAGGCCCACACCACCTCGCGCGGGGTCGCGACCACGGCCAGCACGCAGGCCAGCGCGCCGGCGATCTTGGCCTGGGCCGGCAGGTGGTGCACCGGCGAGTCGCCAGGGCGGTACAGCGGATGCGGGTGTCCCGCGCCCACTGCCTACGGCCCGTCCCGCGGGGACAGGCCGGGGCCGGCGCCGGTCGGCGTCGCGCGATCGGTGCGGCGGCGCAGCCCACCGGGCTTACGAAACGACGGACACGGCCTTGCCAAACGGCGGACACGCCCGGTTGGCGTGCGGCGGCGCAGCAGCCAGAACAGCCCGCCGGTCAGCGCGAGCGTCACGAGCACGCCCGCGATGCCGGCCAGGCCGGTGAGCGCGCCGTCGCCGCCGACGGCGTAGTCGGCGAGGGGTCCGTCGGCCAGCGCGTGCTCCCTCGCGTCCCGCGCGATGCAGTCGCCGGCGAGCTCCTGGGCCGCGTCGACCGTGCAGCCGCGCCGGGTCACCGCGTCCAGCCCGTCCGGGTCCGGGTCGGCAAGGTAGGACAGCAGCCCGGCGATCAGCAGCGTGACGACCCCGAACGCGACCAGGAAGCGACTCATGCCGGCACCGCCACCGGCCGGCTGGGCGCGGTCCTCAGCAGATAGACGAGGTCGGGCCGGGCCCGCGCGACCGCGCCGACGGTCAGCCCGGTGATCAGGCCCTCGCCGACGCCGATCAGCACGTGCACGCCGAGCACCGCGGCGGCCACCGTGCCGAGTCCGACCCCGGCGTCGCCGCCGATCGCGTACTGCACGACGAAGCTGGCCGCCGCGGCAACCGTGTTCACCAGCGCGGAGACGAACGCGACGCCGACCAGCCAGCGCCGGCCGCGCAACGCGTACCGGCGCAGCGCGAGCGCGACCAGGAAGCCGGCCGCGGTGCCGACCAGCGCGAGGTTGGTGATGTTGGTGCCGAGCGCGGACAGCCCGCCGTCCGCGAACAGCAGCGCCTGCACCACCAGCACGATCGCCACGCACAGCGCACCGGTCCACGGGCCGACCAGGATCGCGGCGAGCGCACCGCCGAGCAGGTGGCCGCTCACCCCGGGCAGGACCGGGAAGTTGATCATCTGGGTGGCGAACACGAACGCCGCGACCAGGCCGGCCATCGGTGCGGTCCGCTCGTCCAGCTCACGCCGTGCCCTGCTGGCTGCCAGCGTCAGCCCGGCGGCCGCGATCACCCCGTAGAGCAGGGACGTGGGGGCATCGACGATGCCGTCGCTCAGGTGCATCGCGACGTTCATGGCGCAACGCTAACCCGCTCCGGCACTTGTTGCCAGTTATTGGCAACAACAATAGAAGTGCAGCATGGCCGCGGCGACCGGGCAAGGTAGGTTGCGCTGCATGACACCGCGGTCGGCCTCCGCAGATCCGCCGGGCGTCGACTCGACCGCCCTGCGCGAGTACCTGGACCGCGAGCGCCCGGGGATGGTCGATGGCCCGCTGTGCGCCGAGCTGATCGTCGGCGGCCGCTCCAACCTCACCTACCTGGTCACCGACGGCCGGGGCAGCTGGGTGCTGCGCCGTCCGCCGCTCGGTCACGTGCTGGCCACCGCGCACGACATGGGCCGCGAGTTCCGGGTGATGAGCGCGCTGGCCGGCAGCGCCGTCCCCGTTCCGGGCACTGTGCTGCACTGCGCCGACGATGCGGTGCTCGGTGCGCCGTTCTACCTGATGGACAAGGTGGACGGCACGGTGTACCGCTCCGCGGAGCAGGTCGCCCAGCTCGGGCCGCAGCAGGCCCGCGAGCTGTCGTCGACCCTCGTCGACGTGCTCGCCGACCTGCACGCGGTCGACATCGACGCCGTCGGTCTCGCCGACTTCGGCCGGCCCGACGGCTACCTGGAGCGGCAGGTGCGGCGCTGGCGCGGGCAGTGGGAGAAGTCGCGCAGCCGCGAGGTGCCCGGCATCGACGAGCTGGCCGACCGGCTGGCCGCCACGGTGCCGCAGAGCCGGGAGGCCGCGGTGCTGCACGGCGACTACCGGCTGGACAACGTGGTCGTCGGCGCCGACGGGCGGATCGCCGCGGTGCTGGACTGGGAGATGTCCACGCTCGGCGACCCGCTGGCCGACGTCGGCCTGCTGCTCGTGTACTGGGAGACGCTGTCCGCGCAGGCCGGCGTGACCGCGTCCAACGGGTTCCTGTCCGGCGCCGAGGTGCGGGAGTACTACGCGCGCCGCACCGGCCGCGATCTGTCCAATGTGGACTGGCACGTCGCGCTCGGCTTCTACAAGCTGGCCGTGGTCGCGGAGGGCATCTACTTCAGGCACACCCAGGGCAAGACGGTCGGCGAGGGCTTCGAGCGCTTCGGCGGCATGGTCGCGGCGCTGGTCGACAACGGGCTCGGCACGCTGCACACTCCGACGTAGGGAGCCGCACATGGACTTCGAGTTCGACGCGAGGACGGAGCAGCTGCGGGCCGAGCTGATCGCGTTCATGGACCAGCACGTGTACCCGGCCGAGCCGGTGTTCGCCGAGCAGCTGCAGAACGCCGCGGACCCGTGGGACCGGCCGCCGATCGTCGACGAGCTCAAGCGGGCCGCGCGGGAACGGGGGCTGTGGAACCTATTCCTGCCGGACGCCGAGCATGGCGCGGGGCTCACCAACCTGCAGTACGCGCCGCTCGCCGAGATCATGGGCCGCAGCCCCGCGCTCGCGCCGGAGGCGTGCAACTGCTCGGCGCCGGACACCGGGAACATGGAGGTGCTGGCTGCCTTCGGCACCGACGAGCAGCGCAAACGCTGGCTGCGGCCGCTGCTGGACGGCGAGATCCGCTCCGGCTTCAGCATGACCGAGCCGGACGTCGCCTCGTCGGACGCGCGCAATATCGGCACCAGCATCGTCCGGGACGGCGACCACTACGTGATCAACGGCCGGAAGTGGTGGACCACCGGCGCGCTGTCCCCGCGCTGCGAGATCCTCATCGTCATGGGCAAGACCGACCCGGACGGCGAGCCACACCGCCAGCAGAGCATGGTGCTCGTGCCGCGCGACACCCCCGGCGTGCACGTGAAGCGCGGCATGCAGGTCTTCGGCTACACGGACGGGTCGCACGGCGGGCACGCGGAGATCGAGTTCACCGACGTGCGGGTGCCCGTGGAGAACCTGATCGGCGAGGAGGGCGGCGGGTTCGCCATCGCGCAGGCACGCCTGGGGCCCGGCCGCATCCACCACTGCATGCGGCTGATCGGCATGGCCGAGCGCGCCATGGAGCTCATGTGCCACCGGGTCAGCAACCGGGTCGCGTTCGGCCGGCCGCTGGCCAGGCAGGGCGTGATCAGGGAGTGGATCGCGGAGTCGCGGGTGCGCATCGAGCAGGCCAGGCTGCTGGTACTCAAGACGGCGTGGCTGATGGACACGGTCGGCAACAAGGGCGCGCACACCGAGATCCAGGCCATCAAGATCGTCACGCCGCGGATGGCGGAGTGGGTGCTGGACAAGGCGATCCAGGCGCACGGTGCCGGCGGGGTCAGCCAGGACTTCCCGCTCGCCGCGCTGTGGTCCGGCGCCCGTTCGCTGCGGCTCGCCGACGGCCCGGACGAGGTGCACCTCGCTTCGCTGGCCCGCCGCGAGCTCGCCAGCTACGCCGACTAGCGCGGCCCGGGGCGGAAAGCGCGTCCTCGTGGGGTTACGCGTGGCCGGTGGTGGTAAACCGGACGCATGCGCACACATCGCCGCCAGCACACCAAGACGGCCGCGTGGCCGCAGGCCGTCGCAGTGCTGGTCGGCGTGCTGTTCGTGATCATCGGAGTCATCGGGTTCGCCGCGACCGGGCTGGACGGCTTCGCCTCGCGCGGTGACCCGGACCGGCTCTTCTGGCTCGCGCTGAACCCACTGCAGAATCTGGTGCACCTGGCGGTCGGTGCGGCCGGCATCGTGCTGTCGGCCAGGCTGGACAGGGCGCGGATCTTCGGCTGGGCGCTCACGGTCGCCCTCGGCTCGCTGTTCGGCTACGGCGTGCTGGTGTCGCGCGTGCGCGAGGCGGACGTGCTCAACCTGAACTGGCCGGACAACTGGCTGCACCTGGCCTTCGCGCTGGTCGGCGTGGTGATCGCGACGGGACCGGCGCGGGCGCGGCCGCTGCCGGCACCCCGGGCGGCCAGACCCCAGGCGGGCGAGCCGTCCCAGGCGGCCGAGCGGTCTCAGGCGGACTGAGGCCCGTCCCGCGGACAGGCCTAGTCGGCCAGGTTGTCCCGCAACGCGGCGAGGGTCTGCGCGAGCAGTCGTGACACGTGCATCTGGGAGATGCCGACCTGCTGCGCGATCTGGGTCTGGGTGAGGTTGCCGAAGAACCGCAGCAGCAGGATGGTCCGCTCGCGCTCGGGCAGCGACTCCAGCAGCGGCCGCACCGACTCCCGGTACTCCACCTGGTCGAGCGCCTGGTCCGCCTGGCCGAGGGCGTCCGCGGCGGTGTGCCCCGAGGAGTCGTCGCCGGTGAGCACCTCGTCCAGCGACGTGCTGCGGTACGCCGCCGAGGCTTCGATGCCCTCCAGCACGTCCTCGGTGCTGCACTGCAAGCGGGCGGCGATCTCGCTGGGCCGCGGCGCCCTGCCGAGGTTCTGGGAGAGCTCGGAGACCGCGGCCCCGATCGCCACGTGCAGGTCCTTCAGCCGCCGCGGCACGCGCATCGACCATGCCTGGTCCCTGAAGTGCCTGCGGACCTCGCCGGTGATTGTCGGCACGGCGTAGGACAGGAAGTCCGAGCCGCGGTCGGGCTCGAAGCGGTCCACCGCGTTGATCAGGCCGACGGTCGCGACCTGCTCCAGGTCCTCCTGCGGCTCGCCGCGGTGCGCGAAGCGGCGCGCGATGTGCAGCGCCACCGGCAGGTACCCGGTGACGAGTTCGTCGCGCAGCTGCTGGCGCCGCGGGTGGTCCTCCGGGAGGCTCGCGAACTCCTTGAACAGCGGCGCCAGGTGCTCGTAGCCGGAGTCCTGCGACGTCACCCTTCGGTCCGCTCGCGCCGCACGCACAGCGTGATACCGATGCTGTGCCGGTCCGAGGTGGCGAAGGCCTCGTCGGTGAGCGTGGTCAGCACCCGCCAGCCGAAGGTGTTCTGCGGCACGGTCGTGCGCTCGGCCACCGAGACGCTGGCCTGCACCTCGATGCGGCCGGCACCCACCAGGAACCGGCAGGAGAGCATGGTGCCCGCCGCGGCGAGCGGAACCAGGGTGGCGCACGCCTCGTCGACCGCCATCCGCAGGTCCGACACCGCGTCGAGGTCGAAGTCCTGCCTGGCAGCGAGGTCGGCAGCGACCACCCGGACGGCCGAGATATGAGCCGCCGACGCGGCGACCCGCATCTCGATCAGGGCGTGGGTGTCGGTTTCAGCCTGTTGGCCACCGGGAGCGATCACTGCGTCTCCTCTCCATGCGCCAGCCGGCCAGGGTCGGCCGAACTCAGCGCCGGCGGCAAGAATCCGAACTTGACGGGGGTACCCGAGCTCATGCCAGACCCAAACGCCCGATCAGCGCTCCAGCGCGGTTTCCAGGTCGGGGTAGATGCTGAACAGCTCGGCGAGGCCGGTGGCGACCAGCGGCCGCAGCACGGCGTGGTCGGTGCCGACCAGGCGAAGGGTCACGTTCCGGTTGCCGGCCTCGTCCCGCGCGGTGACGAGTGCGGCAAGCCCGCTCGAACCAAGGAAGGCCACGTCACGCAGGTCCAGCACGAGCATCGCCGGCTCCGTCGCGAACTGCTCGGTGAGCAGCTTGCTGAGCATCGGCGTGGTCAGCAGGTCGACCTCACCGCGGACGTGCACCACGACGGCGTCACCGTTGCGTTCGACCGACAGGTCGACGACCTGCTCGGCGACCGCGTCCGCCGCGAACCGGCCGTACTGGCCCAATTCGCTTTGGCCCGGTTCGCCCTGGCCGCCTGGGCGCCTCAGGTCGTTGCTGCGCCCGGACTCTGCAGGCGTCCATCCCGTGTGCGACACGGCTTTAACTCCCTTGAAGCGGGGCAGTTGCGTTGCCCTTCCGGCCACGGCTGCCTGCTCAACCGCGTACTGCGACCACCCTATGCTAGGCCGCGGGGGCGATCACAAGCGCCCGATCTCGTGGCAGCGGGTTTGGCTTCGGACAACCGTGGGTATCCGGCGGACAGGCTTGCCCGATGCGTCATACGCGCTCCATGTGATGTGACGTCGGGGTTTCCGTGGACCGCGGTCGGGGTGTCGCGTCGGGCAGGCCGTCGACTATCGGCTCTTCGCCTGGTCTCCCAGTGGGTAACCGTCGTCCAAGGGACGATGGAGCGCGCCGTGCTGCGGCTCAGCGGGCGTCTATCGCCACCCTGACGCCGAATCCGACCAGCGCGGCGCCCATGATCGCCTCCGTCGCGCGCCGGACCCGCGGCCGGCGCAGCACGTCGCCGGCCGTCGCGACCAGCGCCGCGTAACCGGACAGCCAGACCAGCGTGATCGTCGCGAAGACCAGCCCCGGCAGCAGCAGCGCGCCGAAGGACGCCCCGGTCGCCGGCGCGAACTGCGGCAGCAGGCTGGTGAAGAAGACCGCCATCTTCGGGTTGCCGAGGTTGCTCAGCACGCCCTGGCGGTACGCGCCGCGGGCCGGCACCGGCTGCCCGCCGGCCGCCGGGGTGCCGTCGACGGCGGCTTGCCCGGTGACCGCGGCCCGCAACGCGGTGAGGCCGAGGTAGACCAGGTACGCCGCACCGGCCAGTCGCAGCGCGACGAAGCCCGGCTGCCAGGCCAGCAGCACCGCGGCCAGCCCGAGGCTCGTCGCCACCGCCCAGCCGACCTGACCGGTCGCCACGCCGAGCGCCGTCGCCAGCCCGCCGCGGCGCCCGCCGAGCACGCTGTTGCGGATCGTCAGCGCGGTGTCCTGGCCGGGAGTGACGATCACCACCAGGCTGACCGCGAGGAACGCGACGGGGTCGGCGATCACCCCCACAGCATGCCGTGCCCGACCCGCGCCCCCGGGGCCATAGGGCGACTCGCATCCGTATCGACATTTTGAGCCGCCCAAGACGTCGACACGGATGCGAGTCGCCGGGAGAACCTAGACTCGCGGCGGTGCTGGGGAGGGTTGCCGAGTTCCTCGACGGGCGGGCGCCGGGTACGCCGTGCCTGGTGCTGGACCTCGACGTGGTGCGGCAGCGGTACCGCGAGCTGCGCGAGGCGCTGCCGCGGGCGCGGATGCACTACGCGGTCAAGGCCAATCCACACCCACGGGTGCTGCGCGCGCTGGCCGAGCTGGGTGCCGGGTTCGACGTGGCGTCGCCGGCGGAGGTGGCGCTGTGCCTGGCGGCAGGGGCCGACCCGGCCGGCATCTCGTACGGCAACACGGTGAAGAAGCGCTCCGACGTGGCGTACGCGTTCGCGGCCGGCGTGCGCCGGTTCGCCGTGGACAGCCGGCCGGATCTGGAGAACCTCGCCGCCGCCGCGCCCGGCTCGCTCGTGTACTGCCGGCTGTTCGTGCCGGACGACGGCGCCCGCACCCCGTTCGGCCGCAAGTTCGGCTGCTCGCCCGAGCAGGCGGTGTCGCTGCTGGCCGCGGCGGGCGGCCTCGGGCTGGTGCCGCACGGGGTGTCGTTCCACGTCGGTTCGCAGCAGCTGGACCCGTCGGCGTTCGCGCGCGGGGTGCGGGCCGCGGCGGCGGTGGTCGGCGAGTTGTCCGCGCGCGGGGTCGTGGTGCCGGCGCTCAACCTGGGCGGCGGGTTCCCGGTGCGGTACGCGACGCCGGTGCCGCCGCTCGCCGACTACGCCGCCGCCATCCAGGGCGCCGTCGGCGAGTGCTTCGGCGCCAGCCCGCCGGAGCTGGCGATCGAGCCGGGCCGGGCGGTGGTCGCCGATGCGGGGGTCATCAGGACCGAGGTGGTGCTGGTCGCCGAGCGCGACGGCCGCCGCTGGGTCTACCTGGACGCCGGCCGCTACGGGGGGCTGGCGGAGACCGAGAACGAGGCCATCGCCTACCGGATCGTCAGCCGGCTGGGCGGGCCGGACGGCCCCGTGGTGCTCGCCGGCCCGACCTGCGACGGCGACGACGTGCTGTACCAGCGCACCGAGTACCGGCTGCCGCTGCGCCTGCGCGCCGGCGACCACGTGGACATCCTCTCCGCCGGTGCCTACACCGCCAGCTACGCCTCGGTCGGCTTCAACGGCTTCGCACCGCTGGCCGTGCACTGCGTCGACGCTGACGAGGCCACCGGCTGAGCCGCTGGCCGCAGGCTGCCCCAACCGCCGGCCGGGGTGCCGATGCGAGCCTGCGGGGGCTACTACCGTGCCGGTAGGTGCAGCGCTCGACTACTGTCGCGGCCGTGTTGGTGCAGCCGCTCTTCACCGGACAGCACGCGCTGGCCGAGCTGGTCGGCGTCGCGCCGGAGCTGCTCGACGACGAGCCGCTGCTGCGCCGGGTGCTGGCCGCCGCCGCCACCGAGTGCGGCGCCACGGTGTGCCAGGTGATCTCCAAGCGGTTCCAGCCGCACGGGGTGACCGTGCTGGCGTTGCTGTCCGAGTCGCACGCGTCGCTGCACAGCTACCCGGAGAACGGCTCGGTGTTCGTGGACGTCTTCACCTGCGGCGAGCACGCCGACCCTGGGCGAGCGGTCGAGGTGCTCGCGCGCGAGCTGCGGCCGACCACCGTGCACAGCACCGTGGTCCGCAGGGGCGAGCCGCGTTGACCCGCTGGCTGGACGAGCCGCTCGGCGACGGGCTGCTGCGGCGCTGGCGGCTCGACGAGGTGCTGTGGGAGGGCCGGACCGCGTACCAGCGGATGCTGATCGGTCGCACCGCGCACGGCGTGTCGCTGTTCTGCGACGACGAGCGGCAGAGCGCCGAGCTGTCGCAGCTGGTGTACCACGAGGCGCTGCTGGTGCCCGCGCTGCTGCTGGCAGATCGGGTCGAGCGGGTGCTGGTGGTGGGTTCCAGCGAGGGTGTGGTGAGCCAGCTCGCGGTGGCCGCCGGCGCCACCACGGTGGACCACGTGGATATCGACCGTGAGTGCGTGCGGCGCTGCGCCGAGCTGCTGCCGTACGGGTACGGGGTGGCCGAGCTGACCGCGGCCGAGCGCGGTGACGGCCCGGTACGGGTGCACTACGCCGACGGCTGGGACTACCTGCACACCACGGGGGAGCGCTACGACGTGGTGGTGGTCGACCTGCCCGACGAGCGCTCCGCCGATGCCACCGCGCAGCACAACCGGCTCTACGGCACCGACTTCCTCCGCCGCTGCCGCGACGTGCTGGCGGCGGGCGGCGTGCTGGCCGCGCAGGCCGGCTGCCCGACGCTGTGGCGCAACGCCACGCTGGCCCGTTCGCTCGCGCGGTTCGCGGAGGTGTTCGCCGCCGTGGCGTACTTCGGCAGCGACGAGCACGAGTGGGCATTCCTGTTCGGACGCGCCGACGCGGTGGCCGACCCCACGGCCCTGATGCTGGAGCGCCTCGCGTCCGCCAGCTACCGGCCGGCCACCATCGACGCCGCCGCGCTGCGCGGTTGCTCGGTGGTGCCGCATGCCTTGCGGGGCCCGTGAGTGCGGATGAGTGCTACAGCACCCATCCGCACTCACGGGCAGCCGTAGGCTGCATCCGTGGACCTGCAACTGACCGAGGAACAGGCGGCGCTTCGGCAGCTGGCCGCGGACTTCGTCGACCGCGAGGTGGTGCCGTACGCGGCCGAGTGGGACCGCCGCGAGTCCGTCGACACCGACATCGTGCCGCGCCTTGGCAAGCTCGGGCTGCTCGGCGTGACGATCGACGAGTCCTGCGGTGGCTCCGGCGGCGACCACCTGGCGTACTGCGTGCTGCTGGAGGAGCTCGGCCGCGGCGACTCGTCGATCCGCGGCATCGTCTCGGTGTCGCTCGGGCTGGTGTCCAAGACGATCGCGATGTTCGGCACCGACGAGCAGAAGCGCGAGTGGCTGCCGCAGCTGTGCTCGGGCCAGGCGCTCGGCTGCTTCGGGCTGACCGAGCCGGACACCGGGTCCGACGCCGCGTCGTTGCGCACCAAGGCCGAGCGGGACGGCGGGGACTGGCTGCTCACCGGCTCGAAGATGTTCATCACGAACGGCACCTGGGCCAAGGTCGCGCTCGTCATGGCCCGCACCGGCGGGCCGGGTCCGAAGGGGATCACCGCGTTCCTGGTGCCCACCGACAGCCCCGGCTTCACCGCGAGGGAGATCCACGGCAAGCTCGGGCTGCGCGGGCAGGCCACCGCAGAGCTGATCATGGACGGGGTGCGGGTGCCCGACTCGGCCAGGCTTGGTGACGAGGGCCAGGGCTTCACCGTCGCGATGAGCGCGCTGGCCAAGGGCCGGATGTCGCTGGCCGCCGGCTGCATCGGGATCTGCGCCGGCTGCCTGCAGGTGTCCGTCGAGTACGCCAAGAGCCGCCAGCAGTTCGGCAAGCCGATCGCCAGCTTCCAGCTCGTGCAGGAGCTGCTCGCCGAGATGGCGCTGGAGGCCGACGCCGCGCGGCTGCTGGTGTGGCGGGTCGCCGACCTGATCGACCGCGGCCTGCCGTTCGCCACCGAGGCGTCGATGGCGAAGCTCTACGCCAGCGAGGCGGCCGTGCGGGCGTCCAACGCGGCGGTGCAGGTGTTCGGCGGCTACGGCTACATCGACGAGTACCCGGTCGGCAAGTACCTGCGGGACGCGCGGGTGACCACCGTGTACGAGGGCACCAGCCAGATCCAGAAGCTGCTCATCGGGCGGGCGCTCACCGGCGTCAGCGCGTTCTCGTGACGGGCGGCCTGGCGGCGCGCGCCGCGGTGCTGCGGGAACCCGGCGGCGAGCTGTCCGTCGAGGAGATCTCGCTGACCGAGCCCGGTCCGACGCAGGTGCGGGTGCGGATGGTCGCCACCGGTGTGTGCCACTCCGACCTGTCGCTGGCCAACGGGACGCTGCGCGCCCAGTTCCCGGTCGTGCTCGGGCACGAGGGTGCCGGTACGGTGGTCGAGGTCGGCTCGGAGGTCACCGACCTCGACGTCGGCGATTCGGTGGTGCTGAACTGGTCGCCGCCGTGCCGGAAGTGCTGGTTCTGCCGGCACGGCGAGCCGTACCTGTGCGAGCACGCCATGGACGGCGCGGCCCGGCCGTACGGCGTGCTGGCCGACGGTGGCCCGGTGTACCCGGGGCTCAGCTCCGCGGCCTTCGCAACCGAGACCGTGGTGGCGCGGGCCGGCTGCATCCCGATCTCGGTGGGCGCAGCGCCGCCGGACCTACCGCTGGAGCTGGCGGCGCTGCTCGGCTGCGCGGTGCTCACCGGGGTGGGCGCGGTGCTCAACGCGGCGTGCGTGCAGCCCGGCGAGTCGGTGCTGGTCGTGGGACTCGGCGGGGTCGGCCTGTGCGCCGTGCAGGGCGCGCGGCTGGCCGGCGCGTCCGCGGTGATCGCGGTGGACCCGGCGCCGTCGAAGTTCGAGCTCGCACGCCGGTTCGGCGCCACCGAGGTGCTGGAGCCGTCCGCCGACCTGGCCAAGCGGGTGCGGGCGCTGACCGAGGGCCGCGGGGTGGACCACGCCATCGAGTGCGTCGGGCGGGCCGACACCATCCGCGCCGCGTGGTCGTCCACCCGCCGCGGCGGGCACACCACGGTGGTGGGCATGGGCTCGGCGAAGGACACGCTCAGCTTCAACGCCCTGGAGATCCCGCACTTCGGCCGCAGCCTGGCCGGCTGCATGTACGGCAGCACCGACCCGGAGGCGGACGTGCCGGTGCTGCTCGACCACTACCGCGCTGGGCGGCTGGACCTCGAAGGGCTCGTCACCGACCGCATCGGGCTGGCCGACGTGGGCGCCGCATTCGACGAGCTGCGCGCCGGGCGTGGCGCGCGCAGCGTGGTCGTGTTCTGACGCGGCGCCGAAGGCAGTCGCACGAAACGACGGACACAGTCGCACCAACCGACGGACACGCGCTTACTGGGCGGCGGACACGCGCGGGATGGTGGCTAGAGGATTGCCTCGGCTATGCGGGCGCGGTGGTCCCGGCCGCTGCCGCCGAAGGCCTCCAGCCACAGCGCGCGCTTGTACAGCCGGTGCAGCACGTGCTCCCACGTGAAGCCGATGCCGCCGCACACCTGGATGGCGCGCTCGCAGGCCAGCACGGCCGCCTCCGCCGCGCTGGACTTGGCCGCCGAGCATGCGGCGTCGGCCAGCTCGTCCGACTCGGCCACCGCCCAGCCGGCCCAGTAGGTCAGCGAGCGGGCCAGTTCCGTCGCCGCGTAGGCGTCCACGACCTGGTGCGACACGGCCTGGTAGCTGCCGATGGGCCGGCCGAACTGCTCGCGGGTACTGGCGTACTCCACCGCGATGTCGACGGCCCGCCTGGCCACCCCGATCGCCTCGGCAGCCGCCAGCACGAGCGCGCGCCGCTCGATCGCGGCCAGCACCGCCGGGGTGTCTGCCGCCGGCACCAGGAGCACCGACGGGGCCAGGGTGAACGACACGTCGCCGAGCCGGCGGGTGCGGTCCGTGGTGGCGCGCGGGGTGACCCTGGCGTCGCCGGCGTCGACCAGCCGCAGCCCGTCGATCGTGACCACGACGAAGGCGCTGGCCGTGGTGGCGTCCGGCACCAGCACGGCCTGCCCGTGCACCCGGCCGTCGCCGTCGACGGCCACCGCCGCCCCCTCCGCGGCGACCCGCAGCTCCTGCCGCTGCCCCTGCTGCGCCCAGGCCAACGTGGGCCGCAGCTCGCCGGCGGCCAGCGAGTCGAGCAACGCCTGGTCCCGCTCGATGGCCGGCAGCGCGAGCGCCAGCGCTGAGAACAGCGGCGCGGGCAGCAGCCCGTACCCGGCCTCCTCGAACACCACGACCTGGTCGAGCAGCCCCAGCTCGGCGTCCAACCAGCCGAGGTCGGCGAGCTGCTTCCAGCTCTGCGGCGCCCAGCCGGGCTCGTTGTCGACGATCTCGCCGACCCGCTCCAGCGGGTACTGCTCGGCGAGGAACTCGCGCGCCGAGCCGCGGAGCAGCTCCTGCTCCTCCGAGAAGGCGAAGTCCATCAGCGGCTCCTTGGTAGGCCGAGCACCCGCTCGGCGGTGATGTTGCGGAGGATCTCCGACGTGCCGGCCTCGATGGTGTTGCCGCGGCTGCGCAGCTGCTGGTACTGCCAGTAGCCGTCGGCGAGCGCGTCGTCGCCCTCCAGCGCGCCGGACAGCCCCTGGATGCCGACCGCGAGCTTGCCGAGCCGCTGGTTGGCCTCGCTCCACACCAGCTTGACGATCGAGCCCTCCGGGCCGGGTACACCGGTGTGCAGCAGCGTGGAGAGCATCCGGTAGTTGGTGAACCGCAGCGCCTGCATCTCGATCCACTCGCGGGCGATCGCGTCGCGCACCAGCGGGTCGTCGGCCGGCACCCGGCCGTCCGGCGCGGGCTTGCCGGCCAGGTCGACCAGCACGTCGAGCTGGCGCTGCAGCACCGCCGCGAGCGCTATGCCGAGCGTGCCGCGCTCGTGCAGCAGCGTGGTCATCGCGACCTTCCAGCCGTCGCCGGGCTGGCCGAGCATCGAGTCGACGGGCACCCGCACGTCGGTGAAGAAGATCTCGTTGAACTCCGGGTCGCCGGTGATCTGGCGCAGCGGCCGCACCTCGACGCCCGGGGAGTGCATGTCGACCAGCAGATAGGACAGGCCCTTGTGCTTGGGCGCGTCGGGATCGGTGCGGACGACGAGGATGCACCAGTCGGCCACGTGCGCGTAGGACGACCAAACCTTCTGCCCGTTGACCACCCAGTGGTCGCCGTCGCGCAGTGTGGTCATCCTTTGGGCCCTGGTGCGGGCGCCGGCGAGGTCGGAGCCGCTGCCGGGCTCCGAGAAGCCCTGACACCAGATCTCCTCGCAGGACAGCAGCGGCTGCAGGAACCGGCCCTTCTGCTCGTCGGTGCCCCACGCGATGATCGTCGGGCCGGCCATGTTGAGCCCGATGACGCCGACGTGGCCCGGCGCGCCGGCCCTGGCGGTCTCCTCGTAGTAGATCGCCTGGTAGGTGGGGGAGAGCCCGCGGCCGCCGTACTCGGCGGGCCAGCTCAGGCCGACATAGCCGGCGTCGTGCAGCTTGCGGCTCCACTCGCGGTGGAGGTCCACTTCGGGTCGGCCGGCGCGGGGGGCGCGGTCGGTCCAGTTGTCGCGCAGCCAGTCCCGCAGCTCGGCGCGGAACGCGGCCTCGTCAGGGGAGTCGCGGAAGTCCATGAGAGCAGCATGGCGCATCGTCCCCGGATGCACGAAGCCCCCCGAGTCGTGGACTCGGGGGGCTCGCTGTGCTCTGGTTACTCAGACGGCCCTGACCTGCTGGGCCTGCGGGCCCTTGGTGCCCTGGCCGATCTCGAACTCGACCCGCTGGTTCTCGTCCAGGCTGCGGAAGCCGTTGGCCTGGATCTCCGAGTAGTGCACGAAGATGTCGGATCCACCGCCGTCGGGGGTGATGAAGCCGAAGCCCTTCTCCGAGTTGAACCACTTAACGGTGCCTTGCGGCATGTCTTTCTCCTCAACAGATACCGGTGTGCTTCCCCGGTCGTAGAGGGAGACAGCACGCGCAAACCAATTACCAACGACCGCGGCCAGTCAATCACGAATCGCGCCGGGTCCGCCACCGGTTGCGGCCGATCTCTGTGAACCGGCGTGTCGCGAACGT
>Ga0299913_10000278_pt1 | contig 29871 bp, 26 predicted proteins | sample RVTome_9_FD_201360 | JGI IMG/M metagenome (GOLD analysis project Ga0299913, IMG submission 201360) | Soil microbial communities from uranium-contaminated site in the Upper Colorado River Basin, Wyoming, United States - RVT155D38 (version 2) ... | reverse complement strand
GCGATCGCGGCCCACATCCCCGGCAAGAATGGAATGAGCCAGGACTACGTCTACAAGCTTGCTACCGCGGGTGACCGGATCAGGATGCTGAAGACCTACCTCGTGGGCAACGGCGACCTCGTAACGGGACGGGGGGTCACTTCGGACGCTCCACGGTTCGACTTCTCGACGATCACCCTGCTGCCCGACGGGCGCGTAGCGGTGTCGTTCATCGACGCTGAATACGGGACCCCCGCACTAGCGATCGAAAGGTAGCTAGCCCGAACGGCAGCTAGCCGGGGGGCCACTGGAGGGGGCGTCCTCCGAGCACGTGGAAGTGGAGGTGGAAGACGCTCTGCCCCGCCTTCGCACCGACGTTCGAAACGACCCGGTAGCCGTCTGCGATGCCTTCTTGCTCCGCGACCTTCGCGATGACGTCGAAGAGGTCGGCCAGCTCATCACCGTCGGATGTCGTCAGATCGTGGACCGATGCGACGTGACGCTTGGGGATCACCAGGACGTGTGTCGGAGCCCCCGGGTTGATGTCCCTGAACGCGTACGCGCTATCGGATACCAGGACCTCATCCGAGGGGATGTCGCCGGCGACGATCTTGCAGAACAGGCAATCAGCTTGTTGCGACAAGGGTTCCTCCTCTGATCCCATCGGCTCGCACTTCGTGACCCATGACCTGGGCCATCTTTCCCAACAAGCCCTCTGCCTCGAACCACACGCGGACGTAGTCGTCGGTCTGGCCCGAGCAGATGCTGACGCCGTCGACGATACGTTCGTCCTCGACCAGCACCTCGAGCGGCCGGCCGAGGTGCTCGTTCAAGAAGCGCGCCCTGATCTCGTTGCCGAGATCGATCAGCCGCTTCGAGCGGTCCTTCTTGACGTCGGGCGGGACCACATCGGTCATGTCGGCCGCCGCCGTATCGTCGCGAGCCGAGTAACGGAAGACATGCAACTTCGAGAAGCCCACGTGCCGAGCGACGTCGAGCGTCGCCTGGAAGTGTTCCTCGGTCTCGCCCGGGAAGCCTACGATGATGTCGGTCGCGAGGGCCAGGCCCGGCAGGTGCTCCTTCGCTCGTTCGATCCTCTCGAGGTAGTCGGCCATCCGGTAGGGACGATGCATCGCGTCCAACACATCGTCGTGGCCGGCCTGCACGGGCACGTGCAGATAGCGGCAAACGCGCGGTTCGCGCGCGATGAAGTCGATGACTTCGTCCGTGAGATGGGCAGACAGGATCGAAGACAGGCGCAGACGCAGCACTCCTTCGATGCCCAAGAGGCGCTCGAGGAGCCGCATCAGGTCGCGCTCGTCACCACCTCGGTCGAAGCGGTACTTCCCGAGATGGACACCGGTGAGGACGAGTTCCTTGGCCCCGGCCCGGACACGATGGGTAGCTTCGGCAACCAGCGCGTCCTCGTCCATCGACCTGAGGGGGCCGCGCGTTTTCGGGATGATGCAGAAGGTGCACCACTCATCGCACCCGGTCTGAGCCTTGAGGTTCGCGCGGATCCTCGCGGGGGCCACGGCGGGGGCCGGGCCGGATGTCTCCTTGCGGAAGCCCAACTGCATGAGGGGAGCGGTTGCGGCATGGCCTTCGAGGGAGGTGGCGAAGGACTCCTTCTCGTCGTTGCCCAGGATGAGGTCGACCCCTTCGATCGCGGCGATCTCATCGGGGTTCGAAACCGCGTAGCACCCGATGGCAACGACCTTCGCATCCGGATGGTTGCGCACCGCTCGTCGCAGGGCCATGCGCGACGCCTTCGTCGCCTCCCGGGTCACCGTGCAGGTGTTGACGACCACGACGTCGGGATCGGCGTCCTGTGCGGCCGGTTCTAGCCCGGAATCGCCCAACATCTCGGCCATCGAATCCGACTCTGCCTGGTTGAGGCGGCAGCCGAGAGTGGTGAACCGGTAGGTAGCCATGGGGCAAACCTACTCAGCCGATCAGGCCGTAATGGAACTGGAGGGCGGCGGTCGTCACTACCGCGGCGTTCTCGGTCCTCAGGATCTGGGGGCCGAGCGAGACGAGTTGGGCCCCCGCATCGGCGAGCGCTTCGGCCTCCGAGCGGTCGAGGCCGCCTTCGGGCCCGACGACCAACGCCACCCTGTCGGCCGTGCCGGTGAGGGCGGTGCGTAGGGGGAACGAGGCTTCTTCCCACAGGACGACCGCGTGCGGCTCCTTGGCGATGCGCCGTTGGAGCTCGGTCCACGACAACCCCCCGCCGGCCTCGAGCACGAACGGACTGCGGGACTGCTTGGCGGCGGAGCGGGCGATGGCGCGCCATCTCTCCTCCAGCTTGGCGACCTTCGCTTCGTCCCACTTCACGATCGAGCGTGAGCTCTCGTACACCCACACCTCAGCGATGCCGAGCTCGGCCAGCCGTTCGACGATCCCGTCGATCTTCTGACCCTTGGCGGCGCCTTGGTAGACAACTATGCGCGGCTTCACCGGCCGGCGCTCGTCGATCTCGAGGATCTCAGCGGTCAGGATGTCGTCTTCGGCCCGCGCGGCCGCACAGCGCGCCACTCTCCCGCGACCGTCGGTGACGACGATGATGTCGGGAGGTGTCACGCGCATGACCTTCAGCGCGTGGTGCGATTCGTCTTTGGGCAGGACCACCTCGGTATCGGTCCACGCTTCGGATCCTGCGATGAACCACGGGATGCTGCTCACCGGATCAGCTGAACGCCTCTTTGATCCGGTCGAACATACTCCTCGGTGAGGTCTCCTCGGAGCGGAGTTCAGCGAAACGACGCAACACTTCCTCTTGTTCCTCCGTCAGGTCCGTCGGCGTGAGCACTCGGAGCAATGCAACGATCTCGCCGCGGCCCCTGGCTTGCAGCCGGGGCATCCCCTTCCCCTTGAGTCGAATGACCTCGCCGGCTTGGGTGCCGGGTTCGATCTCCACCGGCTCGGTACCGTCCAGGGTCGGGATCTCGATCGTCCCCCCCAATGCCGCCACCGTCATCGGGACGTCGACCTCGCAACCGAGATCGGCACCGACCCGGCGGAAGACCTCGTGTACTGCGATGCGGATCGCGACGTAGAGGTCACCCGAGCCGCCACCTCGAACGCCCGCCTCGCCGCGGCCGGACACTCTCAGCTGGGCACCGTCGTCGACCCCGGGAGGGATCTGGACGGTGAGCGCATCGGTGACCTGGACGCGGCCCGTGCCCCCGCAGTTCTTGCACGGATCGACGATCTCTTCTCCCCGTCCCCGGCATCGCGGACAGGTGGTCGCTGTGATCATGTTGCCCAGCATCGTGCGCCTGACCTGGCGCAACTCGCCGGTGCCGCCACACTCCGAGCACTGGACGGGAAACGTCCCGGGGGCTGCCCCGCTGCCATGACAATCGTCGCATCCGGCAAGGGTCGAGATCTCGACCTCGCGCTCGGCTCCCTCGGCTGCCTCTTCGAGCGTCAGCTCGACCTCGGCCAGGATGTCGGATCCTCGCGCCGGACCGGTACGGGTCTGGCCGCCGAAGCCGCCGCCGAAGAAGGTCGAGAAGAGGTCCGAGATCCCTCCGAAGTCGCTGAAGCCGGCGGCTCCGGTTCCCGCTCGCTCGTCCCCAAACATGTCGTAGCGCTGCCGCTTCTGGGGGTCCGATAGCACCTCGTACGCGTGAGACACACTCTTGAACCGGTCCTCGGAGACCGGATCGCTCTGGTTGGCGTCGGGATGCAGCTCGCGCGCGAGTTTCCGGTAGGCGCGCTTTATCTCCTCCGGTGTCGCCTCGCGGTTAACGCCAAGAGTTTCGTAGTGGTCGGCCATCGCAGCTGGTCTATATGCCCAGTTCGGTCAGCATCCGACCGAGGTTCGCGGACACTTCGTAGACGGCGGCGATCGTCTTGCGATAATCCATGCGCGTAGGGCCTACGACGCCGAGCGAGCCGAGGATGTTCCCTCCGGCCCCGTAAGAAGCCGAGATGACGGAGCTCGACTGCATCCCTTCGGCTTGGTTCTCGGATCCGATGCGGACCGAGACGTTCTCGACCGAAAGCGCGTCGGCCATGACCTCCAGCAGCAATCTCCGGTTCTCGAGGGCTCCGATCACCTGACGCACCGTTTCGAGGTCGGCGAATTTCTGCTCGTCGACGATGTTGGCCGCGCCTTCGAGGAAGACCCTGTCGGTTTCGCGCTGTGAGACGTCCGCGTCGAGAGCGCTAGCGATCGTCGCGACCGAGTCGCGCAATCCGCTCGGGAACTGCTCGACGCTCCCCGCGATGGTCTTGCCCACCGAATCCAGTGGTTCGTCGAGAGCGACGCGGTTCAACATCGACGACGCGTCTTCGAGCTGTTGGTCTTCGAGCGCCTCAGACACCGAGAGGACGTGGTTCTCGACGAGCCCGTTGTCGGTGACCAGAACTACCATCGCCCGGTTCGTCGAGAGGCGTACGAGCTCGACATGGCGCACGACGCTTCTCTCCAGCACCGGGGCGAACACCACCGCAGCGTGGTCGGTGAGATCGGACAACAACGCAGCCGTCTGCCGGAGCGAATCTTCGAGCTCCAACCGCGGCTGTCCGAAGAAGGTGCGGATCTGTTGGGCTTGTTGGGCCGGCAGCCGTACGTCGCTGCCCCACGCGTCCACGAAGAAGCGATAGCCGGTGTCGGTAGGGATGCGCCCCGCGCTCGTGTGGGGTTGGTAGATGTAGCCCTGGTCCTCGAGGGCGCCCATGTCATTGCGGACCGTGGCCGGTGAGACCCTCAGCTTGTAGCGGTCCACCAGGGTCTTGGAGCCGACCGGCTCACCGGTGCTCACATAGTGCGAAACGATGGCCCTAAGCACTAGGGCCTTGCGCTCGTCGAGGGTCCTCTCCGGGGTCGTCATCAGGCAACCCACCCTACCCTGGTTAGCACTCGCAACCCAGGAGTGCTAACCAAGCGAGCCGGCGATGCTGACCTCGTGATCGGTGCTTCCGCACACCGGGCAGGACGGCAATACGCCCGTTCGCAGCTCGGTGCGGCATACGGGGCACATGCCCCTCAGCTCGAGCAGGCTGGGCGCATCGACGTAGTCGCCGTCCAAGGCGAGGAGGGTCCCCGATTCCGGATGTACGTGTACGACGTGGTCGTGCTCGCACCGGTACTCGTCGGCCCCCTCGAACGAGCCCCAGCGTGCCGTGAACGTCAAGCCGCAGTCACCGCACGTGAGGTTGCCGAGGTAGGCCATCCGTCAAGGATGGCACTTCCCCCGTCCCTATGCTTTCGGACTGGGCGTTCAGCCCTGGGCGGCCATCGACGCGGCGATCTTCTCGAGCTCTTCCCGCGGCATCTCCCCGTAGACCGAATAGATGCCGATGTCGCGGGCGTCCAAGGTTCCGGGCCACAGGATCTGCCTGGTGTGCCGAGGGCCTTCGCCGGTCTGGTCGAACAGCCCCGGTTCTTCTCCAACCTCGGTCTCCTCGGGATCGACCTCCCCGCCGCACCCGAGCCCGAAGTTGACGTCGCCGTACGAGATCGACATCGACCGAGCGAACCGTTCGCCTTCCTCGCGCGGCAGTTCCATGCGGATCGTCGCGGTCGTCGAACCATCGTAGGAATACGCGTCGACCGGCCACCTCTTATCCAGCCGAACGCCTTCAGGCAGGTAAGTGGGCCAGATGAACGACAGCTCCTCACCCACTACCCCGGATAGGAACCGCTTCGCGTCTTCGATCGTCTCCAAGGGGTACGCGGGCGAGATCGCATAGGCGGCCCCCTCGATGCGGCCGTCGTCCGTCTCCGTGGTCTCGAACATCGCATGTTGGAATCCGAAGCGGCCGTCGGACCTCGCATACAGCGTCGCCGGGACAGACCATCCCGACTTCGACCTCGCAGGGGTCCCGAGGATGTATCCACCACGCCCTTTAAGCAGATCGTCCTGCTCATCACCGACAAGCAGGGATGCCGCGGTGTAGTGACCCGAGCGGTGGCGGCTGCCGAAGTAGTCCCCGGCCAGGCGCTGCGCCCGCGCTGCCCCCACCGGACCTGAGAAGGTCGGAGCAGGAGTCGCGGTACCGCTCCATGAGTACTCGCGCACTTTCCACCCGCCCGATCTGAGGTCCAAGATGCCCATGGAGCGATCGCCCTTCGGATCGACCAGATCCACGATCGCGCGGCTTCCGTCCTGAGCCACCGACACGCGGCCGGTGGGGAGGAAGCGGAGCGGCGAAGGGGCAGCATGGGTCGCTTCGACCTTCCGCGTCCATGCGTTGGCCTTCGTGACGAGCTCGAGCTCACCATCCCGACCTCGGCGCATCACGACGACTCCATGACCCGTTGACCATGCGTCCGAGAACACGCCAGGCATGACACTGAACGTCAGGTCGTCTCCGTCGGTAGACAGGATCTTGGTCGTGTATCGGGCCGAGCGGCCCACCGTGGTGAACTGCGCGCCACGGGTCTCGGCCTGGTTCGTAGAGCTCGACGACCATGCCACGCCGCGTCCGATGAACGCGGGCGAAGGCGACCCTTGGCCCAGGCGTTTGAAGATGCCGGTATCGAGGTCGAGGACCCAGATGGTGGAGCCTTCTCCCCAAGGGTTGTAGGCCGGATCCACCAACGCGAACGCGAGCTTGTCGGCACCGGGCGACCACGACAGGTTCGAGACCCGCGCGTCGACGGGAAGGCCGTGAGTCGCCAACTCGCCCAACTCGGTAGGTCGGGACCCGTCGGCCGCGACCATGAACAGGGCGGGGCCGTCCTCGCCCGGGCCCACGAATGCGATCGTCCTGGCATCGGGCGAGAACGCAGGCGAGGAGACACCCGGGAACGCGAGCAGCTTCCGCGCCTGCGAACCGTCTGGAAGGGCGGTCCAGAGGTTCGTGCAGCTGACGAACAAGATGCCCCCGAGCGGCTCGGCGCTCATGGGACGCATCGAGCCGCCGGCCGGGGGGATCTGGTCCAGCGAGGCGACCTGCGATGCGGGCAGAGGACGCGGGGTCTCGTAGAGGCCCTTCGGGCCGGGCCGACCGACCGCGCGGAAGGCGGGGTAGCCGATCGCGCCGATCAACAGGGCGACGAAGAGGACCGCCGGGATCACCCGGCCTCCTCTGGGTGGCGCCGGAACCAGCTCCAGCCGGGGGACGGATGCGACCTGTTCGGACTCGAGCTCCCACTGTTCAACCGCCACGGCCCCTCCTCTCACCTGCTGTCATGGATTCGACTGTCCTCGGCCGGGATCGGTTCTCGAGAACTTTCCTAGGCGTGCCGGCGTCTCACTTGCATGAGGTGGCACGATGACTGCACGAACTGACCGCCCTTGGGGGGCGACGTGGACGAGCCCGACCCTCAGATCCTCAGCTCGGCGAGGAAAGGGGACGCACGCGCCTTCGAAGCCCTGGTACGGGCGTACCAGGGCGATGTCTGGAGGCTGTGTCTCCGTCTCATGGGCAACCCTGCTCAAGCAGATGACGTCACCCAGGACGCATTCGTTCGGATCTTCCGGTTCCTCCCCCGCTACCGCGGGGACTCGAAGTTCTCGACCTGGGTCTTCGCGATCGCACGCAACTGCGCCTTGGACGAGATGCGCAAGACCAAGCGAAGACGGTTGCTTCTCGAACGAGCGCACATGCAACCGCAGATCCAGCACGCCGAGCAGTCGAGCACCGTCGAGGTTCGAGACGCACTCGCCGCGCTATCTCTCGAACTACGAGAGCCGATCGTGCTGATCGACATGCTCGGCGAGTCGTACCGCGACGCATCGATCGTCCTGGGCATACCAGAGGGGACAGTGAAGAGCCGCGTGCATCGCGGCCGGTCGCAGCTGGCTGATGCTCTCGGCGAGAAGAAGGTGGTCGATGATGAGGCCTGACACGCTCTGCGATGAGATCCGGCTCGACCTGTCTGCCTATATCGACGACGAGCTCACGCGCGAGCGGCGAGACCAGATCGAGGCCCACCTAGAGAATTGCTCCTCATGCACGAACGAAGAGGTCGTGCTGCGCAGCGTTCGCAAGCTCGTCCGGGTCCAAGCCGTCGAGGACGTTCCGGACCTGAGCAGACAGATCATGGCGCGCATCCAAGCTGCTCCTTCGAGAGAGAGCGGCTGGCAGCAGCATCTGAGGGTCGCAGCGGTCTCCGCCGCGGCTGCCGCCCTCATCGTCTTGGGTGCGTCCTTGCCGTTCGATCAGCGCAGTACCGATTCCGCGCGAGCGAGCGAGATAACCGAGGAGGTGCGAGCCGTCGCGCGCCGCCTCCACTCGTACCGCGCATCGTTCGAGATCGTCGAGCGAGGATGGCACCCGGACGTGCCGGTAAGAAGGATGACTGCCGATGTCGACTTCCGGGCTCCCGAGGACCTCCGTCTCGAGGTGAGGGATGCCACCGAGTATCCCTCGTCGCAATGGCCGCCCAACGACGTGACCCTGGTAGCGACATCGGAGCGGTCGTGGATCGAGGAGCCATCGTCGTGTCCCGCCGAAGCGTTGCCCAACTGCGCGGCCCCCACGACCTGGGCCGGCGTGATCGAGCGCCGGGTCATCACGAACCGCCAGCCGTTCGACGGGACGAGCGCTCTCCCGACCGACATCATCGTTCCGCTCGAGACGTTGGCCGGAGATGGGTTCCATGTCCTCGGGCGCGACGAGATCGAGGGCCGCGCTGCCTACAGGTTGCAGCTGGAATACCGCCAAGCGGTCCCTCTGATCGCGTCCCTGGAGGCCGGAGGGGCATGGCGCGAGTTCCATCCCCTGGACCAGGTCGACCTGTGGATCGATACGCAGACGTGGTTCCCCCTGCGCTACGAGGTCAAGGCCGGAAGCTCACCCGACCGGTCGCTGTGGGCAACGCGCCGCGGGTTGCGCGACCAGCCCGGTACCACGCTGTTGACCGTCCAGGCCACGGGCTTCGCCGAGCCCGATCGCTTCCCGCCGACCACGTTCCGGGTGCCCGCCTCGGGCATCACGCGCGACGGCGGCTTCGACGATGGTCGCGGAGCAGTAGGGCCCACTCCGGGATTCGTCGCGGGGCTCGATCTCTACCGCACGGGAGCGACCGCCGAGGGAGATCGCGTACTCACGTTCACCAACGGCATGGAGTACCTGAAGGTCGTTCGCCGCGACGGGGACCTCTCCCAAGACATCCTGCGCTCGGCCGAAGAATTGGAGCTGGAAAGCGGCACATTCGCCTACTACCTGCCTGCCAGTCAGCTGTTGGGCAGGCGGCTCGAGATCATGACCGGAGAACGCATCATCCAGATGCAGACGAACCTGGCGCGCGACACCTTGCTCCGGGTGGCCGATTCGCTCGACGTCCGTGGCCGTCGCGCCCCCACCTTGATCGAGAAGAGTGCCGGCGTTTCTCTGAGGAGGATCGACCCGCGGGGTGAGCCTCCGGCATTCGCTCTCGAGCCGACCTACCTGCCGGACGGCTACGCGCCGGCGGCAGGTTCGATGGCGACCGCGCGCGATGGCTCGCGATCGTTCACGATCTACTACCGACGCGCGGAGGGTGAGTTCGACGGTCTAGGGATCCGGGTCGTGCAGTCGGCACCGGTCGATTTCCTGCCGCCTTCCTCCGAGGATTTCATCGAGATACAGCTCGAAGAGCTGACCGCGCGGTGGTCGACAGAACGCGGCGAGCTGGAGTGGATCGATGGTGATGTCTACCGAGCTATCGCGGTGCCATCGGCCGATCTCTACACCGCGGTGCGCATCGCAGAAAGTCTGCGATGAGCTTGAAGAAGCTTGGCTCGAACGCCGCCGCCGCGGTCGCCGGAGCCTTAGTAGGGGCCCTGGTAGTGCTGGCCGCGGAGGGAGCCACCAGGGACCTTCCCCCATCGACGCGGTCTCCGGTATCCATACCGTCCCCAACCCACGAGCTCGAGGTGAAGCAACCGTCCCGGCTCGGTCCGAGGAGGACGGTACTCCTAGCGTGGTCGCCCGGCGGCATACCGCCCGGCACGGAACGAGCTTTGGAGCGACTCCCCTCGGTCGTCAGCGCGACCACGATCAGGGCGGGACTCGACTGGATCGAGTCGTCCACCACGACCGACGGTGCGATGCTCGACCGGCCGCCCGCGGGACAAGCGATCCCGTTCGAGGTCGCGATCGTGGAACCCACCGAGTACGCCGACTACGTGGCTCCGTCCGAGCGAGAGGCGATCCTGGCCCTCGAACCCGGTAACGCGGTGATGGCGCAGACCGCTTCGGAGATACGCGGCGCAGGAGCGGGGCTCAGGCTGAAGTTGCGGGGGGGCCGGGTCACGGTGACCGATGTAGTGAGTGACGCGACGACACAAGGCTACGAAGCTCTGCTCGCGGGCGACGTCCCGGACACGTGGGAGAGGACGGACCGTTTCGTGCTGATAAGGGTGAACCATCGCTCCGCGCAGAGGGCGGTGAGCTCGCTGATCCGCGAACGACTGGAGCCGGGTCGCGTCTTGAGGATCCGGGCCCAGGGTGAGACGCCTTTCCTTCGCTACGGTGACGCGGTCTTGTCGCAACTCCTCGTGAAAGCAACGTTCGGCGAGTTCTCCGCCGAGCCCCGCCGCGACGGGACCATCACGACGCAAACGGCCTGGCGGGCCAAGAACATCGTGGCCCGAGAGGTACCGATACTCGGCGAGGTCACATGCCACCGCGGTCTCTTCCCGCAACTGGAGCAGGCGATGCAAGAAGCTGCCGACGCGGGACTTGCTTTCACGATCGATCCCGATGACTTCGGTGGTTGCTACGGCCCCCGCTTCATCGATTCGAACCCCGGCGGGCGCCTCTCGCACCATTCGTGGGGCATCGCGATCGACTTCAACGTGGCGCAGAACCGGCCCGGAACCCCGCCCGACCTCGACCGTCGGTTCGTGCGCATCATGGAGAGCAACGGATTCACCTGGGGAGGCCGTTGGCTGATCCCCGACGGCATGCACTTCGAATGGGTGCGCTTCCCCTAGCGCTGTCCGAGCACCTGCCAGTGCGGCGTCGAGAACCTGTGTACCAACGTCGCTGCCCTCGCCGTCATGAACGCGCCGATCGCCAGCCACAGTGCTCCGACCCCCAGGTCCAGCACGATCACCATGACGGCCCCCCCGAGGAACACGAGCGCTGACGCGAACATCGCCCACGCGAGGTAGCGCTGGTCGCCTGCCCCGATAAGGACCCCGTCGAGCACGAACGCCACTGCCGCTACCGGTTGGAAGAGGGCCGCGTACAGCAGCAGATGCGCCGTCAAGCGAACGACCTCAGCATCGGAACTGAAGATCGGAGCGATCAACGAACGAGACAGCGCGATCAGCACTCCGAGGATCACTCCGAATGCGATCCCGAGCTCGATCATGCGCCGGCCTGCCTCTCGCGCCTCGTCGCCTCGTCCGGCACCCAGCAGCCTCCCGGTTATCGCTTGGCCCGCGATCGCGATCGAATCGAGAGCGAACGCGAGGAAGTTCCAGATCTCGAGCGTTACCTGATTCGCTCCGAGTTCGTGGGTACCTATGCGTGCAGCGACGGCGGTAGAAGCAAGGAGAACGCCACGCAACGAGATCGTCCGTAGGAAGAGGTCGAGCCCCACGTACATGAGTGAGCCGATCGTTCTGAGGTCGGGTCCGACCGAGATCGCGGCCCCCCTTGCCCCCCGCGCGACGAACCACACATAGACCACGGCTCCGAGCGACTGCGCGAGCACGGTGGCGAAGGCGGATGCGCCTATGCCGAACCCGTAGCCGAAGATGAGCACGACCTCGACGACGAGATTCAACAGCGTGGTGCCGATCATGATCACCAGAGGTGTCCGTGTGTCCTGGAAACCACGTAGGTATCCGGTACCGGCCAGAGCCAGCATCAAGGCCGGAAGCCCGAACAAGCTGATCCTCAGATAGGTGAGGGCATGGCGGCGAACCTCGCCCTCGGCGCCCATCGCATCGACGAGAGGCTCCGCGAAGATCGCACCCAGCGCGGCAAGGGCGAGCCCGAGACCTGCTGCGAGCCACAACGACTGGACGCCGACGTGTACGGCTCGCTCGCGCGACCCCCCACCGATGAGCCGCGCAACGGTGCCGGTGGTCCCATAGGCGAGGAAGATGAACAGGGTGTAGCCCGTCACGATCAGGGTTGCGGCAACGGCCAGGCCCCCAAGCTCGGGGGTCCCCAGGTGGCCGACGACCGCGGTGTCGGTAAGGAGGTAGAGCGGTTCGGCGATCAGCGCGATGAAAGCCGGGATCGCGAGGCGCGCGATCTCCCGGTCGTGTGGGTTGCGGAGTTTCAGCGACCCACCATCACAGCAGCGACGAACCCACTTCGTTGCCGAGCAGCGTCCCGCGCGGGGTCATGTGGACCCGTTCGGCGACACTCTCGATGAGACCGGCCGACTCGAGATCGCGCAGTGCTGCGGCGCGTCGCTCGAGCGCGTCTGAACCGAACCGGACCGCGTACGCGCTCAGATCGACGCCGGAGGTGAGGCGGAGACCCAACATCAGCGCTTCGCCCGCTCTCGTGTCCCGCGTCAGCACCTCTTCCCCGGCGGTGGTCGACGACCCGGTACGAACGGCTTCGATGAAGTCGCGCGGGAGCCGCGTCGTCCAGTAGCGACGTCCATCGAGGTGACCATGCGCTCCGGCCCCGAAACCGAGGTAGTCACCCGCGCACCAGTAGAGGACGTTGTGGGCCGATGCTCGCCCGGGCATAGCCCAGTTGGAGACCTCGTAGCGCTCGTATCCCGCGGCTCCGAGGAGCTCCGATGCGATCGAATGGCGGGCCGCCTGCAGGTCGGGATCGACGTCCGGTACACGACCGGTCGTCACCAGGGTTGCCAGCGGAGTGCCTTCCTCGACCGTCAATGCGTACGCGGAGACGTGATCGGGGGCCGCGTCTATGACCCCCTGCAACGAGAAGATCCAGTCATCGTCGGTCTCCCACGGCGAGCCGTAGATGAGATCCGCGTTGACATCGGAAACCCCTGCCCTCCGGGCCGCGGCGATCGCGTCCAGCGCGCGTTCGGCCGAGTGGGTGCGTCCGAGACCCACGAGCACCTTGGGCACGAGGGATTGCACCCCGAGCGAGACCCGGTTGAAGCCTGCCGCCAGCAGTCCTTCGAAGATCCGTTCGTCGACCGTCTCGGGGTTCGCCTCGACCGTTATCTCGGCCGCCGGGGCGATGCCGCTCGTCGCCTCGACCGCCCGCAAGATCCGACCCAGTTGCTCCGGCCGGAGCAGCGTCGGTGTCCCTCCTCCGAAGAAGACGGACGTGGCCGGACGTTCCCCCGGCGTGCCCATGATGCCGTCGACGAGCGCGTCGACGTACGCGTCGTGCAACGCTTCCTGGCCCTCGTAGGTGTTGAAGTCGCAGTAGTGGCACCGGTGCGTACAGAACGGGATGTGGACGTAGACCCCGAACCCGGCCTCCGTCGTCCACGAGCCCGTCCTGGTCGCAGGGATGGCGAGGCTCATGTGGAGGTCGCCTCCTGATCGATCTTCAGGGCTTCGATGAAGGCCGACTGGGGTACCTCGACGGCACCGATCTGCTTCATCTTCTTCTTGCCCTCTTTCTGTTTCTCCAAGAGCTTGCGCTTGCGCGTGATGTCACCGCCGTAGCACTTCGCGATGACGTCCTTGCGCTTGGCACGCACGGTCTCCCGCGCGATGACCCGCGAGCCGATCGCGGCCTGAATGGGCACGTCGAACATCTGCCTCGGGATCAGCTTGCGCAGACGCTCGGTCATGCGTTTGCCGTAGTCGTAGGCCTTGTCGCGATGCACGATCGTTGAGAACGCGTCGACCGGTTGCTGATTCAGCAGCACGTCGACCTTCACGAGCTTCGAGGGTTTCAATCCAACGGGCTCGTAGTCGAGCGACGCGTAGCCCTTCGTGCCGGACTTCAACTGGTCGAAGAAATCGAAGATGATCTCGCCGAGAGGCATGTGATAGCGGATCTCGGCTCGCTCGGGCGAGAGATAGTGCATCTCCTTGAGCTCGCCCCGGCGGTCCTGACACATCTGCATGATCGTCCCGATGTACTCGGAGGGCGTAACCACCATCACCGACACATACGGTTCGGAGATCTCGGTGATGCCTCCGGGGTCGGGGAGGTCGGTCGGGTTACGGACGTCGATCTTCTTTCCGTCCATCAGCTCGACCTCGTAGCCGACGGATGGTGCGGTTGCTATCAGCGAGAGGTCGAACTCACGCTCGAGCCGCTCGCGCACGATCTCCATGTGCAGCAGTCCGAGGAACCCGCACCGGAAACCGAACCCCAGTGCGCCGGATGATTCCGGCTCGTAGACGAACGCGGCATCGTTGAGCTTGAGCTTCTCGAGCGCGTCCCTCAGGAGCGGGAAGTCGTCACCGTCGATCGGATAGATGCCGGCGAACACCATCGGCTTGGGCTCGCGATAACCGGGCAGCGGGTCATCGGCAGGCCTGTCCTTCGAGGTGATGGTGTCACCGACCTTGGCGAGAGACACCTCTTTGATCCCGGCGATGACGTAACCGACCTCGCCGGTGTCGAGCGTGTCGACCGGCTGAGCATCCGGCGCCATGACGCCGATCTCGTCGGCTTCTACGTCTTTCTCGGCGACCATGAACCGGATCGGCATGCGCTTCTTTAGCACACCGTCGATCACTCGTACGTATGCGATGACACCGCGGAACGTGTCGTAGACGGAATCGAAGACCAGGGCGCGCAGTGGAGCGTTCGGATCCCCCTGAGGCGACGGCACCCGGGCAACGATCGCTTCGAGGACCCCCTCCACGCCTTCCCCGGTCTTGGCCGAGATGCGCAGGACGTCGGCCGGATCGCATGCGACCAGACCCGCGATCTCCTCCGCGTACTTCTCTGGTTGGGCCGCGGGCAGGTCGATCTTGTTGAGGATCGGGATGATCTCGAGCCCTGCGTCCACGGCGAGGTAGAGGTTCGTAAGCGTTTGGGCCTCGATGCCCTGAGCCGCATCCACGAGCAGCAGTACCCCATCACAGGCGGCCAGCGACCGAGATACCTCGTAGCCGAAGTCGACGTGGCCGGGCGTATCGATGAGGTTGACCTCGTAGGTCTCGCCGTCGTCGGCCTTGTATTCCATCCGCACCGCGGCCGCCTTGATCGTGATGCCTCGCTCCCGCTCGAGGTCCATCCGGTCGAGGTACTGGGCCCGCATATCCCGGTCGGAGACCGTGTGCGTCAGCTGGAGCAAGCGGTCCGACAGGGTCGATTTGCCGTGGTCGATGTGGGCGATCACAGCGATAGCTCGCTGGTGCTTTAGGTCCATGGGGGCAGCCTAAGGCGGGGATTTCCCGCTCTGTTATCCTTCCTACTTCGTTTCGAATCCCTAGCTAGGAGCACTGAGTAGCGCGCATGGCAAACATCAAGAGCCAGATCAAGAGGAACCGTCAGTCCGAGTTGCAGAGGCAGCGCAACAAGGCCGAGCGGTCGACCCTCAAGACCCAGATCAAGAAGTTCCAGACCGTCCTCGAGTCCGGCGACAAGGACGCGGCGCTGACCACCTACCGTGAGACCGCGCAGGCGTTCGACAAGGCCGCCTCGAAGGGCATCATCCACAAGAACAAGGCGGCCAACACGAAGTCCCGCCTCGCGAAGAAGCTCGGCTAGTACCTAACTACTAGCCACTCTCACGGGCCGTTAACTAGCTCCACCTACTATCTGGATCACGGCCCGTTCCAGCGCGGCCGCCGGGGGCAGGTCGCCGCCTTTCATCTCGACGTCGGTGTCGGCCAGTGTGGCTACCGCGGCCACCAACTCTTCCTCCCGATACGAGCGCGACTGTTTGGTCAGGCGCTCAGCTCGCCAGCCCGGTAGCCCCAAGGCATCGCCGACGGCCTGGGGGCCGCGCTCGGCGTAGCGACGTGCGCGCAGCATCCGTTTGATGTGCGCGTTCAGAGAGCCGAACAACACCAGCGGTTCGTCACCTTGATCGAGCAACCGCCGCAGGGTGCTCATCGCAACCGATAACCGCCGGTCCCCCACCGCGTCGGTGAAGGCGAAGACACGCTCGTCTGCAAGCCTGGGGAAGGCCGCCCGGACCTCGGTCGCGCCGATCGCCGCGCCCACCCCGAGCGACGTTGAGAGCTGTGAGAGGGCGCCGTCCAGATCGCGCAGGTCGGTCCCAACACTGTCGATCAGCGTCCAGGCCCCCCGGTCGTCGAGCTTGATCTTGTGGTCGCGCGAACGCTCCTTCAGCCACGCGACCAGCTTGCGGCCCTTGGGTGAGTCGAGCATCACGACGGCCCCCTGAGCCTTTAGCGCTGCATCGACCTTCGTTCGGCCTTCGGCGACGAGCACGAGGACCGAGTCGGGTGAAGGCGTCTCCAGATACGACGACAGCACCTCGGCATGTTCCTTCTTCAGGTCCTGAGCGTCGCGCACCACCACGAGACGCTTGCCACCGAGCAACGACGAGGTCTGCAGCGCGCCGAGTATCTCAGCGCCTTCCGCGGTCGCATCGAACGCGATCTCCGAAAGGGGATCCGTCTGGTGCTCGGCGCGGATCTTGTCGATCGCCTCTTCCGCTAGGAACGCCTGACCGGTCAGCAGGTACGCCTGCGTGCTCATGCCTCGCGCAGACCCATCCTGTAGAGACGTTCGTCTCCGTCCATCAAACTCACCGTCTCGGCCCCCTCTTCGAGCAGGCTCGACCACTCGGAACCCATCCAGGCTTCGGCCGAGTCCTTCGTGTCGAAGCTCTCCGTGGTGCGGAGGTCGTTGCCCGATGCATCGTGGAGGACCCAGGTGAACGCCATGTGCCCACCCTATCTAGTGCACCTCCTGCCGCCGGAGCACAACGGTCGCCCACACGGCCACGCATCCGAGAACGGGCCACCCCACGACGGTAGGGACCATGACGAGAGACCATGGCTGGCTGCCGGTCCGATCGGCGACCGCCAGGATCCACGCTCCGGCCGGAGCCACGATGGCGGCAAGCAGCTGGCCCACAACCGGCACGAAGACCGAGATCGAGCCGGCCGCCAGTCCCACTACGGTTGCCGGCGCGACCGCAGGCAGCGCCAGTGCGTTGGCCAGCGGCGCTATCAGCGACAGCTCTCCGAAGACCAGGATGAGGATGGGAGCGACGGCCACCTGAGCGGCAAGCGTCGCTGCGATCATCGTCCTGAACCCGACGGGCAGGCCCCGCAGGCCACGTTCGATGGGTGCGCAGAAGATGACGATCCCCGCGGTCGCAGCAGCGGACAGTTGCATACCGACCGAGAACAACATCCCCGGTCGCAGAGCGATGACCACCATGATGGCGAGACCGAGAGCGGCCAGCGGTTCCGACGTCCGTCCATAGGCCATGCAGGCGAGGGCGATCGCTCCCATCGCTACCGCCCGAAGGACCGAGGGATCGGGGCCCACGATCAGAGCGAACAGCCCGAGTCCGGCGTAACCGAAGGCGATCCGCACGCGATGACCCAACGATCTGAGACCCACCAGCACCGCCCCTAAGACGATCCCCACATTGCTCCCCGAGACGGCAAGGACGTGTGACAACCCTGCGTTGCGGAAGAGATCGATCGTGCGCGGGTCGAGACCCGAGGTGTTGCCGATCGTCAGTCCCTCGAGCAAGGCACCGACGCGGTCGTCGACGCGCGACATCGCGAGTCCGAGTCCTTCACGGACCCGGTGAGCGACCGCGTGGGCGCCCGATGGTCCTATCACCGTATCCATGTCGACCACATGGAAGGTGGCCTGCGCTCCGGCTCGCCGCAACGACGCGTCGAAGCCGTCGCGACCGAGAGGGACGAACCAACCCTCGGCTCTGTAGACCGACCCGGAAGGCCCGGCCCCCTCGCGCACCGCAACCAGACCCAGGGAGCTGGCCGACCACGTCGCGCAGCGCGCGCCATCGACCATGACGATCGTGCCGAGGCCCCCGGCCGGTTCGAGCACCGAACCGTCTATCTCGCAGCGAGGAACGTCGCGCGCGAGGGCATCGAGAGGTGTGGTTTCCGGAAGGCGAAGGTCGGCACTCAACGAACCGGCTCCCACCGAGAGCAGCACGATCCCCACGAGTGACAGCCACGGTCTGCGGCGGGACAGCACTCCGATCGCCCCCATCAAGATCGCGAGCGGCGGCATGAGACCCATCCCCTGCGCCGCTCCGAGCCATGTCCCTAGACACAGCGATGCGGTCGCGAGCCAGATCCGAGCCAGCGGTGGAGTCACAGGGAGACAAACGGACGGATCGACTCGAGCGTGGCGGGTCCGATCCCCGTCACCTCCAAGAGCTGATCGATGGAATCGAAGCCGCCGATCTCAGTGCGGTACGCCACGATCGCTCCTGCCTTGACCGGTCCCAGACCCGGGACGGTCTCGAGCAACGTCTGGTCGGCCGTGTTGAGGTTCACGGTTGCGGCCGGGGACGCACCGGGCGGGACTGATGAGCCCACGGCGGCTCCCGAGCCTCGTTCGGGGACGAGGATCTGGGTGCCGTCGGCGACGAACGCCGCGAGATTGAGCAGGTCGAGGTCCGCCCTCGGTGCTGGTCCCCCGGCGCGGTCGATCGCGTCCGATACGCGGGATCCGGCGGGCAGCTCGAAGACCCCGGGGTTCCTCACGGCCCCGGCCACGTGAACGACCAGGACACCGGCCGGTCCCGTCGATGCCTCCGGCGAGGGGGTGGCCCGGGCCGGAGGAGCGATCACCGGAGGCGAGCCCCTCGCCCACATCCCGACCGAAGCGAACACCGAAACCGCCACCACCACGGCGACAACGACCGACTCTCGGCGGCGCCCGGCCAGCACCTCGAGGCGCTCCCGCCATCCCCCCGGGGCGAGAGTGTCCGTCATGTCGGATATCCGACCCCGGGTAGCCGCCGGACATGGTGGCGTGAATCACTTCGACCGTTCATCATTCGTACCTCATGGCCATCGACCTGCGATTCCTCAGAGAGGGCGAGTTGCCTCGGTTCCGCGAGGTCCTATCGACCGCGTTCGGGGGAGGCGACCCCGAGCCCGAATACGACATCATGTGGGAGAAGGCTTTCGAGGACGACCGCCTGATCGTCGCTACCGAGAACGACGAGATCGTCGGCGTGGCCGGCAGCTTCTCGTTCACGATGACTGTTCCCGGAGCCGAGGTCCCGGCCGCAGGTCTGACCGTCGTCGGGGTGCTCCCCACGCACAGACGCAAGGGCATCCTCAAGGAGATGATGCGGTTCCAACTCGACGATGCTCGGGATCACGAAGAGCCGGTCAGCATCCTGTGGGCATCCGAAGAGATCATCTACCAGCGCTTCGGCTACGGGATGGCCTCGGAACATCTCTCGATAGAGATCGAGCGAGGACACGGCATCTTCAAGAACGATCCCGGACCGGCCGGCCGCCTGCGCCTCGTCACCGAAGACGAAGCTCTGAAGATCCTGCCCGACGTCTACGAGCGGGCCCGGAGAGAGACGCCGGGGATGCTCGTACGCAACGCCGCCTGGTGGAAGTACCACCGGCTCTACGACCCGAAGTCGTCCCGCGAGGGGGCCAGCCGTCTCTACCGCCTCGTGTGGGAGAACGAGGGCGATGCCGCGGCATACGCCCTGTATCGCGTCAAGGAGGACTGGGACAACGCAACCGGGCTGCCCAAGGGGAAAGTGATCGTGCTCGAGGCGATGTCGACTTCCGCCGATGCCCACAGGGAGATGTGGCGCTACCTGTTCTCACTCGACCTCAGCGGGAAAGTCACGGGCTACTTCCTCGCCACCGACGACCCGATCCAGCAGATGGTCCTTAAGCCGCGTCATCTGAAGGTGAGGAAACACGACGCATTGTGGTTGCGCATAGTCGACGTCGAGCCGGCCCTTGAACGCCGGACCTACGGCGCCGACGGATCCCTTACGTTCCAGTTGACCGACGGTTTCATCGGCCGCAACGAAGGCGTCTGGACCTTGGCCGTCACGGATGGACACGGTGAGGTCTCTCGGGCAACCGGCGTTGCCGAGCTCACCATGGACGCCGGCGACCTCGGGGCCGCCTACCTCGGGGGTACCACCTTCAACCAGCTTCTCCGGGCCGGACGCGTGGTGGAGCACAGCCCGGGGGCCATCGCCCGGGCCGATGCGATGTTCCGCTCGAACCGGGCGCCCTGGCACCCCGAGATCTTTTAGGGCGAGAACTGCAACTTTTCGAGTCCTATATGGGTCTTCAAGGGTGAGATGCGAACGAGAAACCGCGATGCGGAGTTCAGAGACTTCTACCTAGCGGAGGCACCGCGCCTCCAGCGCTTGGCGGTCATGATGACCGGGGATCCGGAGCGGGCGGCCGACCTGGCCCAGGACGCCTTGATCAAGGTGTACACGAAGTGGCCCAGGATCCGGAACGAAGATCCCGGCCCCTACGCGCGCACGATCCTGGTGAACCTCTGCCGCAGCGCGTACCGCCGGAAGATGCTCGAGATGCGCAAGACACCGGTGAGCTCGGGCTACATCCCGGATCAGAGCAGCAGGGTCGATGACTCCCTCCGGGTAGCGACAGCGCTCTCGGCGCTGTCGCCCATCCGCAAAGCGGTGGTCCTCCTCCGCTTCTACGAAGACATGAGCGAACAACAGATCGCAACGGTGCTCGATCGTCCGATCAACACGATCAAGTCCGACCTGCGGAGAGCACTGGAAACGCTGCGACCCATATTCGGCGACGACGTTAGGGAGACAAGATGAGCACCGAAGACCGTCTGAGGAACCTGATCGGGAACGCCGGGATGGAGTCCCGTGCCAGCGAAGCCGAATGGAACGCGTTCGCTCGCAAGGCTCATGGAGCTCTCTACACCCGCCGTGCTGCCGCCGCCCTCGGGACGCTCGCGCTGGTCGGGGTGGTCGTCTTCGCTGCCGTCACGCTGCGGGCGACCGGAGACACCGATCCGATCCCACCGGCCCCCGCACCTTCGGGAACCGCCGAGGAGACGGTCGAGCCCGCTCCGACCCAGGAGCCGGACGCAAAGGTCGAGACCTCGGAGCAGGAGCTGTGGTTCGTTAACGGAGAGAAGCTGTCGTGGTCGACGACGGTTGCCGGTGGTGGCATCCGCGCAGACCTTGCAAGCGACGACCCGATCGCCCAACAGGCCGCTTACTGGATCGACTTCCTGCTTGGGGGGCCCATGGGTGCCCACCAGGAAGCCGGGGACATCACCGTTATCCCCGAAGGGACGGAGCTTCTCGGGGTCCGGCGGGATGGGGAGACGCTATTCGTGGATCTCAGCTCCGAGTTCGAATCGGGCGGAGGCAGCATGTCGATGCAGGTGCGGCTGGCGCAGGTCGTCTACACCGCAACGCAGTTCGACGGCGTCGAGTCCGCCCGGATCATGATCGAAGGCGAGATGGTCGACGCGATCGGCGGTGAAGGTGTGATCGTGTCCGAGCCCTTGACGCGGCGCGACTTCCAGGATTACGCACCCAACGTCGTCGTGGAGACCCCCAGGCCGGGCGACGAGTTCAGTCCCGGAGATGTCGTTTCGGGCTTCGCGAACGTTTTCGAGGCGAACGTGTCCTTCCTGGTCCTCGATGAGGATGGGAACGAGCTCGCCTCGGACTTCACGACGGCGACGTGTGGCACGGGCTGCTGGGGCGACTTCAGCAAGGCCCTCGAGTTCTCGATCGACGCCCCGCAGCCGGGCAGGGTGGTCGCTCTCACTTACTCGGCCGAGGACGGTTCGCCCCAAGACGAGATCTCGATCCCCGTGATGCTGGTCCCCTGACCTCCAACTTTTCTCGATCCACCCTCTCCTGGAGGGCCAATGAAGAAAAGTTGGCGCGATGTTGGGGCTAGGCGACCAGGGAGATCATCTTCGGGGGCTTGACGATGACCTTCTTGGGATCACCGTTGAGGTGCGCTTGGACCTTCTCGGACGCCAGGGCTAGCTCGGTCATGCGCTCCTCCGTGACGTCGGCCGGAACCTGGATCGTGTCGCGCACCTTGCCGTTGACCTGGACGACCATCGTCACCTCTTCGTCGGTGGCGAGCGAGGCATCGAGCTCGGGCCACGACTCGAAGTGGATCGATGTCTCGTGGCCCAATCGACGCCACTGCTCTTCTGCCAGGTAGGGAGCCATCGGAGCCAACATCTTCAGGAGTCCTTCGATCACCTCGCGCATGACTTGTGGGTTGCCCCCGCCGACGCTCTTGTACCGGTACGCCTGATTGACGAGCTCGTGGAGGCGAGCGATCGCGGTGTTGAACGAGAACGCCTCGTAATCGCTCGTCACAACCTTGATCGTGCGATGTAGATGCCTCTTGAGGGCTTCGTCGGCGGGACCGAGGTGCAATTCACCTACGTTGACGACGTCGCGGTTCTCCTCGCACAGTCGCCACACGCGTTTGAGCCAGTCGTACGCGACGGGACCGATCGCATCGACGCCCTCCGCTGGCCAGTCGAAGTTCGCCTCGGGGGGGCCGGAGAACAACATGTAGAGACGCAAGGAGTCGGCTCCGAAGCGTTCGAACGCCTCTTGAGGCTCGACTATGTTCCCGCGCGACTTGGACATCCTCTTGCCGCCCATCGTGATGAGCCCTTGGTTCAAGAGATGTGGGAACGGCTCGGGGTCTTTCGCCATCCCCATATCCATAAGGACCTTCTGGAAGAAGCGCGCGTAGATCAGATGCATAACCGCGTGCTCGATGCCTCCGGTGTACTGGTCGATCGGCATCCACGCGTCCGACTTCGCGCGGTCGAACGGGATCTGGTCGTTGTGAGGATCGAGGTAGCGGTGGAAGTACCAGGACGAGTCGACGAACGTATCCATCGTGTCCGTCTCGCGGCGAGCCGCCTTGCCGCAGTTCGGACACGGAGCCGTTACCCAGTCCGATGCCGTGGCCAGGGGTGACTCACCCTCGGTGGAATTGAAATCGACGGTAGAAGAGTCCGGAAGCTCGAGCGGCAGCTCGCCCAGCGGCAACGGCACCTCGCCGCAGTCGTCGCAGAACACGATCGGGATGGGCGTTCCCCAGTAACGCTGGCGGCTGATCAACCAGTCGCGGATGCGGAAGTTCTTCGCGTGCTTGCCGCGGCCCTCGGCCTCGAGCCAGTCGGTCACGTCTTTCACCGACGTCTCGACGCTCGTCCCATCGAACTTCCCGCTGCTCACGAGTGAGCCGGGGCCCACGTAAGCCTCGGTCATCGAGTCTTGATCGAGCTCGCGGTCGGGCGGTTGTATGACGACCCGGACTGGGAGGTCGTGCCGGCGGGCGAAATCGAGATCGCGCTCGTCGTGAGCAGGGACGGCCATGATCGCTCCGGTCCCGTAATCCATCAGCACGTAGTCGGCCACCCATATCGGGATGCGCTCGTCGTTCACCGGGTTGATCGCGTGGCGACCGAGGAACATCCCCTTCTTCGGGCGTTCGGTAGAGGTGCGATCGATCTCGGTGAGCTTGGCCACCTCGTCCTTGAACGCGACCAGCTCCGCTTCCTTGTCGGTACCCTTCACCAGCTCTTCGGCGAGAGGATGTTCGGGAGCCATCACGAAGAACGTCGCCCCCCAGAGGGTGTCGGGTCTCGTCGTGTAGACGGTGATCGACTCCCCGCCCTCGACTACGAAGTCCACTTCGGCTCCGAAGGAGCGGCCGATCCAGTTCACCTGCAGCGTCTTCAAGCGGTCGGTCCAGCCCTCGTTGAGCTCCATGTCGTCCAGCAGGCGGTCCGCATAGTCCGTGATCTTGAAGAACCACTGCGCCATGTAGCGCTTCGTAACCTCGGCCCCACACCGTTCGCAGCGGCCGGCGACCACCTGCTCGTTGGCCAACACCGTCTTGTCGTTCGGGCACCAGTTCGCAGCCGCGGCCTTCTTGTATGCGAGGCCGCGTTCGTAGAACTTGAGGAAGAACCACTGGTTCCACTTGTAGAACTCGGGATCGCTCGTGGCGATCTTGCGGTCCCAGTCGAACGAGCACCCGATGCGCTGCGCCGACGAGTAGAGCTTGTCGATGTTCGAGTAGGTCCATTCCTTCGGGTCGAGGCCTCTCTGGATCGCAGCGTTCTCGGCCGGCAGGCCGAATGAGTCGAACCCGATCGGGTTCATGACCTGGTAGCCACGCATCCTGAAGAACCGGGCGATCGCGTCGTGGATCGTGAAGATCTCGACGTGGCCCATGTGCATGTCGCCCGATGGATAGGGATACATCGTGACCGTGTAGCGCTTGTCACCCTCGGGGAAGTCGGGCGCGGCCCAGTAGCGGTGGCCGATCCATTCCTTCATCCACCGCTCTTCCAGGGCGACGTGGTCGTAATCGCGCTCCATAGCGGGAAACCCTAACCACCGTTCGTGAAGGGAACGACCGAGGGCGGACGACTAAAGGAAACGGTGGAACTGTGGGTCAGTCACAGCTGAGGAACGGGGAACCGGCGAACTCGGGGAAGTCGTCGACCTTGAGGTCTCTGACGGTGTGACGCTCGGTCAGCTCCCTTTTCAAGCTCAACCCCGAGGTTGGACCCGTCTCGAAGAACCGCCGCTCGACGCGGTAAGAACGGGCGTCATTCCGCGAAGGGAGGGCCGCAGACATCACGACGAGCCCATCACCGGCGCAGTCGACCGCCTCCAGGTGGCCCACGCTTCCGCCGTACGCGAAGAGATCCCGGGACTCACCTCCGAACGGGCCTGGGGCGCGGCCGTCGACACCCATCCGTTCGAGCCCGGCTCGCGTGAGCTTGAAGACCCCTACGAACTCGGTCGACGCCCCCGCCTCCAGGTTCACGACTATCTCCGCTCCCCCTTCGCCGTCGATGTTGGGCAGCGAGCTCAGGAGCGGTTCCTGCAGAGAGCTCGGCATCTCGGAGGCATCCGTCACGGCCCAATAGGTCTTCTCCTCCGTCTCCACGGTGAGGAAGCCGCGGCAACGTGGAGGACCTGAAGGATCCGCAGACAGCCAGACACGGTCATCGGCTCCATCGCCGTCGACATCTCCCTCCATCACCTGCCCGATCTGCAGGCTCTGGTCGACGGCGACCTCGCCGCCGTTGGGGCAAGCGGTGTGTGGATCGCTAACCACCTCGGCCGGCTCCACCTGAGGACTCTCTTCGGCCCCCTCACACGCAATGAGGAGCAGGGAGATAAAGATCAGGCGGGTTGCGTGTTTCCTAACCATGACCTGTACAGGCTCGCATAGATGCCCCCCGCCTCTACCAGCTCCCGGTGGTTCCCGCGTTCGACGATCTCGCCCCGGTCGAAGACGAGAACGTAGTCGGCTCGTTCTGCGGTGCTCAGCCGGTGGGCGATGGTTAGCGTCGTCCGGCCCTGCGAAAGTCGTTCGAGCGCCATCGTGAGCGCCGCTTCCGTCTCCGGATCGACCGCGCTGGTCGCTTCGTCGAGGATCAACAGGCCCGGATCGGCGATCTGAGCGCGCACCAGCGCGACGAGTTGACGCTCGCCGACGGACAGGTTCTCGCCACGTTCCCCGACCTGGGTGTCGAGCCCGCGAGGCCGGTGCCGCACCCACTCGGTCAGTCCGAGGGCTTCGAAAGCCGCTTCGATGTCGGCGTCGGTCGCTCCGTCGCGCCCGAATCTAACGTTCTCGCCGATCGTGTTATCGAACAGGAACCCGTCCTGAGGCACCATCCGGATCGCCCGCCGCCGTGACTCGGTCTCGACCTCGCGCAGGTCGACTCCCCCTACGAGGATCCGGCCTTCCGATGGGTCTGCAAGGCGACAGATGAGCTTCGCGAAGGTGGTCTTGCCGCAGCCGGTCTCACCGACGATGGCCACCCGTCCACCGGCATAGACGTCCACATCGATGCCCTTGAGCACCAGGCCCCCCTCGCGATACGCGAACCTGAGGTTCTCGGTCGTAACCGACAACGACCCCGAAGGGAGCACGACCCCCGGGTTCGCCTCAACGACGTCGACCGGGATGTCGAGCACACCGAGCACCTTCCGCCACGCAGCGATGGCCGTCTGGGTCTGGTCGAACGTCTCGGCCATCTCACCTAGCGGTTGCAAGAACAAGTTGACCAGGAACATGAACGCCACGACCTCTCCCGCGCTCATCCCCCACCCCGGTCCGTAGACGACGCCGACGAACAACACGGCCGCCATCGCGATGCCTCCGAAGAAGTCGCTTATCGGCAGGGTCGTCGCTTGATACTTGTTCGCGTTGATGATCGATCGGTATTGGGCGTTGATGGCACCTTTCAGTCGCCTATCCATGCGCTCGTCGTAGCCGTAGGCGCGGATGACCGCCGCACCCATGACGCTCTCGGAGATCTCGGACAGGGTGTTGGAGACCCTGTTCCTGACGTCCTCGTAAGCGGCCAGGAGGCCGCGCTGTAACCAGCGCATGATGAAGATGACCGGAAGGATCACGAGGACGACCACCAGAGACAACCGCCACGAGTACACGAACATCGCGACGAGGGTCCCGATCATCAGGGTGCCGCCGAGGATCCATGACAGCGCGCCCCATTCCATGAACTGCAACAGCTGATCGATATCCGAAGTAACACGCGTCACGTACGTGCCGCGCCGGGTCGCACTCTGCTCCGCGATGCTCAGTCTGTGGATGTGGCCGAACACGCGCGTCCTGAGGGACCTAAGCGCCAACTCCGAGTTGGACACCATCCTGCGGAACGTCATCCGGCCCGCGAGATAGATGAGGACGGTGCCGACCGCGGCAAGAGCGCACCACGTGTACACGAAGCGCGGACGGAAACCGTCGACGAGGCCCTTGTCCAGGATCTGCTGGATAAGGATCGGGACCATCAGGCTCCCGAGCGAGTAGGCCATCGCCATCGCGATCGTGTAGCCGAGGCCCTTGCGCATCTCGGTGCTGTCCGCGATCCCCCGCTTCAGGATCTTGAACGCTCCCTGAACGGGCTTGCCGCCGTGGCTCGATTCCCACCAGGTCATACGGCCGCCCTTTCGTAGGCGCGCACCATGGCCTCGTATCCCGGGTGACGCAAGAGCTCGACGTGTGGGCCCTCCGCCACGATCCGTCCGCGCTCGAGGAACAAGACGCGGTCGGCGAGAGAGATCGTCGAGACCCGGTAGGCGATCACGATCAGGGTCGTGGACAGATCGCGGCGCAGACCCTCGAGGATCGCGTGCTCGATAGTGGGATCAACCGACGATGTCGCGTCGTCCAGGATGAGCAGGCGAGGGTTCGACAGCAGAGCCCGTGCCAGGGCGACCCTCTGTCGCTGTCCACCCGACAACGTCACACCTCGCTCGCCAACCACGGTGTCGTAACCCTCCGGCAGGCGTTCGATGAAATCGTGAGCCTGTGCCAGCTTGGCCACCCGAACGACCTCGTCGTGCGATGCGGCTCTTTCCAGCGTGATGTTCTCCTGGATCGTGGTGGCGAACAGGAAGCTCTCTTGGAAGACGACGGCTGCATTCGCGCGCAGGTTCCTCGTGGAGATCCGGCGAACGTCGATCCCACCGATCTCGATCGAGCCGGACTGTGGATCCGACAACCGAACGAGAAGCTCGGCAAGCGTCGACTTCCCGGAACCGGTCGAGCCGACCAGCGCGACCGACTCGTTGGGCGCAACCTCGAAGCCGATGTCCGTCAGGACCTCGTGCTCGTCGTAGGCGAACGAGACGCCGGAAGCGCGGACCCCAAGGGGACCGTTGGGAAGAGTGGCTCCATCCAGGACTTCTGGAAGGGTGCTCTTCTCGTCGAACACCTCTTGGAGTCGTTCGCGTCCGACCACGGCTCGAGGCATGTCGCTCAGGACCCACCCGATCAGGCGCATTGGGAAAGCGATCAGCTGGAACAGACTGACGAACTGGACGAGCACACCGATCGTTACGTCGCCGGTCGAGACGCGCCACGCACCCACCGCGAGCAGAACGATGATGCCCAGCGTTGGGATCCCCTCGAAGGCTGGTTCGAAACCCGCGCGCAGGTGGCCGAAGAGAACCCGGTGGCCGCGCAGTTCCTCTGCCGCCGCCTCGAGGCGTGCAACCTCCTCGGCTTCGCGCCCGAGGGTCTTGACGACGAGGGCTCCATCGAAGCTCTCGTGGGCGACGGCCGACACCCTCCCCATCGCCCTCTGGGCGGCGGAGGCAGGCGGCTCGACCTTCACTCCGAAGAACCGGTTGAGGACCGTCATGACGGGCATCACCAACAGCCCGATCAAAGCGAGGAAGGGGTCGGTGATGATCAGAGCACCCGTCGCGAAGACGATCAGCAGGATCGCGGCGGTCGAGAACGGGAGCGGATTGAGGACGTCGGTTGCGGCTTCGACATCGGCCTCGGCATGGGCAAGTAACTCGCCGGCCGACTGTGCCCGGTGGTAGGCCAGGGGCAACCGGCGGTAGCTGTCGATGACCCCGGTGCGCAGGCTGCGCTGCACCCGGGCCGCGGTCATGCCGGCGAAATAGCGCCGGATCACGATCGCGGCGGCACGCAGGATCGAGACGCCCAGGACGATAGCCACTCCCCACAGCAAGGTCCCTCGGGGGGCGGAGTCGGGGCTCTCGAAGGCGGGCACGATCACCCGGTCCGTGACCTTGCCGAGCACGACCGCGCTGGCCACGGTCGCGGCCGCGAAGGTTCCCGCCCCCGTCACGGCGATCGTGAAGGGGCCGGGGTGCATCTTTATGTAGCTCCAGATGACTCGTAGTCCGCGCGACAGCACGGAACTATCAGGCTTAGTGCTCAAAAGGTCCTCTCGCGGTTGGCGTCGGGATAGACGCGTCGAAGAGCGCTCGTGAGAACGGGCGGCGGCCGGCGGCCCGCCTATTGTGCGACATTTCCCGGACGATGTGAAGCAGGTTTTCGGTGGACCCGGCCGGGATCGAACCGGCTACCCCTTCCATGCCATGGAAGTGCTCTACCAAGTGAGCTACGGGCCCTGGGAGTGCGACAGTCTACGAGGTCACCGAAAAGGCCAATAGCGCCCGGCTCGTCCCCCCGAGTGTGCCAGAGGTACTGCATCGACAGTTATCTATATTGACAGATGTCGATGTATGCGCGAGCATGCCTCCCATGACCGCCAAGAGCTCCACCGTTGGGCTGCCCGTAGCTTGTTGTGTGCCGCTCAGCTCGGCCTCGATCTCGACCGACGAAGCCGATGCCGCGGCGAACCTGTTCAAGGCACTCGCCGACCCTCACCGGGTGCTGATCCTCAACCGGCTGCTGGCATCGGACCAGGCCGTCTGCGTTTGCGAGCTGAATGATGAGCTCGATCTGGCCCAGCCCACGGTCAGCTTCCACCTCAAGAAGCTCGTCAACGCCGGCCTCCTCGCGCGGGAGCAGCGGGGCACGTGGGCCTACTTCTCCGTCGTGCCGGAAGCGATCGATCAACTCTCCCAACTGTTCAAAGCCAAGGAGGCCGTGTGATGAGCGAGATCAGAGAAGAAGTGCGTCAGCGTTACGCCGAGGCAGCCGTTGCAGTCGAGACCGGTGGGCCCTCCGAGGCGCTGGAGAGCTGCTGCGGGTCCGACTGCTGCGGCGGCGAGCAAGAGGTCTTCGGCGCCAAGCTCTACTCGGACCTGGATACCTCAGAGATCCCCGATGCAGCCATCCTCGCGAGCCTCGGTTGTGGCAATCCCCTGGCCGTCGCCGACCTCAACGAAGGCGAGACGGTCCTCGACCTCGGCTCGGGCGGGGGCATCGACGTCCTGCTATCCGCCAAGAGGGTCGGGCCCACCGGGCACGTCTACGGGCTGGACATGACGGACGAGATGCTCGAGTTGGCGAACAAGAACAAAGCCGAGGCGGGCGCGACGAACGTCGAGTTCCTGAAAGGTTTCATCGAGCAGGTTCCCCTCCCCGACTCTTCGGTCGACGTGGTGATCTCGAACTGCGTGATCAACCTGTCTGCCGACAAGAACGCGGTGTTCCGCGAGATGGCGCGGGTCGTAAAGCCGGGCGGCCGCGTCGGGGTCAGCGACGTCGTTGCGAACGACGATCTCGATCCACAACAGCGAGCCGAACGCGGCAGCTACGTCGGCTGTATCGCGGGTGCATTGTCGTTCTCGGAATACGAAGCAGGTCTGCGGGATGCTGGGTTCCACTCGATCGCCATCTCGCCGACGCACGAGGT
>Ga0299913_10000277_pt1 | contig 29910 bp, 28 predicted proteins | sample RVTome_9_FD_201360 | JGI IMG/M metagenome (GOLD analysis project Ga0299913, IMG submission 201360) | Soil microbial communities from uranium-contaminated site in the Upper Colorado River Basin, Wyoming, United States - RVT155D38 (version 2) ... | reverse complement strand
GTTCGATGGCAACGTCGCGGTCAACATCGGACTGCTGATCGGCAACAGCGCCCTGCGCATCAGCCGGCTGGGCTGGGAGGACGTCCCGGCCGACGAGATGGCACTGGCCGACATGCGGGCGATGCTTGCAGATGCAATGTCGGCCGGCGCGTTGGGGATATCGAGCGGCCTCGACTATCCACCGGGTGCCTTCGCCACGACCGACGAGCTCGCCGCGCTGACCGCCGAGGCGGCGCGCCGCGGCGGCTTCTACCACACCCATGTGCGCTATCCGCTCGGCGATCGCTACCTGGACCCATTCCGTGAGGCGATCGAGATCGGCCGCCGCGGCGAGGGGCCGGTCCACATCACCCACTTCTATCACCGTCAAACCCATCCCGGCGGCCCCGAGCCACTCCTGGCGCTGGTCGACGACGCCCGTGCTGATGGGCAGGACGTCACCTTCGACACCTACCCGTACGAGTGGGCAGCGACGCGGCTGCTCGTCCAGCTCCCGCATTGGATCCAGTCCGGCGGACCCGGGCCGCTGAAGGAACGGCTGGCCGAACGCTCGGCGCGCCAGCGGTTACGCGACGAGCTGCGCGCCCGGGGAGCCGCGTACACATCTTTGGCCGGTTGGTCGGACGTTCGGCTGGGCTACTTCGCGCGAGCGGAGAACCTGCGCTGGGAGGGCCGCACGCTGGCCGAGGTGATGGCCGAGCGCGGCGTCGACGCCGTCGACGCGATATGCGACCTCCTGCTTTCTGAGGACCTGCGCGTCAACCAGGTCACCTCGGGACCGTGGAGCGAGACCCTGCACCACTTCGTCGCCCATCCAGTCGGCATGATCGGGACCGATTCGACGTTCGTGGGCGCAAAGCCCTCGCCGCGCACCTACGGCTCGTACCCGCGTGTGCTGGGTGAGTTCGTTCGTGATCGAGCGCTGCTTGGGCTCGAAGAAGCCGTACGCAAGATGACGTCGGCGCCGGCGGCGCGCCTCGGACTGCGCGAACGCGGAAGGTTGGCGGATGGGTTGGCGGCCGACATCGTGGTCTTCGACCCCGAGACCGTCCGCAGCAACGCAACGTACGACGAACCGCGCCGCTATCCGGATGGGATCGATTACGTGCTCGTCAACGGCACCCTGGTCGTCGATGGCGGCGAACACACGGGCGCACTGCCGGGCCGCGTCATGCGACGCTAGAAGGGCTTCGTCACCATCAGGAAGACGATGATCAACACCAGCGTCGCGTTGAGCATGCCGCCCAGACGCGCGCGGCGGATGGTGGCGACGATGTGGGGCGGCGGCCCGGGCGGTGGCGTTCCTTCGGCCATCGCTGGCGGCGGTCCGCCGGCCGTTGCCGGCACGAGCGTGCGCAGTGCCGGGAGCATGATCCCGAAGGCTATGCCAAGCGCAAGGAGGTAGAGCACGATCGAAACAACCAGCCAGCCCCTTGTGAATAGTTCGAAGCTGATCCGCCACACGAGCAGGACACCGGTGATGCCCTGGAAGACGGCGAGCGGCACCATGAGCTTCGTCGCGACGCGCTGCTGGAAGCGCAGGGCGAAGTTGCCGTGCATCGGCTCGCCGGCCGCCATGGGGCCCAGGAACAGGAAGGCATAAGCCGGCCCGAAGGCCAGAATCGCGCCGCCTATGTGCAAGAACAGCAGGATCGCCAGAAGCCAGTCCATCAGCCACCCTCCTCGTCGTCACCGTAGCACTGCCGTTTACCATCCTGAGGCCAGATGACGGTCACAATACGACCTCCACGCACACCGCCGACGATCGAGGCCCCCGTCACTCCCGTCCGACTGCCCGAGAGCGACGAGGTCGGCGTTGGCCGTGCACGCGCCTGGCCGTGGCGCCGCGAGGGCCCGGCCAAGCTGACCGGCACGGCGCTCTACACCGACGACATGGTCTTCCCGGAGGCGTGGTACGGGCACACGGTGAGATCAACCGACGCCCACGCCCGCCTGCTGGGCATCGACCTCGACCCCGCCTTCGACTGGTCGCGCGTCGTCCTCCTGACCGCGCAAGACATCCCCGGCGACAACTTCGTCAGCCTGATCAAGGACGACCAGCCGGTACTCGTCGACTCCGAGATCCGACACCAAGCGGAGCCGGTGGCGCTCCTGGCGGCGCCCGACCGTGAGACGCTGCGTGAGGCGAAGCGCCGCATCACGCTGCGCACAGAGCCGCTGCCAGCCGTATTTGACCCGCTCGAGGCTGAGCAGGAGTTCGCGCATTTCGCCCTGGTAAAAGGGGACGTCGAGGCCGGCTTCGCGCAGGCCGAGCTGGTGGTCGAGGGAACCTACCGCGTCGGTCACCAGGAGCAGCTGTATATCGAGAACAACGCGATGATCGCCCTGCCGCGGCCGGACGGCGGGATCACGATCCACGGCTCGATGCAGTGTCCGTACTACATCCACAAGGCGATGAAGCGCGCGCTCCGGCTCACCGACTCCCAGGCCGTCATCGTTCAGGCCGAAACCGGCGGCGGCTTTGGCGGCAAGGAAGAGTACCCGTCGATGATCGCCATCCACGCCGCGCTGCTGGCTCAGCGGGTGGGCAGGCCTGTGCGCATGATCTACGACCGTCACGAGGACCTGGCCGCCACCACCAAACGCCACCCGGCGATCGTGAGGTACCGCACCGGCGTGATGCGCGATGGCAGGCTGGTCGCCCAGCAGGTGGATGTGATCATGGACGGCGGCGCCTACTGCACGCTCACCCCGGTGGTGCTGTCGCGCGGCACGCTGCATGCCGGCGGCCCGTACAGCTGCCCCAACGTCCGCATCACGGGTCGTGCAGTGGCGACCAATACGCCGCCCAACGGTGCCTTCCGCGGGTTCGGGGCGCCACAGACCGAATTCGCCGCCGAGATGCAGGTCAACCGTGTCGCGGAGGCCCTGGGCATGTCGCCGCTCGATATCCGCCGCCGCTGGATTTACCGTATCGGCGACGAAACGCCCAGCGGCCAGTTCCTTCGCGAGAGCGTCGCCGGCGAGGAGGTGCTCGAGCGGGCCACCGAGGCGGCCGAGTTCGAGCGCATCCGCGGCCAGACGGCGACCGCCCGCGCCGCGCGGGAGGTCGGTAGCCGGCTTTCACCCGGTGCAGAGCGCACGGCCCGTGGCATCGGGCTGGCGCTGGCGTGGCATGGTGCGGGCTTTACCGGTTCGGGCGAGGTCAAGCTGGCCAGTGTTGCGTCGCTCGAGTTGACAGAGGAGGGCCACATCCGGGTTCTAACCGCCTCGACCGAGATGGGCCAGGGCACCAAGACGATCTTTCCCCAGCTCGCCGCAGAACAGCTGGGTGTCAGCGTGGAAGACGTGGAGATGGCACCACAGGACACGTCGATCGTGCCCGATTCGGGACCGACGGTGGCGTCGCGCACGGCGATGGTCGTCGGCGGGCTGGTGATCAAGGCCGCGCTTCGGATGCGCGAACAGGTCGAGACGGCCACCGGCCGACCCTTCGCCACGTCGTACGCCGACTACGCCCGCGAGCACGGCGGCCTGCGCATCGACCAGCAGTTTGAGGCCTACCCGAACGTCACCTTCGACGACGAGACGTACCGCGGCGATGCGTATCCGGCCTATGGCTGGGCATGTGCCGTAGTGGAGGCCGACGTCGACCTCGACACAGGCGAGGTGACAGTGCGCAGTGTCGTCTCGGCCGACGACGTGGGCAAGGCGATTCACCCCATCCTGGCCGAGGGACAGGTAGAGGGTGGCACTCTGCAGGCGGTCGGCTACGCCACCATCGAGGAGATCAAGCTGGTGGACGGCCGCTACCTGAACGATCGGCTGGCGACGTACTTGATCCCAACATCGCTCGATGCCCCGCGCATCGACACGATCCTGGTCGAGAACCCGTACTCCGGCGCGCCGCACGGCGCCAAGGGCGTCGGCGAGTTGCCCATGGACGTCCCCGCCGCGGCCGTCGTGGCCGCAATCCACGACGCGACCGGCGTCTGGATCCACGACCTTCCGGCGACGCCCGAGCGTATCCTGGCGGCACACCACGGCATCCAGCCGCCACCGGCACCCGGCGTCAGCACGATCAGCCCGCGCTCGGATCGCGTGGCGCCGTCGGCCGAGGACGCCGGCACGCCCGAGGAGGGCCTCGACCCGCGGCCCGGGGCACGAACCGATCCGCAGCCCATGCGCGGACCGCACGACGAGTGAGTGACAGCGTCACAGGCGCGCCGCCCCCCGGCTACCACACGGTATCCCCGTACCTGCTGTACGAAGACGCGGATCGCATGGTCGCGTACCTGACCGAAGCGTTTGGCTTCATTGAGCGGCGGTCGACGGTCGGCGCCGCAGGCCGAGGGCATCGTGAGCTTGTGCTCGGCGGCGATGGCCTCGTGATGCTCGGGCAGATGGGACCGGATTTTCGCAGCCCGCGCTCGCTCGCCGTCGATCCCCCGTCCATGGTGCATGTATACGTCTCCGATATCGCAGCCCTCCACCGCCGCGCGAAATCGGCCGGCGCTGTCGTAACCGACCTGGAGATATCCCCCGCCGGCGACCAGCGGTTCACCGCAACCGATCCCGAGGGACAGCTCTGGGTCTTCGCCCAACGCATCGGCGGATCAGCTCCATGAGCTATCGCTTCAACGTCAACGGCGCAGCTGTGACGCTCGACGTGCCGGGCATGCGTCGGCTGCTGGATGCACTGCGCGAGAATCTCGGGCTGACCGGCACCAAGGAGGGCTGCGGGGAGGGTGAGTGCGGCGCGTGCTCGGTACTGGTCGACGGCGATGTCGTCGATGCGTGCCTCGTGCCCGTGTGCCAGGTCGTGGGTGCATCGGTCTTGACGGTCGAAGGGCTCGCGCGCGATGGAGGACTCGATCGCCTGCAACAGGCGTTCCTGGAGACCGGGGGCGCGCAGTGCGGAATCTGCACGCCGGGCATGCTCATCGCCGCTCGGGCGTTCCTGGATCAGGGCGGCGAGCCGGTCGACGAGGACATCCGCGAGGCAATCGCTGGCAACCTGTGCCGCTGCACCGGCTACACCAAGATCATCGACGCCATCGCCATCGCCGCGGCGCCCGCCGATTGACTCATATGATGAGTAAGGATATACTCAACGTATGAGCAGGCGGCTCCAAGTAGTCATGTCCGACGAGGATTACGAGGCGCTCGAGCGCGCTGCCCGCGAGCGCCGCAAGCCCATCTCACGCCTGGTGCGCGAGAGCCTGAAGCGAACATTGGCGGAGCCGTCTGACCGGAGCGCAGACGAGCGACTCGCGGCATTCCTCCGGTTTGCGCGTTTCAATGGGCCGACCGGCGACATCGAGCAGATCCTCGCGGAGATCGATCGCGGGCGCGGCCTGACGTGATTTACGTCGATTCCAACGTACCGATGTACATGGTCGGCGCCGATCATCCAAACAAACGTCGCGTCATCGAGGTCAGCTCACAGCTCACCGGCGCTCGGGAACAGTTCGTAACGTCTGCCGAGACTTTTCAGGAGATCGTTCATCGCTACCTGGCGTTGCGCGACCGAGACCACCTGAATGCCGCCTACGAGGCTCTCGAGGCACTCGTGAACGAAACGGCGACGGTTAGCAAGGATGACGTTGACGAGGCGCGCGCACTCACAGCCCAACATGTAGGGCTGTCCGCGCGAGATGCCCTCCATGTCGCCATCATGCGAAAGATCGACTGCTCGAGATTGTGGAGTTATGACGCCGGCTTCGACCGCGTGCCGTCGATCCGACGAATAGGCTGAAGACGTGCCTGCCGAGCCTCCGGTCGCATCGCCTGGAACACTGGATGAGGCGCTCACCCTGCTCGCCGAAGGTGGCGGCTGGCAACCGATCGCCGGCGGGACGGACCTAATGGTCCAGATCACGGGCGAGATCGGCCGGCCGCCTGCTCGAGTGCTCGACATATGGCGGCTGGCCGACCTGCGCGGCATCGCCCTCGCCGATGCGGCGCTGGAACTCGGCGCACTGACGACGTACATGCAGATTCGCCGCTCCGAACTGTGCCAGGAGCACCTGCCGGCACTCGTCGAGGCGGCCGCCACGATCGGCGCCGCGCAGATCCAGAACCGCGGCACGCTGGGGGGCAACGTCATCAACGCATCGCCTGCGGGCGACACGCTGCCGGTGTTGCTCGCGGTCGATGCCGAGCTGGTCCTGGTGAGCGCGAGGGGTGAGCGAACCGTAGCGGCGCGCGACTTCTGGATCGGTTACCGGCAGACGGCGCGTCGCCCTGACGAACTTCTGTTGCGAGTTCGGGTGCCCTTGCCGCGCGGCCGCCTGGTCCGCTTCCGGAAGGTCGGCACGCGGCGCGCACAGGCGATCTCCAAGGTGGTGATGGCGTTGTCCTGGCGCGAGGACGCCGGCGTGTGGCGTGAGTTGAGGTTGGCACTCGGATCCGTGGCGCCGACGCCTATCCGCGCGCACCAGACTGAGGCAGTTCTCGAGGGCGCGGCTCCGCGCCAATCGACGGCCGACCACGCCGCGGCGACACTGGCCGACGAGATCGAGCCCATCGACGATGTCCGTTCGACGGCCGACTACCGGCGCGTCGTCGCCGCGCGCGTGCTGCATCGGCTGCTCAGGGAGGCTGGCGGCTGGTGAAGCCTGAGAATGTCCGGTTCTTCGACTCGGCGGGCGATTTCCGCGTGTGGCTCGAGGCCAACCACGACTCGGCGCCGTTTCAATGGGTCGGCTTCTACAAGAGAGCTGCGAACCGAGACGGGCTGAGCTACGAGGAAGCCGTGCTGGAAGCGCTGTGCTTCGGCTGGATCGATGGCCAGACGAACTCGCTGGACGAGAAGAAAGTCACCGTCCGCTTCTCGCCGAGGCGCCACGGCAGCAACTGGAGCCAGGTCAACATCAGGCGCGCACTGCAGCTGATTGGCTCGCGCCGGATGCACCCAGCCGGCCGGCGGGTATTCGACGCGCGGCGTGAGCGTGGCCCGGAAGAACTGACGTACGAGACACGGCCATCGGACCTGCCTGAGCCGTATGCCGCAGTCCTCCGTCGCAACGAAGCTGCACGGCAGTTCTGGCTGGCACAGCGACCGTCTTACCGCAAGTCGATGACATGGTGGATCGTCTCTGCGAAGCGCGAGGAGACACGCGAGCTGCGGCTCGACGCGCTGATCGAGGAATCGGCCGCCGGGCACGTCATTTCGGAGATGAATCTACCCAAGTTGGGCCCACGGAGGAGCCATGGCTGAGGTTCGACTGACCGGGGAAGGAGTGCCGGGGATCGAGCGCGTCCTGACTCCAGACGCCCTCGGTTTTCTCGGCCGGATGCACCGCGAGTTCGAGCCGCGCCGTCGGAAGATCCTTGCCGCGCGCCGGGATCGCGCCGCTCGCGTAGCGGCAGGCGAGGCACTCGAGTTCCTGCCTGAGACGGCGAAGGTGCGCGACTCGGATTGGTTGGTTGCGCCGGCACCCGGCGACCTCAACGATCGGCGCGTCGAGATCACCGGCCCGGCCGAAGCCAAGATGACCATCAACGCCCTCAACTCGGGCGCCAAGGTCTTCATGGCCGACTTCGAGGACGCACTCTCGCCCACGTGGGCGAACGTGGTCGGCGGCCAGGCGGCACTCATCGACGCCGTCCGCCGCCAGCTCGAGTTCAGCTCGCCCGAGGGCAAGGAGTACCGGCTCAACGACGAGGTGGCAACGCTCGTCGTGCGGCCGCGCGGCTGGCACCTGGTGGAACGTCACATCGAGGTCGACGGCCAGCCGATATCCGGCTCACTGTTCGACTTCGGCCTCTATCTCCTGCACAGCGGCGCGGAACTACTGAGGCGCGGCAGCGGCCCTTACTTCTACCTGGCCAAGCTGCAGGGCCACGAGGAGGCGCGGCTGTGGAATGACGTCTTCGTCTGGGCGCAGGACGTGGTCGGAGTGCCGCGCGGCTCGATCCGCGCCACGGTCCTGATCGAGACGATCTGGGCCGCGTTCGAGATGGACGAGATTCTCTACGAGCTGCGCGACCATGCCGCGGGCCTAAACGCCGGACGCTGGGACTACATCTTCAGCGTCATCAAGACGTACTCATCGCGGCCGGAAGAGGCGCTGCTCCCGGATCGCGCCCAGGTGACGATGGGCGTTCCGTTCATGCGCGCCTATACGCAGCTACTGGTCAAGACCTGCCATCGGCGTGGCGCGCACGCGATGGGCGGCATGAGTGCGTTCATCCCCAACCGGCGCGAGCCGGAGGTCACGACCAATGCGCTTGCCAAGGTGACCGAGGACAAGGAACGCGAGGCAGGCGACGGCTTCGACGGCACCTGGGTCGCCCATCCCGACCTGGTACCGGTGGCCATGGAGGTCTTCGATCGGGCGATCGGTGACCATCCAAACCAGAAATACCGGCAGCGCCACGATGTCAATGTCTCGGCTGCCGAGCTGACGGATTTTGGAGTACCCGGCGGGGAGGTGACCGAAGCCGGCCTGGCGACCAATGTATCGGTCGGTATCCGCTACATCGCCGCCTGGCTGGCCGGCACCGGTGCGGCAGCGCTCGACAACCTGATGGAGGACGCGGCAACCGCCGAGATCTCGCGTTCACAGGTATGGCAGTGGGTCAAGGCCGGCAGGTTCGGCCGCGAGCGGGTTCTGGCCGAGATCGAACGCTGGCGCACCGAACACGCCGAAGCCGCGGAGGTCTTCGAGCAAGTCGCGCTGTCCGAAGAATTCGTCGAGTTCCTGACGCTGCCCACCTATGCTCGCCTGGATTGACACCTGGCGCCCTTGACGCGCGCGAGTGGGAAGGCCACGCTGAGGCAATGGCAAAGACCGAATCGCCACCCAGGGGGGCGAAACGGGGACCGGACATCGAGGGTGTCTTTCCCGATCCGCCGGTCGATGAGACTGGCTCGCCAGCGCGAACGATCCCCAACAAGGAGTATCTCGCCGAGCTGTCCAGGCTGCACGTCGAGCTGGTCAAGCTCCAGGAGTGGATCAGGCACGAGGGCCTGAAAGTGGTGCTGCTCTTCGAGGGCCGCGACGCAGCCGGTAAGGGCGGCGCCATCAAGACCATCATGCTTCGGCTCAACCCGCGCTATGCCCGCGTGATAGCGCTGGGCACTCCCACCGAGCGCCAGAAGACGCAGTGGTATTTCCAGCGCTACGTCGAACATCTCCCCGCGGCCGGCGAGATGGTGCTGTTCGATCGCAGCTGGTACAACCGCGCCGGAGTGGAGCGGGTGATGGGCTTCTGCGTTGAGGACGAGTACCAGGAGTTCCTGCGCTCGTGCCCCGAGTTCGAGCGGATGCTCGTTCGCTCGGGCATCAGACTGATCAAGTACTGGTTCAGCGTCAGCGACGCGGAGCAGGAGCGCCGCTTCCAGAGCCGCATCGACGATCCGACCAAACGTTGGAAGCTGAGCCCGATGGACCTCGAGTCACGCGCCCGCTGGGTCGAGTACTCCAAGGCCAAGGACGAGATGTTCGCGCATACCGACATCAAGCAGGCGCCGTGGTACGTCGTCAATGCCGACAACAAGAAGCGGGCACGTTTGAACGTGATCCGTCACCTGCTCAACCTGTTTCCGTATCAGGACCTGACGCCAGAACCGATCATCTTGCCGCCGCGCGAACCAGACGGCGGGTATGTTCGACCACCGATGACCGACCAGACCTTCGTGCCCGAGGTCTACTGAAACCACGCACTGCGGCTCTTCGACGCTTCGCGACCTTTGGCACTCGCCTCCGACGCCGGCTCGTAGATTGGCCCTGCTTTCGCACCACGCGATGGAGGTCGCCTTGATCGCCGCCACTAAAATTGACCAGAAGCCGACCCTGGGCGAATCGCCGCGCCGACTGGTGCTCTATCGCCACCACGCGGTCGAGCACGTCGGACTTCCTCGCGTGATCTCCGGAACGCTCGGCGAGCTGTACGCGCGCATCGGCCAGTCGGGCGTCGCCCCGGCCGGGCCGCCGTTCGTGATCTACAACAACAAGCCGGAGCCCGGCGGCAAGTGGGAGATCGATGTCTGCCCGCCCCTCTCGGCAAGAATCTCGACGGCGCCTGGGTTCGAGATCATGGACATGCCTGCCGGTCGAGTCGTTTCGCTGATGCACGTCGGGACTTACGAGCACCTTGTCGTCGCATACGACCAGATCGCCGAATACATGGGGCAAAACGGGTTGGCCTTCGCCGGTCCGCCACGCGAGTTCTACTTCAGCGAGCCCGATGTTCCGCGGGAGGAGGTCCAGGCCCTCATCGAGTGGCCCATCGCCTGACCAGGGCCTCAGCGCCAGGTCAGTTGGCGCTCCTGGAAGCGGCCGAATCCGCGACGGCCGACGAAGCGGCCGTCGCGGATCACGAACTCGCCGCGCACCAGCACACTGCGTGCGATGCCTGACGCCGCCATGCCCTCGTAGGGTGTGTAGTCGCTGGTGTGGTGGAGCTCGGCCTGGGTGATCGTTCGCCGCTCCTGTGGATCGAAAAGGACGATATCGGCGTCCCTGCCGGATTCGATCGAGCCTTTGCGGTTCAGGCCGAAGAGCCGCGCCGGCGTGGCCGACAGCAGGTCCACCATCCGCTCGACCGTGATCCGCCCGCGCTGCACGCCTTCGCTGTACACGACGGCGAGCAGGGTCTCGATACCCGGTGCGCCGTTGCTGATCCGATCGAACGACTCGCGCCACGTCTGCTTCTCGACCGCGACGCGGTCGGGCACGTGGTCGGTGGCGACGAGGGCCAGGGATCCGTCGGCGAGCCCCGCCCAGAGAGCGTCGCGATCTGTGGGCGTACGAAGCGGGGGCGAGATGACAAAGCGCGCCGCCTCATCGTCTGGCAGCTTGTAGCGCGACTCGTCGAGTGCCAGGTAGTGCGGGCACGTTTCGGCGAAGACCGGCAGGTCGTGGTCGCGGCCCCAGCGGACCTGCTCCAGCGCCTCGGCCGATGAGAGATGCACCACGAACAGCGGAGCGCGAACGGACTGCGCGTAACGGATCGCCCGATGCACGCCCTCTGCCTCCACCGGCTGCGGCCGGGATTCGGCGTGGTAGCGCGGTGCAGACCTGCCCTCGTCGAGCAGCCGACGCGTGTTCGACTCGAGCAGCGTCCGATTCTCGCAGTGCACCTCGAGCATCCCGCCATATCGAGCGGCAGAGTCGAGCGCCCGCAACAGGACCGCGTCGCTGACGCCGAAGTCGTAGATCATGAACACCTTGATCGTCGGGATGCCGGCGTCGATGACCGCAGGCAGGTCGAGCGAAGGATCGGGATGGTCGGCCGTCAGCACCAGGCTCAGGCTGTAATCGACGGCCGAGTCGCCCTCCGTCCGCGACCGCCATTCGTGCATGTCTGCAAGCAGCGAGCCGCCCTCGCTGCTGACGCCCGTACCGGGATTGTTGAAGCACAGGAACGTCGTCGTGCCACCGTATGCCGCCGCGATCGAATCCTGGAAGAAGCGGTCGGGTTGCGCATCGGTGGCCACGCGCGTGTGCGTGTGGACATCTACGACACCGGGCAGCACGAGCAGGCCGGTCGCGTCGATTTCGCGCGCATCGGCCGATCCGGGCAGTACCTCGGCAACGGCTTCGATCCGCCCGCCGACAATGGCGACGTCCGCCCGCCGGCGTCCGCTGGCGCTGACCACGGTCCCGCCGCGGATGATCAGCTCGTCGGCCACGAGTAGCGCTCGATTAAGGCCGGCCACTCGGCGCGCGGAAGCTCCAGCTCAAGTTCGTCGCGGATCGGAATGCCATCGTTGCCGATCAGTGATATCTCGGGCTTGAGCGTCCGTCTCGCCAGGTCGACGGCTCCGGCTCGCAACGCGACGAGCACCAACCCGCGGCGCTGGTAGAAACGCAATGCCGCTGTGTTGTCGTTCGTCGTCACCAGCATGAGCCGCTCGAGCCCCTCATCAAGCCCGACCTTGATACATGCCGCGAGCAGGGCGCTGCCGGCACCAGTGCCCGGAGTGATCGTGTCGAGCGCCGAGATCTCCATTTCGCGCTCGCGAACCTCGTAGGCGGCGTAGCCGACCCAAGCTCCTTCAGAAAGCGCGACGAAGCCGGGATGCGCCAGGATGTCGAACACTCGGCCGCCGGAAGCCATCCGCGTCGAGCCCCAGTTTCCGGTGATCAGCTCTTTGAGCCTTGGACCATCCTCGGGCGTGAGCGGCCGGATCCCCTTCACGTGTCGTGGCGATCAACCGGGTCGCGGACGATCCGATCGCTCACGTCAGCTCCTCCATCGTGACGTCCTGGGCGCCGTCCCACAGGACGCGCCGGCCCATCTCCTTTAGCCGCTCGCGGCCCTCCACGATGGTCGCGAAATGGTTGCCGGCCAGCTGGCCGAGTTTGGACGCGAAGTCGACTGCGCCATAGGCTACGAGGATCTCGCCTTCGGAAAGCTCGCCGGTGTAGACGATGATGTCGCCGGGTGCCGGATGCGAGGTGTGGTTCTCGTAGCTGACCGGCAACTTCTCGTCGCCGAACGGGATCCAGCAGCCTTCGCCGCTCCAGCGGCAGTGAATCAGCTTGCTGCGGATGGGCAGCATCCGCCGCATTGCGTCGATCGTGCGCGGAGCATCCGGCTCCCAGCGCGCAGTAAAGTTCAAATCACCGACGCGAATCGAGAGGTCACCCACGGCCTCAAGGGTAGCGCCGGCTGCCGAGCATGAGGGAGGTCAATGAGCGAAGCACCGACGATTTCGACTCATGTGCTCGACACCCAGCTGGGACAGCCCGCCGTTGGGGTGAATGTGTCTCTCTACCGGGTCGAGGGAGAGGCCGCGCAACAGGTCGGCACGGGGATGACAGACGAGGACGGCCGCATTCGGCGCCTGATCGAAGGGCCACTTACGGCGGGCGATTTCAGGCTCGACTTCGAGATCGGTGGACCATTCTTCCAGCGCCTGTCGGTCGGCTTCCGGGTCGCCGATCCAGGGCGCTCGTACCACGTCCCGCTGCTGCTCGCCCCCTACTCGGTATCGACCTACCGCGGCAGCTGATGCATTCGCACCTCGAGGCCCTGACCACGCTATTCGAGGGCGCGCCGCGCTTCGTGGGGCGGCTTCAGGCGACAGAGGCGGCATCGTGGGCTGAGCTGCTCGACCAAGCGGAGCAGATCGCGCTGGCGATGCCTGAGGATGAGCAGATTGAGCTTCTCGATGCGCACCCGCGTATTGGCGCCGATCCGGCGACGGTGTCGGCGCTGTCATACGGCGAACAGGGCTACGACCGCGATGCCGGCAACGCCGAGCTTCACGCTCGCCTGAATTGGCTCAACGACGAGTACGAGCAGCGGTTCGGCTTCCGCTTCGTCGTGTTCGTCGCCGGCCGCTCGAGATCGGAAATCGCGGACCTGATCGAGACACGTCTCGGACAGGCACGCGAGTCGGAGAAGCGACGCGGCCTGCGTGACGTCGTGGCCATCGCGCGCAGCAGACTGGCCAAGCTGGCCGTGGCGCCGGAGGAGGGTCGATGAAGGCCGAGATCTACTACGGCAAAGCGGACGTCTCAACGTATCGGACGTACGCCAAGCCGCTGACCGGAGTAGCCGAGATCCCCGAATCGAGCTTCACCGGAAGGCCCAACACGCTCATGGCAGCCGAGATCGAGGTTCAGGTCCTCGGCACTGCCTTCATACGCGCTTACACGGAGGGCGACAACCGCCTCGTCGTGCCAACCGATACGATGAAGAACTTCATCCACCGCGAGTCGCTGGCCTTCGATGGCTCGACGCTCGAGGAATGGCTGCTGTTCATCGGCCGCCGGTTCCTGGAAACGTACCCGCACATGGAGCGCCTGCGCGTCAGCGGAGCCGAGATCCCTTTCGAGCCGGCGCTGGTGCCGGCCGATGATGGCGACGGCTACCAGGCCAGCGACGTCCTGTTCGCACGTGACCGCAACGACAGGTCGACGGCCAAGCTCGAAATCGGGCGCACCGCCGGCGGTGCCGAAGCCACCGACCTGACCTGCGGTCGAGAGGGGCTGCAGCTGATCAAGCTGACCGGCTCTGCGTTCGCCGATTTCGCGCGCGACGAATACACGACGCTCCCCGAGCGCCGCGACCGCCCGCTGTATATTCATCTCGAAGTCGGCTGGAGGTACGACAGCCCGGCAACCTGCCTGTCGCCCGACCGCCGCGCCTACGTTTGCGGCGAGCAGGTGTCCGACCTGGCAGCCGCCGTGTTCCACCGCTTCGTTTCACTGTCGATCCAGCACCTGGTCAACGAGATCGGCCACACGATGCTCGAGCGCTGGCCGCAGCTGTCCGAGGTTTCGTTCGAGGCCCAGAACCGGCTGTGGGACCTCTCCTACACGTCCGAGCAAGACGAGCGATTGAAGGTCTACACCGACCCTCGCCCGCCGTACGGCAGGATCGGCCTCATCCTTCGCCGCGACTGACCGCCAGCAGGTCTTCGGGGGTGTCGATATCGGGGTTTTCGCCGGGCATCTCGACATAACGCACTAGATCGGGACGTCGGTGGAACAGCTGCGACATACCGCGGTCACCGCGCAATTCTGCCGCCAGGTTCCAGGCGGGGCGCTCGAGGAGCACAGGGTTGCCGGGCCGGCCGGCGAAGCGCGGAACGACGATCGGGCGGCGAACGTCACCAGGCACCGAGACCAAGGCGCTGAGCTGTTCGGCGGAGAGCCGCGGCTGATCGCCAAGGAGCACGACTGCTCGCTCGACGTCAGAATCCGCCAACTCGGCCAGACCGAGTCGCACCGAGCCCGATACCCCCGACGCCGGGTTCGGGTTCAGCACCCCCCGTTCGTTGCGCCAGGCCAGTGTCCGTTCGATGGCCGCCGCATCGTCGCCCAGGATGACGATCACCGGCTCGAGCCCGACCGAAGCGGCCAAATCAAGGACGTGCTGAAGCATCGGGCTGCCGTCGAGCAACGCCAACATCTTGCCGCCACCGAAGCGGCGCGCCAGCCCGGCGCCCAGTACGACCGCTGCGGTGCGCTCCATGGGGCCGATGCTATGACTCGCTGCAACGCTTCCTGAAGATTCACCCCTCGTGGGACGTTAGTGCTCGTATGCTCCGACGAGCCGACGATTCCGGAGAGGAAACGGAGGTTCTGCATGAGTGTTTCGCCCACCTCCCACCGAAGCCCAACCGCACCCAAGGACCGCGAGTGGAACTGGGACGGCACTGACAAGATGGACCGGTTGATCGAGCGCGGATGGGAAACCGCCGTCCGCGCCCACGCGTGGCACGATCCCAAAGAGGATCCAGATCACGATCCCCCGCAGGAAAAGGGCGCCTACAAGCTTCCTCACCACGAACTGATCGACGGTGAGCTGAAAGTTGTCTGGCGCGGAGTAGTGGCGGCGATGACGGTGGTCAACGGCGCTCGCGGCGGCGTCGATATCCCGGAGTCACAGCGTCGTTTGGTGTACGACCACCTCGCGGCGCACTATGGCGAGTTCGACGAGGCGCCGCCACCCATCCGCGGCTGACGAATATGTGAAGCGGCCCCCGAGCCGGTCGTCTCAGGGGCCGCTTTCTCCGCAACCGGAACCCGTCCTTGCCGGTCGCGTGTGTGTTGCTGACTGCTCCCCCCGAGCGGACGAGGAGGCTGACGGGCAAGTCGCGCAGTCAGCGTGTGGGGTTACTCGTTGTACTCGGGACAGAAAGGCGCGCTCGAGTCGTAGGTGTCGGGATTCCAGTTATTGACCGCCCGCAGTGCATCGATTCGGCCTTCGCCGAAACAAACGTCGCCGCGCTTGATGCCGATGTCGATGGCCGAGTTCTCCAGGCGATCGGCGACGCTTCCCGGCGACATCGACAGCCGGCCGAGCTTGTCCGCCTTGCCGAACTGGCTGACGATCAGCGCGGCCACGCCGGTCGCGTGCGGGGCCGCCATCGACGTACCCTCGATGCAGCCCCACAGATTGCCCGGCAACGTCGACAGAACGTTCAGGGCGCAATCGCCCGCGCCCACGAGCTGGTCGTTGCCGCCTGGAGCGGCCACGTCGATGTCGCTACCCCAGTTCGAATACCAGGCCTTCTCGCTGCTCGGGCCGAGCGCGGCCACGGTCACCACGCCGTCGCTCTGGGCCGGTACTACCTCGCAGCCACGCTCTGCGGCGTCGAAGTTGGCATCCGAGTTGCCGGCGGCGGCGACCAGCGTGACGCCTTCCTTGCGGGCGTACTTGAGTGCCCTCTCGATCGCCGTTCGGAAGACGCGCTGCACCGGGTCGCTGAGGCACTTGAATTCGGTCGACTGCTGGAACTCGTCATCGTCGACGAAGAAGCTCATGTTGATCACATCCAGGGCTAGGTCGCCGGCGTAGGTGATGCCCTCCAGCGCGTCGCTGAAGTAGCAATGGCCGTCGGCGTCGCAGACCTTGATGGGCACCAGGGTGACGTTCGGCGCAACGCCGACGACGCCGTGTCCGTTGGCTCGCGCGGCGACGATGCCGGCAACGTGCGTGCCGTGGAAGTTGTTGTCAACGCACGCGAACGGGCTGCCGATGCCCGGCCCCTGGGCGGTGAAGTCGGCCCCACGCTGGCAGTCGACATTGGAGCTTCCGTTGGCGATGAAGTCGAGGTGGTTGCCGTCGATGCCGGTATCGACGATGCCAACGTCGACCTTGGGCGAGCCGGCCTGAACGGCGCGCGCCTGCGCCGTGCGGATCTGGGCCATGCTCCACTGCATCGACTCGAGCGGGTCGCTCTCGGCACCGGGCAACGCGCCGGTCGGGGTGACCATTGTCAGCTGGCCGTTGGCGACGGCCTCCGCGAGCGTCGGGAATTGCTTCCAACCGTGATCCTGCGCGACATCGGCAACGAGTGCGTAGCCGGCCAAAGTCTCGGCGAAGGCCGCGTTCTTTGACTCCACGACCATGATGCCGGCCTGGCGTGACAGATCGGCGGTCATCACTCCACCGGCAGTTGTCAGGGCATAGAGCGCGTAATCCCGGGCCAGCGCATAGTTGTCGCCGAGGGCATAGCTGTCGGCAAGAGCGTAGCTTTCGTCGAGGGCGTACCCGGCCGAGTCGCCCGTCAGCGCGTACGACTCGTCAAGTGCGTAGGTTGCCGTCTCAGACGCCAGCGCGTAGCCAGAACCCAGCGCGTAGCCGGCATCGAGGGCGTAGCCCGAGTCGAGCGCGTACTCACCGAACAGCGCATACGCGTCCTGCGCGTTCTCATCGGCAGTAAGGGCGTAGTCATCGGCCAGGGCGTAGACATCATTCAGCGCATACAGAGCGTAGTTGCGACCGAGCGCGTAGCCCTGATCGAGCGCGTATGTTCCTGCCTGGCCCACCAACGCATAGCCACCGCCGAGGGCGTAGCTGCCGTCCAGGGCGTACTCGCCATTGAACACGACTATGTAGCGCTTGACGATCGAGGAGTCGCCTTCAGAGGCGATGACGGCTGGAGCCAGACCAGAAAGGGCGATCGCCGCACCGACCAGTGCGGCCAGTGATCGCAGACGGGGCAGCGACCGGATCGGAGCCATGGTGGACGGGTTCCTCCCTACTGGAGCACGACACCACGAATAGTGGTTCCGATTGCCGGCGGACGTCAACACCACGTGCAAGGGTGTCACCTTGCAAAAGCATCACAAGTTGTCCGAGAGGCGAAGGCGCGAACTGAATGGGCAGCGAGCCTAGGCGGTGCGCAGCCCGACGGCCACGACAGGTCTCAGGCGCTCTTGGCGGTGGCGCGGGAGGCCAGCTGCTCGTGCGCCTGGTCGAAGGTCAGACCGGTGTCCCAGATGGCGTTGAAGGCCGTCTTGAGGACCTTTGCCAGGGAGCGGTGCTCGACGACGACGATCGTCAGGTCGGCGCCGCCGGCAACGGGGTCCTCCATGCCGAACATCACGATCGTCTCGTCGATGATGACCAGTTTCAGTGGTAGGTTGGGCACGAAGCGGGCCTGTTCGCCGGCCTCCACGAAGCGCTGCACGCCACGCATGACCGCAGGCTGGTCAAATATCGAGTACTCATAGATCGAGCGCGCCTCGTGCTGCGCCTCGATCACCTCCAGGCCCTCGACGTTCTCCTGCGGTGGAGTGGCATAGGGCGGCTTGGTGAATACCAGGATCTCGTCCTTGACTGCCGCCTGCAGCTCGGCAAAGCGCTCGTTGATCGCACGCGTATCGCGCAGGACCTCGATGTACTCGAGCGGGTCAGTGTGCTCCTTGCCCGCCTCGAAGGCCGGCTTGAGATCCTCGACCATCTGGCGTGCGTCGCGCTCCATGCGCGAAAGGCCCTCGCGGTGGGCGTCCAGCAACTGCTCGACGGCCATCTCGGGTGCAGTCGCGGCGTACTTGACCACGGCGCCGGGGCGTGCGACGGCGAGACCCTTCTGGACCAGGCTGCCCAGAACGTCGTAGATGCGTTGTCGCGGCAGGCCCGACTGGCGCGCGACCTGCGCCGCGGTGAACGAGTCGCGGCGAATCAGGGTCAGGTACGCCTTGGCCTCGTAGCTGGTGAGTCCGAGCCGCGTGAGATGACCGACGAAGTCGCCGTTATTGCCTTCCTTCACAGCAGCCACTATACCGCCACCCACGCGTGGTGGTGTCACTTCCCAGTCGCGCCTGTAGCATCGTGGGATGCCGTCGACAGCCGCTCCGCGTCATACCAACCGCCTTGCCTCCGAGACGAGTCCGTACCTGCTGCAGCATGCGCACAACCCTGTCGACTGGTACCCCTGGGGGGACGAGGCGCTACAGCGCGCGCGAGCCGAGAACAAGCCCATCTTCTTGTCCATCGGCTATGCCGCGTGCCATTGGTGCCACGTGATGGAGCGTGAGTCCTTCGAGGATGCCGAGACTGCAGAGGTGCTCAACGATTCGTTCGTGCCGATCAAGGTGGACCGCGAGGAGCGGCCGGACCTCGACGCGATCTATATGGGCGCGGTCCAGCGCATGACCGGTCACGGCGGCTGGCCGATGAGCGTCTTCCTCACGCCGGACGGAAAGCCGTTCTACGGCGGCACCTACTTCCCCGACCAGCCGCGCCACGGCATGCCTGCGTTCCGCCAGGTGCTGGACGGCGTGTCCACCGCGTGGCGCGAGCGCCAGTCAGAAGTGGTGCAGGCGGGCATCGCCGTGGCGCAGGCGATCTCGGCCGAGGTCGGCGCAGCCGCTCAAGCTGGCGACCAGACGCTGTCGGCATGGGTGCTGGATGCTGCGCAGGCCGAGATCGAGCGCGGATTCGATCCGCGTACCGGTGGCTGGGGTGGGGCGCCGAAGTTCCCGCAGCCGATGGCGATCGAGTTCCTGCTGCGGCGGCACGTCGCCACCGGCGACGAGCGCGCTCTGGCCGTGGCGCGACGCAGCCTTGACGCGATGGCCGACGGAGGCATTCACGACCAGCTCGGCGGCGGATTCGCCCGCTACGCCACCGATTCGATCTGGCTCGTGCCGCATTTCGAGAAGATGCTCTACGACAACGCCCAGCTCGCCCGCGTCTACGTCCATGCCTGGCAGCTGACGAAGGACGAGCGCTATCGGGAGGTGGCGCGCCAGACGCTTGCCTTCGCAGAGCGCGAGCTGTTGACAACCGACGGGGGCTTCGCCGCCAGCCTCGATGCCGATACCGACGGCGAGGAGGGCGCGACCTATGTCTGGTCGAAGGCCGAGATCGATGCTGAGTTGGGTCCGGATGCCGAACTCTTCGAGCGCGTCTACGGGGTCACCGAGGAAGGCAACTGGGAGGGCCACAACATCCTGTCTCGGGTGGCGTGGGACGAGTCATCGGCCGAGCGGCTGGCGGTCGCGCGCGCCAGGCTGCTGGACCGCCGGAATGCGCGCCCGCAGCCGGCCCGCGATGACAAGGTGCTCACCGCCTGGAACGGACTGATGATGGCCGCCTTCGCCGACGCGGCGGCCGCCTTCGATGAGCCGCGGCTTGCCGAAGTGGCGGCGCGCGCGGCCGAATTGTTGCTGGCCAAGGTCCGCGACGAACATGGCCGCCTGCGGCGCTCGTGGAAGGACGGCCGCGCGCGTCACGCCGGCGTGCTCGATGACTACGCCGGTCTGGCCGACGGGCTGTTGGCACTCTATGAGGCGACTTTCGATGAGCGCTGGTTCGTCGCCGCCCGCGAGCTGTTGGAGATCGTCCTCGCGCACTTTGTCGACCCGGCCGGCGGCTTCTTCGATACGGCCGACGATCACGAGCAGCTGATCGCGCGACCAAAGGGGCTGCAGGACAACGCGGTACCGTCGGGCGGTGCAACGGCGTCACTGGCCTTGCTGCGCCTGGCGTCGTGGACTGGCGCGGGTCATTACCGCGATGCCGCCGAGTCCGCCATCCGTCAGGTGGTGGCCCTCGTGCCTCGTTATCCAACCGCGTTTGCGCAGTGGCTCAGCGCGCTCGCGCTGGGACTCGGCGACGCAACCGAGATCGCTGTCGCTGGAGATCCGCGGTCCGCATCCGCCGGCAACCTGCTGGCGGTTGTTCGCAGCACGTACCGCCCGTTCACCGTCCTCGCCGCGGGCGAGCCGGAAGGGAGCGCGGTGCCGCTGCTCCACGATCGCCCGCTGCGCGAAGGGCGGGCGACGGCCTACGTGTGCCGCAACTTCGCCTGTGAGACACCCGTAACCGAAACGTCCGATCTGGCCGCGCAGCTTGCGCAGGGCGGACCCCACTGAGCCGCTTGGCCGCGCTGCCTGACCCGGGCGCACTGATCTTCGATCTCGACGGCACCCTGGTGGACACGGTCGAGGTACGGATCGAGGCGTGGTTGGCGACATTTGCCGAGGTCGGCATCCCGGCAGACCGCGCGCACGTCGCGCGGTTGATCGGCGCCGACGGGAAACGCCTGGCGAAAGAGGTGGCCGATGTCTGTGGCCGCCACCTCGACCGCGGCCGCGCGGAGGCCATCGATCGTCGCTCGGGCGAGATCTACGACCGGCTCAACACCGATCCCCGGCCGCTGCCGGGCGCACGGACGTTGCTCACCACGCTATCAGGCAGTGACCTCCGGTGGGCGATCGCAACATCGAGTCGACGCGAGCAGGTCGGCGCCTCAGTCGATGCCCTGCGCCTGCCACGGCCGCCGCTGATCGTCGACGGCAGCGCGGTCGATTACGCCAAGCCGGCGCCCGACCTGCTGCTCTTGGCCAGCCGGCGACTGGCGACACCAGCGCGGCGCTGCTGGTACGCCGGCGACTCGACGTGGGATATGCAGGCAGCGCGCGCGGCAGGAATGACGGGGCTGGGCATGACGTACGGTGTCGCATCGGCCGCCACTCTCCGGCGTGCGGGGGCCGCGACTGTGGCCACGCACCGTGCGCTGCAGGCCGACCTCAGGCGGCGCGGCCTGGTTTCCTGACAGGGCGGCCTGCAGGACTCGAACTAATCGCGCGGCGGACAAGGCTCCTGGTTGGGTCGCGTGGTCGGCTTCGGCTCGGGTTCGTCAAAGATGCTGTTCACCTTGTCCCGCAGCCCCTGCATGCTGCCCAACCTGGTCAGGCGCGCCGGGGCGAAGTCGTAGCGGTACATCCGATCGGCATCGACACGCGCCCCAACCTGGGCCAGGAAGGGGATGTCGTCATCGGAGATGGTCATGAACAGGTTGGCCTGGGCGACTTGAAGCAGGGCCGGGATGTGCGGCAGCAGCGCCAGTGGATCGAGTTGCTTGCGCACCTGCTGCAGGACGTACTGCTGGCGGCGGGCGCGTTGGTAGTCGGAGTCCTGGTGCCGCGAGCGGGCATAGGCCAGCGCCTCCTCGCCGTTCATGAACTGGCATCCGCGCTGGAAGTTGACCCTCATCTTCTGCTGCTTCGAGTTGAAGTAGTTGTCGTCCCTCAGCGGCGACGGGACGTCGATCCAGATGCCGCCGCCGGGTAGGTTGTCGACAACGTCCACGAAGCCCTTCAGGTTCACCGCCACCACGCCGTCGACCTGGACGCCGGCCATGTTCTGTATGGCACCCGTCAAGGCGCGCCAACCACGCACGCAGTCGAACTGGTGCTGGCATTCGGCTCCGATGCCCTCCGAGCCCGGGTACGCGGCCGGGCTCGTCGCCGCGTCGCGCCACAGGCCGAACAAGAAACCGGGGTAGTTCTGGCCGTTCTCGAGGGGGATGCGGAACCACGTGGGATAGCGCGAGTCGCCGCCGCTCTCCTTCAGGTTGCGCGGGAAGCTGAACAGCGCCGATTTGCACGTCGCGATATCGATAGAGAGCAGCATCATCGAGTCGGTGCGCAGGCTGGCCTCGCCAACACCCTCGTCGGAGCGCGAATCGGAGCCCACCAGGAGCAGGTTGACGCGGCCGTCGTGCGCCATCGCCCAGCTGCCCAGGTCGATGGGCGGGCAGACGCGCGGGGTCTCATCGGGCGACGGAGTGCCGGAGCCATCAGGCGAAGCTGTTGACGTCCCGGGCGTTGCCGAGGGCGTGGCGATCGGGCTGGGCGTGATAGTCGGCGATTGGGTGGGCATCGGCGTACCGGCGTCGAAGCTCGGGATCACGTCTGGGCGACCGGGGGCGCTGACCAGCAGGAAGTTGTAGTACTGCAGCGCGTAAACGCCCGGCAGTCCATGCAGGATGATCGTGATTGCCACCAGCGAAGCCAGCACGATGGGCGCAAGACCGGCGTTGGCGTAGCGTGGAACCCGCTCACGACGAGCCACGTAGTAGGCGTCGATCATCGCCGCGACGTGATACAGGAAGAAGGCGACGTTGATCAGGATCAGCGCGAGCGTTTTCTCGGCGGTCGCCAGGGCCGTGATCGCCGCCTGGCCACCGAGTAGGAGGACCAGCACGGCGACGATGAAGAGCAACATCGGCAGCACCCAGACGACGCCCTTGCGGACGTCCCCGGCGTAGATCTGGCCGGCGCCCGGAAAGACGAACGAGAGCAGGGCGGCGAGGGAGGGCGAGGGATTAGAGGACATCCGTGTTCTGGTCGAGCTCCTGGTGAGACAACTGCAGGCCAAACACCAGCCTTACTGAGGTTGGCCCCCGCTTACCTTGGGCACGACCGCGGGAGAGCCAGCGAAGTCTAAACCCAACAGACGGTCGGAGGGCCTCGCGTGCTACTCGGCCGCCGTAATTCGCAGCGTGCCAGTCATCGCCGTAAGGTGCACGTCGCACCAGAAGAAGTAATCGCCGGGTTCCTCCGGCGTGGTGAACGTCACCGATTCGAGCGCACCGGGACCGGTCACGACCTCGGTCTGGGCGATGCTGGGCGCATTCTGGTCCGCGCCGGCGAAGAAGTGAATGTTATGCGGCAGGTTGTTGTCGTTGAGGTAGTTCACGGTCACCTCTGTCGCGGGACGTGCCTCGAGCACCGCGGGCTCGTATGCCAACGGGTCGGCGTCCGTGGTTCGCACATCGATGGTCGGCCCGCCGGGCGATGCGCTCGGTCCGGCAGATCCCGTTGGACCGCCCGTGGGCGCGGCGCTGGGCGTGGCAGGTGGCTGGGTCGGGCCGAGTGGCGCGAAGGTCCATCCGGCGCCGCCCCCCGAGGCGCACGCAGCCGCCAGCAACAGAACCATCAGCGCCTTCAGCGGCATGGCGAGACGGCGAGCCAGCCAAGTGCGTACCGCGTCGAATGTCCGTTTCATGGCGGCATTCTTGCCGATCGCGCCGGCCGGCGTGAATTCAGGTAAGTGGCGGCCGCAATCCAGTCGTTACACGCGGATCGTCCGGGACCAGGCCCAGCCGAATCGCCAGCCCGGCCGCCTCGACACGGCCGCTGACGCGCAGTTTGGCGAGGATGCGTCGCACATGCACGGCGACTGTGCGTTCGCTGATGAAGAGGCGCTCGGCTATCTCGCGGTTGGTGCGGCCCTCGGCAAGCACAAGCAGCACGGAGGTCTCGCGCGGGCTCAGACCGAAAGGTCCAGTGGTGGGTGCGGCTGGCGTCCCTCCGACCCGCGCACCGATGTCGATGACGCCCTCGTCCTGGCGTGGCCCAGGCCCGACCGCCACTCGCTCGGCCTCGTGTTCGATCGGGATGGCGACCAGCTTGTCCTCGGGCAGCTTGATGCGACCGCGTTCGGCAAGCTCGCCGATTGCTCTGCGCAACGGCGCCGCCCCCAGGCGCCCGGAGATGCGCCACGCCTCTGCCAGCGCGCGGCGTGCCTCGGCGCGCCGCTCGCGGCTGGCAAGCGCCGCCTGTGCCTGCCACCAGCGTGCCTTGGCCACATGGTAGGGAACGGGGACCGCGGCCCAGGCCTGGGCCAGCTGTGACCATGTTTCAGGCTTCGAGCGGCCGCGCACGCGATCGTCGTGGGCCCGGGCCGTGGCCAGGTAAAGGCCGGCCTCGCGCCTCGCGCCCACTGTTTCGGGCAGCCGGTAGCTGCGCAGTCGATCGCGCGCGACCGGCAGGACACGTCCTGCGAGCCCGCCCGCGGCCGCCACGGCCGACCAGTCGCGGCGAGATCGACCCCGCTCCGCGGCTGCGGCGCACGCCTCAAGGACAGTCGCCGCCGAAGCGGCCATCTGCCTCGGATCGTCGGTTTCGACCACGCGCGCCCAGCCCTGTTCGGCGGCGCTCAGGGCGTCCTCGGTCTCTGTCCGCCAGAGCGCCAGGCTGACCGCCATACGCAGGACCAGCGACGACCACTGGCCGGCCGGCACGGTCTCGAGCTGCAGCAGGGTCTGGCCGACGAGCCCGGCGGCTTCCTCGTCGGCGCGCGATTCGACCTGGACCAGGCCCAGATAGAGGATCGGGCTGAACCAGGCCACGCCGGCCGGCGGGAACTCGAGTGCGGCGCGGCATTCCGCCTGCGATTCCTGCCAGCGTCCGAGCCGGAAAAGGATGTCGGCGGCGTTGCCACGCAGGAACGCGCCATAGGTCAGGCCAAGCCCTCCGCGGCGCGCCTCGGCGATGCCTTCCTTGACCACGGCGAGCGCCTCCTCGCGCCGCGAGTCGAGGTCGAGAAGGGTGGTCTTGTTGGCGAAGCAGCGCATTACCTCGTCGAGACGGCCGGCACGCCGTGCGGCCACCATCGCCTCGTCGAGCAGGATCAGCGCTCTCTCGACCTGGCCCATGAAGCCGAGGTCCACGGCGAGCGTGTCGGTCGCGTGCGCCAGTTCGGCAAGTGCCACATCACCGGCCTCAGCCGCCGCCGCGCGGGCCTGCTCGGCCAGTGTGGCGCTCTCCTCGAAACGGCCATCGAGCATCAGGTCCTGAGAAAGGGAGGCAAGGACCGTGGCGCGCGTCTGCAGCGCCCCGGCCGGCGCCAGCTCGACCGCCTGCTCGATTGCCTGCCGCGCACCGAGGAGGTCGCCGCTGGAGCGGCGATAGCGACCGAGTTCCTCGGACAATTGCGCTGCGCGACTCCGAGTGGTCTCGTTCGACCGCGACCCGAGGAGGCGCTCGGCGCGTCCACCGGCGACGCGCTCGAGTGCCTGTTCGGTGAGCGTAACCGCGCGGCGAAACGCGCCGCTGGCGTCGGCCGCCCTGGCTGCACCGGCCAGGATTTCGGCGTCGCCGGCGGCGGCGGGCTCAAGCTCCAGGGCGGCGACGTAGTTGAGCAGAGTGGTGCGTCCTGGCTCAATGGCGGCGGCGCGTTCGGCCGCTGCCAGGTAGGCGTCGCGGGCCTCCAAAGGTCGCAGCGCGCTGGCCCAGTGCCAAGCCGCTTCGGCCGGCTCATCTGCCATCAATTCGGCCAGCGCCGCATGCAGCTCGTGGCGCTCGGCCGGCAGCGCGAACTGGTAGATCGACTCGGCGACGAGCTGGTGGATCGCCAGCTCGCCTTTTTCACCTACCTCGGCCACCAGCCCGGTCTCCACCGCCGTAGCAAGCGCGGTGCGATCCGCGTGCCTGGCTTGTCCGGTGTGAGGGCCACCGGCCAATCGCAAGGCACCCAGCCGGTCGGCGTGGAGTGGCCGCTGAGCGGCGGCGATAACGCGCAGCACGTGCAACGGCTGGCGCTCCAAGCGGCTCAGGCGCGCCTGAATGATCTCCTCCAGCGGATCCGACAGGCGCGTCCCGGCGAGGTGGCGATGAGCGGCGACCAGCTGCTCCGCCACCAACGGATTGCCGCGCGAGCCCTCCATGACGGCTGCTACAAAGCTGAGGTTAGGTCGCTCCTCCTCGAGCGACTCCACCAGGGCGACCATGTCATCGCGCGACAGCGGCGCGAGTTCCACCCGCTCGACGAGCTGGCTTTCCTCGATCTCGCGTGCCAGGCCGCGTGCCGGGTGACCGCGCCCAAGCTCCTCAGGATGGAATGCGACGATCAGCGTCAACGGCAGACGACGGCGGAGCCGGAGCAGCATCTGTACCAACTCCTGGGTGCCCGGGTCGGCGTGCTCGAGGTCCTCGATCACCAGGCACAGCTGGCCGTTCTTTGCCAGACGCTCGAGGACGCCGAGGAGGCTCTCGCGAATGCGGGCACCGCGCTGGTCTGGCGCCTCGAGGGTCGGCGGATCAGCCTTGACGCCGAGGCGGGTGAGCCTTTCGGCCAGCGTCGGGATCAACACCGCCATGTCGTGTGCGGCCGATCCCAGAACGCTGGCCAGCTGATCGTCGGACGTCCTCTGCAGAGCTTCGCCAAGGGCCGACCCGACGGCCGCATATGGGATGCCGCCGTGTGGTGCATAACTCCTGGCGCGGCAAAACACCACGCCCGGGACGCCGCCAAGGCGCGCCTCGAGCTCATCGATCAGCCGGCTCGTCCCGATGCCCAGCGGCCCGGTGAGGGCGACCCGCGTCAACTCCGATTGCGAGGCGCGCTGAAGAGCCGAACCCAGCACGGCCAGTTCGCGTTCACGACCGATGAACGCCATCGTCGAAGGATAGCGGTGGTCTGGTGGATACTTGTGGCGTGCAGGACGGTTCGGGGCAGTTGGAGTCGGCTTCTGCCGTGCACCCGGACAACCACCTGAACGAGCTGTCCGGCGAGGAGTGGCTCTATTTCACCAAGTCACTCTGGACCACGGCCTATCCGTCCGAGTTGGGGCATTCCGAGCGCAAGGCGCACGGCGCCAACAAGCCGCCGCGGCTGATGGCGCGCTTGATCGAATTCTTCACGCGTCCGGGTGAGCTGGTACTGGACCCCTTCGCCGGCGTGGGAGGGACGCTGCTGGGCGCCGCGATCTGTCGTTCGCCGCGTCGCGCTCTTGGCTTCGAGCTGGAGCGGCGTTGGGCCGAGATCTACGACGGGGTCGTTCGCGCCGCGGGGGTAAACGGCGCCGAGCTGGCCGACTTGGGGCACGCCGACCCGGGTGGCTCGCGACGGTTCGATCCCCGTGGCTGCCGGCTGGTCGTCGGCGATGCTCTGGGCCTGCTGGCCGATCTCGAGCCAGGTTCGGTCGATTTCGTCGCCACCGACCCGCCCTACAACCCGCAGCTGCGCCAGACGATGGCCGGCGGGCGGCTTGCAGAGCGCTTCGCCAACCGGCGCACCGATTACGCGATGGTCACGGAGCATGCGGCGGACCTGGCCAACAGCGCCACCTACGACGAGTACCTCGACCGAATGGGTTCGGTGTTTGGCGAGTTGCGGCGCGTGTTGCGCGACGGGCGCTACGCAACGATCATCGTTCGCGACGCGTACCAGGACGGTCGCTACCGCTTCACCGGCTCAGATCTCGCCAAGCGTGCCGAGAACGTGGGTTTTGTGACCAAGGGCGACCTGATCTGGTACCAGGCAGGCGCGCGCCTGAGGCCGTACGGCTACCCGCGCGGCTTCGTGCCCAACATCGTCCACCAGCACATCCTGGTCCTGCGCGCCGGCTGAGGCGCCACCCGCTTCCTGGCATAGGCGCCACCCGCTTTCCGGCTTTCGGTTAGCCGCGCCACCCAAGTAGGCGCGTCCGTACCGCCTCATCGGATGCGACGTCGATGGCAGTCCACGCCAGCGCGACTGCACCGTCGAAAATCGCATGGTCGGCGGCCGGGGTGATCGTGGCGGTCGCGAACTCCGGCTGGTGGTTGACTGCCCCACCCGAGTCGATGCCCAGGACCGGGTGGATTGCCGGCACCGCGTAGGAGACGTTGCCCATGTCTGTCGAGAAGCGGTTGAAGTCGCTCGGACCACCGAACCGGCGCCCCAGAGCCTCTGCATTGGACTGGTAGAGGCGCGCCAGGTCCGGGTCGTGGCGCATGTCGGCGTAGATCTCGTGCTCCGTGATTTCCAGCGAGGCCCCGCTGGCAGTGGCGCCGGCCTCGAAGCAGCGCCGCACTTTGGCGCGCACCTCGTCCATCTCCTCTACTGTCGACGAGCGGATCATGAAACGCCCCGCGGTGCGTGCCGGGATGACGTTGGGTGCCTCGCCGCCGACGGTGACTATGCCGTGCACGCGGTCCGTGGCGCGCAACGATTGGCGCAGCAGCCCGATGGCGACCTGTGCCACGACCATCCCGTCGGCGGCGTTGATGCCACGCTCGGGGAACGCGCCGGCGTGGGCCGGTCGGCCGGTGTAGACGACGTCAAGCGACTGCGCGGCAAGGATCTCGGGCAGTAGAACGTCCGAAGGCCCGGGGTGGACCATCAGCGCGCAGTGCACCTCGGCGAAGACACCGGCATCCAGCAGTCGCACTTTTCCGGCGCCGCCCTCCTCGGCCGGCGTGCCGACCACAGTCACGCACATGCCCAACTCGTGAGCGACGCCGGCGAGGCCAACCGCGGCGCCGATCGCGGCTGCAGAGATGATGTTGTGGCCGCAGGCGTGGCCGATCTCCGGGAGCGCGTCGTACTCGGCGATCAAAGCAACGTTCAGCGGGCCATCGCCGAACCGACCGACGAGCGCAGTCTCCAGCCCCGCCGCGCCACGTTCGACGCCGAAACCGGCCTTCTCCAGCCATTCCGCCAGCCAACCGGCGGCGACTTTCTCCTCGTATCCCAGCTCGGGGTTGGCGTGAATCCAATGGCTGAGGCCGACCAGCGCCTGGTGGGCGCGCTCGACGCGCTCTCGAGCGACGTGCTTGTAATCGGTCTGAGTCATGCGCAGATGGTAGGGGAGCCAGGATTCGAACCTGGGACCGGACGGATATAAGCCGTCTGCTCTAACCGCTGAGCTACTCCCCCGTCACGGTAGATCGTACACGGCCTCGTTCAGCAGCCGACGACCTGCGGCCAGTTCGGTGGCAGGGTCTCGCGCGGCCCGGCCTCGACGAAGAGGATGACCTGGCCTTGAGATCCCAAGGCCCAGCCCCGGATGCCGCCCGGGGGTGCGGAACACCAGACCTGACCCTGGTTCTCGGCCGGGAACTCGCGCCGGAACTCGTAGCAGATGCCCTCTCCACGGAGTAGTTTCTCGGCCGTGCTCGCATCCATGCCAACGGTGAGTGTCAAGCCCGGGATGTCAGGGTCCATCTGTCCGGGAACCGGCTGAAGCTGGTTTTGCGCCACTGGGGCCACGGTTCGGCAGCCTTCAAACGAATGCGGGATCGTCCCGGCGGCGAAGGCGCCGAGGCGCAAGCCGCCCATTCGAAGCCGTCCGATGCCGTGCAGACCGACTCCCAGCACATCGACATCGCCCGTCCAGGCTTGCCCGAGGCTGGCTCTGATATTGGGCGTCAAGTAATAGATCCAGTCGCCGGGCGTATTTCCATCGTAGGTGCGAACCGCGCTGACCCACCAGCTGCCGTCGTCGGCTGCGAAGTACACATACAGGCGCATCTCGACTGCGGCGTCGTGCCAACTCATCTCGAGGGTCCGGTACGTCGAGCTTCCTGGATCGGAGTGCACTGCCGCGTCGGCTGGCGGACTGAAGGCACGCCCGGCTACCTCGATCGCCAGGTCGTCTGCCTCGAGGACCGCAAGCTGTGTTCGCCAGGAGTGCGCGGGATGCCCGCTGCCCGCCATGCTTGGGTCCCTCGGCCGCGTGCCCATAGCGACCGTCCACACGAGCACGACGACGATCACGGCAGCTACGGCAGACACGGCTGTCGCGGTGAGGCGCTGGAACCAGCTACCGCCGCGACCCGTCCCAGTTTCGCCCCGCAAACTGGCAACGTACTGCGTCAATGCTGGGGGCAGGTCAGCGGGCGCACGCGCTCTGAGAGCGCGGCTTAGATCGCGCTCAAAGCCCAAATCAACGTCGCTGATCGACTGACT
>Ga0299913_10000276_pt1 | contig 29925 bp, 24 predicted proteins | sample RVTome_9_FD_201360 | JGI IMG/M metagenome (GOLD analysis project Ga0299913, IMG submission 201360) | Soil microbial communities from uranium-contaminated site in the Upper Colorado River Basin, Wyoming, United States - RVT155D38 (version 2) ... | reverse complement strand
CCGACACCGGCCTCACGTTCTCGGTGGCGGCCGTGGACGCGATCTCCGGCTCACAGCGCTGGATCGGCGTCGTCTCGCTGACCGGCGAGGGCGCACCGGCGATCGCCGCCTCGGATGGACGGACGATGCGGCTCGCCGCACACGGGCAGGCGGCGTCTGCGGTCGCCATCCCGGGAGCCGCGCAAGGCGATGCGGCGACGCGCCACTCCGTGCTCGCCGCCGACCTGACGTACGACTACCGGACGGACCTCGTGCTGGCGGGCGCGGCGGGGCTGCGCATCCTGAAGCAGAACGAGAGCGGAACGTTCGAGGACGTCACCTCCGCAACCACGCTCCCCAGGGAGCGAGTGTCGGCGGCCGTGTGGGGTGTGTGGGCCGCGGATGTCGACACCGATGGCGATCTCGATCTCGTCGTCTCGCCGGTGGATGCCCCGCCGGTCGTCTACCGCAACAACACGGACGGCACGTACGCCGTCCTCGAGCCGTTCGCCGGCGTGCAACGCGTGCGCGGTTTCGTCTGGGCCGACCTCGACGGCGAAGGCGTTCCCGACGCCGCGTTCCTGCAGGAGGACGGCCGCGTGCGCGTGCTGCTGAACGAACGGTCCGGCAGCTTTCGCGAGCGGCCGCTGCCCGACGGCTTCCCGCGCGCCGTGGCGATCGCCCCGGCCGAAGTCACGGGGGACTCGATGCTCGACCTCGTGGCGCTCACCGCTGAGGGAGTCCTCGTCGGTCTCTCGCAGGCGGAGAACGGCGGCGATCGGTGGGTGCACCGGGAGATCGGCCGCGCGGGCGGCGGACCCTTCGAGATCGGCACAGCGAGGCTGCTGGCCGGCGATCTCGACAACAACGCAGCGATCGACTTCGTGGTGGCATCCGGTGCGGAATCGCGCGTCCTGCTGGGCGGACCCGACGGCGCCTTGCAGCCGCTCGCCTCGCCGCTGCACCTGTCCGCGCGCGCGATCGCCGATCTCGACGGCAACGGGCGCGTGGAGATCGTCGGCCTCACGGCCGAGGGTCGGATGGCATCGGCCGCCAGCCGCGGCACGAAGGAGTACCACTGGCAGGTCCTGCGCCCGAGAGCGGCGACGTCCACCGGCGATCAGCGCATCAACTCCTTCGGGATTGGCGGCGAGGTCGAAGTCCGCAGCGGCCTGCACGTTCAGCGGCGGCTGATCACCTCTCCCGTCGTGCACGTCGGGCTCGGCGAGGCGACCGGATCGGAGGTGACGCGGCTCCTCTGGCCGAACGGGACCGTTCAGTCGGAGTTCGACCTCCAGGCCGACGCCGAGGTCGCCGCCACACAGCGGCTGAAGGGCTCGTGTCCCTGGCTCTTCGCGTGGAACGGCCGCGAGATGGGCTTCGTCACCGACGTGCTCTGGCGCTCCCCTCTCGGACTCCGTATCAACGCGCAGGAAACCGCGGACGTTCTGATGACGGAAGACCGCGTCAAGGTGCGAGGCGATCAGCTCGCGCCGCGCGACGGCGTCTACGACCTGCGCATCACGGCGGAGCTCTGGGAGACGCACTTCTTCGACCACGTCGCGCTGCTGGCCGTCGATCACCCGGAGGGAACCGAGGTGTGGCTCGACGAGCGCTTCGCGGCGCCGCCGCCGTCGCTCGATCTCATCGTGACGGAGCGGGTGCAGGCGTTCGCCGCGGTGCACGACGACACGGGACGCGACGTCAGCGACGTCGTGGCCGCGCGCGACGATCGTCACCTGGATTTCGCAGGCCGCGGCGCCTACCAGGGCGTCACGCGCGATCATCACGTCGAGATCGAGGTGCCGGACCAGGCGCCCAGGTCGGGCCCGCTGTGGCTCATCGCGCAGGGCTGGATTCACCCGACCGACAGCTCGGTCAACGTCGCCATCAGCCAGGGCGCGCACGCCCGGCCGCGAAGCCTCACGCTCCAGGTCGCCGATCGGACGGGACGCTTCCGCACCGTGGCGGCGGACCTCGGCTTCCCGGCGGGCAAGGACAAGACGATCCTCATCGACCTCGGCCGGCACCTGCCCGGCGCCGGCCCCAGGCGCCTCCGTCTCGCGACGAACCTCGAGATTTTCTGGGATCGGCTCGGCTGGGCAACCGGCAGGCCGGACGTCGTCATGAGCCCGGTGCGCCTGCTGCCCGAGTCCGCCGAGTTGCGGTATCGTGGGTACTCCGTCACCGGGCAGAAGGACGCGAGCACGCCGGAGCGTCCGCGCTATCTGCTCGAAGGCACGGCCCCGCGCTGGCGAGACCTGGAGGGCTATCACACCCGGTTCGGCGACGTGCGCGAGCTGCTGCTTCGCGTGGACGACCGCTACGTCATCATGAACGCCGGCGACGAGCTGCGGCTGCGCTTCCCCGAGGCGCCGCCTGCCGCCGCCGGCCACGTGCGGGACTTCGTGATGATCAGCGACGGCTGGGAGAAGGACGGCGACTTCAACACGACCTTCTCGCGCACGGTCCTGCCGCTGCCGACGCACGATCACGGGGGCTACGATCGCCCGCCCGGCCGCCTCGAGGATGATCCGGTGTACCTCAAGCATCCCTCGGACTTTGCCGAGTATCACACCCGGTACGTCACGCCGGATCGCGTGCGCGGCGCGCTGACTCGCGCCAGGGAACGACCATGAGACGCTTTGCCAGACCGCTCGTCGCGCTGCTGTTTCTCGCCATGCTGGCGACGCCGTACCTGATGCGCCGCTACGGCCCTCACGCGGCCGCCCGCGTGGATCCCGGCATCGATGCGATTGCCCAGTACGGCTTCCGTCTCACGGAGTCGTCGCAGGCCGCCGGCCTCCGCTTCACGCATGAGGCGCCGACGCTCGATTCGAAGCTCGCGCACATCATGCCGCAGGTCGCCTCGATGGGCGCCGGCCTCTCGGTCGTCGACGTGGACCGCGACGGCCATCAGGACGTGTACGTCACGAACAGCCGCGAGGGATCGAAGAACCGCTTCTATCGCAACCGCGGCGACGGGACCTTCGAGGAGATTGCAGAGCAGCTCGGCATCGCCGACCTCAACCAGCCTTCCACGGGCGTCTCGATGGGCGCCGTCTGGGGCGACTACGACAACGACGGCTACGAGGACCTGCTGCTCTACCGCTGGGGACGGCAGGAGCTGTACCGCAACAACGAGGGCGAGTCGTTCACGCGCGTCGAGCAGGCCGACACGCTGCCTGGCTGGGCGAACGTGAACACCGCGATCTGGCTCGACTACGACCGCGACGGGCTGCTCGATATCTTCATGGGCGGGTACTATTCGGAGCGGTTGAACCTCTGGCGGCTCGCCGACACGAAGATCATGCCGGAGAGCTTCGAGTACGCGAACAACGGAGGCCGCAAGTACCTGTTCCGGAATCTCGGCGGCGGCCGCTTCGAGGAAGTCAGCCAGCGCGCCGGCCTCTCGTCCACCCGGTGGGCCCTCGCCGCGGTGGCCGCCGACCTGCGCGGCACGGGCTATCCCGACATCTTCATCGCAAACGACTACGGGGTCTCGGAGCTGTTCGTCAACGAGGGCGGGCGCTTCCGTGAGGTCGGCCGGCAGACCGGCGTCGGGTACGCGCCGAAGAGCGGGATGAACGCCTCGGTGGGCGACGTCTTCAATGCCGGGCGCTTCGCGATCTACGTCTCCAACATCTCGGAGGAAGGCATCCTGCTGCAGGGCAACAATCTCTGGGTGCCCACGGGCGCGAGCGGGCCGCTGCCCCGGTACGAGAACCTGGCCACCTCGATGGGTGTGGCGCTCGGCGGCTGGAGCTGGGGCGCGCAGTTCGGAGACCTCAACAACGACGGCCTGCTCGACCTCTACCTCGTCAACGGCTACGTCTCGGCGTCGCGCGAGGAGAGCTACTGGTACGACTTCGCGAAGGTGGCCGGAGGCCACGAGGTGGTCATCTCCGACGCGAAGAACTGGCCCGCCATGGGCCAGCGCAGCCTGGGCGGCTACCAGCCGAAGAAGGTCTGGATCAACGACGGAGCGGGCCGCTTCGTCGACGTCGCGCCGATGGTGGGCGTCACCGATCGCCACGATGGACGGTCGATCGCCCTCGCCGATCTTCAGAACCGCGGGGTGCTCGACGTGCTCGTGGGGAACCAGCGCGGCCCGCTGCTGCTGTACCGCAACGACGTGGCGCCGGGGCGCCACTGGATCGGGTTCGCGCTCGAGGGCGGCTGCAGCGGCGACCCCGGTGATACGCGCTGTACGAACCGGAGCGCCATCGGCGCGCAGGTCACCATCCACTGGAGCGGACAGCAGCAGGTGCAGGAAGTGTCGGGCGGCTCCGGCTTCTGTTCGCAGAACCAGCGTCCCCTGCACTTCGGACTCGGCGAGGACGCCGAGGTCGAGAAGGCCGTGATTCGATGGCCCTCGGGCCGCGTCGACGAGGTCGTCCGGCCGGCCGCGAACCGCGTCCATGTCGTGAAGGAGTCGGTATGAGCACCCGGACGGTGCTGACGGAGCACGGGGCGGCCCCCCGCCGCACGCGCTTCCAGTTCGACAAACGCTACCTCGCTCCCCTCCTCGTCACCATCGTGCTCGTCGTCGGGCAGGTGACGTTCGGCTTCCTCGAGAGCTGGTCGCGCACCTTGCTGGCGATCGCAACGGCCATCGTCTTTGAGCTGGCCCTCGGCCGGCTCTTCTTCGGGAAGTGGCCGCATCTGGCCAGCGCGTACGTGTCGGGCATCAGCGTCGGGATGCTCGTCCGCTCGCCGATGTTCTGGCCGTACGCCCTGTGCTCGGCGATCTCCATCACCTCGAAGTACGTGCTCCGGGCGAACAATCAGCACATCTGGAACCCGTCCAACTTCGGGATCGTGGCGATGCTCGTGCTCGCCTCCGACACCGTGGCGGGCCTCAGCGTGCAATGGGGCAACAACCTGCTGCCGATGGTCGTGGTCTGGGCCTTCGGCGCCGCCATCATCCATGCCGTCGGGCGCTTCCACATCACGGTCACCTACGTCGTCTCGTTTCTGGTGTTCGCCGTGCTGAGGGCGGCGTGGACGGGGCATCCGCTGCTGAGCGAGGTCGCGCCGATCACCGGCCCTATGTATCAGCTCTTCATCTTCTTCATGATCACGGACCCGCGAACGACGGTCCGGCCGGTGTGGGGTCAGTCGCTGGTGGCGTTTCTCGTCGCCGCGGTCGAGGCCGTGATGCGGCTGTACGAGTTCGTCTACGCGCCCTTCTACGCGCTGTTCATGGTGGGACCGGCCGCGCTCCTGCTTGAGCATGCGCTGGCGCGCCGCCGCGCGGCGGCCACCGTCCCCGGCACGGCGGCCGTTCCGTCGCGCTGACAGCGTCGCGCCCTACTCTGACGCCGCGCGTGCCTGCCGGCGCTTGATGAGGAGCTTCGTCCACAGCGCGCCGACCGCGAGGAACGGCAGCAGGTAGACGAGGAGCATCACCGGCGGCGGCCGCAGATCGTACGTGCCGTCCACCCACGCCTCCGCACGGCCGCTGCCGAGGCCGCCCTCGATCTCGACGCGCACGTCGTAGCGTCCTTCGCGATCCATCACCAGCGCCGCGAACTGCCGTGAGATCCGCCCGCCTGTTGGCTCGGCCCTGGCCCGCTGCCACCCCTCGCTCGTCCCCGACGGCCGGATCCCTACCGTGACGACCGTGTCGGCCGGGAGCTCGCGGCCGCGGTCGACCGGCTCGAGCATCACCCAGAACTGCCCTCCCGCAGACCCGTCGTCGGTGGCGTCGGGGTCGGTCCACAGGTCCATCTGATACGCACCCGAGACGTGGTCGGAGACGATGGGGAAGGGAGGGCCGTCGTGCGCCCCGGCGGGCGGAGCGCCCGCGAGGAGGGCCCAGAGCGGGCACAGCGCGAGCAGGCGTCGAATCATCCGGCGAGGGACGTGCCGCGCATCTCCATGGGCTGCAGGAACACCCAGATGGACACGGCGGCGATCAGGACCGTGACGAGCGCCCATGGCAGCGCGGCGCGGGCGGCGGCGTAGGGATGCTCGCGATCCGCAATCGCATAGGCAACGGCGATCGATCCGAAAGCGCCCAGCACCACCACGCCGAGCTGGAGCGGAAGCACGCTGCCGGGCCTCATGCCCACCCAGGTCCACCAGGGATCACCGAGGGCCATCCAACCGAGCAGATCGGCCGCCGCACTCTGCGTCACGGGAATGATCGTCAGCGCCCCGGTGAGGAAATGAAAGCCGTAATGAGCGAGCCAGAGGGCGAAACCGAGAGGCAGGAGCGAGGCGGCGAAGCGGCGGAAGGTGAGGGTCACCGCCGGCCGATCCGCGGGTGGTGCGGTCCAACGCGTCAGGAGCGAAGCTCCCCCCAGCAGGAAGAATGGCGCCGCGCCCAGCGCCGCCGCGAAGACGACGGCCAGCACGAGCGCCTCCGAGCGGATCCCGATGGCGCCGGCAACCCATTTCTCGACGGCATACACCGGCGAGGTCATGGCGAACGCGTTCAGCACCGCACCGAACGTGAACACGACCGCGAGCACCGCCAGATCCGTCCGGCGGGACGGACGTCCTATGCTCGAGCGCGGCCGATCGTCCGTCAGCTCGGCGCCCGGCGCGCGAGCGGCGAGAGCGACGTTGTCGTGCGGACAGGCCTGCACGCAGTCGAGGCAGAACGTGCAGTCCAGGTTCCCCGCCTTCGACGGCAGGAACAGGTGCAGCTCGCATCCGCGCTGCGTCACGACATCGGGTCGCGAGGCGTCACGCCTTCCCCGGATGCAGTCGACCGTCGCGCAGCTCCGGCACGTCGACTGGTCCCTCACCTGGATCTCGAGCGGCGAGATCGTGGACGCCGCGAAGTTGAACTGCCCGATCGGGCAGACGTACTTGCAGAAGCCCGCTCCGGTGAACACGACGTCGATGGCCACCGCACCGGCGAAGTACCCCAGCACCAGCCAGGCGGTCCCCGCCGGGAGCGACCACAGGTCGAACAGCTCGTACGCGAAGAGGACCAGCACGAGGAGGGCGATCCCCGTCCATTTCGATCGCAGCACGCGCGGCCACCCGCGCCGCGGCTGGCGCAGCCTGCGCGCCGCGTCGCGGACGAGGATGAACGGGCAGCCGAGGCAGAACAGGTTGCCCGCGGCGAGGAGCGTCACCACGAGCAGGCCGCGGTAGTGGACCCACGTGAGCACGGTCCCGGCATTCTGCGGCGCGAGGTCCGGCCCGGTGAAGCCGTGCAGGACGACCAGCAGCGCCGTGGCGAGGAGCACGAGCTGGACCGAGCGCCGGGCGTGCCGCCAGCGGAGGAAGCGGCCAATCACCGGCCAGCGCAGGACGTCGGCGCCGGATGGCGGGCCTGGCTGAAGGGAACGAGCCTGCAACATGAGGGGCCGGGACTCCTCCGGCGAGTCAGGGGCCGGGCCGCACGCCGGAAACGGCCAGCTGGCGACGGAGGCGGCGTCCGTCGCTCATGGTGCCGTCGAGGACGAGCACCCAGTCGCCGGCCATCGTGAACCTCAGGCCGGCTTCGTAGACACCCGGATCGGTCTCGCGGACCTCCGCGGTCACGGGCGCCATGCCGGGATGCGTCATGTGCCCTTCGACCCGGAGCCGCGCACCGGCCACGGCCTGACGGCGCTCGTCGACGAGGGAAAAGCGGAGCGTGGCGGGTCCGACCGACGTCGGCGAGACCTGCCATTCGATCTGGACGTCGTCGGCCGCGGGCGCCTCACGGCTGCAGGCGCCCGCCAGCCACCCGCCGGCGGCCAGCGCGAGCAGGAGGACGGCGAACGGCGCGGGATCGCGCCGCGCCGCTAGGCGGCGCTCGCGACGCGCGGGCTGTGCCACGCGCAGGTGCACTGCTGTGCCGCCGCCTCTTCGCGCGTCGGGAACAGGTGGTAGTACATCGCGATGAGCATCGGCACGAACACGATCGTGTTGTAGATCAGGTGCAGCTCGACCCGCGGAATCCACAGCTGTGCGAGGCTGACCGGCACCGGCCGTCCGAGGAGGTTCGCGCCGACGATCGCCTGCCCCTGCAGCAGCAGGTGCTCGAAATGGTGAAAGAACTGAATCGCCAGCGCGATGGTCCACCACTTGCGGTCCTGCGTTCCGTTGAATCCGCTGCGGAGCAGCCAGATCCCCGCCAGCATGATCAGCGCGTACCCGTAGTGCATCACTTCCGACTTCACCAGCCACGGATAGACGAGCCCCAGAGCACCGAGGGCCTGCGGAACGGGCCAGCCGAGCACGTAGATCTGGAATGCCTGGAACAGGTGCTCGGCCCAGTGCGCCAGAATGATGACCATGAACAGCTGATTGGCGCGCTCGTGCCAGGCGCCGTTCAGCCGTTCGATGAAGGTTTCGTCCTGCGGCCGACAAACCTCGGCGTGTGCTGTCGCCATCCTCCGCCGCTCCTCCGCTCAGGGTGTCCGATGACGTTACCGAGGCTCGCCTGCGGGGTCAAGCGCTGCTCGGCGCCCCTGGACGCGCATCGCCCAAACGAATCGGGCTGGTAGTGCAAAAAGGTGAGGTATGCTTCCGCGCCGGCGCTGGATTCGGAGCGCCGCCTCAGAGGAACACGATTGGCAGAGCAGCCTCAGGTCCTCGAACACATCTCCGCGTCAAGGCGGCGCGTCACCGGTGTCCTGACTGCGGCGATGATGGCGCTGTACTTCGGCTTCATCCTCCTGGTCGCCTTCGACAAGGCGCTCCTGGGCCGCCTCGTCGCGCCGGGTCTCAGTCTCGGCATCCTGCTCGGCGTGCTGGTGATTCTCGCGGCGTGGGTGCTGGTCGGCATCTACGTCGTGTGGGCGAACCGGTCGTACGACCGGCGCATCGCGGCGCTCCGGAGAGGCCAGTGACCTCGTCGCTCGGTGAGCCCAACGCCGCGGCGATCGCCGGCTTCTTCCTCTTCATCGCCCTCTCGCTCGCGATCACCTGGTGGGCGGCGCGCCGGACGCGGAGCACGGAGCACTTCTACGCGGCGGGCCGCAGCATCAGCGGACTGCAGAACGGGCTCGCGCTGGCGGGCGACTACATGAGCGCGGCGAGCTTTCTCGGCATCGCGGGACTCGTGGCGCTGTCGGGATTCGACGGCCTCATCTACTCGATCGGCTTCCTGGTCGGCTGGCCCGTCGTCCTGTTCCTGATTGCCGAGCCGCTGCGGAATCTCGGCAAGTACACCTTCGCCGACGTCGTCGCGTACCGGCTCCGTCAGCGGCCCGTGCGGATGGCGGCGGCGGCGGGCTCCCTCGCGGTCGTGGCGTTCTACCTGATCGCGCAGATGGTCGGCGCGGGCAATCTGATCCGCCTGCTCTTCGGCCTGCCGTACGAGTACGCCGTCGTGATTGTCGGCATGGTCATGCTGGCGTATGTGATCTTCGGCGGCATGATCGCGACCACCTGGGTGCAGATCGTCAAGGCCGTGCTGCTGATGAGCGGCGCCGCGCTGCTCGCCCTGATGGTGCTCGCCGAGTTCGGCTTCAGCCCGCTCGCACTCTTTGCCGCGGCCGCGGAGCGCTACGGTCCCGGCGTGCTGGCCCCCGGCCGGCTGGTGACGGATCCGCTCGATGCCCTGTCGCTCGGCGTGGCGCTGATGTTCGGCACCGCCGGGCTTCCGCACATCCTGATGCGCTTCTACACGGTGCCCGATGCGGCCACCGCGCGCGTCTCGGTGAACTACGCGACGGGCTTCATCGGCGCGTTCTATCTGCTCACGTTCGTGCTCGGCTTCGGCGCCATGGTGATCGTGGGGCAGGACCCGATCCGCGCGGTGGATGCCGGCGGCAACATGGCCGCGCCGCTCCTGGCGGAAGCGGTGGGTGGCCGCGCCTTTCTGGGGTTCATCGCTGCCGTGGCGTTCGCCACGATCCTCGCGGTCGTCGCCGGGCTGACGCTGGCCGGCGCGGCGACGCTCTCCCACGATCTCTGGGTCAACGTCGTGCGCGGCGGGTACGCCTCGGACCACGAGCAGTTCAGAATCGCGCGTCTCTCGACGCTCGTGCTCGGGGCTGCGTCGATCGCGCTCGGCATCGCGTTCAAGGGGCAGAACGTCGCTTACATGGTGGGCCTGGCGTTCGCGATCGCCGCCAGCGCAAACTTTCCCGCGCTCGTGCTGTCGATGTTCTGGCGCCGCTTCACCACGCGCGCGGCACAGCTCAGCATGCTGACCGGCACCATCGGCAGCGTCGGGCTGATCGTGCTGTCGCCCACGGTGTGGGTGGACATCCTGGGCAACGACGCGGCCGTTTTTCCCCTCAGGAATCCGGGGATCGTCACGATCCCGCTGGCGTTCCTGGTCGCGCTGGTCACCGCCTGGGTGGCGCCCGAGCGCGAATCGGAATGGCGCTATGACGAGGTCGCGCGGCGGCTCCATCTGGGCGAGGCCCCGGAAGCGGCGGCGGACTCCGGGGGAGCCGTGTGACCTGGCGGCGGCGGTGCGGCTATCGCCCGCTCCGCGCGAACTTCACGGCCACGACGGGAACCCCGGGTTCGGCGAAGCGCGCCAGCGCCTCGCCTTCGGCTTCGATCTCCGCCTGAACCTTCCGGGACAGCGGCCCGAACGGAGCGATGGTCACCGTCGCCGTCCTCTTCTTGGCCTCGAGCGTCCACGTCGCCGCGACGAACCCGTCGACCAGCACGGTCGGAGCGATGCGCAGGTTGGGCAGGAACACGCGCGGCCTGTGGGCCTTGCCCACGAAGCGCTCGTCGGCGCGTGTGGTGATCAGGTTGTCGTAGTCGGGCACGAAGCGAACAGGCGCCTCGGTGTCGGCATCGGGCCGCGGAGCGCCCGGCAGATCGAACAGCTCCCGCTTCTGCTCGTCGCGGAAGGTCTGGAGGCGCGCGCTCTGCCGACCGAATGCGTCCCGCACCGCGTCCGGCGCCAGGCCTGCCCAGGCCTGGAAGTCACGCGCGCTCGCGGGTCCATAGGCGGCCAGGTAGCGAAGCAGCAGCGCATCGGGCGGGGCGGCCTTCACCGGGATCTTCCGTCCGAGCCACGATCCTGCCGGTGCGAAGCTCGCGCGGGCGGGAAAGCCCCACCTCGCGTCCTCGTCCGGCACCTGCACGAGCGGCAGCAGCATCCGGACGGCGTAGCCCATCGCGCGCTCGTCCGCGCCCGGATCCTCGCGCTTGAAGGCGTCGCGCAGCTCTTCGAACGTCTGCGGCCGCTTCCCCAGCAGCCGGTTCGCGCGCGCTGCCAGCACCTCGAGGTCGAGCCCGGCGATGCGGTCGCGCAGAATCCCGCGCATCGAGGCCTCGAGCGCAGGCTGAATCGCTGGCCTGAACGCCAGGAAGTCGGCCGACGAGACCACGTGGATCGTGCCACGCAGGAATGTCGCCCGCACGACCTTTCGCTCCATCAACAGCTGCTGCAGCGCAGCGCGATCGAAGTCCTGGAGCCGCGTCCAGAGCCCGATGAACACGGGACGGGGAAGCTGCGCCTGGATGGCGACCAGCCGCTCGACGGCGTCGAGCGGGCGCATCCGCTCCCGCCGCAGCAGCATCTGCCTGCCGAGCGTCGCCCGATTGATCTCCCGGAGCGTGAGCGTTTGTGTGGATGCCATGGATTCAGGCGTGCGCCGCCGGCCTCGCGCGGGTGACGGCGCCCTCGCGCGTCGTGGAGGCCTGTACCGCGAGAAAGCCCAGGCCGGCCACCCAGATCAGGACCTGAGCGGCCACGTAGATCGCGTTCAGCGGCGCGGGAAACAGGAACAGGCCTCCCGGTGCAAGCGTGAACGCGATCGTGAGGGCGAGCAGGATACCCGCCGTGGCGGACGATCGCGTGTCTTCGGATGTCCTGGCAATCCGGAAGAGCGCGATCGTGGGAAGGAGCAGCAGGACGTCGTCGTACCATCGATGATAGGTGACGAGCAGCGTCGCATACGCGGTGACGCCGAGCAGCAGCCAGACGTCCACCTGCCGGTGCCGGTAGACCCACGCGCCGAGCGCTGCGATGGCGAGTGCCCAGATCGGGAAGGCCAGCGCGTCCAGGCCGAAGAGGCCGAGCCAGACGTGCAGGTTGGCCACGTTGCCGGGAACGGCGCGGGCGCCGATCGCTGACGCGTTGGCCAGCGTCTGACGCAGCAGCGTCGCGGGATCCGCGGGCTGGAACGCGGCGCCGATGGCCGTGAGCACCGCGTAGGCGGCGGCCACGATCAGGGCGGGCCGCAGCGATCGCGATACAAACAGCACGATCCAGACGAACGGCGCGGACAGGTTGGGCTTCACGAGGGCGCCCAGGAGCAGCGCCGCCGTGAGCAGATCCTGCCTCCACGTGTGGTGCGTGGCTCTCAGACGAACGCAGCCGGCGATCAGCAGCGGCAGCAGCAGCACTCCCAGCTGTCCGTTGCCGATCGTGGCGCCGAACGCATATGCCGAGAGAGGGAGCAGCGCGACGATCGCCCGCTCGCCCCCGGATGCCGCACGCGTATGCCAGACCGTCAGCGCCGACGTCCAGGCCAGCGCCGCCGCGCTCGTGATCGCCCAGACCCAGCGGGCGGCAGTCAGATCGTTCCAGCCGAGCAGCGGCCACAGCAGGACGTGGGTTGCCGGCGGATCGAGCACCGACGGCCTCGTGTACACGAGCTCGCGCGCGAACCAGCCGTGCAGCGCGGTGTGGCGATGGCGCAGGTCGATCGCGCCCATCGGCGGCGCCTGGAAGAGGAGCCGCCAGAATTCGTACGCGAGCCACACGGCCGCCGCCACGGCCATGACGGCGATGACGGCCGGGAGCACGCGGTCGCGCCGGTCGGCCCACCACGACAGCAGGCGCGCGTTGGCGTCGGATTCAGGCTGCATCGGGGTCGCGGTCGGCGGCGCGATTATCGCACGCACGCGCCGGCACGCTGAGAGCGCTGCCGATGCCGTGTCCGGCCGGATGCGACGGCGGTCAGGTGATGTTCGCGAAAATGTTGGGTTCGCCTCGGCGCGCGAGCGGCGGCCCCCACGCGTGGCGCCAGATCTCGACGTCGAGGATGCGTGCGGGATCCGGCTGCTGGAAGAAGTACCGGTCGACCGACAGGTGCTGCGTCCGGTGCGCGCGCAGCGCCGCCGCTCTGCGCTCGCGCCACGGCGAGACGTCGACGATGAAGTCCGCGCCGGGCACGTCGTCGCAGCGATCGCGGGCAGCGGCTTCCCAGGGCGCGATCGGCGGGGTCCAGAGCAGGCGCTGCACGGCATGCGGCTCGCCGGCGTCCGGATGCCAGCGCGGATCGGCGGCTGCCGCCAGGGCATCGCTCGTGAAGCGGCTGATCGCGACGTGATCGAGATGGCCGTTGAAGCCGTTCGGATCGAACGTGACCACGATGGCCGGCCGGATCTGCCGGATCAGCGCCACCAGCGTCCGGCGGACGTCTTCGCGGGGCGCGTCTGCCAGCTCGCGATCCCGGAAGCCGAGCAGGTGGAGCCCGTCGAATCCGATGATCGCTGCGGCGTCGCGCAGCTCCCGTTCCCGGCAGTCCCGCAGCTCCTCCGGCGCGCAGACCGGCGGATCGCCGGTCTTTCCGCGCTCGCCGAGGGTGGCGGTGACGAGCACGACCTTCGCGCCGTCCGCCGCGTACTTCATCGCCGTCCCCGCGCCGGAGAAGCTCTCGTCGTCGGGATGCGCGAAGCAGAAGAGGATGGCGGGACGGCTCACGACGTGCTCCACAGGGCCACGGCGAAGACGGCGGCCACGTACGCCCAGGTCGCCGAGAAGGCGTAATGAATCGCCGTTCTGAACCGGTCGCCTCGCCAGATCTCGGGCGAATAAAAGAACCACTGAATCAGCAGGCGGGCCGTCCAGAAGACCGTCAGCCCGAGCAGCACGGCGCGGCCCAGCGGGCTCGGCTCGAGCAGCGCGCCGGCGGTCGTGAGGAGCAGCGCCGACAGCAGACCCAGGGTCAAGACGATGAAGGCGCTGTGAACCTGCACGATCTGACGGTTGACGAGCGACAGCCGGGCGAGCTCCTCGCGCCAGCGGAGGTGCGCCGGCACGCAGAGGTTCACCAGGACCAGCGCGGCCATCAGCACGCCGACTATCCGCAGATGAACGACGAGGGTTTCCGGGGCGAGTGTCATGACGGCCTCTCCAGGACGAACACGCGGACGAACGGCGTAACAGCGAACTCGTCCGCGATTGCGAGTCCGGTGTCTCTGAACGCCCGCGTCCATGTCCGGCGGGAGTGGAAGTGCCACGCGCCAGGGCCGAACGCCGCGACGTTGGGGAGATCGCGCAGGTGTTCGGCAATGAGCGCCCGGCGTCCGGGCCTCAGGATCCGGCGCACTTCGCCGAGCAGCGCGCAGCGGCCTTCGTGCGCGCGAAGCTCGTGCGCGGAGAGGAGCAGAAACACCGCATCGATGGAGTCCGAGTCCGCCGGCAGCCTCCCGCAGGCGACCGTCTCGCCTTCGCTGCAAGGACTACGCCTCCTCGCCCGCGCGATCGAAGGTTCCGTCATCTCATTCGGATCGAAGACGTCCATAACCCGCCCGTGCGTGCCCCCGAAGAGAGCGCGAATGACGGGCGACAGCTCGTCGAGTCCGGCATGAACGCTGATCCAGACGGGCGGACGATAGCCGAGCGCTCGCGGAATCCAGCGGCCGGTCATCAGCGGCGAGCGGTCGTAGACGAGCCAGGACGCGGCAAGAGAGGCGATCGTCCAGAACGCAGTCAGGCCGGTGGCGAACAGGAACACTCCGCGCATGGCTCCGGTTCGAGGAAGATGATGAGCCACGAGCGGCGCCGTGAGGACGAGCGACGAGGCGGCCGCGTAGAACGGCCAGTTGAACCGGACGATCTGCCGGACGCCGTGGCAGGCCTCGCCGCTCAGCGTCCTCATGACGCGGCTCCATGCATCGTCCCACGATGCCACCGGTAGTCGACGTCGCTTACGTGAAAGGCCGCCGCGAGAACCGGAGCGCAGCCGCGGAACAGCGGCCGATCGAACCACCCGATGCGATGCTGCTCGATGTGGACCGGCGAGGGGGTCCAGTTCGTTCGCGTCGCGCGAACTGCGACGATCGCGTCGGTCTGGGCCTCGTAGTCGAACGTGAACGGCATCGGTCCCGCGAACCGGCGCGCCTGGCGCAGATCCCTGAACGGCGACCCCTTCGGCAGAGCGGCGCCTGAAGGGCTCGCGACGATGTCGACGTCGCCAGTTCCGTCGCTTCCGCGAGCGGTCACACGCCATTGCCCGCGCGGAGCATCCGCCACGATGCTGCCGGCGCAGTAGTGATAGTTGTAGTGGGTCAGCAGATTTCCGGCCACGACCATCCGCGTGCTGTCGGCGTCGCTGCGGAGGATGAGAAGACCGCGGAGGCAGCGGCCGTCCGGCAGACGGCATTTCGCAAAGATGCGATATCCGGCGAGAAAGAAGTTTTGCCCGAGCGCCTCCGGAAACCCCGCCGGACGAAGCGACTCGGCCTGCACGAATGCGGCGGCGACGAACCCGTATCCGCCCAGCGTCTCGAGCTCGAGTCGGGGGGGAACCAGCGGACGGAGGAGGTCGGCCGGCACGGCATACGTGAGCGTCAGGCAATGCCGCAGACGCGCCCTGACTGCGACGGGATGGCGGCGGAGCCGGGCGAGCAGCGACGCGGGCCGGTGAAGCGCCGCGGCCACCCACGCCAGCCCCAGGAACAGCAGGTTGACTGGTATGAGGCCGGCCGGCCAGATCAGCAGGTCGCGCGCGAAGGTCAGCTCGATGCCGTTCATGGTCAGCAGCGCGAGCGTCTGAGTGCCCGCGCAGAGGCGCGGCGCCCAGGCGCACAGCACCCAGACCGCGAGCCCCACCTCGGCGGCGCCGATCGCCATCAGCGCATGCTCGCCGGCGGTACCGTCCAGTCCGGGCGTCGACTGCACGATCGCCAGCTGCCGCGGCGACCCGCCGAGCAGCTTGTGGTACAGGCCGTGGACGAGCCATACGGACGCGACGGTCAGCGCCGCCGTCAGGCCAAGCACCCGCCGGTTCCGTGTCGTGGTGCGCATGGCTACACCTTCAGCAGCCGTACCATCCGGTCGCCGAGCTTCAGCATCCGCACCAGGGCTGCCGTCGGCAGTTTCCGCATCTGCTCCACCCAGCCGGTCGTCGTCTCGAAGAACTGCAGCATCTCCGCGAGCCGCTCGCGCGTATACGCGTCCGCGGCCTTCGCGTTCTTCGCCTCCGCGGCCAGCTCCCGGAGCACCTCCAGAGTCGGGTCCGCCTCGCGCTTCCTGCGCTCCTCGACGATGATGCGGAACATCTCCCAGACGTCTCTGAGGGTCTCGAAGTGGTCCCGGCGGTCGCCGAGCAGGTGCGTGACGCGCACGATCCGCCATCCCTGCAGCTCGCGCAGGCTGGTGCTCACGTTCGAGCGGGCGACGCCCAGGGTCGCGGCGATCTCCTCGGCGTGCAACGGGCGAGGCGAGAGATAGAGCAGGGCATGCACCTGGGCGACGGTCCGGTTGATACCCCAGCGGGTCCCCATCTCGCCCCAGTGCACGATGAAGCGCTGCTGAACGGCTGTTAACGTCATGTCAGTTATTTCTGTCTTTACAGACGATACTATAACGCCCGGACCGCGTCAAGCGCACGGTCCGGGAGCCGCCGGCGCCGTGCTAGGATGCGCGCGCCCACGTGCCGATGCTGCGGTTCGAGCCCCGTGTCAGACCCGCCGTCGTGCTGGGCGCGCTCGTCGCGCTCTACGTCCTCGCGATCGCCCTCCTGGCGGCGCAGGGCTCGTACTTCTTCGTCCGCAAGTCCGCAATCGTGCCCGCGCTATGTCTCGGGGCGCTGCTGTCCAGCCGCCTCACGCTGTTCGTGCGGGACTGGGCGGTGTTCCTCGGCCTCACGTTCCTGTTCGACGCCATCCGCGGCGCCATCTACGCCGCGATCGTTCACTTCGACCTGCCCGTCTACATGGGCTATGCGATTGCCGCCGAGCGGGCGCTGCTGGGCGGCGCCGTGATGCCCGTGCTGCTGCAGGATCTCTGGTACGAGTCCGGCTCGATCGGCGGCTTCGAGCGCCTGCTCGTCATCGTCCACGCGTCGCACTTCGTGTTCTTTCTCACGCTCGGCCTCGCCGTGTGGCTCCTCCGGCCCGAAGAGTTCCGCCGCTACTGCCTCGCGATGCTGCTGGTCATGTACGGCGGACTGCTCGCCTACCTGCTGCTGCCGACCGTGCCTCCGTGGATGGCGGCGGCGGAGTATCAGGTGATGGCTCCCGTCCACCGGATCGGCATGCAGCTCTACAACACATCGGTGCCGACGCTGACGGCAGCGCTCGCGACCAACCCCGTGGCCGCGATGCCGTCGCTCCACGCGGCGTTCCCGGCGGTCTGCACGCTCATCGCGATTCGGACGTTCGGGAGGCGCGCCGCGTGGACGATCGCGTACACGGCGCTGTCGGCGCTGTCGGTGATGTACCTCGGGGAGCACTATCTCGTGGACGTTCTCGCTGGCTGGCTTCTCGGCGTCGGCGCCTACATCCTGGTCTTCCACACGCGCCTCGGCCGGCGCCGGAACGCGTCAGCGGCCGTATCTGAACCGCTCGTGTCGCGCAGGCAGGCGGCAGCGGCCGTCGGGATGGGGGCGGTCTTCGTTCTGGCGGCGGAGGGAGTGGGCATCGTGAAGAGCCGCGTACAGTCGCCGTTCGTGCCGACGAGGGCCTTCATCGAGCGCGAGCTCGCCGGACGGAGCCCCGTCGCCGCCGAGCACATCCGCGCCCGCGCGCGGAAGGACGGCACAGCCGACGGGCGCTGAGTGCCCGGGCGGTTGTTGACTCCACGCCGCGGCTGCACCATAACTGCGTCAGTGCGGAAGACGCTGCCTGGAGCCGGCTGCCGAGCTCGACGGGCGTTCGCCGTCGCTGTCATAGCGGCGCCCCGCCCGTCGGCGCCTCGTCGACCCACGTCCTACTGGGGAACCAGGCCGGCCGTCCCGAAACGGCCGTAATCAGGCATCCATGCCCATCGTCGTCCAGAAGTACGGCGGCAGCAGCGTGTCCGACGTCGACCGCATCCGGCAGGTCGCCGACCGCATCATGCGGACGAAGGCCGCCGGCTACGACATCGCCGTCGTCGTCTCGGCGATGGGCGATACGACGGACGATCTGCTGAAGCTGGCGCGTCAGGTCTCGCAGAACCCCGATCGGCGAGAGCTCGACATGCTGCTCTCGGCGGGGGAGCGGATCTCGATGGCGCTGCTCTCGATGGCCATTCGCGAGCGGGGCGGCGATGCCATCAGCTTCACCGGGAGCCAGTCGGGCATCATCACCAACGACCGCCACGTGGATGCGCGGATCGTCGAAGTGCGGCCGTACCGCGTGCAGGACGAGCTCGCGCGCGGCCGGGTGGTCGTCATCGCCGGCTACCAGGGCGTCTCCTACCGCCGCGAGGTGACGACGCTCGGACGCGGCGGCAGCGACACGACGGCCGTCGCCATGGCGGCGGCGCTCGGGGCCGAGTGGTGCGAGATCTGCTCGGACGTGGACGGCATCTATACCGCGGACCCGCGTGTCGTGCCCCCGGCGACGCGGATCGCCGCGCTCACGTACGAGGAGACGCAGGAGCTTGCCGAGGCGGGCGCAAAGGTCCTGAACGCCCAGGCGGTGGAGTTCGCCAAGGAGAAGGGCATCGCGATCTACGCCCGGGCGACCGCGTCCCCGCTTCCGGGCGCCGATCCCTCCGCGGACGGCACCGTGGTCCGGCGCAACGCCCCCCGCATGCCAGGCACCGTGGCGGGCGTCGCCAGCGAGCGCGACCTGCTCGTGCTGCAGGTCCGCGGGGACGCCGCACGCCTGACGGCGCTGCTCGACGACTGTGGCATCAGCGGGAAGCAGCTGCACGTCGCGTCCTTCGGCGGCATCGCGGACGGCACGACGGTCGTGATCTCGCTCGAGAACCTGCACAACGAGCCCGCGCTGCGCGCGCGGCTCGACGCGGAGTTCGGCGAGAACGCCCGCCTGATCAGCGGCCTGGGAGCGCTGAGCATCGTGGGGGCGGGCATCAACGCCAGCTACGCGAACGTGCGGCGGGGCGCCGGCCGTCTCGGGGAACAGGCAATCCGGACCTTCGGCCTCGCCACCTCCTCCTTCCGCGCGACCTGGCTCGTCGAGCGGGATCGGCTGGACGATGCGGTGCGGTGCCTGCACGAGGAGTTCTGCGGGGCCGTGGTCACCGGGCCCGAATAGGCCGCTCCGGTGGGCTACAATCGAAGTTCGACCACGGCGAGGCTCACGATCCTCGCGCGAGCTCACCGCCGGAGGGATGGCCGAGCGGTCGAAGGCGGCGGTCTTGAAAACCGTTGTGCCCGGAAGGGCACCGGGGGTTCGAATCCCTCTCCCTCCGCCAGCCTTCGCTCATGACTCGCGCGAAGGCTGCCCGCCGTAGCCTTGGCGAAGGCGGGCTATCCCTGGTTCGGCGTGAGCGGCGGTTGGCAAGCCACGCGAAGGTTGTCCGCCGCAGCGCGCAGCGCGAAGGTGGACGTCCGTCAGTTGCGGAATCGTCCAAGGCAGCCCGCCACCTGCCTCGCATTACCTCATTTTCCTTGCGAATTCGAACGCGCCATGATGGGAAACATCGATGCCCTGAGCCGGTCCTTGCGTGGAAGACGCCAGACGAGATCAAGGTCGGCCGGGCGCGCGCGCCGAACGCGCCTACTCCCGGATGGCGGCCTCGGCGAAGCCGCCATCGGCTGAGGTAGACTATACCCTCGCGCGCGACGGCACGAACACCCTCCCCTGGATCGCCGATGCGTCATCCAGGTTCGACTCACAGCGGCTCACAAAGGCAGACAGCATGAAGAAACGACTCGCGGCACTGCTCGCCGGAATCGCGGTCCTCGCGTTCGCAGCTCCCGCTCTGGCTCAGGATTCCGACCGGGTGTGGGAGGAGGGATCTGTCTGGGCCGTCAGCCAGGTGGAGACGAAGCCGGGCCAGTTCAACGCCTACATCAAGAACCTGTCCGACAATTGGCGACGCTATCTGGACGAGCAAAAGAAGGACGGCCACGTGCTCTCGTACAAAGTTCTCAGCGTGGATGCGCCCCGCGACGGCGAGGCGAATCTGATCCTGCTCGTCGAGTTCAAGGACTGGGCGTCCTACGGCACCGGTGTCGAGTATTTCGAGAAGCTCTCGGAACGGCTGCAGGGCTCGGTCAAGGCCGCGACGCAATCCAACATCGATCGGGAGCAGCTGCGGACGCTCCGCGGCGGGGTGACGGCACGGGAGATCCGGTTCAAGAAGTAGTCGCGTCTGAACGCCTGTCGCCGCCGGCGGGCCCAGGGAGGCGTCGCTGAGGCGCCGGGCCAGCCGGCAGCATACCGTGATTGTCGCCGTCGCGCCCGGCAGGGCGCGCTCGCCAAGCGCGCGAATCGCGGATGGCGGCTTCGGCGAAGCCGCCCTACCGTGTACCCGGCGCGGACCAACGGGAAGGAGGCGGAGTTACGAAGGCGGGAATACGTCGGCGACGGTGAGGATGAATCCGGGCAGCAACGGGGAGACGGCCTCGCCGTCGCTGGTCACGGTTTCGATCAGGACGTATGCCGCCCCATGGAGCCTGTAGATCTCGATCGACCGTTCGCCGGGATCCGCGATCCAGTACTCCGGCCCCCGGTAGCGCGCGAACATCTGCATCTTCCAGCCGCGGTCGGCCTGCCGCGTCGACGGTGACCGTTGACGACGGCGGCCCGGCCGGCGGCCCGCGTGAAACCCTCTCCGAAACCCTCCCGCGGCCGACGCGCCCGCGCGACCTCCAGAATTCTCCGAACCCCGCCTTCAACAGACGAAACCGCCCTTGAACGGACGGGACCACCGCCGGCCTCCCTGGGGTAAGATGCTGCTCCTTCCCGTTCCCGTCGGCAATCGGCACACTGGTCCCCGTCGGGGCCGAGCGGAGGATTTCACCATGAACGCTGGACCGTTTCGTCCTCGGAGATGGCTGGTCTGGGCCGGTACGCTCGTCCTGCTGGCAGCCGGCGGGTGGTCGCCCGGTGATCGCTCGGCTGCGGCGGACGCCGGAGCGGCCGCTCCGGTGTTCGAGCAGGCAGGGCGCCCGGCCAGCGGCGTGGTCGACGTCGAAGCGGAACGCCGGCGGCAGCAGGAGGAGGCGCATGCGCGACTCACGGCCGAACGGCCGGATATCGGCGACGCGCGTCCGTTCGAGATCGCGGTGACGGAAGAAGAGCGTTCGCAGCTTGGCGTCTCGGAGCCGGGCACCCGGAAACTGCGCGTCGGCACCGTGAAGCCGCTCAACGCGCGCGTCCGCTTCGACGATCTTCGTCCGTCGGACCTGCGCGGCCGGATCGTCCGCGATCGCGGCGTGATACAAGGGACGGCCGAGGGCGGCTTCGTCTGGACGGCAGCGGTCAGATCCGAGGGCGCGGCTGCGCTGCGCGTGCGGATTGACTCGTTTTTCCTGCCGCCGAATACGGAGCTCTGGATCTACACCGCCGCAGGTGAGGCCCATGGGCCGTACACCTGGGCCGGTCCGCATGGGACGCGTGAGTTCTGGACGGAGTCCGTCTCGGGATCGGAAGCGTTCCTCCAGCTCAGGAAGCGGGGACGCGTCACCCCGCGCGACCTGAAGGCGAGTGGCTTCGTGATTGCCGACGTCGCGCACATCGACGCGGCCGCGCTCCGCGGGGGCTCTGGACCCGAGGCGTCTCCCTCGGCCGGGTTCTGCAGCTTCAATGCCGCGTGCGTCGTCAGCGGTGAGTGCAAGACATCCGCGTGGGACGACGTGCGGAACGCGGTCGCGCATATCCGCTTCGTCTCCGGTCCCTTCGTGTACATCTGCAGCGGCGGCCTCGTCGCGGATTCGAGCGCGACGCCGAGCATTCCGTACTTCCTCACCGCGAACCACTGCATCAGCCGCGGCCGCGAAGCCAGCAGCATGGAGGCATACTTCCGGTTCCGATCGACATCGTGCGGGTCGACCACGGGCTGCAGCGGCCCTTCCTCCTCTGTGCCACGCACGTCCGGGGCGACGATTCTCGCGACCAGCAGCACGAGCGACTATACGCTGCTCCGACTGTCACAGCCGGCACCAGGCGGCAGCTACTTTCTCGGCTGGACGACAACGCCGGTCGCGAACAGCAACAACGCGCAGCTGTTCCGTTTCAGTCATCCGAAAGGCGCCCCGCAGGCCTACTCGGCGCACGTCGTCGATACGTCGAAGCCGACCTGCTCGTCCTGGCCGCGCGGCGCGTGGATCTACAGCCGTGACGTCGAGGGGGCGACGGAAGGCGGGAGCAGCGGCTCCCCGATCGTCAACGCGAGCGGTCAGCTCGTCGGACAGCTGTCCGGTGCATGCGGTTTCAACGTGAACAACTCCTGCGACAGCGCCGCCAATGCCACCGTCGACGGGGCGTTCGCCAATTACTACGGCGCTGTGTCGCAGTACCTCGGCGCCGGATCGCCGAATGAGCCGCCGACCGCCGCATTCACGGCGTCGTGCGTGGAGCTGGCGTGCGACTTCGACGCGTCCCAGAGTGCGGACGGAGACGGAGAGATCCTGAGCTATGCGTGGGACTTCGGCGACGGGACCGGCGGCAGCGGCGTGACCACCTCGCGAACGTACGCCGCCGGGGGGACCTACACGGTCGGCCTCACTGTGAGCGATGATCTCGGCGCGACCGGTTCCACGAGTCAACCTGTGACTGTGAGCGCGACCGACCCGCCGCCACCTGACGAGGTGATCACGCTGGCGGCCGGCGGATACAAGGTCCGGGGACTGCAGAAGGCCGACCTGACATGGTCGAACGGCGGCGCCGTGGTGGAGATCCGCCGGAACGGAACCCTCGTCCACACGGACGCGAACGGCGGCTCGGGCAGCACCACCGATCACATCAATCAGCGCGGCGGCGGTTCGTATACGTACGTCGCGTGCACGCAGAATACGTCGGACTGCGCGTCAGCGACGGTCACGTTCTAGCCACTCTGATTTCCGCGGGGGCCGAGCGTGCTCGGCTCCCGCGGCCCCAGGCGGACACTCGGCTTCAGGCGATCAGCACGCCGAACGCGCAGCAGAGCAGCGCGTTGCTCGTCGCCATGGTGACGGTCGTCCGTGCCGCGGGGTGTCGGCGGATGACGGCGGCGCAGAGGAGGTGAAGCATCCACACCTTCGTCGAGCGCGCACGCCCGCTCATCGAATAGTGGAATCCCGCAACCCAGCCTTGCCGGATCCGCAGGGACGCTGCCATACTGCGCCCGTCTTCCCGACATGACAGTGAGCCCCGGCACGCGGCTCGGTCACTATGACGTCCAGGCTCCGCTTGGCGCCGGCGGGATGGGCGAGGTCTACCGCGCCGTCGACACGCATCTCGGCCGCCAGGTCGCAATCAAGGTGCTTCCCGAACGGCTGGCCGGAGACAGCGAGCGGCTCGGGCGCCTGCAGCGCGAGGCCCGGGCGCTGGCCGCGCTCAATCATCCGAACGTCGCGACGCTTCACGGATTCGAGGAGCGCGGCGGCGTGCATTTCCTGGTCATGGAGCTCGTGGAGGGCCGATCGCTGGCCGAGGTGGGACGGCAGGACCTCCCCGCGGCGCTTGCGATCGGCGAGCAGGTTGCCGATGCCCTCGCCGCCGCCCACGAGCGTGGCATCGTCCATCGCGACCTGAAGCCGTCGAACGTCATGCTCGGTGCGGACGGCCGCGTGAAGGTCCTCGACTTCGGTCTCGCGAAGACGCTCCCGTCGGCGGCCGACGGAGACCTGACGACCGTGAGGCGGACCGGCGACACCGAGGTCGGCAGCCTGATCGGCACGCTGCCATACATGAGTCCCGAGCAGATTCGCGGCCAGGCGCTCGACGCCCGGTCGGATCTCTGGGCGTTCGGCTGCCTGCTCTACGAGTTGCTGACCGGCGTCCAGGCTTTCCGGCGCGCGACGCCTGCCGATGTGGCGGCGGCCATTCTCGCAGAACAGCCGGACTTCGACAGGCTGCCCGACGCCACGCCGGCGCAGGTGCGCACGCTGATCGAACGCTGCCTGCGCAAGGACCTGCGGCAGCGACTGCACCATGCCGCCGACGCCCGGATCGAACTGGCAGACGCCCGCGCGGCGTTGAGCGATGCCGGAGGCCGGAAGCTGCGGGATGCCCCGGCGTCGCGGTCGTGGACCTCGGGCCTGGCCGTCGGTGCCGCGGGCATCGTCGTCGCAGCCATCGCCCTTTTCTGGCCGCGCGAGCCCGCTCCCGCCCCGGGGATCGGCGAAGCCGTCACGTTCTCCGTGCCCCTGCCCGACGGCGCGACGATCGCGCCCGGCGAGGTGCAGACGTACCTCGCCGTCTCTCCGGACGGGCAGCACCTGGTGTTTGCCGGCGGATCGTCCAGGGCGACGCTGCGGCTGCATTCGTTTCGAACGGCGACGACGATACCGCTCGCCGGAACGGAAGGTGCCGCGAGTCCTGTCTGGTCGCCCGACAGCCGCTTCGTCGCGTTCTTCGCAGAAGGCCAGTTGAGGAAGCTCGATGTGTTCGGCGGCGGCCCGCCCGAGGTTGTGAGCTCCGGCACCTGGGAGGCCGGCAACTCCTGGAGCCCGGAGGGCGTGCTGCTCTACGCGCAGCACACGTCGCAGGGGATCGCCATTCATCGCGTGCCTGCCGGCGGCGGCGATCCCGTGCCCGCGACCGAAGTCGATCCGGAGCGCGAGATCGGGCACGTCTGGCCGCAGTTCCTGCCGGATGGCCGGCGCTTCCTGTATCTCTCGCTCGAGAAGTCGAGCCCGGACGCTCCTGTTCGATCGCTTCACGTGGCGTCGCTCGACGGCGCCGGCACTCGCGTGATTCCGGGCGTGTCGTCTCGCGCGATCTACGCGGCGGGCCACCTGCTGTACGTGGCCGAAGGCGTGCTCGTCGCGCGTCCGTTCGACGCCGACCGGGCCGCGTTCACCGGCTCGCCCGCGCCGGTCACGAAAGGGCTCCGATCGTTTCGGATGACCGGCCAGGCCGAGTTCTCGACGTCGCATGACGCCCGTCGGCCGGTGCTCGCGTTCCACGGCGGCCCGTGGACAAACGAACTCGTGGTGTACGACCGCACGGGCAACCGGACGGCGACGATCGGCCAGCCGGCGGCCTTCGACCAGGTGCGTCTTTCACCCGACGGCCGGCAGCTCGCGGTCTCGGTGCTGGATCCCTCGAACGGCGGCCGCGATCTCTGGATCTACGAGGTCGCCACCAACCGCATGCGCCGGCTGACACTGCATCCGCCCGACGAGCAGAGTCCGATCTGGTCTCCTGACGGCCGCCGGATCGCGTTTCGATCCGATATGGCGGGTCCACCGGATCTCTACGTGCAGGATGCGGCCGGCGGAGGCCAGCCAGCGCCCCTGCTGCGGCGGCCGGCGGTGCTCATTCCCGAGGACTGGTCGAACGACGACCGCTATCTGCTGTTCCGTGTCGCCTCGCGATCGACCGGCAACGATCAGTGGCTGCTGCCGCTGCACGGGGCCGCCGAACCGAAGGCGCTCATCGGGACGCGCTACTCGGAGTGGGGAGGCAGATTCTCGCCGGATGGACGCCGGGTGGCCTTCGTCTCGGACGAGTCCGGTTCCTATGAGGTCTATCTCGCGCCGGTCGATGACGTCGGGGCCCGCCGGCCGCTCTCGACCGGCGGCGGCATGTCACCGCGCTGGCGCGGTGACGGCCGGGAGGTGTTCTTCATCGGGAGGGCCGGCGCCGTCATGGCCGTGCCGGTTGGCGCCGATCCGGACCGGCGGGCCGGCGCTCCGCAGGTGCTCTTCACCCTCGACCGTCCCATTCATGCGGGAGAGTACGACGTGACGCCCGACGGGCAACGCCTCGTGTTCAACCACGTCGTCGACGACGTGACGCGATCGCCGATTACGGTGATCCGGAACTGGCCCGATGCGCTGGGGACCCTGGCGCCGGAGTCACGTCGCTAACTCACGCGATCGCCAGCCCGAACGCGCAGCAGAGCAGCGCGTTGCTCGTGGCCATGGTGAAGTCGTCGGTGCCCCGCGGCGAGAAGAGCTCGAGCGCCGTGTTCGAGATCGAGATGGCCAGCGCGAGCCCGTACCACACGGCGGGCAGATCGTTGGCGGCGATGACGGCGACACACAGCGCAACGGACGCGACGAACCCGGTGACCGTGCCGCCGATGGACTTGCGGTTCACGTCGCCGATGCCCCACACGCGCAGCGTCTGGCGGCCGTAGATCGAGCCGCCTATCTCCGCGCCGGCATCGCACGCCAGATACGACCCCCAGATCAGCGCGAACAGCGGCGCGAACTGCTGCGGCGGGAACATCGCGGCCAGCCACAGGCCCATCGGCACCATCAGGAACTTGAACGCGGTCCAGAGCATGAAGATCAGGAGGCAGTTCGCGCGCGCGAGCACACCGTCCATCACCCGCGACTGGGGTCCGTAGAACGCCGCCGCCAGGAACCCATTCCCGTAGTAGAAGGCGAGCACGATCCAGTTCGTCGCGATCGCGTCGAAGAGATTCTCGGCGAGGAACCCGGTCACGAACCCCTGCGTCGGCTCCTCGCCGACATGGAAGTACATGTACAGGAATCCGGCCGACGCAATGGTTACGAAGCGGCCGCGGCGGCCCACCATGTCGGCGATCCGGATGCGCCGCTCGGAGTAGCGCGCCACGAAGTCCACGACGTCGAAGCCGGGCGCATCCATCCGGGAGGCGAACGCGCGCCGCCGGTCCTCCTTCGAGAAGCCGACGAAGTACTTCAGGAGCGCCGCCTTCACGCCCCACCAGATGAACCCCCAGAGCACGAACATGATGCCGACGCCCGCGGCGATCCGCCCGAAGGACTCGATCGTGACCGCGTAGTCCTTGAAGAAGATCGTGCCCCCGCCGGTCAACAGGAGCGCGAGCCAGAACACGGTCAGCGCGGCGTTGAAGAGCAGCGCGCCACGGAAGACGCGGTCGGCAATCCGGCGGCGATCGGCGAACGACCGCGGCGTCGCAGCGGCCGGTGCGGCGGCCGCCGGACGGATTGGTAAGAGCGCTGTCACATCCATGTAACCCTGCATGGTACCAGCTTCAATCCTCGCCATGCACACCTAGTGATGAAACGGACGGACCTCGATCGCGAGCCCGTTCTCGACGCCGTCGTCGCCGCGGAGGCTGACCACCTTCGCCAGCTTGCGTCCCCAGGTCAGCGCCTCGTCGAGATCGGCAGCCCGGATGACCAGGAAGCCGCCCAGGTGCTCCTTGGCCTCGACGAACGGACCGTCGGTGACGAGGACGGCCCCGCGCTCCACGCGGACGACGGTGGCGGTGCCCGGCGGGTGCAGGCCGCCGTTGAAGACCCAGGCGCCGGCGGCCTTCGTCTCCTCGATGAGGGCGTTCATGTCGCGCATGACGTTCTCGAGGACCTCCGGCGGCGGGACCTCGCCTTCCGGCTGGTAGATGCTGAGCAGGTACTGCTTCATGGCTCCTCCTGAACCGGCCGGCTGCCGTCCGGGATCTCCGGCCCGGCCGCCCGGCCCTTCACCTCCTGAACGGTTGCGACCTGCCCGGATCGACAGGTGCCGGTACGCGAGCCGCAGAAGCGGGGAAAGGCGGGGCCGCCGGACGTGCTAGGCGCCCGAGGCGTCCCGCATCGCCGCGGCGAACGCGGCGATGCCGCGGTCGACCATGTCGTCCGACGCGGTCAGGCTGATGCGGAACCAGCCCGGCAGCTCCACCACGCTCCCGGGCAACACCAGCACCTTGTGCCGGTTCAGAATCTCCGCAAAAGCGAGGTCGTCGGCGAGCGGGGCCCGGGCCATGACGTAGAACGTCCCCTCCGGCACCGTGGTCTCGTATCCCATCCCGCGCAGTGCCGGCACGAGCCGGTCGCGCCGCCGCTCGAGCGCACCGACGTCGATCGAGAGCGCCTCGAGATCGTCGATCGCGTGCTGCAGGAGCGCGTTCGGGAAGGCCCATCCGCCGGAGAGCTGTGTGATGAAGATCCCCTCGCGCAGGCCCTCCCGGTCGGGCATCGCCGGCGGCATCGCCAGGTAACCGATCCGCATCCCGGGTGCCAGCAGCGTCTTGCCGTACGAGTACGAGACGAGGGTCCTCGGATAGACCTCCGCCGGGCTGTGGAACGGACGGCCGTCGAAGACGATGCGGTTGTAGGGCTCGTCGCTGAGCAGGTGAATCGGCGCGCCGGTTCGGCCGGACGCGGCGTCCAGCAGTCCGGCAAGGCGGCGCAGATCCTCGAGCGGGTAGACCCGGCCGCCCGGGTTGTGCGGCGAGTTCAACAGAACCACCCGCGTCCGCGGCGTGATTGCGGCCTCGATGGCGGCGAAGTCCAGCTCGAACCGGGGGGGTTCCATCCGGACCCTGACCGGGACGCCGTCGGCCGCCAGGATCAGCATCTCGTAGAAGAACCATGGCGGCGTCAGGAAGATCGCTTCGTCTCCCGGCCGCAGCAGCGCGCGGAGCGCCACGGCGATGGCCGCGAAGCCCCCGTTCGTCATCGCGATGTCGGCCGGGTCCCAGTCGATGCCCGTGCGCGCCGTCAGCGTTCGTGCGACGGCGCGGCGGGCGGCCGGCTCGCTGGTCTTGTACGCGAACCACTCCGTGTTCCGGGGCTCGAGGTGGCGTCGGAGGGCATCGACGTAGCCGGGGAGCGCCATCTCGTGCGGATTGCCCACGGCGAAGTTCGCAATGGCGGCATCGCCGGCAAGCGCCGTATAGGAGCCGCTGAAGAACCGCATGAACGGCGCGATGCTCTCCCGGATGCGCGCGGTGCGATCGACGGTGCCGGGCACGGCGCGATCCTATCAGCCTCATCCGGTCCGTGGTATCTTGCTCACGGCTCCACCCCTTGACGCCCGCGTCCGCCTGCGCCCGCACGACGAGCGCTTTGTGTGAGGCCATTCGCCCTTGCCACGGGGGAGGCCTGCCGTACGCACGGCCTGCTTCCGATAGTCTGGAAGTTGGCACCCCTCGCAGCGGAGCGTAAACGGTTGAGCTCGCCGCCCGCCCGCGGATCGTTCCTGGGCCGCCTGCTCGGCCTCGACGCCGTGGTCGGATGGACGCTCGCCCTGATTCGCCCCTATGCCGGGCGGGTGGCCGTCCTCGGCGGCCTGTCGCTCACCGAGGTGCTGCTCCGCGCCGCGACGCCGTGGCCGCTCAAGGCCGTCATCGATCACGTGAGCGGCGGCGCGGCACCGCCCGGGTGGCTCGCACCCTTCGCCCTGCCGGTATCGGCGGACCCGCGAATCCGAACGCTCTCGGCCATCGTCGTGCTCGCCGTCGCCATTCAGCTCGGGCACCAGCTGGTGCTGATGCTGCACTCCCGGCTTCACGCGCTCATCGGGCAGTCGATGGTTTTCGCCCTGCGCTCGCGGCTGTTCTCGCACCTGCAGGGCGTGTCGCTGCTGCAGCACGAGCGGATGCCGAAGGGGGACACGGTCTACCGGCTGGAGGCGGACGCCGCCTGCATCGAGAACCTCCTGCTGCGCGGTCTCTTCCCGATCGCCTTCTCGGCCCTCACCCTGATCGTGATGTTCTCGGTGCTCGCGACGTTCAACGTGCGCCTGGCGCTCGTCGCGCTCTCGATCGCACCGATGCTGTACATCGTCCTGCGGCTGCAGGCCCGCCAGCTGTCCCGGCGGGCGGCCGAGGCGCGCGCGCTCGAGGTGCGGCTGGTGGAGCGCGCCTACGAGAGCTTCTCGACCATCCGCCTCGTCAAGGGCTTCGGGCGTGAGCGCCACGAAACCGGCCGATTCTCGGGCGCGGCGAGCGCGGCCATGCAGGCGCGCATCGATCTCACCCACCGCGAATCGCGATACTCGCTCGTCATCGGCGCCGTGAGCGCGTTCGGCGGCATTGCCGTGCTCGGGGTCGGCGGCCTGCAGGTGGTGGACGGCACCATCACGGTCGGAACGCTGCTGGTCGTCATGATGTATCTCGGCTACGTGTACGGCCCCATGACGGCCATCGCGAACCTGACCGGCACGATCCAGCAGGCGATCGCGGGCGCGCGCCGCGTGCACGAGACGCTCGCGCTTCCCGTCGAAAACGACGCGTCGGATGCGATCGACACGGCCATCTCCGGGCACGTTGCGTTCAACGAG